>Ga0209415_10000736_pt1 | contig 61323 bp, 56 predicted proteins | sample PeaSoiSIISIP2007_FD_187696 | JGI IMG/M metagenome (GOLD analysis project Ga0209415, IMG submission 187696) | Peat soil microbial communities from Weissenstadt, Germany - SII-SIP-2007 (SPAdes) (version 2) | ecosystem: Environmental > Terrestrial > Soil > Wetlands > Peat | place: Germany...
ACGGGATAAAGATGAAGAAGACAACGTCGCAAGGAAGAGCGAGTACGAGCCACAGCAAACCGAGCCGAAGGGCCTCGCCGACCGACGGTCGCGTTCGAGGTGATCGCCGAAAGTAGATCCCTGCGAAGATGGTCCAGATAACCAAATTGATCAGAGGATAGAAACGCTCCGACGTCACGAACGCTGGATTGTGAACATCGGCATGGCCGCCGCTGAAGTTGGTGTGGGTCACGGCTGCGACGAAGATCGAGAACATCGCCGCCACGATCTCGATCAGCACGTACGATCCGGCGAATGTCAGCACCGCCCTCTTGTAGGCAAGAGGCCGCGACACCGTCGTTGGAGCGGAGGCATGAATCTTGACGTCGGTTTGCGTGTTCACCTGCGCTAGTATACATATGTCTATGACATTTGTATAGAAAGAACGTCAAGAGCGGCCAGAAGTGGGAAATCGAGAGAAGCTCCTGGAAGGCGCCAAAGAGTGCCTGTATCAAAAGGGTTTCGCCCGGACGACTGCACGTGATCTCGTCGCCGCCTCGGGGACCAACCTCGCTTCGATTGGGTACCACTTCGGCTCGAAGGAGGCCCTTCTCACCGAAGCGATGCTGGAGGAATTGCGCCGGTGGGGTGAGGAGCTGATTGCCGTTCTCCCTGGAACCGAGGAAAACGACCCGCTGGGCCGGTTGGAAGCGATGTGGACTCGACTAGTCCAGTCGTTCACTGACCACCGCGGACTCTGGTTCGCCACATTCGAAGCTTTCGTAGAGGCCGAGAGGTCGCCCGAACTGCATGAGGCGCTGGCCGCAGGGTACGAGCTCGCACGGCCTTGGATGGCAACCCTCCTCACCGGTGAGCCTCCTGACGAGGTCAACGAGAGGGCGGCACGAACCATTGGTTCGTTCCTGCTCGCTCTCCAGGCGGGCTTGGCCGCGCAGTGGTTACTCGACCCTGACAACAGTCCGTCCGGTCGTGACGTCGCTGCGGCATTGCAAGAGATTGCGCGCATGCCCGAGAAGCAGGTTGTTGATACCGATGTGTTAGAAGCGGGAGGGGCTTCGCTCGACTGAGAGCTCTGATGGCTTCCATCGGGCCTTCGTCGCGAGGTGGAAGGCGCTGCTGCCATAGCTGACCCTCTGACGGCGAGGGCGCCTCGAACACTTTGCTGCTGTTGTTGTAGTTACAACGGAGTGGAGGTGAGCGGACTCGAACCGCCGACTTCTACGTTGCGAACGTAGCGCTCTGCCAACTGAGCTACACCCCCGGGGCGTTCCTAGGCTATCCCGGGGTCAACCAGGGATGGCCCGCCCGGCGGCTGCTGACGCGTACTACGCCTCGGCGGCGAACCGCCGATCCTCTTCCTCGTAGTAGCTGGCCATAGCCTCTCGGTACTGCGTCAGCTCATCCTCGGAGAGGTACTTCACGATGGCGGTCGGCTCGTCCTCGTCACGAGCTGGCTCGACCCGGTGGAGCTTGGTCAGATGGCGCCGCTCCGCCTCGATCCGCTGCCCGTACACGGCCAGCCCGACGAACGCGCACAGCAGCGCGAGGAAGACCGCCGACGCGACCCACGCGCCCCGGAGGGGGTGGGCGAGGCCGAGAAGACCAGTGAGCGCGGCGAGCGCGCAGAGCGATGCGAAGACGTCGCGGCGGCGCCGGCGAGCCGCGTTGCGCCGCTTGATGGCGGTGAGCTCACGGCGGTCACGGGGCGAGAGCTCAACCGGCTCCATGCCCTCGTCCTGAACCTCCCCGGCCCAGTCGGTCGCCTCTCGAGCACGCATTACGACCTCCTCAAGGACTGGGGGCGGTGCCCACGCCTCGGCCGGGGCATCCGAGTAGGGCGGGTCGTCCGCCGGCGGGGGCACGAGCGTCAGGTTCGGGCGGACCGGCGGCGGCGAGGCCACGACGATCGGATCGTGTCCGCGGGCCGCTGAGTCGGTGCCCGTCAACCGGTAGGCGGGCTCGACCAGCTTCGGGCCGGTGTGCTCGAGGAGATCGAGGCGCTGATGGAAGCGGAGGATCGAGCCGGCAGACCGGCGCTCACGGATCTTCGAGATCACGCTCGGGATCAGCACGGCGATCCACAGCACCGCCACCAGGATCAGCACGATCACTCGGCGAGACTCCCCTCGATCGTCGACCTTTCGGGCTCCCACGCTACTGACCTGCCGAATTGGCCTGGTGGATGGTGAGCAACGCGTTCGCGGCCGGTCAATCGGCGCGGCTCCACCACCGGCCGCCGTCTCGTCCGACGGTCACCGGCACGGAGAAGCAGCGCGACACGGCCTCGGACGTGAGGACCTCGTCGATCGGTCCCTGCCGCTCGATCGTCCCTCCCGCCAAGAGGACCGCATGGGTCATCCCGGGCGGGATCTCCTCGGTGTGGTGGGTGACGAGGACGATCGGAGGAGAACCGGGGTCGGAGGCCAGTGTGCCCAGCACGCCGAGCAGCCGCTCCCGCGCACCCATGTCGAGGCCCGCAGCCGGCTCGTCGAGGAGCAGGAGTTCAGGTCGGCTCATGAGCGCTCTCGCCAGGAGCACGTGCTGGCGCTCGCCTTCGGAGATGACCCCGAACTCGCGTCCGGCCACCCCGTCTTGTCCGCCGACGCCGGCCGACTCGAGAAGGCGATCCGCCTCCGCCCAGTCGTCGTCGTCGTACCGGTGCCACCAGGTCTCGAGGGCCCCGTGCTTGCCGCTCGCCACGACCTCGCGCACCGGCTGGCTGGCCCGGAGCTCGCGGGCCACCGCCGCGCTCACGAACGCGACGCGGCTCCGCAGCGTGCGCACGTCGACGCTGCCGAGGCGCTCGCCCAGTACCTCCACCACGCCTGCGGTCGGCCACAGCCGCGCGCCGGCCACCCGCAGCAGCGTGGTCTTCCCCGAGCCGTTCGGGCCGAGCACGGCCCAGCGCTCGCCCGCGCGGACCTCCCAGTCGGCCTGGTCGAGGATCGGCCGACCGTCGCGGGTGACCCGGACGCCCCGGAGGCGGAGGACGGGATCCGGCCTCAGGTCGAGGTCAGCCGGCGCTCGATCCGGCCGATCAGTCCGGAGCAGCACTGCGCCCAGGTCCGCTCCCCCATCAGCCACAGCCAGATCTCGCGCCGATATCCGGTGACGATCGCCCCGAAGCGGGTCCGGTCGATGCCGGCCGACTCGAGGACCCGCCAGCGATCCCACAGCCAGGACGCGATGCCGTCCTCCTTCTCGATCACCTCGTCCACGGTCGCGTTCTCGAGCGCGCGTCGCCGCCAGCCGGAGGCGTCCGGCTCGCTCGGGAGATGCAGGTTCAGGGTGCTCACCGGATCGACACCATGGTCCGCCGTTCGGTCCCGGCGTAGTTGGCCACGTGGTCCTCGTAGTCGATGAAAAGTGGCCCGTCGGGATCGAAGGGGCGTTCGAGGGAGCGCAGAGCGATCCGCTTGTCGAGGTTGTCGAGCCTGACCAGCGCGTCGGGGTCGTCGAGGGTCCGGACGTCGAGGCGGGGCCGGGCCTTCTCGAAGGCGAGTTGGCCGCGCTCGGTCCGGATCAGCGTGCTCGTCCATCCAGCCAGTGACCCCACGCTCCCCATCGAGATGTCCGCGGAGCGCCCGAGAAAGTCGGCGCACTCGTCGCAGCCCTTGAGGGCGGTGCCGTGGAAGTTCTTGATCGGCTCGTTCACCGCGAGCTGGCCGTCGCGGTACTCGACGATCATCTTCCCGTGGATCACGTCGATCTTCGCCACCCGGTCGAGGTCGACGCGGCGCCGGTCACGCAGCTCGCGCAGGATGAGCCCCTCGTAGTCGAAGCTCTTCGTGCACATGAGGGCGATGGTGAGGACGACCGAGTCGACCCGGTGGGCGCCGGTCGCCCAGCGCCGGGCCTGCATCGCCCGGATCCCCTGGATCTCACAGGGCGTCCCGACCACCGCGATCCTCGGATTGGGTCCGAGCTTGTACTTGGCCAGGTCGAGTTCGGCCAGGCCCATGGTCTGGTTGTAGAAGCTCCCCGACGCGGCCAGGACCTCGTCGGGGTTCCGGACGATGGTCGGCACGCCCTTCCACGGCTCGTCGGGGTCGGCGCTCGGCTTGGCCACGAGCGCCCCGTTGATCTCGCCGGCCGCCAGGAGCGCGATCAGGATCGCGCTGACCGCGCCACCGTCCTGGGCCGCGTCGTTGCGGGCCGCCGCGCGCACGGCGTAGCGCTCGACCACCGCCCCGAGCCCTTCGGCCGGCGGTCCGCCGGTGATCTTCCAGTAGGTGTCCGAGGAGTCGGACCGCACCACCGATTCCTCCCCGTCCTCGGCGGTGGACGGCGGCCACAGGGCCTCGTAGCGGAGCCCGCCGCGGGGGCAGAAGTCCCAGCACAGCGAGCAGCCGGTGCACATCTTGACCAGCTCGGGGAGCCACGTGTCCTCGTTCACGCCGATCGAGTTGGACGGGCAGGCGGCGACGCACGTCCCGCACTGGATGCACCGGTCGGCGTCGATGACCCCGGCCGCCAGCTCCCAGAACCACACCTTTCCCGGCGGCTCGTCGATGCCGTTCATCTCCTCTCGGAGCCGGTATCGCTTCACCCCGTTCCCCCGACCTCGGCGCCGGCCATGATCTGGCGGAGCTCGTCGTTGTCGGTGCGCCGGGCCCACGCGTAGAAGGGCTCGTCGGCCCGCCGGTCGGCGGCGAACTGGCCGAGCAGGTTCGATAGTGCCGCCGGGGCGACGTCGACCGGCACGGCACCGGCGACCCAGTCGATGAACCCGGCGTCGGGACCGAGCGAACCGCCGAGGCCGATGTCGACGGCCTCTTCGATGTGCTCGCCCACGTGCGCGACGTCACCACGCAGACCGATGTCGGCGATCTGGGGCTGGGCGCAGCCGGCCGGGCACCCCGAGAAGTGCATCCGGATGACCCCGCGGTCCTCCCCGCGCACCGAACGCCCGCTCTCGGGCCGCCGGCCGAGGGTCACCGGCACCGGGGACGGCCCCTGGTCCCCGGCCAGCTGGCCGTCCAGCCACCGGGCCAGCTTGACCGCGCGCTCCTTCGTCTCGACCACGGCGAAGCGGCAGAACTCCGCGCCCGTGCAGGCCATCACGCCCCGCTCGAACGGTCCGGGGAACGGCGAGTACTTCTCGAGCAGTTCCTCGGCCAGGAGGTCGTCGACGCGCGCCTCGGGCACGCCGGTGAGGACGAAGTTCTGGTCGGTGCCGAGCCGGACGGTCCCGTCGCCGTAGGTGAGGGCCAGCCTGGCCAGTTCGACCAGCTCGATCCCCCGCATCCGCCCGACCGGGACCGAGCAGCCGACATAGAACAGTCCGTCGCCCCGTTGTGGCCAGACCCCGACATGGTCGCCCCGGTAGGCGGTGGTGAGCTCCGTCCCGGCCGGGCGGAGCTCAAGGCGGGTGCGCGCCGCCACCGCGGCCCGGAAGCCCTCGGGCCCGAGCTCTTGGACCAGGTAGCGCATCCGGGCGAGGCCGCGGTTCTCGCGGTTGCCCAGCTCGCCGAAGGTCTGGGCGATGGCCCGGCACACCTCGAGGCTGTCCTCGGCCCGCACGAACACGTCAATGTCCGACGCCATCCGCTCGCCGTCGGACAGCCCTCCCCCGGCCAGGACGTTGAACCCGAGCTCTCCGTCGTCGGTGCGGGCCGGCCACAGGCCGATGTCGTTGATCTCGATCTTGGCGCAGTTCTCTCGGCACCCGGTGACGCCGATCTTGAACTTCCGGGGCAGGTTGGAGTACTCCCGATTGCCGGTGAAGAAGTCCGAGATCTGCCGGGCGACCGGGTAGGCGTCGAACACCTCCTCGGCATCGACGCCCGAGACCGGGCAGCACGTCACGTTGCGCGACGAGTCGCCGCAGGCCTGGAGGGTGGTGACCCCCACGTCCCAGAGCCGCTGCCAGATGCGGGGCACGTCCTCGATGCGGATCCAGTGCAGCTGGATGTCCTGGCGGGTGGTGATGTCGGCGTAGCGGTTGCCGAAGAGCTCGCTGTCGTCGGGTCCCTCGGCGAAGGCGTCGGCCACCACCCCGATCTCCCGCACCTGGTCGGCCCGCAGCTGGCCGCCCGGAACCTTGATGCGCAGCATGAAGGCGTCACCGCCCTGGCGCTGGGGGTAGATCCCGACCCACTTCAGCCGCTCGACCTCGCCCGGGGTGGAGTAGATGGCGGCCGGCCCCTCGACCGAGTACTTGGCGACCACGTCGCGGGCCGCCTCCTGGGGGTGACGGTCGAGCTTCTGCCGCTCGACCTCGCTCAGCTCGCCGGTCCAGCGGTAGGGGTTGACGAACGCCATGGGGCGCTCGCTCCCGCGGAACCGGATCCCGTAGGGGTTGTCGGTGTCGCGCGCCATCAGGCGTGCAGGCCGCACTCGGTCTTGTCCGAGTCGGACCAGCGCCCCGCGCGGGGGTCCTCGCCCTCTGCGACGGGGCGGGTCGTCGGTGCGCAGCCGATCGAGCGGTACCCCTTGGTCATGAGCGGGTGGACCGGCAGGTCGTGGTCGGCCTCGTAGGAAGCGATGTCGTCGTCGGTCCAGGCGGCGAGCGGGTTGACCTTGACCAGCCCGAAGGACTCGTCGAAGGACACGATCGGGATCGCCGCCCGGGTCGGGCTGTCGACGCGCTTCAGGCCGGTGATCCAGGCCGCTCGGCCGGCGAGGGCGCCCCGCAGCGGCTCGACCTTGCGGAACTCGCAGCACCGGGCGGTGCCGCACGGCCAGTCCTCGGCGCCGGCCGCGGGCGACGTCACGGTGAGGCGGAGGTCGTAGCGGTTCCGGGAGCGCTCCACCATGTCGAGGGTCTCGGGGAAGTGGGCCCCGGTGTCGAGGAACACCACCTCGATCCCGGGATGGGCGGCGTGGACCAGGTCGACGATCACCACGTCCTGGAAGGAGCAGGCGAGGACGAGCGAGGGCCCGAACCGCCCGATGGCCCAGTCGATCGCCTTCTGGGCCGGCGCGTGCTCGAGGGCCTCGTTGGCGGCGGCCAGCTCAGCGAGCAACTCCGGGGTCGGGGTGGTGGTCGCGTCGCTCATGGCTGCACCCTCTCGGAGGTCGTCTCGGGCCCGCCACCCGGCCGGGCCGTCGGACCGCCACACCCGGCACCCGACTTGTCGGGGGCCTCCCCGGCGAGTATACATGACCAAACAGGTCAAGTTTTCAGCGGCCCCGGCTACGCTCGCACCAACACCCTATGACTGCCCTCGACACCGCCCCCACCCCGGAGCTCCAGACGCTCTCTGCGCTGGGGCGTCCCGCCGACCACCTGTCGCTGCTCGAGTCCCATGCGATCTTCGTCCTGCGCGAGGTCGCCGCGGAGTCCGAGCGCCCGGTCCTTCTCTTCAGCGGTGGCAAGGACTCCGCCGTCCTCCTGCATCTGGCGGTCAAGGCGTTCCGGCCGGGCCGGTTCCCCTTCCCGATCATGCACATCGACACCGGGCACAACTTCCCCGAGGTCATCGCCTACCGGGACGCCCGGGTGGCCGAGCTCGGCGAGCACCTGATCGTGGCCCGGGTCCAGGACTCGATCGACCGGGGCCGCGTGCAAGATCCCGGCCCGGGCCGGTCCCGGAACCGCCTCCAGGCCGTCACGCTGCTCGATGCGATCAACGAGCACCGCTTCGATGCGGCCATCGGTGGCGCGCGGCGCGACGAGGACAAGGCGCGGGCGAAGGAGCGGGTGCTGAGCTTCCGCGACGCCTTCGGCCAGTGGGACCCGAAGCGCCAGCGGCCCGAGCTCTGGCAGCTGTACCAGGGCCGGGTGCTTCCCGGTGAGCACGTGCGGGCATTCCCCCTCTCGGACTGGACCGAGCTCGACATCTGGCAGTACATCGAGCGCGAGGGCATCGAGCTCGCCCCGATCTACTTCGCCCACCGCCGGGCCGTCGTCGAGCGCGACGGCATGCTGCTCGCACTCGGCGAATGGGTCGCTCCCGGGCCCGGTGAGCTGGTCGAGCAGACCCACGTCCGGTTCCGGACCGTCGGCGACGCGACATGCACCGGGGCCGTGCGATCCGAGGCCACCACGCTGCGCGAGATCATCGCCGAGGTCGCCACGGCCAGGACCTCCGAGCGGGGGGCGACCCGGGCCGACGACCGTTTCTCCGAGACGGCCATGGAAGACCGGAAGCGCGAGGGGTACTTCTAGGCGATGGCGCCGGAGGCTCCGCCCCCCGCGCCGAGCACGACCGAAGGAACCGGGGTCGACCTCCTGCGGTTCGCCGCGATCGGCTCGGTCGACGACGGCAAGTCGACCCTGATCGGGCGGCTGCTCTTCGACACCCGACAGCTCTTCGACGATCAGCTGGAAGCGGTCAGCGCGGCCTCGCGCCGTCGCGGGATCGGCGAGATGGACCTGTCGCTCGTGACCGACGGTCTGCGGGCCGAGCGCGAACAGGGGATCACGATCGACGTGGCGTATCGCTACGCGGCCACACCGACCCGGAAGTTCATCATCGCCGACTGCCCCGGTCACGTGCAGTACACGGCCAACATGGCCACGGGCGCCTCCACCGCCGATCTCGCCCTCGTGGTGGTGGACGTGACCGGCGGGCTGCGCGAGCAGACGCGCCGGCATACCTGCATCGCCGCGCTCTTGGGCGTCGACCAGCTGCTGGTCGTGGCCAACAAGATGGATCTGGTCGGCTGGGACCGCGCCGCCTACGACCATGTGAGGGACGAGATGCACGCCCTCGCCGCCCGGCTCTCGATCACCTCCTGCACTGTGGTTCCGATCTCGGCGCTCCACGGCGACAACGTCGTCGACCACTCCGACGCGGCGCCCTGGTACACGGGGCCGACGGTCCTCGAGGCCCTCGAGGCGGCGCCGGCGGGCGCGTGGTCGGCGGTCCACGGCGCTCACCGCGGGACCGGGGCCAGGCTCCCGGTCCAGTGGGTGCTCCGCCACGGCACCCGGCGCTCGTACGCCGGCATCGTCGGCGGGGCGCCGTTGCGACCCGGGGACGAGGTGGTGGTGCTGCCCGACGGCCGCCGGAGCCGGATCACCTCGGTGACCACCTACGACGGCCCGCTCGAGGAGGCCCCGGTCGGCATGTCGGTCTCCGTCGACCTGGCCGACGACGTCGACGTGTCGCGCGGCGATCTCATCGCGTCGGCCGACGAGCCCCCGACCGTCACGAGCGACCTCGAGGCGACGGTGTGCTGGTTCGGGTCACGGCCGCTTCGGGTGGGTGACCGCATCCGCGTGAAGCACACCACCCGGGTCACCCCGGCCCGCGTGACCGAGGTGGTGTCTCGGTTCGACGTGAACGCGCTCGGCCTGGCGGAGGCCGACGAGCTCTTGGACAACGAGATCGGGGTGGTCCGGCTGGCCACCGGCACCCCGCTCGCAGTCGACCCCTACACCCGCAACCGCATCACCGGCAGCTTCGTCCTCGTCGACGAGGCGACCAACGCGACGCTGGCCGCCGGGATGGTCGGGACCCCACCGCTCGCCCACGTCCAACGTCCCGGAAGCGGCTGACCGTGGCGCCGGCACCCGGCTACCCGGTGGTCCTCCGGGTCGAAGGGAGGCCGTGCCTCGTGGTCGGTGGAGGGCCCGTCGCGGCCCGCAAGGCGGCCGATCTCCTGGAATGCGGCGCCGAGGTCACCGTGGTGGCCCCCGAGCTGGACCCCGCGCTCGTCGCACTCGCCGGTTCGACGCACCGGCTGCGGCTCGAGCGCCGCCCCTACCGGGCCGGCGAGGCGGCCACCTACCGTCTCGTCGTCACCGCGACCGGCGTGCCCGAGGTCGACCGGCTGGCCGCCGCCGACGCCGAGGCGGCCGGGATCTGGGTGAACAGCGCGGACGACGCCGACCACTGCACCTTCTTCCTCCCCTCGGTGCATCGCGAGGGCGCCGTCACGGTCTCGGTGTCGACCGGCGGGGCCAGTCCGGCGCTGGCGGCATGGCTGCGGCGGAGGCTCGGTGGGTCGCTCGGGCCCGACCTCGACGTGCTCGCCTCACTGCTCGAGGAGGGTCGCCGCGCCTTGCGGTCGGCGGGCCAGCCGACCGCGGCGGTCGACTGGACCGCGCTGCTCGACGGCGAGCTCCCCGGGCTCGTCCGGGCCGGGCGGGTCACCGAGGCCCGGCGCTGCGTGGAGGCGGCGGTGGCGGCGGCCGCCCATCCCTCCCCGCTCTCGGGCGGACCGGGCTGATCGGCGAGGGACAACCCTCCTGCGACGTCGCGCCCGGCCGTCCGGGACGGGCGCGCGGGCAAGAGGTGTTCAGTCGGCCGGTCGTAGGTCCCGCCAGGACCCGCCGGCGTCCAACACCGCATCGAAGGGCTGGGGGACGCGGACCCGCTCGGCGGTCCACGCGCTCCCGGGCGGTGTCGCGCCGTCCGCGTAACCGGCCAAGGTGTCCAGTATCAGCGAGCGGGTGTGTGCGATCGCGACGTCACTCGACGAGAGGTTCTCCTTGGTCCGGTCGACGACTGGGCCCATGCTGACCTGCACCGCGGTGTCTTCGGCGATGGCGCTGCGCCCGAAGCCGCTCCAATGCCCGGCGTCCATCAGCGCCCGGTCCTGACCCCACCGGTCGTCGCGGTCCCCCTCGAGGGACGCGAAGTTTCGCGGGTCCGGGAGTTCTCCCTCCAGCGCGCCGCTGACCTCCCGCAGGGACAGCGGAGCGGTGCCGTAGTTGCCGAAGAAGACCAGATGATGGCGGTCGTCGATGGGAGCGAAACAGAAGGCATGGACCGCCGATCCGTAGCCGTTGGGCACGAGGACCACGAACGGGAAGAAGTAGTGCGCGATCCGGACGTACGTGCGGCCGTCACCGGCGGCCCGGAGCGACGCCTGGCGCTGACCGAACGACGTCGGCTCGGTCTCGTAGCGGGGAGGCGCCGCGATCGTGGCCCGGACTCCCTCGGTCCCCGCGTCCCCCTTCCTTGCGAGGGTGGCCTCGATCACCGAGCGATGGAGTGTCGGAGCGTGCACCGAGTCGATCCCGCCTTCGAGCCCCTGCAGCCAGTTGGCGGGCACCGCCGAGATGGTCATCACCATCTCGAGCCCGTACTCGTCGTTGAACGGGAGATCGGGGAACTGCGGGGGTTCGTCTCCCCCGCCGAGCCACGCCCACGCGATGCCGGCCTCCTCGTGCACCGGGTGGGACCCGACGTTGACAGCGGCACAGAACTGGTCATGACGGGTCAGCTGGGTGGGCGCTTCGACGACCCGACCCGACACGTCGATCTTCCAGCCGTGGTAGATGCAGCGGAGGGCCGGTCCCTCGGCGCGGGCGAGGAGGAGCGAGGCGCGGCGGTGCGGGCACCGCTCGGCGAGGAAACCGATCCGGCCGTCGGCGGCCCGGAACGCCACGAAGTCGTCGCCGAAGAGGCGCACCGCGGCCGGAGGGGCGCCGGCCACCAGGTTGGACGACAGAGCGAAGGGCACCCAGTAGTGCTCGCGCATCAGCCGGCCGAGCGGGGCCGCCCCCTCGACCTCTGTCATCAGGTCGTTCTCGGCTGCCGTGAGCACGGCGTACGCCTTCTAGCTCGCCGCCGGCTGCCGGCGCTCGTCGTCGGGATTGGTGAGCTCGGCCAGCAGGCGGATCAACCTCTCCTCCGGCACCCCGTTGAAGGGCCGTCCCTGCATCAGTGAGAAGACGTGGTAGCCCCCGAGCGACGTCAGCGCGATGGCCTCGAACACGTCCCCGTCGGTGGTGGCCCGTCTCTCGGCGCCCTGTCCGACCGCCGTCCAGACCGCATCGGCCAGTTCGGGCACGCGGGCTCCGTCGTTGAGCATGAGCCGCAACAACCGGTCGAACCGCTGGATGTCCTGGAGCGCCTGGGAGAAACGCTGGACCTGTCGCTCGACCGGATCGCTCAGATGGGGCAGCGCAGCTCGGGCCGACTCCGCCTCGGTCCGGCAGCGGTTCACCTCGTACTCGACCGCTTCCCTCAGGATCGCCTCCTTGGAAGGGAAGTGCCGATAGAGGCTGCCGGTCCCGGCCGCGAGCCCGACCCGCCTCTCGATCTCGCTGATCGTCGCGCCGGTATACCCCTCTTCGGCGAAGACGTCCATCGCTGCTTCGAGGATCTGCTGGCGCCTCGTCCGTCTCGCGGAGGGACGGTCGCTCACCGGGCCAGGTACCGGTCGTCGCGGAGGAGGTCGTCCAACTCGCCGTGGTCCACCCGTTCGGGCTCCTTCAGATATCCGCCCCGGGCATCCCAGTTATCAAGCATCCGCGGGTCGAGCGGGCGACTCGGCCCCGCGAAGGTGGCCGGAAGCGGCCCGATGCGTTCGGCGATGCGTCGAAGGTGCTCGCCGTCGAGACCGAGGGCCGAGATGGCGTTCTCGCCGAGCATCATGCGCAGTTCCGGTTCGGGGACCCCCGCGAAGGCGTCGCGGATCCAGTCGGCCGTGTTGGGCCAGGTGCCCTCCGCGTGCGGGTAGTCACGGCCGAAGAACACCGTCTCCACCCCCAGCTCGTGGCGCATGTCGACCTCGGCCTTGTGCACGAACGACAGCGACATGAGGCAGTTCTCGCGCCAGACGTCGCTCGGCCTTCGGGTACTGGCGATCTCCCCATCGCCGCGCTCGAACGCCTGGTCGAGGTGCCGGAGCGTCCCCGGCAGCCAATCGCCGCGCACCTCGGTCATCAGAAGGCGCAGGTCGGGGTGCCGGTCGAACACGCCGCCGAGCATCAGGTTCCACATGGCCCGGCGGGGCCGGACGTCCTTGGAGAAGAACTTGTCGGCGTTGTTGATGATCTCGGCCAGCAGATCGCTGCGGCCCTCGGCCTCCATCGTCTGGCGGAGACCCTCGACCCCCTTAAGGAATTCGCACTGCCGCTGGCCGTACCCGGCATGCACGACCGCCGGGATCCCGTGGTGGACGAGCCGCGACCAGTACGGATCCCAGAACCCGTCGTGGGGCGGCGGGGTGTCGTCCCGATGGAAGTACCCAGGCACATAGGCCCCGGCGAAGCCGTTCGCCGCCATCCAGTCCAGTTCGGCCAGGACGTCGTCCATCTCGGGCTGGCTCCCCGGGTCACCGACCAAGAGGATCCGGTCCCGCGCCGAGCCGAACGTGTCCGCCGCCCAGCGGTTGTATGCCCGGACCCCGGCGGCCACGACCTCCTGGGGCAACGGGCGGAACTGCGGGCTGAGGGGGCTGAGCGCACGCGGGTCGCCCGGGTAGACGAACTCGGCCGCCACCCCCTCGCGGTCCATCTGGGCCAGCCGGACGTCGCGATCCCAGCACCCGAGGTAGCCGCCGCCGGCCCAGACCCCCTCGGCGTCGATCACCTCGAGCACGTCGGGCGAGAAGTCGGCGAACAGGCCGAGCAACTGCCGATATCTCGCGTCGTCCTCGCGCATGGCCGGAAGCAGCGAGTGGTACTGCGGCTCGATGTACTCCGGCCACGTCTCGGGCGGTGGGACGGCGTGCGAGTCCCCGGAGACCAGGATCAACTCACCCGCCACGGGTTGCAAGGGTACCCTTGCCCCGGCGGATCTTCAACGGTACGTTGGCCTTCGTGCGATTCGTCCCGCTCTCCTCGGCGGTGGGTGCCGAGGTGCTCGACTTCGACATCACCCGGGCCGTCCCGCAGGGCGACCGGCAGGAGCTGCGCCGCCAGTTCACGAAGCACCATCTGCTGCTCGTGCGGGGCCAGGAGCTGACCGAGGACGACCACGATCGGTTCGTGGCGTGCTTCGGCCCGCTTCAGGAGAACCGGGTCGGGGACCGGGCCGGGTACGTCACCAACCGGACCGATGACCCGCGCAGCCTGTTCCCCGAGATGCGGCCCCTGATCTGGCACAACGATGGCGCCTACGGTCCGCACCCCGGTATCGCCACGTCGCTCTGGGCGGTCGAGGTGGACCCGAGCGCAGCCCCCACGCTCTTCGCCAACGTGGCCGACATCGTCGACCGGCTCCCCGCCGCGCTGCGGGAGCGGGCGGAGCGCCTCCGGGTGCTCAATGTCCGGGACACCGAGTTCAACCGCACCTACGAACGGGTCCCGCTCGAAGAGTTCCTCTCGAGCGACGATCCCAGTCGTTACGTGAGCTACGAGCACCCTTTGCTCTTCGAACCGCCGCACCTCGATGGCCGGGCGGTCATCGCCAGCGAGCAGATGACCGTGACCGTCCTCGACCTCCCGCCCGAAGAGGGCGACGCTTTCTTATCCGAGCTGTACGGGCACATCTACGCCCCTGACAATCGCTACGAGCACCACTGGGAGGCCGGCGACGTCATCATCTGGGACAACATCGCCCTGCACCACTCCCGTCCCGGAGAGGTCGGCTCCGAGTCGCGGCACCTGCGGCGCCAGTGCATCGACGGCTGGTACACCCCCGAAGGGGAACTCTTGGACTGGTCGTTGACGCGTCGCCAGCTGCGGGCCCGATCCGAGCGATAGCAGCGCCGGAGCCGTTCGGGCATGTCTCCCGCAGTCGACGCCGAGACCTACGCCTCCATCGAGCAGCTCCAGCACGCGTATGCCGATGTGGTGACCCGGGGCGCGTGGGACGAGACCGCCAACTTGCTGACACCGGACGCCCACATCCGGTTCGCGACGAGTTCCGGCGCAGTCTTCGAGGTCGATGGGGCCGAGGCATTCGCCGAGTTCGGCGCCAGGATGACCGGGGTGCTCTTCTCCCAGTACATCCCGCTCACCTTCGTGGTGTCGTTCACCCCTGAAGGAGGACTGGAAGGGCGCACATACTCGCTCGAGGTGATCGAGAACGACGCCGGCGAGTGGGTCGAGTCCTACTCCGTCTACGAGGATGCCTACGCGCTTACCGACGCAGGGTGGAGGTTCGCTCGGCGCAGCCACCGAACGGTGAAGCGTCGGGTCACCCCGTGCTGAGCCCCCGCCGACCGGAGCTCAAAGACTGGTGCGACCGCCATCGACGGCCAGGGTCTGGCCTGTGATGTACGCCGCTTCGTCGGAGAGCAAGAAGAGCGCTGCGTAGGCCGACTCCCAGGCTGTCCCGAACCTCCCGAGCGCAATGGGAATGCTGGCGCGCGGGGTGCTGCCATCGTGACTGCGACCGAGCCCGGTGTCGATCATGCCCAGCATCACCGTGTTGGCTCGGATCCCGCGGTCCTTACCCTCGAACCCGACGGCTCGCATGATCGCCCCCAGAGCCGCCTTGGAGGCCTCGTAGGCGATCAGCTGGCCGGTCGGCCTGAGCGACGCGATCGACGAAACGAACACGAACGAAGAGTGGGGATCCATCACCGGTAGGGCCGCCCGAGCGGACAACATGGCTCCGCGCAGATTGACGTCGATGGTGGCGTCCCAGGCTTCCGGGCTCGTCGCCTGCAAGGTCTGAGCCCCCGGGACACCGACGTTGTAGACCAACCCGTCGAGGCCACCGAGGTGGTCATGGGCACGATCGATCATGACCTCGACGGCCGAGGGATCGCCGACGTCGGCGACGATGGGCTCGGCTCGGCCGCCGTTGGCCCGGATGATCCCCACCGTCTCCTCGGCACTGGCCGCATCGCGGTCGACGGCCGCCACGGCGGCTCCCTCGCGAGCCAGCAAGAGGGCGATGGCCCGCCCATTGCCCATCGGCTGGTCGACGAGGTGATAGTCGGTCTGGCCGGCACCCACCACGACAACCCTCCGGCCCGCCATGCGGGCGCGGCCAGGCGCGTTCCCTCTCGATTCGGCCGGAAGCCCCGCTCCATCCACCCTGTTTCCCATTCCTGTCCGGCTCGACCCTATTTCATGGTCGGAAAACCACTGGGTCGTCCCGGACCTGGCCGCGCGTCGCCCACCGGTGCGCAGGGGACCAAGCAGCTCACCAGCGCGACAGTCACCGGCGAATGCCTCGCATGGGGTATCGATCCGAAAGCACGACCGCCATGCGTTCAGGCGGAGCGGGCCGCCCGAGCCAGCGGGTTGAGCTGAGCTGGTCCCACCTTTGTCAAGGTGTTGCGGTCGACGTGGATGAACGGTTCATCTCGGTCCGGGATCTGCATGACGGTCTCCTCTTCGTAGGACCAGGTCCCGTCGCCGTTGACGGTCACGTGGATCTCGAAACTGAGGGTCCTGAACGCCCGGTCGAGGAATGGGTTGGACAGGATGCCGTGGACTTCGGAGCCCACCGTGGCGCGAAGGGTGAAATCGCTGGCGTCCGGTTCGGCGGGGCCCGACGCGAGAAGGACCTGGCCTCGGGGAATGGCGAGAGTCAGGGTGACCGCTCGAGCCGCGGGCTCCCAAAGCCAATAGCCGACCTGGTCGTGAAAGGTCTCGGACTCACGGGGCTTGTTGATATGGGTGTGATAGCGGAGGCCGTAGAAGAGCTGAGGTCCGTTCGTCTGGCGATCGATCGGATGGAGCTCGTAGTGCTCCACGAACGCATCCTGTTCGGTCCCTTCGGCAACGGGGTGTTGGTCGACCCCAGTCGTGCCCTCCCAAACACCGGCCATTGGCCGCAATGGCCCGAGATTCGCCAGGGTGTCTGAATCCCCGTCGGCCTCGGTGTAGATGTCGGATCCGTATTCGGTCAGAGTTCCTCTCCTATCGACAGAGCGACAACACTTCAGACGTGATCGACCTTCTCTGAACGAGGGCAGAGCCCGGGCTCCTCGGTCCAGGACCGGGGTTCCGGGTCAGAAGTGATCCGTCGCGCCATTCTTCCCTGCCCGCCGCTTACGGGTCCGAGTGACCGTCTCTCGGACCACCCGACTGACGGCGTCTGGCACGCCGGTTGCGGAGCCAAGAAAAGAGCAGCACACGGGCCACCAGCATGATCCCGCCGATCTCGAGTATCCAAAGGACGGCGGCATGCGGCCCGACAAATGAGTCGACGATGAGAAACCGCAAGGCGAACAACGCCACCAGGACCCCGATCCAGGCGGTGCCACCCCGAACCCCCCGTCCGTACCGACCCGCTCGGCCATACTCCCGAAAGGCGGGGTCCCCGCCAGTGGGTCCGTTGTCGGCCGGTCCGCCACTGTCCGAAGGTCCCCCTCCTCGGATTCCCTGGCGGCGTTGCATCCGCGCAAACCGCCGGATCTGGTCGCGGTGGTCCCTGGCGTAGCGGCGGGGATCGATCCCTTGCGCCCGCAGGCTCTCGGCCGAGACACCGAAGATCTGGGTGAAGTTGGCCCGAACCCACTCCTGACGGGTTGGTCGTCCATCACGTTCGTGCGGGTTGGCGCTGCTCATGGGCCGGATCCGGCAAGTCGAGGGGCTCCCACATCGCTCACTGTGCAACAAAAGCCGGCCATCGGGGCGGTCGCGCCGATCACGCCGTCGGGCAAGCTAGCCCGGTCGGGCCACCATCAGGACCGTCGCGACCAGGAAGACCGCCCCGAGGAGCCCCCCGGCGACCTCGACCACCCGGCAGTCCCGCCGCAGCGCCGTCCCGTCGGGCGCCCCGACGGCCAACCCGGCCTGGATCCGCCGCTCGGCCGGCCAAAGGACCCCTTCGGCGGCGACCGCGGCGCCGGACCACAGCGCGAGGCCGGCCACCGCCCAGGCCTCACCGAGGCGGAGGCCACCATTCGAGTCGGCGAGGAGCGCGAACCCGAGCAACGGGACGAGGTAAAGGGTCCGCCCGGCCCAGTTGACCCCGGGGGCGAAGTACTGCCGCAGCGTGGGGGTCGCCCGGCCCGGACCGGCCCGCGCCAGGCGGGCGGCCTGGATCCCGCTTGTGACGAGGGAGCCGAATCCGACGAGCGCGGCGGCGACGTGGGCGATCAGCAAGAGGTCGAACCCGGCCTTGTCGGCCGCGAGCAGCCCGGCCGGCGGAGGGGGCACGGCCCATTCTCGCCCAGGCCGTCGCCGATCACCCCCGGGGAAGCAGGTACCGTAGAAGCGTGAGGGATCGTCCGTCTGTGTGCGCGAGCGGAACGTCCGCGGCGGCGTGAACGAGCTCCGGCTCGACCCGCTCTCCGGCCGCTGGGTGGCGATCAGCGTGTCCCGTGCCGACCGCCCGGACGCCTTCGCCCTCTCCGGCACCTCCATCGAGGACACCCGCCGCTGCCCGTTCTGCCCGGGTCACGAGGAGGCCAGCCCGCCCGCCCTCGAGACCTACGGCCCCACCGGGAAGTGGCTGGTCCGGGTGGTGCCCAACCTGTACCCGGCCTTCGAGGGCGACAAGCCCTTCGTCGTCGAGAACCGCGGGCCCGTGTTCACCCAGGCCACGGCGGGCGGGATCCACGAGGTCCTGGTGCTCTCGCCCGAGCACCGCACGTCGTGGGCCGAGCTGTCCGACGAGCAGGCCGGGCTCGTGATGGCGGCCCTCCGTGACCGCATCGAGGAGCACTCCCAGCAGAGCAACCTCCGCTACAGCCAGGCCATCGTGAACTGCGGCCGGGAGGCGGGCGCCTCGCTCGGGCATCCCCACGGCCAGCTCCTCGGGATGTCCTTCGTGCCCCGGGAGCTCTCCGAGGAGGTGGCCAGGTTCGCCAAGTTCGCCGGCGGGTGCCTCCTGTGCACGACGGTCGACGCCGAGGAGAACGCCGGGTGCCGGGTCGTCTACGCCGACGAGAAGGTCGTCGTCGTGTGCCCGTTCTGGAGCGCGGTCCCCTACGAGATGCTGGTCATCCCCCGGGCCCACACCCCGCATCTCTACCGGAGCCCCACCGAGGACCTGGTGTCGGTGGGCAAGTCGCTGCGGGACTGCCTGAAGCACCTGAAGGAGAAGGTGGGCGACGTCGCCTACAACATCGTCTTCCACTCCGCCCCCTACCGCCTGAACGAGCCCTACCACTGGCACGTGCACGTGTGGCCGAAGGTGACGACCCAGGCCGGCTTCGAGCTCGGCACCGGCGTGGCGATCAACATCGTCGCCCCCGAGTCGGCGGCCGAGGAGCTGGGCGTCGCCGTCCCCTTCCCGCTCAGCGCCTGAGTCTCCCGACGCGGCGGGACCGGCCGCTCAGCCGGCCAGGTAGGTGGCTCCGAAGGCCTCCAGGAACTCGAGCGTCGGTGAGGCCTCGGTCGTGCCGCTCGAGACGACCACCCAGGTGATCCCGGCGGCCCGGATCGTCTCCAGCGTCTCGCGGTGGCGGTCGGGGTCCTCGGCCGGCCGGCCGATCGAGCGGTCGGGGTACGAGTAGGTGACGTCGATCGGCCCCCGGCCGCGCTCGGCGGCCGCGGCCCGCAGCTCCGCGATGGTGCCGGTCAGCTGGTCGAGCGTCCCGAGCGCGGGGGTCCGCGCGGTCGCGCTGAGCTCGGCCGTCCCTGACATGGGCATCCACCCCTGGGCGCGCTCGGCCACCCGGCGCCGGCTGCGCCGCGAGTTGCCCCCGATCCAGATCGGGATCGGGTCCTGGACCGGGCGGGGCCGGGCGATGACGTCGCGGGCGCTGAAGTGGCGCCCGGCGTAGCTGAACGGCTCGCCCGCCCAGTGCAGCGGGAGCACCTCGAGCGCCTCGTCGAACAGCTCGTTGCGCTCCTCCATGTCGACGCCGAGCGCGAAGAACTCGCTCTTCTGGTAGCCCGAGCCGAGTCCGAGGGTGAGCCGGCCTCCCGAGACGAGATCGAGGGTGGCCGCCGCCTTGGCCAGGACGAGCGGGTTTCGGTAGGGGGCGACGACGATGTTGGTGACCAGACGGAGCCGCGACGTCGCCCCCGCGACGGCGGCCAGCGCGACCAGCGGGTCGAGGGTCTGGTGGCCGCCGGCCGACAGCCACCTTGCCCCCGGGCCCGGGTGCTCGCTCAGCGAGAAGGCGTCGAAGCCGGCCCGCTCGGCAGCCACCGCCACCTCGAGGAGCGGCCCGGCGTCGAGCCCGCTCCCCTCCGGCCCGTTGGTCTCGGGGTAGTGGAAGACGAACCGCAGGGCCCGGCCGCCGGGTGGGGTGACGGTCACGGGCCGGGGGGCGCGACGATGCGCGCCTGGCGCAGGGCCTCGAGGACCCGCTCGGCGTTCGCCTCGGCGGTGACCGCGCCGCTCGCGTCGAGGTGGAGCTCGGGGGCCTCCGGCGGCTCGTACGGCGAGTCGATGCCGGTGAAGTGCACGAGCTCGCCCCGGCGGGCCTTGGCGTAGAGGCCCTTGCGGTCCCGGGCCTCGGCGACCTCGAGCGGCGCGTCGACGTAGACCTCGAGGAACTCGCCCGCGTCCAAGACCTCCCGGGCCAGCTGGCGCTCGGCCCGGAACGGCGAGATGAAGGAGGCGAGGACGATGACGCCGGCGTCGACCATGAGGCGGGCCACCTCGGCGACCCGGCGGATGTTCTCCACCCGGTCGGCGTCGGTGAACCCGAGGTCCTTGTTCAGCCCGTGCCGCACGTTGTCCCCGTCCAGCAGGTAGGTGTGGTAGCCGAGCTGGTGGAGCCGGCGCTCGACCAGGTTGGCGATCGTCGACTTGCCCGCCCCGGACAGCCCGGTGAACCAGACCACGCCGGGCCGCTGGTGCTTCTGGGCCGCCCGGGCCGCCTTGTCGACGTCGACCGCCTGCCAGTGGACGTTGTCGGCCCGGCGCAGCGCGAAGTGCAGCAGCCCCGCCGCGACGGTCGCGTTGGTCCGGCGGTCGATGAGGATGAACCCCCCGGTGTCGCGGTTCTCGGCGTAGGGGTCGAACGCGACCGGGTGGGCGAGGTTCAAGTTGCAGACCCCGATCTCGTTGAGGCCGAGCGTGCGCGCCGCGACGTGCTCGAGGGTGTTGACGTTGACCTTGTACTTCGGCTGGGCCGGGGTCGCCTCGACGGTCCGGGTCCCGAGCTTCAACAGGTAGGACCGGCCGGGGAGCATGGGCCGCTCGCTCATCCAGATGAGGTGGCACTCGAACTGGTCGGCCACCTTGGGCGGGTCGGTGGCGGCCGCGATGATGTCGCCCCGGCTGATGTCGATCTCGTCGGCCAGCGTGAGCGTGACCGACTGGCCGGCCACCGCTTGGGCGAGGTCGCCGTCGGCGGTGACGATCCGGGCCACGCTGCTCTCCCACCCCGAGGGGACCACCCGGACCCGGTCGCCGACCGCCACCGTGCCCCCTGCAACCTGCCCGGCGAACCCCCGGAAGTCGAGGTTGGGGCGGCTGACCCACTGGACCGGCAGCCGGAACGGCCCCGCCCCCTGCTCCGCCGCCACCTCCACCGACTCCAGGTGGCCGATGAGCGTGGGCCCCCCGTACCAGGGGGTGTGCAGGCTCGGCTCGGTGATGTTGTCCCCCCGGAGCGCCGAGATCGGGATGCAGACGACGTCGTCGAGCCCGATCTCGGCGGCGAAGGCCCGGTAGTCGGCCTCGATCGCCTCGAAGACCTCTCTCGAGTAGCCGACCAGGTCGAGCTTGTTGACCGCCAGGACCACGTGGCGGATGCCGAGGAGGGACACGACGTAGCTGTGCCGGCGGGTCTGGGTCAGCACCCCCTTGCGGGCGTCGACCAGGAGCACGGCCAGTTCGGAGGTCGAGGCGCCGGTGACCATGTTGCGGGTGTACTGCTCGTGGCCGGGGGTGTCGGCGACGATGAACTTGCGCTTCTCGGTGGTGAAGAACCGGTAGGCGACGTCGATCGTGATCCCCTGCTCGCGCTCGGCCGACAGGCCGTCGACGAGGAGCGCGAAGTCGAGGTCGCCGCCCTGGGTGCCCACCTTCTTCGAGTCCGACTCGAGCGCGGCGAGGTGGTCCTCGAAGACGAGCTTGGCGTCGTAGAGGAGCCGGCCGATGAGCGTGCTCTTGCCGTCGTCGACGCTGCCGCAGGTGAGGAAGCGGAGCATCGACTTCTGCTCGTGGCGGGCCAGGTAGGCCTCCACGTCGCCCGGGTCGAGGTCGGCCGAGGCGTGGGCCATCAGAAGTAGCCCTCCTGCTTCTTCTTCTCCATCGACCCCGTCGAGTCGTGGTCGATCACCCGGCCCTGACGCTCCGAGCTCGTCGCGAGCAGCATCTCCTTGATGATGTCGGTGAGGGTGGTGGCGGAGCTTTCGATGGCACCGGTCAGCGGGTAGCAGCCGAGGGTCCGGAACCGCACCGTTCTCAGCTCGGGCGCCTCGCCCGGTTCGAGCGGCATCCGGTCGTCGTCGACCATGATGAGCGCCCCCTGCCGTTCGACCACCGGGCGCGGGGCGGCGAAGTACAGCGGCACGATCGGGATGTGCTCGTGGTGGATGTACAGCCACACGTCGAGCTCGGTCCAGTTGGACAAGGGGAACACCCGCACGCTCTCCCCCGGCGCCTTGCGGGCGTTGTAGAGCCGCCACAGCTCGGGCCGCTGCTGTTTGGGGTCCCAACGGTGCTGGGCCGAGCGGATGGAGAACACCCGCTCCTTGGCCCGCGACTTCTCCTCGTCCCGTCGGGCCCCGCCGAAGGCGAGGTCGAAGCCGTGGAGCTCGAGCGCCTGCTTCAGCCCCTCGGTCTTCCACATGTCGGTGTGCATCGCCGAGCCGTGGTCGAAGGGGTTGATGCCCCGCTCGAGGCACTCGAGGTTCTGGTGCACGAGCAGCTCGACGCCGAGCTCTCTCGTGCGGGCATCTCGGAACGCGTACATCTCGGTGAACTTCCACGTCGTGTCGACGTGGAGCAGCGGGAACGGCGGCTTGGCCGGGTAGAACGCCTTGAGCGCGAGGTGCAGCATGACCGAGCTGTCCTTGCCGATCGAGTAGAGGAGCACCGGCCGCTCGCTCTCCGCGGCCGCCTCCCGGAAGATCTGGATGCTCTCGGCCTCGAGCCGCTGCAGGTGGGTGAGCTCGAGGGTCACCCCGCCGGGAGCCCCCGCACCTGGTCGGGCGGTGAGGACCGCTCGAGCATCCCGTAGGCCTCCTCGCCGTCCCAGCGGTAGCGGACCGCGGCCTGCTGCAGCACCGGGAAGCGGGGGCGCTCCTTCGCCATCGCCGTGGTGGCCCGCGTCGGGTCGTCGTGGTGGACGTCGAAGGTCGACAGGACGGTCTCGCCGTCGATGCGGACGGTCTCCCCCTCGGCCTCGAACACGAGCGAGACATCCTCGCCGCTGGCCTCGAGCACGCGCAACCAGGGAGCCTCGAGCACCCGGGCGGGCACGAGCGCCCCGTCGCCGCCGAACACGAACCCCTCGTTGAAGGTGGGCGTCCCGTCCTCCTTGGGCGGGTAGGCGATGTAGCCGAAGGCCCGGCCGCTCGAAAAGAGCGCCGACTGCCACGCGTGGCCCCGGAACTCGCTCAGCCGGCGGACCCCCTGGCGGCGGATACGGAGCCCGGTGCCCGACAAGGCGCGCTCGCCCTCGTCGGTCCGGACCCACCCGGTGGCCCTGAACAGCTGCTCGTAGCGGGGGCCGCCCATGAGGTCGCCCTCCTCCCCTCCCTCGAGCAGGGCCTTCGCCTCGTCGAGAAGCGACCCCTGGACCCAGGGGGGCACCGCCATGGTGGCCTCGACAAAGAACGCGACGTCGACGAGCGGGCCGCCCGTGCGGCCGGCGGCGAGGTCGCTGCTCGAGGTGGCGACGGCCCGGCCCTCGAACTCCATCGTCCAGGTCGAGAAGGGCTCGACGCAGCGGAAGGCGAGCGGCCCCGCCCCGAGCACGCTCGGGCGGCCGGCGGCGTCGGCGGCCGGCCAGGCCGGCCCGTCGGCGCGGAGGCGCAGCACCCGGCCGCCGGCGAAGGCCACGTTCACCTGGAGCCCGTGCTCCTCCCAGTACTCGGCCACCGCCTCGATCCCCACCCGGGGCAGGGCCAGGTCCCCCTCGCCCGCACAGACCCAGAAGCTCACCGAGTCGCGCATCTCGGGGTTCTCGGGCCGCTCCGCGAAGACGAGCTCGCGGGCGGGGTCGATGCCCCCGGTCAGATCGACGGCCACCGGCACCCCCTCAGCGCGCGGTCCAGCCGGCGGCGCGCTCGACGTAGGCGGCGAAACGCGGCCGGATCTCGTCGGGATCGAGGCCGAAGGTGGCCGGATCCGGGTGGCTGCTCGGTTCCCGCTCGGCCGCGTTCTTCCGCCACCACGCCTCCATCTTCGACGCGAACCGGTCGGTCACCGGCGTCCCGAGCCACGAGTAGAGGCCGCGGACCTCCCCGATCGGGTCCTCCTGCATGGCCCGGAAGTCGATGTCGTAGAAGCGGTCGTCGGCCCCGCCGTCGCGGAACGCCAGCACCCGGTCGATCCCGGTCGACCACTGCTCGACGTTCAGGCGGCCGATGTAGCCGAGATCGAGCTGGTCGGTGCAGCGCCCGGCGATGTCGGCGTAGACGTCGGCCACTGACACGAGCACGTCGGTCGGGTCCCGGTGGGTCATCACGAACCGGGCGTCGGGGAAGACCCGGGCCAGCGCGTCGATCCACAGCATGTGCGCCGGGGTCTTGAGGCGCCACGGCCGCGGCGCTTCCCCCCACTGGAGCAGCTTCAGGACCCGCCGCTCGTATCGATAGGTGGAGGTGAGGTCGGCGTCGGTGACCCACGCCGCGTAGGTGGGGATGCGGGCGAAGGCGAGGTAGATCTGGGTCCGGAAGTCGAGGGCCATGAGGTCGAGGCACTCCATCGGCCCCTCCACGTCGCTCGGCACATGCGCGCGGGTGCCCGCGGGCGCCTGCACCGCCCCGGTGCGCGGGTCCGACCCGCCCCCGAGCGTGGAGGGGGGTGGGCAGGGGCGCGACGACTCCCACTGGCGCAGGTAGCGGACGCCGGGGTCCTGGGCGAGCAGGAAGGAGAGCGCGGTCGAGCCGGTGCGGGGCAGCCCGAGGCCGAACAGCGGCGCGACCACCGGGACCTCGTCGATCTCGGGGTGCCGCCTGTACCAGTCCTCGATCTCGAGGCGGTTGACCAGGTGGGCGACGAGGCGGGGCTCGATCATCGCCTCGCCCGTCGCGTTCAGCCTCGCCTCCTCGGCGAGCGACCGCACCAGGATCTCGAGGCCCTTCCGGAACGAGTCGTCGCCGAAGTCCCAGAGCCCGGTCGCCGCGCTCGCGGCGGCCAGCAGTTCGTCGGGTGTCCGCACTCCGTCTCCCCCAATATGGCGACAGGATCCTGTCACCATTCTCGGCGAACGGTCAAGACGCCGACCCCGCTCAGCCGAGGAACGGGGCGGCCACCTCGAGCAGGGAGGGGTCGACCGTCTTCGGGTTCCCCACCGCGTCGCGTATGGGGATGCGGACGATCGACCCGGCCCGCAGGGCGACCATCGTCCCGAAATCCCCGTCGTGGATCGCATCGACGGCCTCGACCCCGAAGCGGGTGGAGAGGACCCGGTCGAACGCGGTCGGGGTCCCGCCCCGCTGGATGTGGCCGAGCGTGGTCGAGCGGGCCTCGAAGCCGGTCCGCTGCTCGAGCTGTCCGGCCAGCCAGTCGCCGATCCCGCCCAGTCGCACGTGGCCGAACGCGTCGGGCGCGGCGCCGGAGCGGGCGCCGGCGGCCGAGGCGGCCAGGTCGGGGTCGGCCGGCAGTGCGCCCTCGGCCACCACCACGATCGAGAAGAACTGGCCGCGCTGGTGGCGGGCGGTGAGCTTGGCGCATACCGCGGCGAGGTCGAACGGCACCTCGGGGACGAGAATCTCGGCCGCGCCGCCCGCGATCCCGGCCTCGGCCGCGATCCACCCGGCGTGGCGGCCCATCACCTCGCAGACCATGACCCGATGGTGCGACTCGGCGGTGGTGCCGAGGCGGTCGATCGCCTCGGTGGCGGTCTGCACGGCGGTGTGGAAGCCGAAGGTGACTTCGGTCCCAAAGAGGTCGTTGTCGATCGTCTTCGGCACGCCGACCACCGAGACCCCGAGCGGCCAGAGCTGGCTGGCCACCCCGAGCGTGTCGTCGCCGCCGATCGCCACCAGGGCGTCGACGCCCCGGGCAGCCAGGTGCTCGATGACCCGCTCGGGCCCCCGCTCCTCGGCGAACGGGTTGGTCCTCGAGGTGCCGAGCACGGTGCCGCCGAGCCCGAGCAGCCCGGACACCTCGACCGGGTCGAGCGGCCTCGCCCGGTCCTCCAACACCCCGCGCCAGCCGTCGAGGTAGCCGACGGCCTCGTAGCCGTAGCGGACGTGGCCGGCGATGACGACCGCCCGGATCACCGCGTTCAGGCCCGGACAGTCCCCGCCACCGGTCAGGATCCCGACTCGCATCCGAAGAGTGTCGCGCGGCCCGCCGGCCGCCCGGACCGGGTCAGGCGACCGGCAGCTCATCCCCCTTGGCCGCCGCCTCCTCGAGCTCGAAAGCCGAGAGCAGCCCGTCGACGAGGCTGCGGTCGGCTGGCACGAGGTCCGCGATCCCCGGCATGGTGAGGTACCCGGAGAGGAACGCCCGGTGGTTGCGGGCGGTCCAGGCCTTGGCCGCCGCGCCGAGGCCCGGCCGCAGGGCCTGGTCCCGCTCCTCGAGGGCGGCGATGGCCACGTGGTGCAACGACCAGAGCATGTCCGCCACATCGGCGAGCGGGGAGCGGTAGAGGATGGCCCCCTCCTCGTCCACCCCGCCCGGGTGCCAGTCCGCCACCACCCAGCCATGGTTCGTCCGGGCGATCCGACCGAGGTGGAGGTCGCCATGGGTCCGCACCATCGGGGCGCGGTCGGTGTGGGACCGCAGTTCCTTCATCGTCTCGCCGAGCCCGGAGACCGCCAGGAGGTCGGGATTGCGCCGCTCGACGAACGACTCGACGTGGGCGGCCCAGTCGGCGACCGCGCCGTTGCGGCGGCCGAACGCCTTGTCGGCGGCGAGGTGCATCCGGGCGGTCATGGTCCCGAGCGAACGGGCCTCGCCGGCGAAGTCACCGCCCGCCTCCTCGGGCGCGACCCTGGACCCGTAGAGGTCGCGCAGCGAGGTCAGGGCGAGGGCCCACCCGTCCGCCGCCTCGGTCAGGAGGTCCTGGACGATCCCGAGGTCGCGGCCCTGGCGCCGCCACAGCGCGATCGGGGGGGCGAGGTGGTTGAACCCGACCTCGTCCATGGTCACGAGCATGTCGACGGCCGGGTCCGGCCCATCGGTGAGCCACGGGAACACCGAGAGGGTCGAGTGGTCCTCCACGTCGAGCACCACCGCGGAGTCGTCGTCCCGGGCCATCGTGACGAACGTGGGCTCCTCGCCGACGATCGCGATCACGAGCAGCCGGGCGAGGTCGGCGTCCCACAGGGCATCGACCGCCAGTGCCACCCCCCGGTCGTCGGTGAACTCGCCGAGCAGGCCCTCCTCGGCCCCCCGCAGCATGCGGATCTCGTCGCCCGGCCCGTGCAGCCCGAGGACGACGTGGGCCAGGCGGCCGTCCACCCGACCCACCACGTCGAGGAGGCCGGGGCGGCCGCCGAGGAGGACCTCGACCTCCACCACCTCGAGCGGTCCGGCGACGGCGGTCCCGCGCCGGGACAGCCACGCCGCGAGCAACGGCACGAACGCCTCCCGCCGCCCGCCGTCGAGATCGAGCATCGCCCCGATCACGCCGGCTCCCCCGACTCGGACAGCTCGAACCAGAGATAGCCGTAGGGGGCGAGCGAGAGTGCGTAGGGCTCGTCGGAGACGATCGGGAAGGGGACCCGGCCCAACACCTCGACCGGCGTGCAGCCGACCCATCGGGCGAGCGCAAGCTCGGCCGGCTGGGCGAACCGGCTCAGATTGTGCACGCACAGGACGGCCTGGGTCCGTTGCCCGGCCAGGTCGTGCTCCCCCCGGCCGACGGGCACCACCGTCGGGGCGGCCGGGGGCGGGCCCCAGGCGCCGCCGGCGAACCCCGGCTCGGTCGCCCGGGTCGCCCCCCAGGGGCCGACGATCGTCGGATCGGCGTCGGCCACCGTGCCCGAGCGCACATACGCGAGGACCGAGGGGTTGGGGCAGGTGACCGGCTCCATGGTGCCGACCCCGAGCACCGGCATGGCCCGGCGCTGCACGAGCATCCCGCGCAGCCAGTGGAGGAAGGATCCGGGGTTCCGGCACTGGGCCTCCACGTTCACCGCGTCGGCACCGTAGACGGCGTCCATCACCGGAGGGAGGTACAGCTGGGCGAAGTCGGCCTTCGAGAACCCGCCGTTGCGGTCCGGCGACCACTGCATGGGGGTGCGGACCGAGTCCCGATCGCCCAGGTAGATGTTGTCGCCCATCAGGAGCTCGTCGCCGTAGTAGATCACCGGGCTGCCGGGCAGCGACAGGACGAGCGAGTAGAGCAGCTCCGCCAGCCGGCGGTCGCCGTCGAGGAGCGGCGCCAGACGCCGGCCGATCCCCATGTGGCGCTTCATCCGGTCGTCCTTGGCGTACTCGCTGAAGAGGTAGTCGCGCTCCTCCTCGCTCACCTGCTCGAGGGTGAGCTCGTCGTGGTTGCGGAGGAAGATCGCCCACTGACAGCCGTCGGGGGTCTCGGGCGTCTGCGAGAGGATCTCGGTGATCGGGTAGCGCTGCTCCTTGCGCACCGCCATGTACAGGCGGGGCATGAGCGGGAAGTGGAAGCAGAGGTGGCACTCGTCGCCGTCGCCGAAATAGTCGGCCACGTCCGCCGGCCACCCGTTCGCCTCGGCGAGCAGCACCCGGCCCGGGTAGTTGGAGTCCATCTCCTTGCGGATCCGCTTGATGAACTCGTGGGTCTCCGGCAGGTGCTCACCGGCGGTCCCGTCGCGCTGGAACAAGTACGGGGCGGCGTCCAGCCGGAACCCGTCGAAGCCGATCTCGAGCCAGAACTTGACCATCTCGACCATGGCGTCGGCGACTTCGGGGTTCTCGTAGTTGAGGTCGGGCTGGTGCGAGTAGAAGCGGTGCCAGAAGTACTGCTGCCGGGTGTCGTCCCAGGTCCAGTTGGACCGCTCGACGTCGGTGAACACGATGCGGGCCTGCGGCCAGCGCTGATCGTCGTCATTCCACACATACCAGTCGCTCTTCGGGTTGTCGCGGCTCGAGCGCGACTCGACGAACCAGGGGTGGGCGTCGCTCGTGTGGTTCATCACCAGGTCGGCGACGAACCGGATCCCGCGGTGGTGCGCGTCATCGAGCAGCCGGGTCAGGTCCCCGAGGGTGCCGTAGTCGGGGGCGACGTTGAAGAAGTCGCTGATGTCGTAGCCGCCGTCGCGCATCGGCGAGGGGTAGAAGGGCAGCAACCAGATGGCGTCGACACCGAGCCACTGCAGGTAGTCCAGCTTCTCGTGCAGCCCTCGGATGTCGCCGATCCCGTCGTTGTTCGAGTCGTAGAACCCGCGCAGCAGCACCTCGTAGAACACGGCGTGCTGGAACCAGCGCCTCGGCTCGGCCGAGTCGCCACCGGTCGGGAGCGGGAGCCTCGGGGTGCTCACCGCCGCTCACCGCGGCCGTGCGGTCGGGTCGCCGACATGGGTGCTGGCCCGGCACCCATGTTCATCCGCGCGACGGTATCCGGTGCCACCGGGTCAGTTCGATTCGAGCAGGCGGTCCGCCACCTCGTAGGGGTCGGCCCGCCCGCCCCGCACGTCGTCGAGCGCGGCGGCGTATTCGGGGGAGCCGGCCAGCCCGTCGAGCCGCCGCTCCATCACCGCGACGAGGATGCGGCGGAGCTCGCCTGCGATTCGATCGGCCCGCCGCTCGTCGAGGAGTCCGCTCGAGCCAAGGTGGGCGCGGTGGGCGGCCACCGCCGCCCACAGCTCCGAGACGCCGTCGCCGGTCGTCGCCACCGTCTCGAGGATCGGCGGCGTCCAGGCCATATGGGCCCCGAGCGACAACATCTGGCGCAGGTCCCGGGCCGCCTCGGCGGCCCCGGGCCGGTCGGCCTTGTTGATCACCAGCACGTCGGCCACCTCGAGCAACCCGGCCTTGGCCGCCTGGAGCGAGTCGCCCCAACCCGGGGTGACCACGACGACCGTGGTGTCGGCGGCCGCGGCAACCTCCACCTCGACCTGGCCGACCCCGACGGTCTCGACCAGCACCACCGGAAAGCCCGTCGCCCCGAGGACCCGGATGGCGTCGGGGACCGCCAGGGCCAGCCCGCCCAGGTGCCCGCGGGTGGCCATGGAGCGGATGAACACCGAGGGGTCCGTGGCGTGCCGCTGCATGCGGGCCCGGTCGCCCAGGATGGCGCCGCCGGTAAACGGCGAGGTGGGGTCGACGGCCAGGACCGCCACCTGGTCGAGCGGCTCGGCCGAGGACGGGGTGTCGCCGTCGAGCGCGGGCCAGCCGCCGCGGGCGGCCGAGACCAGCTGGTCGCCCAGCGTGGACTTGCCGGCCCCGGGCGCCCCGGTCAGGCCGATCACGTAGGGGTGCTCGGCCCGGTAGCTCAGCCTGGCGACGGCCCGGCTGCGCTCCCCGCCCCCCTCGACGAAGGAGAGGAGCCGGGCGAGCGAGCCGCGGTCGCCACGGCCGGCCCGCTCGAACAGCTCGGCCGGGTCGCCGCGCCCTTGAACTCCGGTGCCCGCCTTGCTCACTGCCAGTCCACGTCGGCGCCGAGCGCGCGCAGCGTCGGGCCGAAGTCCTGGTAGCCCCGGTCGAGGTGCCGCGCGCCGGTCACCACCGTCTCGCCGTCGGCGACCAGACCAGCCAGCACCAGCGCGGCCCCGCCCCGGATATCGGGTGAGCGGACCTGCGCGCCCTCGAGCCGCCTGACCCCGCGCACCACCGCGTGGTGGCCCTCGGTGCGGACGTCGGCCCCCATGCGCCGGAGCTCGTCGACGTAGCGGAACCGCCCCTCGAACAGGTTCTCGGTCACGATGGCGACGCCGTCGGCCACCGAAAGCATGGCCACGAGCAGGGGCTTGTAGTCGGTCGCCACCCCCGGATAGGGCAGGGTCGCGACGTCGACAGAGGTGAGCCGGGAGGGGGCCCCGGCCCACAACCCCTCCGCCCGCTGGTCGACTTGCACCCCCATGGCGCGCAACTTGCTGACGAACATCTCCATGTGGTCGAACCGGCCGTCCGCCACCACGACCTCGCCGCCGGTGATGGCGGCGGCGGCCAGGTAGGTGCCGGTCACGACCCGGTCCGGTATGACGGTGTGGACGCCGGGGCCGAGTGTGTCGGCGCCCGTGATCTCGAGCCGGGAGGTGCCGGCTCCCTGCACCGACGAGCCCATCGCGTTCAGGTAGTCGGCGAGGTCGCACACCTCGGGCTCGCGTGCCGCGTTGTCGATCACCGTTGTGCCCTTGGCCAGCGTGGCCGCCATCATCAGGTTGTCGGTCGTGGTGTGGCTCGGGTAGTCGAGCACGATGCGGGTGCCCACCAGGCGGCGGCGGTCCGCGGTCGTCTCGACGGTCCCCTCGATGAACCCGTGCCGGGTCACGAAGTTCGTCCCCATGTCGGCCAGCCCGTTGACGTGGAAGTTGATGGGGCGAGAGCCGAAATCGTCGCCGCCTGGCATCGAGAGGCGCGCGTGACCGCAACGGGCGAGCAGCGGACCGAGCACGACGATCGAGGCGCGCATCTTTTCGACCAGCTCGTAGGGGGCCACCGGCGAGAGTCCGTCGGCGTCGGGGACGTCGATCACGAGGGTCTCGCCGTCCCGCCGGACCGACACCCCGAGCGCCTCGAGCATCTCGGCCATGATCTGGACGTCGACGATGCGCGGCACATTGTGCAACTCATGGCGGCCCTCGGCGAGGAGGCAGGCCGCCATCAGCTTGAGCGCCGAGTTCTTGGCCCCTCCGGCCCTGGCCGTCCCCCGAAGAGGACCGTTCGGGCGGATGACGAGCCGGTCCACGGGGCCATTATCCCCCGCTATGGTCGAGGCCGTGGCGAGACAGCCCCAGGCGCCGGACCGCAACCTGGCCCTTGAGCTGGTCCGGGTCACCGAGGCCGCGGCCATGGCGGCGAGCCGGTGGATCGGTGCCGGCGACAAGGAGGGGGCCGACGGCGCGGCGGTCAACGCCATGCGGGTGGTGCTCGCGACAGTCGCGATGGACGGGATCGTTGTCATCGGCGAGGGCGAGAAGGACCACGCCCCCATGCTCTACAACGGGGAGCGGATCGGCGACGGATCGCCGCCCGAGACCGACATCGCGGTCGACCCGATCGACGGCACCACGCTCGCCTCGGAGGGGCGGGGTGGCGCACTCGCGGTGATCGCGGCGTCCGAGCGCGGGACGATGTTCGACCCGGGCCCCTGCTTCTACATGGACAAGGTCGCGGTCGGGGCGCGGGGTGCCGGCGCCATCGACATCTCGAAGTCGCCGACCGAAAACCTCAACTCGCTCGCCGACCGGCTCGGTCGCCCGGTGCGCGACCTCACCGCGGTCATCCTCGACCGGCCGCGCCACACCGAGCTCATCGCCGAGGTCCGCGAAGCCGGTGCCCGCATCCGGCTGATCACCCACGGCGACATCGCTGCCGCGATCGCGGCGGGCCGATCCGACACGACGGGGGACATCATGTTCGGGATCGGTGGGACCCCCGAAGGCGTGCTGGCCGCCGCCGCGTTGAAGTGCATGGGCGGTGAGATCCAGGGTCGGCTGTGGCCGCGCAACGACGACGAGCGCGAGGTGGCCAAGGCCGCCGGCTACGACGTCGACAAGGTGCTGACCGTGGACGATCTCATTCGGGGCGACAACTGCTTCTTCGCCGCGACCGGGATCACCGACGGGGACCTCCTGCGGGGTGTCCGCTACCTCGAGGGCGGCGGCGCCGCCACCGAGTCGCTCGTGATGCGGTCCCGCTCCGGCACGATCCGCAAGGTCGACGCCATACACCCGCTGGCCAAGCTGGCCGAGTTCAGCTCGATCCCGTTCTCGTAGCGCTCAGGCGGGGCCGCCGACGGCTGCCCCCACGTCGTCTACTGGACGAGACTCAGGAACCGCTCCCAGCGGCGTCGGTCCCGTTCGGCCACCCGTCGCCTCTCGGTGTCCTCGCCGGCTTGCTCGATCTCCTGCTCAGCGATCCGCAGGCGTTCTCGCAGGTCGTTGGCGTCCAGCTCCGCGACGGGATGGGCCTCCTCGACCAGCAGCATCGCGTGGTTCCCGCCGACCTGGAGATAGCCCTCCGCCTGCGCGAAGCGCACGATCTCGGTCTCGGTCTTGTACAGCCGCAGCTCGGTCGGCTCGAGCGATGCCAACAGCGGCGCGTGCCTGGAGAGGATACCTATCTGACCCAGCGTGGTGCGCGTCGAGACCATCTCGACCTCGCCGTTGAAGACCTCGCCCTCCGGGGTCAGGACCTCGACGGGGAACTTGGCGTGGGCCATCTCAGCCCTCTCCCTCCGCGCGGCTCTCGCGGGTCACATCATCGATCGTGCCCTTCATGAAGAACGACCGCTCGGGAAGGTCATCGTGCCTGCCCTCGAGGATCTCCTTGAAGCCGCGGACCGACTCGGCGATCGGGACGTACGCGCCCGGCGTGCCGGTGAACTGCTCGGCGACGAAGAAGGGCTGCGAGAGGAACCGCTCGAGCTTGCGGGCCCGGGTCACCGTCACCTTGTCGTCGTCGGAGAGCTCGTCGATTCCGAGGATCGCGATGATGTCCTGAAGTTCCTTGTATCGCTGGAGCACCCGCTTGACCTCGTTGGCGACTCGGAAGTGCTCCTCGCCCACGATCTCCGCCTTGAGGATCGACGAGTTCGAGTCGAGCGGATCGACGGCCGGATAGATGCCCTTCTCAGCGATCGACCGGGACAGCACCGTCTGCGCGTTCAAGTGGGCGAACACCGACGCCGGAGCGGGGTCGGTGAGGTCGTCGGCGGGGACATAGATCGCCTGCACGCTCGTCACGGAGCCCCGGCGGGTGGAGGTGATGCGTTCCTGCAGCTGGCCCATCTCAGACTCGAGGGTGGGTTGGTAGCCAACCTGTGAGGGCATCCGGCCGAGCAGAGCCGACACTTCCGAGCCCGCCTGCACGAAACGGAAGATGTTGTCGATGAAGAGCAGCACGTCCTGCCCCTCCTGGTCGCGGAAGTACTCCGCCATGGTCAGACCCGAGAGGGCCACCCGCATTCGGGCGCCGGGCGGCTCGTTCATCTGTCCGAAGACCAGGATCGTCTTGTCGAGGACACCGGATTCCTTCATCTCCAGCCACAGGTCGTTGCCCTCGCGCGAGCGTTCGCCGACACCGCAGAACGCCGAGAGCCCACCGTGCTCCTGGGCGAGGTTGTGGATCAGTTCCTGGATGATGATGGTCTTGCCCACGCCGGCGCCGCCGAACAGCCCGACCTTGCCCCCCTTGACATAGGGCGCCAGCAGGTCGATCACCTTGATACCGGTCTCGAAGATCTCCATCGTCGGGGTCATCGCCTCGACGTTGGGGGCGTCGCGATGGATCGGCCAGCGCTCGGTGTCCTCCGGCAGCGGAGGGCCGAGATCGATCGGCTCTCCGAGCAGGTTGAAGATTCTTCCCAGCGTGGCCCGCCCCACCGGAACGGTGATCGGGGCACCGGTGTCGAACACCTCGGCGCCGCGAGCGAGGCCGTCGGTCGTGTCCATCACCACCGCCCTGACGCGGTCGTCGCCGAGTTGCTGTTGCACCTCGCAGACCAGGTACTCGTCCTCGGCGGCGTCAATGTCCAGCCTCTCCTCGGCGCGGGCCGACGACGGCCGCCGCACCTTGATGGCGTGGTTGATCTCGGGCAACTTGTGGGGGAACGAGGCCTCGATCACGACGCCCTGGATCGACTCGATCCGGCCGACGTTCTCGGCGCGGCGCTCCGCTGCCGGCGCCTCTTCGGTAATTGACATATCCCTCTCCAGTCTGAGCTCTAGCGGAGACCCTCGGCCCCGGCGACGACCTCCATGATTTCCTGCGTGATCTCGGCTTGGCGCGCCCGGTTCATCTGCAGCGTCAAGTCCTGGATCAGTTCTCCTGCGTTATCTGAGGCATGGCGCATCGCGGTCATCCGCGCGCCATGCTCGGACGCGCTCGACTCGAGCAAGGCCCGGTAGATCGAGATCTCGACGTAGTCGGGAACGAGTCTCCTCAGCACCGCCGCGGGGTCGGGCTCGTACTCGGGTATCACCCGGCGTTGCGGCGTCGCGCCGACCGGTGGCTCCTCAGACGGCTCGCTCTCGAGCACGGTGGCCCGCTGCAAGGGCAGCAGCGTTTCACGCCGGACCACCTGGGTGATCACCGAAACGAACCCGCTGTAGAACACCTCCACCTGGTCGACCTCGCCATCGAGATAGGCGGCCATCAGCCGTTCGGCGATGCGGCGAGCGTCGGCGTAGCCGGGACGGTCGGTGAAACCGATGAAGCTTTCCGTCGGGTCGAGCCGCCGGAAAATGAGCGAGGAGGCGACTCGGCGGCCCGCCGCGAGATAGACCACCCGCCGCCCGGCAGCCGTGTGTTCGCTCCCGGCCGCAACTCCGGCGCGGACGATGTTCGAGTTGAACGCACCCGCGAGGCCGCGATCCCCGGCGATGAGCAAGAGACCGACGGTTCGCACCTCGTCGCGTTCTTGGAGGATCGGCACGCTCGGGACGGACCCAGCCTCCGCCGCGGCCTGTCGAGCCATTCGCCTGATGGCGTTCGCGTACGGCCGCAACGCCTCGATCCGCTGCTCGGCGCGGCGCACCCGGGCGGCCGCGACCATGGCCATGGCCCGGGTGATCTTCTCGATGTTTCTGACCGCGCTGATCCGATTGCGGACGTCGCGCTGCGACTGGGGCATGAGTGTTCAGGACGCTGGCATCACTGCACCAGGGCCGTCTGTCCCTCCTTCTCCTCTGCCGGTTGTTCGGTGGTGACCCCCGGCCCGCGGCCGCCAAGCGGCCCCTCGGCGCCCACCTCGATGGGATGGCCCTCCTCGTCGAGGTCGAACCCGAAGTCCTCGGCGAACTGCGCCACGACCGCGGCCACTCGGGCCTCGATCTCCTCTCCCCAGTCCCCACCGGCGATCTTCTGGAGCAACTCGGCGTCACTGCCGTGCACCCGCTCGATCAGCTCGACGAGGAACCGCTCGACCTTGTCGACGATGATCCGGTCCAGATACCCGTTGGTGGCCGCGAAGATCTGGACCACCTGCTCCTCGACCGGCATCGGGACGCGCTCGGGCTGATTGAGCGTCTTCACCAGCCGCTCGCCGCGAGCGAGCGTCCGCTGAGTCTCGGGGTCGAGCTCGGAGCCGAACTGAGCGAACGCTTCCAGCTCGCGGTACTGGGAGAGCTCGAGCTTCAGGCGGCCCGCGACCCGGCGCATCGGGGTGATCTGGGCGCTGCCGCCCACCCGTGAGACCGAAATGCCGACGTTGATGGCGGGTCGGACACCGGAGTAGAAGAGGCCCGGCTCGAGGTAGATCTGCCCATCGGTGATCGAGATCACGTTGGTCGGGATGTAGGCCGAGACGTCGCCGGCTTGGGTTTCGATCACCGGCAGCGCGGTCAGCGACCCGCCGCCGGGGAGCTTCTCCCCCGTCTTCGGATCGATGATGTCGTCGGCGAGCTTGACCGCCCGCTCGAGCAAGCGGGAGTGCAGGTAGAAGACATCGCCTGGATACGCCTCGCGGCCCGGTGGCCGGCGCAGCAGCAGGGACATCTGGCGGTACGCGTAGGCGTGCTTGGTCAGGTCGTCGTAGATCGCCAGCGCGGCTTTGCCGTTGTAGAGGAAATACTCGCCCATCGCACAGCCTGCATACGGGGCCAGGAACTTGATGGGCGCAGCCTCGTCGGCGGCCGCCATGACGATGATCGTGTTCCTCATGGCGTCGGCTTCCTCAAGCACTGATGCCAGGCGCGCCACGGTCGACTTGCGCTGCCCGATCGCGACGTAGACGCAGATCAGGTCACGATCCCGGTTGTTGATGATCGTGTCGATGGCAATCGCGGTCTTGCCGGTCCCGCGGTCGCCGATGATCAGCTCGCGCTGACCGCGGCCGATCGGGATCATCGAGTCGATCGCCTTCAATCCGGTGAGCATCGGCTCCCTGACCGGCTGACGCTGGACGATCCCGGGCGCCTTGTACTCGACTGGACGCGTCCCGGCCGTCCGGATCTCACCCTTGCCGTCGAGCGGGGTGCCGAGCGGATCCACGATCCGCCCGAGCAGCTCGTCGCCGACCGGGATCTCCAACAGGCGCTTGGTGCGCCTCACCATGTCGCCCTCGATGATCTTCTCCCACTCGCCGAAAAGCACCGCGCCGACGTTGTCGGACTCGAGGTTGAGCGCCAGCCCCGTGACGCCGTGGGGGAACTCGAGCATCTCAAGCGACATGCAGTTGTCGAGCCCGTGAATGCGGCAGATGCCGTCGGCGATCGACAACACGGTGCCGACCTCGGTGAGATCGGCGCGCGTGCTGTCGAGGCCTTCGATGCGCTGCTTCAGGATTGAGGTGATCTCGTCAGGCTTTATCTGCATTGGGTTGCTCCTGGGCTGGTGACGGCAGCCGCCCTTGAGCGACTTGTTTGCGAAGTTGGTCCAATCTGGACCGAATCGATGCATCGAGGATGACATTGCCCACGCGGAGCACGACTCCACCCAGGATGTCGGGATCAACTACGGTCGTCAGCTGGATCGTGGTTCCGGTATCTGCGCCGATGCGCTCACCGAGGCTGCGCACCATCGCTTCGTCGAGCCCCACCGCGCTCGTCACCTCGACCGGAAGCATCTTCATCTCGGTGTCCCACAGCTCGTCGTAGCGCGTTCGGATGTGAAAGATCTCATTCATCCGCTGACGCTCCACCAGAGTCTCGAGGAAGCTCATGAAGGTCTCCTCGGCACCCTCGAGCATGCGGTGCAGACCATCTTTCTTCTCGGCGGTCGACAGATAGGGCGAAACGAAGAAGACCTCGAGCTGGCGATCCGCTGACAGCGCGTCGACGAACTGGCCGAGCTGCTCGTGAACCGCGGCGAGCAGGTTCCGCTCGGAGGCGACCTCGAACAGCGCCCGCGCGTAGACCTCGGCGACCGCTTCCACTAATGGACCTTTTCCACTAGTTCGGGCTCTCGAAGATCATGGTTGGCGGTGTCCCCCGCCGCTCAGGACGGTGAAGTCAAGCTCGGAGAGCGCGTCTTCGACCAGTCGTCGCTGATCCTCCTCGGTGAGCACCTTGCGCGTGACCCGCTCGGTCGCCATGACCGTGAGCTCGGCGACATCCCGGAGGAGCTCGTCCATCATGCGGCGGCTCTCGGCCTCGATCTCGCGGCGGGTTTGCTCCAACATCTGCTCACCCCGAGCCTGGGCTGCCGTGCGGGCATCGCGCTCGTGCGCGGCGGCCGCCTGACGGGCACGCTCGACGATCTCTTCGGCCTGCTGGCGCGCCTGCTTGAGGTGATCGCGATACTCAACGAGCAACTCTTCGGCTTCCTCGCGGGTGCGCGCGGCCGAGTCGATCGAGTCGTCGATCGTCTTCCGCCGCTGGTCGAGCGCCTCCCCGATGCGAGGCAACACCGCCTTCGTGAGGATGAAGAGCGAGATCGCGAACACCACGAGCGTCCAGATCGTCAGCCCGACGTTCGGTGTGATCAGCCATGAGCTTGATGCGAGTAGCACGGTGCTTGCTCCGTCGGTCTAGAGGAAGAAGGCGATGAAGCCGCCGACCAGGCCGTAGAAGAAGGTTGCCTCGGTGAGGGCGAAACCCAGCCACTGGATCGAGGTGATCTCGCCGCGCATCTCCGGCTGTCGAGTCACCGACTCGATCACCTTGCCGAACAACATCCCGATGCCGGCGCCGGCTCCGGCGGCCCCGCCTCCGGCGCCGACTCCGAGAGCGATTGCCTTCCCGGCCTTCTCGCCGATCAGGTCATATGACTGCGCTGCCGCCGTGAACAGAGCATGCAAGACGATGGCGACACCCACGATGTGAAAACCCATTTAGCTCATAGCTCCCTTTTGCTGTTAATGACTTTCGACTGCTCCACCCAAATAAATGGCGGTCAAGATCGCGAAAATAAAGGCCTGCAGACCGGCGATTAGCACGGCTTCGAACAGGTAAATCGCGATACCGAGCGGCAGGGTGAACCAGCCGATGGCCGGGATCCCCAGCAACACCGCCATGTCACCCGCCATGAAATCTATCAAGAGGTGCCCGGCGAGCAGGTTGGCCCAGAGCCGGATCGCCAGCGAGAGGAGCCGCAGGAAGTGCGAAACGATCTCCAGCGGGTACAGGAAGAGCAGCATGCCCCCACCGACGCCCGCCGGCACCAAGGACTTCAGATACCCCCTGAACCCGTGGGCACGGAGACCCTCGATGTTGTACGAGATGAAGACGCCCAACGCGAGGATGAGCGGCAGCGCGACGTTGGTGTCGGCGGCATAGATCTGGAACGAAGGGATGTTCAGCCCACCGAGGTGCAGCTTGTCCGCGGTGTTGACCGGCAGCGGGAGGTACCCGATGAGGTTGGTGACGAGGACGAACACGAACAGGGCGAAGACGAGCGGAAACCACCGCCGGGCCATCCGCTCGCCCATGCTGTCATTGGTCAACCGTTTCGCCAGGTCGTAGCCCCATTCGACTGCCGTCTGGACGCGGTTGGGTCGCATCTGCATGCGCCGGGCGACCCAGACGAGGATGCCGATGGTCAGCACCGCCGTCATCAGCAGGTACATCACTCCCTTGTCGATTTCCAGCGGCCCGACGAGGTGTATCCACGACGTGACGTGGTAGGGGGAGACGATGTTGAAGCTGTTGTTCTTGTGGGTGTGAAGGCCATAGGCGACCGAGAGGCCGATCAGGCCGGCGAGATAGACGAGAACGATGCCGTAGGTGATCTTCCTGCGGCGGCTCATGTTGGCCAGGAAGCTCATTGAACGACCTTCCGCCGCGGCGGTCCCGTGAGCAGTTTGATCACGAACGCCACCGAGTACCCGCCGAAGATCACGAGCGACGCAGCGAGCCCGGCCCGGCGTCCACCGATGACCGCGGCGATCACGATCACGCCGGCCAGCAACCAGATCCGCGCGAACCCCTCGAAGAGCGTGACGCCGAGCTGCTTCAACGGCTCGGTGAACTTACGGGTCCAGCGCCGGTCGACCTCGGCGATCACCCGCTGCACCAACCATCCCCCGGCGCCGAGGGCATAGCCGAGCTTGGATGCACCGAGCTCGATGACCGGAATCACCGCGAGCACCACGAGTGGCACGTCCACATAACGCAGCACGCGCCGAAGTACGAGAGAAGACTGGTGGGGCTGGGCGTCGACGTCTAGCGCCAAGACAGGCTCCCGGGGTAGGGAGCGTCCAGCCGGGACGGGGGGGCTGTAGGGCGGTCGTTCACCGGGGGGGTCCAGACGTCACGCAGCAAAGATGGCTCCGCCGCCACGACCCCGGCGCGCCGGTAGCGGCGCTGCCGAACTGGTGACGGAGCCTTGTGTCACCTGCACGATCATCGCATCCTGCCTTGCCCATCGGCAAAACCGCTGCCCCCTTTTCCGCCCACTGTCGGCGCCGGTGGAGGACGCCTGGGGCGGGTGAGGACCAGGCCGTCGGGGGCAGGCCGGGGGGTCGGCGACCCCGATCGTCCGGCGCTGGCCGGCCGGCGGGGCCCGGCCCCCGGCGGCAGCGCTCCGGTCCCGTTGGCTGCCACGAGAGCCGGCCCGTCGATGTCCCGACGCCGAAGCCCCGGGTGGAAGAGGGTGTAGAGCGCCACCCCCAGGGCGGCCGCGCCGGCCGGGATGAAGGCGTTCACCCGCGGGACGAACAAGGGGAACAGCACGAAGCCCGAGAGGACCGCGGTCCAGGCCCACAGGATGAGGACGCTCCGCCGGTGGCCGTGCCCGAGCCGAAGCAGGCGGTGGTGGATGTGTTCCTTGTCGGGGGTGTGGAACCCGGTGCCCCGGGCGGTCCGGCGGAGGAAGGCGAAGGCCATGTCGAGGATCGGCACCCCGAGGATGAAGACCGGGATCACGAGGGGGGCGAAGAAGAAATAGGTGGCGCCGCTCGTGACCGGGATCCGTCCCCCGATCGCCATCGTGGAGGCGGACATCAACAGTCCAAGCAGGAGCGCGCCGGCGTCCCCCATGAACACCTTGGCCGGGTGGAAGTTGAAGGGGAGGAACCCGACGCAGATGCCGCACGCGATGACGGCGATGAGCGGACCGATGTTGTCGAGGGGGAGCACGCCGAGCTCCATGAGGCGGAGCCCGTAGACGCCGAGGGCGCCGCCCCCGATGGCGACGATCCCGGCGGCCAGGCCGTCGAGGCCGTCGATGAGGTTGATGGCGTTCGTGAGCGCGATGACCCAGACCGCGGTGATGAGCGGCGTGACCCCGGGGGTGAGGGCGATCAACCCGGCCAGCGGGATCTTGATCCAGTACATGGTGACCCCGAGGAAGTACAAGATGCTGGCCGCCAACACCTGCCCGGCCATCTTGGCCGGGGCCGACATGTCCCGGACGTCGTCGATCAGCCCGACCGCGAAGATGGCCGCCCCCGCCAGGACGACCCCCAGGGGCTCCGAGGAGTTGGAGAACAAGACGTGCAGCGGCGAGACCAGCGCCGCCACGATCATGGCCAGCAGGAACCCGAGCAGCATGGCGGCACCGCCCCCATAGGGGGTGGCCCGGTCGTGGACCTTGCGCTCGTGGGGCAGTGCGACGTAACCCACCCGGACGGAGAGCCAGCGGGCGGGCATGGTGGCAAGGGCGGTGACCGCTGCCGCGACCCCGAAGACGATGGCGTAGAAGGCGAGCGGTGGCATGTCCGGGCTGCGCGCGACCGGGCGCTCAGCCCGCCCCGGCGAGATCCGGATACGGAGGGAAGGCCGCGCAGAGGTCGGCGACGTCGCCCCGCACCGCTTCGAGCGCCGCAGGGTCGTCCCGGTGCCGGAGCGTGCGGCCGATGAGCGAGGCGATCATCGCCATCTCACCTTCGCCCATGCCGGCGGTGGTCTCGGCGGCGGTGCCGAGTCGGAGACCCGAGGTGACGAAGGGCGAGCGGGGGTCGTCGGGGATGGTGTTGCGGTTGCAGGTGATGCCGGTGCGGTCGAGCACCTCCTGGGCCGTCTTCCCGGTGAGCTCGGGGTCGAAGGTCCGCAGGTCCACGAGCACGAGGTGGTTGTCCGTCCCACCCGACACGAGCCGGAAGCCCTCGCCCGACAGGGCCGCTGCGAACGCCTTGCAGTTGGCGACGACGGCGGCGGCATAGGTCCGGAACTCCGGCCGGGCCGCCTCTGCGAAGGCGACCGCCTTCGCGGCGATCACGTGCTCGAGGGGCCCGCCCTGGAGGCCCGGGAAGATCGCGCTGTCGACCTTCTTCGCCAGTTCGCTCGTCGCGAGGATCGCCCCTCCTCGGGGGCCCCGCAGGGTCTTGTGGGTGGTGAACGTCACCACGTCGGCGACGCCGACCGGGCTCGGATGGACGCCGGCGGCGATGAGGCCCGCCGGGTGGGCGGCGTCGAACATGAGCCGCGCTCCGACCTCGTCGGCGATCTGGCGGAACGGCTCGGGGTCGATCGTGCGCGCGTAGGCGGTGGAGCCGGCCACGATGAGCTTCGGCTGTTCGGACTTCGCCCGGTCCCGGACCTCGTCGAAGTCGATGACCTCACCCGGCGCCTCGGGGTCGTCGCTCTGGGGGGTGACCCCGTAGGAGACGAAGCGCCAGATCTTGGAGGTGATGGAGGCTGGCGAGCCGTGGGTCAGGTGCCCGCCGTGGTCGAGGCGCATCGCGAGCACGGTGTCGCCGGGCTCGAGCAGCGCCTGGTACACCGCGAGGTTGGCGCTCGCGCCCGAGTGGGGCTGGACGTTGGCGTGCGCCGCGCCGAACAGGGCCTTCGCCCGATCCCGGGCCAGGTCCTCGACCTCGTCGATGACCCGGTTCCCGCCGTAGTAGCGGGCCCCCGGGTAGCCCTCCGAGTATTTGTTGGTGAGGACCGATCCGGTGGCGGCGAGCACCGCCGGTGAGGTGAAGTTCTCCGAGGCGATCAGCTGGATCGTCTGGGTCTGGCGACCGAACTCCTCGCCGATCAGGCGGGCGACCTCAGGATCGCCGTCCAACCAGGGACCGAAAACCGAGCCCGCACTCACCGGGGAGCCACCCTGGTGGCCGGGGCGGCCGTGACGGGCGCCGGGGCTCGACCCATGAGGGGAGTGTACCCAGCCCCCCGGTCCCGGCCCGTGGCGGTCGGATACGTTCGTGCGCCATGACGCTTGATCCGAGGACCCCGGTCCTCGTCGGGTTCGGCCAGGTCACGGATCGACCCGGGGACCCCGAGCCCGACCACCCCCGTGAGCCGCTCGGCCTCATGGTCGCGGCGATTCGTGCCGCGCTCGACGACGCCGGAGGCTCGGCCGACCGCCTACTCGGCTCGGTGGAGAGCGTGCGGGTCGTGCGCTCGCTGCAGTGGAACGTGCCCGACCCGGGCGCCCTCGTCGCCGACCGGCTCGGGATCTCGCCGCGCGAGAGCGTGGTCAGCGCGGTCGGGGGGAACACCCCACAGTCCCTCATGGCGGACAGCGCCGGGGCCGTCCAGCGTGGCGAGCTCGACGCGGTCGTGGTCGTCGGGGCCGAGTGCGTCTCGTCGCGGGTGCGCGCCCGGAAGAACGGCCAGTGGCTGGAGTGGACAACCCAGGACGAGAAGACATCCCCGGCCCGGCAGTTCGGCGAGGACAGGACGCCCACGACCGAGACCGAGGCGGCGCGGGGGCTCCTCGCACCGGTCCACATCTATCCACTGATCGAGAACGCGCTCCGGATGACCACCGGCCGCAGCGCCGCCGAGCAGCGCGCCCGCATCGGCACGCTCTGGTCGCGGTTCTCGGAGGTCGCAGCGTCCAACCCGTACGCATGGTCGAGAACGGCCCGCAGCCCCGAGGAGATCGTCACCGCCAGCCCGACGAACCGGATGATCGCCCTCCCCTACCCGAAGCTCTGCACCGCCAACATCCAGGTCGACCAGGGAGCGGGCTTCCTCCTCTGCAGCGCCGAGGTGGCGACCGCCGCCGGTGTGCCGCGCGACCGCTGGGTCTTTCCGATCGCGGCGGCCGAGGCCAACGACCACTGGTACCTCTCCGAGCGGCCCGACCTGTCGCACTCTCCCGCCATCAGGCTGTCCGGCGCGAAGGCGCTCAGCCTGGCCGGCGTCGGGATCGGCGACGTCGCGGTCGCCGACCTGTACTCATGCTTCCCGTGCGTGGTCCAGATCGCCGCAGGCGAGCTCGGCTTGGATCTCGACGGCGACGTGCACCGACTGACATTGACCGGCGGGCTGACCTTCGGTGGCGGCCCCGGGAACAACTACGCGAGCCATGGGATCGCATCGGTTGGCACCGCGCTCCGGTCGGGTGCCGGCACGGTGGGGCTTGCGACGGGGCTCGGGTGGTACGCCACGAAGCACGCGGTGGGCATCTACTCGACCGAGCCTCCACGCGACGGCTTCCGCGCGGAGAACGTGCAGTCATCGGTCGACGCGCTCGAGCGCTGGCGCGAGGCGCCCGAAGCGACCGGACCGGCGGAGATCGAGACGTTCACCGTGACCTATGACCGCGACGGCGCACCCGAACGCGGCATCGTGTCGTGCCGCACCGGCCCGGCCGCGCGGACCTGGGCGAACGTCACCGAGCCGGGGCAGCTCGCCGAGCTGGCCATGGCCGAGAATGCCCATTGGTCCGGGATGCTCATCGGCGACGGGATCTTCGAACTCGCCGGATGACGGTCAATCGGCGAGGTGGACACCCCCACCCTGGTCGATCCTCCAACCCGGGTTGTGGGCCACCTCCCACGGATGGCCCTCGGGGTCGATGAAGATCCCCGAGTAGCCACCCCAGAAGGTCTCCGCGGGGGCGCGCCCCACGGCCGCCCCGGCCGCCCGAGCCTCTTCGATGACCGCGTCGACCTCCGCGCGGCTCCTCGCGTTGTACGCGAGAGTGACCCCGCCCCAGCCGCCACCGTCGACGACGCGCGAGTCCGCGGCCAGCCGGCCGCGGTCCCACAGCGCGACGACCATGCAGCCGGCCTGGAAGAACGCGACGTCGGGCTCCTTGCTGGCCCGCCAACCGAGCGCCTCGTAAAAGGCGGTTGCCCTCGCGAGGTCCGAGACACCGAGGGTCACCAGGCTGAGTCGTTGCTCCATCCCGATACTGTGTCGCGCCGCCGCGACTCGCCGCCGCTCTCAGCGGAGCGAACGCTCGATGGCCTCCCAAGGCACCGCGCCCTCGCGCAGACAGGTCGGGGCGCGTCCGGTGCAGTCGACCACCGTCGACGGCGTGCCCTCGCAGCGACCCCCGTCGGCCACCACGGCCACCTGTTCGGACGAGAAGGCCACACGGACCGCATCGGCGGTGGTGAGGGGGGGCTCCCCATGTCGGTTGGCACTCGTGACGGCCAGGGGTCCAGCCTCGAGGCAGAGCTGCTCGACGAGGGGGAAGGCCGGCCAGCGAACCCCCACCGTGCGGCCGCTGCCGCCCACGAGCGCGCCCACGCGTCGCCGCGCCCGGATGACCAGGGTGAGGGGCCCGGGCCAAAGCGCCTCTGCCAAGGCTTCGGCGGCGGCGGGAAACGAGGACGCCACGAGCGACAGCTGATCGAGGCTTCCGACGAGGACCGGCAGGGCGAGGTCAGGCGGGCGGCCCTTCGCGGCGAAGACCCGGTCCACGGCCTCGGGCTCCAATCGGGCCGCGAGCCCGTAGACCGTGTCGGTCGGGACCCCGACCACCAGGCCGTTCCGCAACGCCTCGAGCAGCGGGGTCAGGTCGTCCGTGCCGACCAGCGCGGGCCGTCCCCCCGAGCTCACCCCCAGTGCGCCACCAGCGCGCGCGGCCGGTCAGCGAGGTCGGCGAGGACCCGGTGCCCGGTGCTCCCCTGCGCGGCGGCCGCCCGGAGCGCGGCGTCGGCCTGGGATGGCGCGATCTCGAGCACCGCGGTGCCGGGTCGGGCCAGCCAGCCCGCGGCCCCGACGAGGATCGCCTCGATATCGGCGAAGCCCGGGGTGTAGTCGCTCCCCGGTCCGGCCACCAGCGCCCCGTGGGGTTCGTGATCGCGCACGACCGGGTCGAGCTGCTCCCACTCCACCGCGTCCACATACGGCGGGTTGGACACCACGAGGTCGATGCATCCGCGTTCGACGACCGGCAGCGCCTCCCACCAGCGGCCGAGTCGAAACTCCACCCGGGCGCCCTCGCGCGTCCGCACCCGCAGCTCGTTGGCGCGGGCGAGGTCGAGCGCGTCGGGATCGCAGTCGGTCGCGGTGACCGAGACGCCACGGCCGGCTCGCTCGGTGGCGATCGACAGCGCAATCGCACCGGTGCCGGTCCCGAGATCGACGACGTTGGCGCGGCCCTTCGACGCGAGCAGCCGGTCGAGCTCGGCCAGGGCGACGTCGGTGAGCCACTCGGTCTCGGGACGCGGGATCAGCGCGCGAGGGTCGACGAGCAGGTCGAGCTCCCGGAACGGCCAGTGCCCGAGCACGTACTGGAGGGGCTCGCCGCCCCGGCGGCGTTCGGCCAGGCCCTCGGCCAGGCCCGCCGCTTCGGCGGAGACCGGGTCGTCGGTGCCGGCCACGTCCTCGAGGACCCACCGCGCCTCGCGCCCCGAGCCGAGCGCGGCGGCGAGGGCACGTTCGAGCCGGCGGCGCTCCCCGCCGGGCGGGAGGCTCACCCCGACCCGGACTCGTCGTCGCCCAACTGACGGGCTCGCTTGTCGGCCATGAGCGCCTCGGCGAACTCGTCGAGATCGCCGGCCAGCACCTGGTCGAGCTTGTGCACGGTGAGACCGATCCGGTGGTCGGTGACCCGGTTCTCCTTGAAGTTGTAGGTGCGCACCTTCTCTGAGCGGCCACCGCCCCCGACCTGGCTGCGCCGGGCCGCTGCGATCTCGGATGCCTGCCGATCCTGTTCCGCCTTCAACAGCCGGGCTCGCAGGACCGTCATGGCCTTCGCCCGGTTCTGGATCTGGCTCTTCTCGTCCTGCATCGCCACCACGATCCCGGTCGGCAGGTGGGTGATCCGGACGGCCGAGTCGGTCGTGTTGACCGATTGCCCGCCCGGGCCGGTCGAGCGATAGACGTCGATCTTGAGGTCGGCGGGATCGATCACCACGTCCACCTCGTCGGCTTCGGGGAGGACCGAGACCGTGGCGGCCGAGGTGTGGACACGGCCCTTCGACTCGGTGACCGGCACCCGCTGGACTCGGTGCGGCCCGGCCTCGTGCTCGAGGTACCGCCAGGCGTCCTTGCCCTTCACGACGAAGACCACCTCGTTCAACCCGTCGCGCCCCGTCGCGCTCTCGGCGAGGACCTCGACGCCCCAGCGGTGCCGGTCGGCGAACCGGGTGTACATCGAGAAGAGGTCGCGGGCGAAGAGGTTTGCCTCCTCGCCTCCCTCGCCCCCCCGGATCTCGACGATCACGTTGCGCCCGTCGTTGGGGTCCTTCGGGAGGAGGAGCGCGCGGAGGCGGTCCTCGAGCCCCGTGACCGCGGCCTCGGACTGCTCGAGCTCGGCCCGGACGACCTCCCGATCCTCACCGGTGGCGTCCTCGGCCATCTCCCGCGCCGTGGCCCCGTCCTCGCGCGCCCGTTCCAGGTCGCGCCACACCGACACGACCTCCTCGAGGTCCTTGCGACGTCGCGACAGGTCGCGCAGACGCGTCGGATCCGAGGAGGTGGCGGGGTCCGCCAGGTCCTCGAGGACGGCCTCGTACTCGGTCTCGAGCCGGGCCATGCGCGCGTCGAGCGGCTCGGGCACAGACTCAGGTTAGGACCCGGCTTCGCCGGGTCGGCTTGACCGTTAGGAGGTCTTCGGCGGGCGGACGCGCGTCTTGCGCTGCCCGTAGCGGCGCTGGAAGCGCTCGACCCGGCCACCGGAGTCGACCAGCTTCTGCTTGCCGGTGAAGAACGGGTGGCACTCGCTGCACAGCTCGACGTGGAGGTCCGCCTTGGTCGAGCGGGTCACGAAGGTGTTCCCGCACGAGCAGCGGACCGTTGCCTCTCCGTAGGTGGGATGGATATCGGACTTCATCTCGGCTCCGTCTCTGTCTCGTGCTCTTGTGCCCAGGGGGCCCGACGGCACCCGGGAACCATCCAAGGCCGGGAAGGCCTCGGATATTCCCTCAGCCGTTCGGGGTCGGGCCCTTGGCGATCTCGGCCAGGAACTCGGTGTTGCTCTTGGTCGTGCGGATCTTGTCCATGAGCAGCTCGAGGCCCGGGGCGGAGTTGCCCTCGGCGGCCAGCGCGTTCAGGACCCGCCGCAGCTTCCAGACCTGCTGGAGCTCGCCGCGCTCGAAGAGCAGCTCCTCGTGGCGGGTCGAGCTGGCGTTCACATCGATCGAGGGATAGAGGCGCCGCTCGGCCAGGCGGCGGTCGAGCCGCAGCTCCATGTTCCCGGTGCCCTTGAACTCCTCGAAGATGACCTCGTCCATCTTGGAGCCGGTCTCGACCAGCGCGCTGGCGAGGATCGTGAGCGACCCGCCCTCCTCGATGTTGCGGGCCGCGCCGAAGAACTTCTTGGGCGGGTAGAGCGCCCCCGAGTCGACACCGCCCGACATGATCCGGCCGGTCGCCGGCTGGGCCAGGTTGTAGGCCCGGGCCAGACGGGTGATGCCGTCGAGGATGATCACCACGTCCTTGCCCAGCTCGACGAGGCGTTTTGCCCGGTCGATGGCCAGCTCCGCGACGGTGGTGTGCTCGTCGGCCGGACGGTCGAAGGTGGAGGAGATCACCTCGGCGCCCTTCACCGACCGCCGCATGTCGGTGACCTCCTCGGGACGCTCGTCGACCAGGAGGACCATCAGGTGGACCTCGGGGTTGTTGGCCTCGATCGAATGCGCGATCTGCTTCATGACCGTGGTCTTGCCCGCCTTCGGCGGGGACACGATCAGCCCGCGCTGACCCTTCCCGATCGGCGTCAGCAGGTCGACGATCCGGGCCGTGACGTTGTCCTTGTCCCCCTCCTGCTCGAGGTTGAGCTTCTCGTCGGGGAACAGCGGGGTGAGGTCCTCAAAGCGCGGCCGGTTGCGGGCCTCCTCGGGGTCGAGCCCCGAGACGGTGTCGATCCGCAGCAGCGCCGGGAACCGCTCGTTGTTGGAAGCGGGCCGGCAGGCGCCCTCGATGTAGTCGCCCTTGCGAAGGGCGAAGCGGCGGGCCTGGCTGATGGACACGTACACGTCCTTCGACGACGGCAGGTAGCCCTCGCAGCGCAGGAACCCGTAGCCCTCGTCGCGCAGATCGAGCAGCCCGCGGACCTCCACGAGCTCGCCGTTGTACGGGCCGTCGGCAGCGGGACCGCCCTGGAACTCGCGCTCGCCGCCGCGCTCGCGGCCGCGCCGGCGCCGGTTGTTGCGCCGGTTCCCGGGGTCGCCGCCACCCTGTTGCCCGCCGTGGGTCACCGGCGGCCGGTTGTTGGTCCGGGGCGGGGAGTCGGTCCGGATGGCGTTCCCGCCCCGGCCCTCGTCTTCCTCGCCCCGCTCCTCACCGGAGGCCGTCGGGGTCGACCCGTTGGCGGCGGTGACGGTGACGGTGGCGTCCAGCTCGGCCTCGATCTCGGCCATCGACGCGGCGCTCGACCCGTTACGGCGGGTGGGCGCTTTGGTCTCGGTCGCCTCGGCGGTCCCATGGCCGTTCTCGGCGTGGTCGCCGCTGCCGTTCGGGACCCCGGTGGCCGAGAGGATCTGGTCGATCAGATCGGCCTTCTTCGACCGGGTGGTCGTCTTGATGTCCATCGCCTGGGCGATGGCATGGAGCTCTTCACGCTCCTTGGATTCGAGCACGGACCGTTCGAGCTGCTGTTCGGCAGTCATCGGCCTCCTCATCTTTGCTACCGCAGGGGTCTGCATCGGGCCCGTTGCGGGAAACAGGGGGTGGGAGTTGTCCCACGAGTTGGGGACGGACCCCCATCGCCACCGGCTTCGGACCCGTGCCCGGACCGCGAACAGGGTCCAGGCAAGCGCTCCGAGGCGCGGGTGGTATGGAAAGAAGTGTAGCCGTCCACCGGACGGCATCACAACCATCCGCGGCGGACCTCCCGTGCAACGCCCCCGAGCCGCTCCTTGTTCCCGGCTGGTGACGGCCCAATAGATTTCTGGGTTCCGACCCCCAAGGGGGCCCGGAGACCGAGGAGCGATGGCACTGGGCGACGGGTCCGACACCGCCACGGCGGGGGAACAGGTGCAGGAGGGCACGCTCCTGTGGGAGCCGACCCCCGAGCGAGCCGCCTCGTCCCGGCTGGCCCGGTTCATGGACTGGCTCGCCGAGGACTTGGGGCGCCGGTTCGACGGGTACCCGGCCCTCTGGGAGTGGTCGGTCACCGACCTCGCCGGGTTCTGGGGCGCGCTCTGGCGGTACTTCGAGCTCGGGCCGCCGGTGCCCTCGAGCGACGTGCTGCACCGAGGCGACGGCGTGGAGGGCGCCCGCTGGTTCGAGGGGGTTCGCCTCAACTACGTCGACGCGCTCGGCCGGCACCCCGACGCCGACCTCGCGGTCATCGCCGAGGAAGAGGACGGCACCCGCCGCGAGCTCACCTACGGCGAGCTCCGGGCGCTGGCCGGCGCGGTGGCGGCGGGGCTCCGCCGGCTCGGGGTCGTCCCGGGCGACCGGGTCGCGGCGGTCCTGCCCAACGGCATCGAAGCCGTCGCGGCGTTCCTCGGAGCGGCCAGCGTCGGGGCGGTGTGGTCGACGTGCGCCCCCGAGTTCGGCGTCGCCAGCATGGTCGACCGCTTCTGTCAGATCGAGCCGAAGGTGCTCTTCGTCGCCGACGCCTACCGCTACGGCGGGAGGGAGTTCCCGCTCTCCGACAAGGCCGCCACCCTCGCCGGCTCCCTGCCCGGGCTCGAGGCGCTGGTCACCGTCGGGGGCCCGGCGGACACCGCGGGGATCGGCGTCGAGACGGTGCGATGGGGCGAGCTGACGGCCGTCCCGGCCCGCCTCGAGCCGGTCGCGGTCGAGTTCTCGCACCCGCTCTGGATCCTGTACTCGTCGGGCACCACCGGGCCGCCGAAGGCGATCGTCCAGAGCCACGGCGGGATCGTGCTCGAGCACCTGAAAGCCGTGGCGCTGCACTGCGACCTCGGCCCCGGGGACCGCTTCTTCTGGTTCTCGACCACCGGCTGGATGATGTGGAACTTCCTCCTCGGCGGCCTGCTCGTCGGCACCACCATCGTCTGCTTCGACGGCAACCCCATGTGGCCCGGGCCCGGACGGCTCTTCGAGATGGCCGAGGGGCTCGGGATCACCTTCTTCGGCACGAGCGCGCCCTTCCTCGACGCGCTCCGCCGCAGCGGCTACGTCCCGCGGGACCACCACCGGCTCGGGAGCCTCGGCGCCGTCGGCTCCACCGGGGCCCCGCTCTCGCCCGAGGGCTTCGCCTTCGCCGCCCGGGCGCTGTCCGACGACGTCTGGGTCGCCTCGGTGTCGGGCGGCACCGACGTGTGCACCGCCTTCCTCGGGTCGTGCCCCCTGCTGACGGTCCGCGCCGGGGAGATCCAGTGCCGCATGCTCGGGGCCAAGGTCGAGGCGTACGACGGGGACGGCCGCCCGATCATCGGCGAGACCGGGGAGCTGGTCCTCACCGAGCCGATGCCGTCGATGCCGGTCGCGTTCTGGGGCGATCCCGACGGGTCGCGCCTGCACGAGAGCTACTTCTCCACCTACCCCGGTGTCTGGCGGCACGGCGACTGGCTGAAGATCACCGAGACCGGCGGCTGCGTCGTCTACGGCCGCTCCGACGCCACCTTGAACCGCGGGGGCGTCCGCAGCGGCGCCGCCGACTTCTACCGGGTGGTCGAGGCGGTGCCCGGCGTGACCGACTCCCTGGTGGTGGACACGAGCGAGCTCGGTTCGGCCGGCGGCCTCTATCTCTTCGTCGTGCCGGCCCCGGGCGCGGCGGGCGCCGCCCTCGAGAAGGAGATCACGGCGCGGCTGCGCGCCGACCTCTCGCCGCGCCACGTGCCGGACCGTCTGGTGGTCGTCGACAGGCTGCCGAGGACCCTGAACGGCAAGAAGATCGAGGTCCCGACCCGCCGGATCCTGCTCGGGACCCCTCCCGAGCAGGCCGTCACCGCGGGGGCGGTCGACGACCGCGAGGCGCTCGAGCGCTTCGTCGGGCTGCTGCAGGAGCTGCGCGCCGAGGGGTGATCCTCAGCCCTTCACGGCGCCGGCCGTGAGGCCGGCCACCAGCTGGCGCTGGAAGGCGACCAGCAGGATGGCGATCGGAAGGGCGGCGAGGATCGTCCCCGCGAACACCACGTCGAACTGGCTGAAGTTGGTCTGGGCCAACTGGCGCAGCCCGATCTGGACCGTCCGGACGCTGTTGGTCTGGGTGACCACGAGCGGCCACAGGTACTGGTTCCAGGAGCTGAGGAAGGCGAACAGCCCGAACGCGCCGATGACCGGCCGGTTGATCGGGGCGACGATCCGGAAGAGGAACCGGAGGTGCCCGCAGCCGTCGAGCTGCGCGGCGTCGCGGACCTCGGAGGGGAAGCTCAAGAAGGCCTGGCGGAACAGGAAGATCCCGACACCGTTGGCGATGAAGGGCAGGACGAGGGCGGGGAAGGTGTTGAGCAGCCCGAGGTGGTCGATGGTCTGGTAGTTGGGGATGATCGTCGCCTCGAACGGCACCATCAGGGTGGCGAGCGACGCGAAGAACAGGATCTTGCGCCCGGGGAAGCGCAGGAACACGAACGCGTAGGCCGCCAGCACCGAGGTCGTGAGCTCGAAGGCCACCGTGGCCAGCGTGACGATGGCGCTGTTGCGCAGGTAGATGCCGAGGTTCCCGCTCTGGTAGGCGGTCGAGAACGTGCTCCACCTCGGGCTCGAGGGGAACAGGATCGGCGGGCGGTGGACGATCTGCTGGGGGGACAGGAGCGCGTCCACGACCGTGATGTAGATCGGGAACAGCACGACGCCGGCCGCCGCGATGAGGACGACGTAGCGGACCACCCGGCGGCCGATCCGGCGGCGGTGGGCGTGCTCAGTCGTTGGCATAGGAGACCCGGCGCTGGAAGAACCAGAACTGCACGAAGGTGAGGAGCAGGAGGATCACGAACAGGGCGATCGAAAGCACCGCCGCGAACCCCGGGTTGTTGTACTGGAAGGCCTGCTGGTACAGGTCGTAGATGAGGACCAGGGAGGCGTGGTTGGGGCCGCCCTGGGTGAGGAGGTCGATCTGGCCGAAGGCCTGGAACCCCGAGATCACCCCGATGATCCCGGCGAAGAACAGGATCGGCGAGAGCAGGGGCAGCGTGATCTGGCGGAACCGGACGAAGGCCGACGCCCCGTCGACCTTGGACGCCTCGAGCACCTCCTGGGGAAGCGACTGCAGCGCCGCGCTCATGAGGATGAAGGTGAACCCGATGTTCTGCCAGATGGTGACGAGCGCGACGGCGGGCAACGCCCAGTGCGGATTGTTCAGGATCCCGTTGCCGCCCTCCTTGCCGAACACGTAGCTGAGCAGGCCGATCTGGGGGTTGAGGAGGGTGAAGAAGATGACCGAGGCGACCGCGGTCGAGGTCGCGACCGTGGAGGAGTAGATCGTCCGGAAGAGCCGGATCCCGGGCACCTTGGTGTGGGCCAGGTTGGCGAGGGCGAGCCCGATGACGATGCCGAGCGGAACCGAGAGCAGGACGAAGAAGGCGGTGTGCCCGAGGTCGTCGGCGAACTCCGATGAGCCGATCACCGAGGCGTACTGGTGGAAGCCGACGTAGTGCGAGGGCAGGTTCGGCGTCGGCGGGGCCAGGTAGAAGCCGAGGTAGGCGGTCCGAACGAGCGGGTAGAAGACGAAGAGTCCGAAGGCGCCGATCGCCGGCAGGATCAGGAGGTAGCCGAGCGCCGCCTCATGGACCCGGCGGCCAAAGCGCCGCTGCACCCCCGCTCCCCCCCGGGCGGCCGGTCAGACCCGCTCGTTGTACGACGAGAGCGCCGCGTTGCCGGCCGAGGCGGCCTGCGACAGCGCCTGGGCGTACGGGGTCCCGTTGGCCATCGCGGTCAGCCCGTCGAGGATCGCCGTGTCGAGCTCGTTGGCGGCGCCGGTGACCGCACCGGCGGTCGCGGCGTTGGGCGGGCTCGTGAGCAGCTGGTGGTAGGCCACCTTGTACTCGGGCACCGCCGTCCAGGCCTGCACGAGACTCGGGACGGTCACGGCCGACTTGCGGACCGGGACGTACCCGGTGCCGACCGACCATGTCGCCTGGGAAGCCGGCTCGGTCAGGAACTTGATGAACTGCCAGGCCGCGTCCTGGGACGCCTGCGACGGCTTCTTCACGATGTAGAGGCCGGCGCCCCCGACGAACACCCCGCCGCCGGCCGAGGGCTTGGACCCGGGCCAGGGCATCGGCCCGACGCCCAGCTTCACGTTCGCGTACTGGCCGGACCCGAGCACCTGGAGGATCGTCCCCAGCGCCGCGGAGGTGTCGATCGTCATCGGCGCGATGCCCGAGCCGATGGCGAGGAGGTTGTCGTAGGTGGCCGAACCGCTGTTGGAGGTGGACTGGGCGACGTTGTTCTTCAGCATGTTCGCCCACCAACCGAAGATCGACCTGCCGAGGGCGTTGTCGAAGGAGACCGCGGTGGCACGGCCGGTGCGGCCGTTGTTCTTGTTGATGAGGTCCTTCCCCCCGAGGGCCATCCACTGCTCGAAGTCGGTGTTGTCGAGCTTCAAGCTCATCCCGTACTTGGCCGTCCCCGTCTGGACGATCTTGGCCGCGGCGGCGTGCATCTTGGGCAGGGTCGTCGGGGGGTTCGACGGGTCGAGCCCTGCCTTGGTGAAGGCGGTCTCGTTGTAATAGACGACCTGGCACGAGATGTTGAACGGGAGCGCCCACTGGGTCCCGTTCACCTTGAAGAAGTTGAGCATCGACGGGACGAAGTCCTTGGTCGAGAACGCGTGGTCGACCGCCATCGCCGACGCCACCGACACGATGCTCTGACTGTCGATCAGGAGCTGGATGAGCTCGGTCTCCCACTGCACGAGGTCGGGGAGCTTGGAGGGGTCGGACAGCGCGGTCGTGTACGCGGTCAGGGTGTCGGTGTAGCTGTTCTGGCCGACCAGGTTGACCTTCACGTTGGACTGCGACGCGTTGAAGGCGTTGGTAAGGCCCTGCAAGGTCGTGAGGTTGGCGTTCGTCATCGCATGCCACATCGTGATGTTGACGGGCTTGGACGAGGACTTGGCCGCAGCCCCGAGCGGGAACTTGGACCGCGCCGCGACGGCGGTGTCGGGCAGCAGCATGCCGATCCCAGCGGCGGCACCGACTGCGGCGGTCCCGCGGAACAGCGCCCGGCGAGAGAAGGCCGGTCCCCCGGCCGTGGCGCTCGATCCGTGCTCTCGTGTGCCGTCACTCCGGGTGTCGCTCATGCCCGCAATCTAGGCGGAGCGTCCGCCCCGGCGGGGGGTCACCCGCGGTTGCGCATCCCCAGGTTGGCCGGGGTCCCACTCCTAACATCGATGGCACGCCGTCCCTCCCCCGGCTCACTGCAAGGTCGCGTCGGGACCCCACTCTTCAGGGTGCGTCGCGCCTCGACACGAGCGGCTCGCCTGGAGCCGGGCACAAGCGGCAGCACCGCGGCTCCCTCGCCGCCTGGATCGTCCTCGGCATCGGGATCCTGGCCAGCTTGATCGGGTCGTGGCGGTGGCAGCAATACGCGCAGGCCCAGCAGAACCAGCACCTGGAGACCACCACCAACACCGTCTCGGCGACGCTCTCGGCCTACATCCAACGCGACGAGGACCTGATCGAGATGGTGCGTTCGACGGTGGCCACCGGCCTCACGACGACCAACGCCAGCTTGGAGCAGCTCTTCACCAGCATCGGCCCGGGCCGATACCCCGGCGTGGTGGGCCTGGCCCTGGTGGAGGTGGTGGGGAACAGCGCCCTCGGCTCCTTCGAGAGGCAGGTCATCGCCGACCCGCCGCTCGGCCAGCCGCTGGCCCAGGGCTTCACGTTGACCCCGTCGGGCGACCGACCCGACTACTGCCTGACCCGGCTGGTGGCCGCCCGCCGGTCCACCATCGACCCGGCGGTCGCCCAACCCAAGAGCATCGGGGCCGCCCTCGTCCCGCTGCTCAGTCCGGGCTTCGACTACTGCGACAGCGCGTTCAGCCCGCTGCTCCGGGCGGCCGCCGCCACCGGCACCCCCGAGGTCGGCCAGATCGTGCCGCTTCTCGAACGCTCGCTGCCCGGCTCCGAAGTCGCGCGGGCGAAAAGCTCCGACGCGAGCAACCTGGTCGAGGTCGCCATCCCGCTCTACCTGGCCGGGCGGCCGACCGCGACCGCGGTCGAGCGAGAGGCCGCGGTGATCGGGTGGGCCGCCGGGCTGTTCGACCCCAACCAGGTCACCGCCCCGATCCTCCAGGGCGTAAAGGGGCTGTCAATCACGCTCGACTATCAGAACCCCACGGGCGGGGTCTCGACGATCGTCCGGGCGGGGACGCCCGCCGCCTCGGACGTGAAGCAAACGGTCGGGCTTTCCTTGCCGGGCCGGTGGTCCGCAGTGATCGCGCTACCCCCGGAGGCGGCATCCCCGACGGTCGAGGCGCTCGGACTCCTCGATATCGGCCTCATCGTCAGCGTGCTCCTCTTCCTCTTGCTCTCCCGGCTCGCGGGCAGCCGGGAGCGGGCGCTCGAGGCCGCCGAGGCCACATCGGTCGAGCTCCAGCACCGGAGCCTGCACGACCAGCTCACCGGCCTGCCGAACCGCGGCCTCATCTTCGACCGGGCCGACCGCATGCTGGCCCGGGCAAAACGCGACCTCGTGCCGCTGGCCGTGTTCTACATCGATCTGGACAATTTCACCGCCATCAACGAGTCACTCGGCCACCGCGCGGGCGACCACCTGCTGAAGGCAATCGCGCTGCGGCTCCAAGACGCGGTCCGGGGCTCGGACTCACTCGGACGGCTTGCCGGTGACCAGTTCGTCGTCCTCGCCGACTCGATCTCGATCAACGACGGACCCGACCCGATCGCGCGCAAGCTGTTGGCGACGTTCGCCGAGCCGTTCACCGGGGTGAAGCCGGGGGTCCCCCTGCGGGTCAGCGCGACCATCGGCGTTGCCTGGGGCCACCGCGACACGGCCACCGACCTCATCCGTGACGCCGGGATCGCCGTCAATGTGGCGAAGGCGATCGGAAAGGGCAGCTGCGTCTACTTCGAGCCCGAGATGCACACCGCCGCCCGCGGCCGGCTCGACCTCGAGGTCGATCTGCGGATGGCGCTCGAGCAGAACCAGTTCTTCCTCGTCTACCAGCCGATCTTCCGGCTGAGCGACATGGCGCTCGTGGGCGTGGAGGCGCTGCTGCGGTGGCAGCACCCCATCCGCGGCGTGATCGAGCCGACGGGCTTCGTGCCGTACCTCGAGCAAACCGGCATGATCGGGGCGGTCAGCCGCCAGGTGCTCTTCCAGGCCTGCCAGGACGCCATGGAGTGGCACCGCCGGCAGGCCCCGATCCACGTGGCCGTCAACGCGTCGGCCCACCTGCTCTCGACCGACGACTTCGCGGGGGAGGTGGCACGCAGCCTGCAGATGAGCGGACTCGAGGCGCGGTACCTCACGATCGAGGTCACCGAGAGCGTCCTCATGGACGACGCCGACGCCGCCATCGCCCGCTTGCTCGAGCTCAAGCGACTCGGCGTGCGGATCGCCATCGACGACTTCGGCACCGGCTACTCCTCGCTCTCCTACCTACGCCGGTTCCCCGTCGACGTCCTCAAGATCGACCGCTCTTTCGTCGCGGCGTCACACGAGCCCCAGGGCCGCGCCCTCCTGCACACGATGGTGCAGCTCGGCCGGTCGATGGGGGTCGAGACGGTCGCCGAGGGTATCGAGCTCGAGGCCGAGCTGCGGATCCTGCAGGCCGAGGGGTGCACGACCGGCCAGGGCTACCTCTTCGCCGGGCCGATGGGCAAGGACGCGCTGTGGGAACACCTCACCCGGCGCGTGGCCGGCGACCGGCAACGTGCCTTGCGCTGATCAGCCGAGCTCGGCCAGGATCGACTCGATGTCGGCGTCGACGACGGTCGGCACCGCGATCTGGGTGATGGCGAGATCGGGGTCCTTCAGCCCGTGCCCCGTCAGCACGCACACGACGGTCGAGGACGGGGGGATCTCGCTCTTCAGCAGCCCGGCCACCGCCGCGGCCGACGCCGCCTCGCAGAAGACCGACTCCTCCTCGGCGAGGAGGCGGTAGGCGGCCAGGATCTCCTCGTCGGTCACGGCGCTGATCGAGCCGCCGGACTCGCTCGCCGCCGCGGTCGCCGCGTACCAGCTGGCCGGGTTCCCGATCCGGATGGCGGTCGCGATCGTCTCGGGCTCCTCGACGACCCGCCCGAGCACGATCGGCGCGGCCCCGGCGGCCTGGAACCCGAGCATCCGGGGCAGCCGACTGGCCCGTCCGGCCTGCCGGTACTCGCAGTAGCCGCGCCAATAGGCGGTGATGTTGCCGGCGTTGCCGACCGGGATGCAGTGGATGTCCGGCGCGTCGCCGAGCACGTCGACGACCTCGAACGCGGCGGTCTTCTGGCCCTCGATGCGGTAGGGATTGACCGAGTTCACGACCGTGACCGGGGCGCGCTCGGGCAGCTCCCGGACGATGCCCAGCGCCTGGTCGAAGTTGCCCCGGACCTGCAGCACGCGGGCCCCGTGGACGAGCGCCTGGGCCAGTTTGCCCAGCGCGATGTGGCCCTCGGGGATGAGCACGACGCAGCGAAGGCCCGCCCGGCTGGCATAGGCGGCGGCGGACGCCGAGGTGTTGCCGGTCGAGGCGCAGACCACCGCCTTCGCCCCGGTCGCCAACGCGTGCGAGATCGCGACCGTCATGCCCCGGTCCTTGAACGACCCGGTGGGGTTGGCCCCCTCGATCTTCAGGAACACCCGGGCACCGACCCGCTCGGACAGCCGGGGCGCCGGCATGAGCGGGGTCCCGCCCTCGAGCAGGGTGACCACCGGTTCCCCTTCGCCGATCGGCAGGTACTCGCGGTACTCTTCGATGACCCCCCGCCAGCCGACCATCTCAGGCGTCCGGGCTGGGGCCCGAGCTCTCCGGTCCGAGCACCCGGAGCACCGCGCCGACCCGGTCCACCACGTCGAGGCGACGGAGCGCCTCGACGGTGGCCGCCACCGCGCCGCCCTGGGCCATGTGGGTGAGGAAGATCAGACGGGCCTCGTCACCGAGCCCCTTCTGCTCCATCCAGCGGATCGAGACCCCGTGTTCGCCCATCACCCCCGCCACGGCCGCGAGGACCCCGGGCCGGTCGAACACGTCCATGCTCAGGTAGAAGGGGGACCACAGCTCCTCGACCGGGACGAGGTCGACCGCCACCCGCCGCGAGGCGGGCGGGGTGGAGCCGCCGTAGCGGAGGTGTCGGGCGGCGACGATGAGGTCGCCGAGCACCGCGCTGGCCGCCGCGTTCCCGCCCGCTCCCTGGCCGTAGAGCATCATCTCGCCGGCGTGCTCGCCCTCGATGAAGACCGCGTTGAACGCTCCGCCGACCGACGCGAGCGGGTGGTCCGAGGGTACGACGGCGGGGTGCACTCGCACCGAGATTTTCGATCCTCCGCGGATGCGCTCGGCGACGGCGAGCGGCTTGATCACATACCCGAGCTGCCCCGTGTAACGGACATCGCTCTGGGTCACCTCGGTGATCCCCTCGCGGTGCACGTCGTCGACGACCACGTCCGCCCCGAAGGCCAGGCTGGCCAGGATGGCCGCCTTGGCCGCGGCGTCGTGCCCCTCCACGTCCGCGCTCGGGTCGGCCTCCGCCAGCCCGAGCTCCTGGGCCTCGGCCAGCGCCTCCTCGTAGGTGCTCGAGTCCTGGGCCATCTTCGAGAGGATGAAGTTGGTGGTGCCGTTCACGATCCCCATGACCCGGACGATCCGCTCGCCGGCGAGCGACTCGCGCAGCGGCCTGATCACCGGGATGGCGCTGCCGACCGCGGCCTCGTAGAGCAGGTCGACCCCGCGGGCCGCTGCGAGCTCTGCCAGCTCGCCGCCGACCCGGGCCAGGAGCGCCTTGTTGCCGGTCACGACCGACTTGCCGGCGTTGAGCGCCGCCTCGACCAGCCGGTGGGCGGGGTCGAGCCCGCCGATCAGCTCCACCACCACGTCGACGTCGTCGCGCTCGACGAGACCCTTCGCGTCCTGGGTGAGCAGGTCGCTCGGGAACCATGGCTCCGCGGAGCGAGATGCCTCCGGCCGGCGCACGGCGATCCCGACGATCTGGAGCCGGACCCCCGAGGACAGCTCGATCTCGCGGGCGCTCGCCGGGTCGAAGATCATGTCGACCAGGGCGCTGCCGACGTTGCCGCAGCCGAGCAGGGCGACGCGAACCGTCGCGGTGTCCTTCCGGCCGGCGCTCACCCGATCACGCTACCGCCTGGGTTCTCCATCGCCTCGAACCCCGGCCCTGCCAGCTGGGCTTTTCTCTCCCTCAGGCATCGAGACGGAGAAGGTCATCGACCGTCTCCCCGCGCACGACGACCCTGGCCGCGCCGTCGGCGACGAATACCACCGGCGGGCGCGGCACCTTGTTGTAGTTGGATGCCATCGAATACCCGTAGGCACCGGTCACGGGGGTGGCGAGGATGTCCCCGACCGCCAGGTCCGAGGGGAGCTGGGCCTCGGCGACCAGGACGTCACCCGTCTCGCAGTGTTTCCCCACGATGCGGGCCGCACGCGGCCGGGGGGCGTTCGTCGCGCGGGGCAAGAAGGCTTCGTAGCCGCTCCCATAGAGGACCGGCCTCGGGTTGTCGCTCATCCCCCCGTCGATCGAGACGTAGGTGCGGATGCCGGGAAGCTCCTTGATCGACCCGACCCGGTACAGCGTCACCGCCGCGGCGGCGACGATCGACCGGCCCGGTTCGGCGGTGACACGGGTCTCCGGCGGGACGCCCACCTTGGACAGCGCGACCCGGGTGGCCTCCGCCCACGCAGAGATGGTGGGGGCCCGTTCGCCGTTCACGTACGCCACGCCGAGGCCGCCGCCGACCACGAGCTCGGGGAGCCCGAGCGGTGCGGCGAACGCGCCCAGCACCTCGGCCGCCTGCTCGAACGACTCGACGTCGAACACCTGGCTCCCGATATGGGCGTGCACCCCGACCAGTTCGACGCCGCCCATCAACTCGAGCGCCGCCACCGCCTCGGTCGCCGCTCCCGACGTCACCGAGAACCCGAACTTCGTGTCCTCCTGGCCGGTCCGGACGAACTCGTGGGTATGGGCCTCGACCCCCGGGGTCACGCGCACCAGCACCGCCGGTCGTGCGGACCGGCCCGGCGCGTCATCGGTCAACCGGCCGAGCCGGGCGATCTCGTCGAACGAGTCGATCACGATCCGGCCCACCCCGACCTCGAGCGCGCGGGCCAACTCGGCCTCGGACTTGTTGTTCCCGTGCAGCACGAGCCTCGACGCGGGCACCTGGGCGGCGAGTGCCACCTCGAGCTCGCCTCCGGTGGCGACGTCCAACCACAGGCCCTCCTCGTGGGCCAGCCGCGCCATCGCCTTGCAGAGGAACGCCTTCGTCGCGTAGGCGACCCCTTCACCGAAGGCGGCGAGCGCCTCCCGGCAGCGCGCCCGGATGTGGGCCTCGTCGTAGACGAACAGCGGCGTGCCGTGCTCCTCGGCGAGAGCGAGGAGAGCCACACCTCCCACTGACAGCTGCCCAGCCGAATCGACCTCGGCGGTGTCCGGAAGGAGGTGGTGTTCGAGGGGGGCCGAAGCCTCCGTCATCACACCAGGTCAGCGGCCGTCGCGCGGCGCTCGGTCATGGGCGGACACGATACGGTGAACGGCTCAGCCCCAGTAGCTCAGCGGATAGAGCACCGGCCTCCGGAGCCGGGTGCGCAGGTTCAAGTCCTGCCTGGGGCGCTG
>Ga0209415_10000741_pt1 | contig 61167 bp, 65 predicted proteins | sample PeaSoiSIISIP2007_FD_187696 | JGI IMG/M metagenome (GOLD analysis project Ga0209415, IMG submission 187696) | Peat soil microbial communities from Weissenstadt, Germany - SII-SIP-2007 (SPAdes) (version 2) | ecosystem: Environmental > Terrestrial > Soil > Wetlands > Peat | place: Germany...
ATCGGGGAAGCCGGTCGCGCCGCCCGCCATGGGCGCCGCTGCCAAGGGCTACGCGGCGATTTGCGATGCGCCCGGCACCTATGTCAGAGAGCCCTAGGCGGATGGCGTCCATCAAATGATCGCGCGGCACATGCGCAGCGTCGTCGGATGAACGCCGCGCGAGACCGGAGCCGGGGCGACCATGCAGGCCGCTGAGATCATGACGACCCAGGTCGTGGCGGTGGCGCCCGACACGCCTTTGCGCGAGATTGCGCGGCTTCTTCTAGAGCACGGCATCAGCGCCGTCCCGGTGGTTGACGCCGGTGGGGCGCCTATCGGAATGGTGAGCGAGGGCGACCTCATCAGCCGCAACGATGCCGAGCGCGAAGCCCGCCGCGACTGGTGGCTGGCGCTGATGGCCGAGGGCGAGGAGCTTCATCCCGATTTCCTCGCGACCTTACGGCAGCCGCAGCAGACGGCTCGCGACGTCATGGCGGCGCCGGTCGTCACCGTGAGCGAGTCGACCGAGGCGCGGGTGATCGCAGGCCTGCTCTCCGCCCACCACGTCAAACGCGTGCCGGTGGTGCACGACGGACGTCTTGTCGGCATCGTCAGCCGCGCCGATCTCTTGCGCGCCTTCGCTGCCGAGCCGGCGCCGGCGGCGCCCGAGCAACGATCGCGCGCTTCGAGCCTCATCGCGGCAGCGCTCGCCTCGCTCGACGAACATTTTCTTCCGAGCAAGCACAGCACCTCTGCGGAAGGAGTCGCGGCAGATGCCGCGCCCGCCGCGGGCGGCGTGACGGCCGCGGATTTCCTTGGTCTGGTCACCGAATTCGAGCACCTCAAAGCCGAGCGCAGCGACCAGGGCCGCCACGCCGCTGCCGAGCGGCGGCGCCAGGCTCTGACCGCGCTGATCGACCGGCACGTCGTCGACGAAAGCTGGAAGGCCCTGCTGCACAGCGCACGCCAGGCGGCCGAGCGCGGCGAGAAGGAGACCATGTTGTTGCGCTTCCCGAGCGATCTCTGCGCCGACGGTGGCCGGGCGATCAACGCGCCGCTGCCGGAGTGGCCGAAAACGCTGCGCGGCGACGCGGCGGAAATCTATTTGCGGTGGGAACGCGACCTCAAGCCGCAGGGCTTTCACCTTGCGGCGCGGGTGCTCGATTTTCCCGGCGGCATGCCCGGCGACATCGGCCTGTTCCTGGTCTGGGGATAGTGAGCAGAGGCCCCGGCCGCTCGCCCGCGGTTCAGCCGCGCCCCCGCGCGCCTTGGCCGGCGACGCCGGCCTTGGCGAGTTCGTCGCCGAGGCCGCCGGTCAGCCAGGCCGCGAACATGCGAAAATCGCTGATCAGCGACCAGAATGGATAGCGCAGGGTTGCCGGCTTGTTCTTTTCGACAAGGACATGCCCGAGCCAGGCGGGGGCATAGCCGGTCGCGACCGCGCCAGCGAAAAACCAGGGGTTGCCGGTCGCGATCAGGCCGCCGATGCCGGCGAGGCCCAAGGCGGTGCCGAGATAATGCAAGGACCGCGTCGCCGGCTTCGCGTGCTCGCGCAGGTAGTGGGGCCAGAACTCGCCAAAGGATGCGATGCGCGCGCGCGCCGCCAAGCCGTCACCGGAAGAGAAGCAGGCGCGATGCCGCGGTAACCGCCGGCACGGCGATGCGGCCGACCGTGCTGCCGAGGCCGAGCGGTTTCAGCAGCATCTTGGTCGCCTGGGCATAGGGAAAATAATTCTTGCCGATGTCGCGGAGGCCGCGGCGGAAGGCGTCGTAATGCTGCTTCTCGAAAGCCACGCCGGGGTGGCGCGCGAGGAAAACGTGCTTGAAGGCGTAGAAGGCGTCCTCGGCATCGACCTCGTTTAACCGGCCCCACAACGTGCGCAAGACGGCAACGCGGCTCGGCTGCTCGCGCTCGGCGTAGCGCCGGAAGTGGTAATAGAAATGCTTGTAGTGCCGCACCTCGTCGGTGCTGATCTCGGACGCGATGCGGCGTAGCACCGGCTCGGGGCTCAGCGTCGCGAGGGCGCGGTAGAACGTGGAGGTGCCGGTCTCGACGACGCAGCGCGCCGCCATCTCGAGGGCGCGCGTCGGCGCCAGCTGCTCGGTCCGGCAGAGTTGCGAATATTCCGCGAAGAAATTGCGGTATGCCCCCTCCCAGTCGAATTCGGGCCAGGCAGTCTCGACATAGCGCCGCAATGCCGTGCCGTGCTGTACCTCCTCCGGCTCCCAGGAATGGGCGAGCCACTCCGTGAGTTCGTCGTCCCGCGAATAATACTCGATCAAATTTCGGGTATAGAGGTCCGACGTGATCTCGACGAACGAGGCCGACGCGATGATGTACAGCAGCTGCTCGTCTGCCGCGACACGGTCCCGCGCCAGCGATTCATAGGGGATGTCCTCCACCGACCAAGAAGCTCCGCCTGGATAGGCGGGCCGCCGATCCGCCATGCTGATCCTCCTCACATACCGGGCTGCCACGGCCCTTTAATTTTTAAGTATAGACGGTTTGCGGCCGAAATAGGACGGCGAGCGAATCGAGGCCCACAACCGGCCGGAAGAGCCGGGCGCCGTGCCTCGATCCGCCCCCCCTGCGGCTGGCGGCTCGAGGCAAATCCCGCCGGCGTGGCCGCGGGAACCTGACATTTTCTTAATGTTGGCACCAAGGATAGGCTTGAACGTCTTGGCAACATTGTCGATGATGGCGCGGCCATGGGAGACGGCCTGCGTGCCATGCGGAAGTCGCGGGAGATTCCTCATGATTGAGGTAACAGCGCAATACTAGGGAGGGTGCCAATGACCAAGGAAGGTTTGTCGGGCCGGCTCGATCGGCGCACGATCATCAAGGCGACGGCCGCGGCCGGCCTCGTGCAGATCGCTGCGCCCTTCGTCATCACCGCGCGTGCCGCAGAGACCGTCAAGATCGGCCTCGATAATCCGCTGACCGGCACTTACGCCGCACTCGGCAAGAACGAGTTGAACGGTTGCCAGCTGGCGATCGAGCAAATCAACGCCAAGGGCGGCATCCTCGGCCGCCAGGCCGAGCTGCTGGTCGAGGATTCGACCAGTGGCGACGCCGGCACGACGGTGCAGAAGGCGCGCAAGCTGATCGATCGCGACAATGTCAATTTCCTGATCGGCAACATCAATTCGGCACTTGCCGTCGCCATGGCGGCGGTCGCCTACGAGAAGGGCGTGTTCCTGATCGTGCCCGGCGGCCATACCGACGCGGTCACCGGCACCACCTGCCACTGGAACGTGTTCCGCATCTGCAACCCGACCCAGACCGAGGCGAACGCGGTCGCCGGCACGCTGATCAAGGCCTACGGCAAGAAGTGGTACTACATCACGCCGGACTATGCCTTCGGCCACACGCTCGAGGCGGGCATGATCAAGGCGGCCGCGACGCTCGGCGGCGAACGGATCGGCGGCGATCTTACGCCGCTTGGCACCACGGACTTCTCCTCTTACTTGATCAAGGCTCAGGCGACGAAACCGGACGTCATCATCTTCCTGGTCCAGGGCGACGACCAAGTGAACGCGCTCAAGCAGGCCGTACAGTTCGGCCTCGACAAGCGCATCCATCTCGCCGGCGCCCAAGGAGAGCTCGAGCCGCTCGAGGGCCTGCCGCCCGAGGCGCGCATCGGTACCTGGGTGTTCGAATGGTATTGGAACCAGCCCCACGTGCCGCACGTCGCCGAATTCGTCGCCGCCATCAAGAAAAAGACCGGCCGCGTGCCGACCGCGCGCACCTGGTTCGGCTTCTCCTCGACCTGGACCTGCGCTCTCGCGGCGAATGGTGCGAAGTCCCTCGATGCGGTCAAGATGGCCAAGTTCCTCCAGGGCTTCAAGCTTCCGCCCGAGGTGGCGCTCATGCCGGATGGCGCCTTTTTCCGCGCCGGGCAGAACCAGCTCATCGGCAACCTCTATGTCGGCCATGCGCAGGCGAAGGGCAGTGCGCCCGACGATCTGTTCAAGGTGACGGACGTCGTCAAGGGCGCCGAGATTTCCGGAACGCTCGAGGACACCGGATGCAAGATGACTTGGCCGGCGTAACACGCGGGCCGGATTGATATCTCGTGATACCGGGCGTCGCGGATCACGCGGCGCCCGGTGCGCGAGAGGATGCGGGGGATTCGGCGTGACGCGCGCATGACTCAGTTGATTCTGTTCAACGTCTTCAACGGCCTGATCGTCGGCGCATTCTATGCGCTCATGGCCCTCGGTCTCTCGCTGATCCTGAACCTCTCCGGCGTGATCAATTTCGCCCATGGTGGGTTCCTCGCGATCGGCGGCTATATCGCCTATGTTCTCATTCCCTTTATCGGCTTTTGGGGCGCGCTGCTGGTCGCCCCCTTCCTGACCGCCTTCATCGGCCTCATCGTCGAGCGCGTTCTGATCCGCCGCCTTTACGGGCGCGATCCGCTCTACAGTCTGCTGCTCACCTTCGGCCTCGCCTATATCATCGAGGACGGCACGCGCTTCATCTGGGGCGCGCAGAGCATGCCCTATCAGGTGCCCGACTGGCTGATGCAGCCGCTCAGCGTCGAATACTTCTTCCTGACCGGCTATCGCGTGTTCATGGTCCTGCTGGTCGGCGTGGCGGTCGCGGGCCTGTTCCTCATCCTGACCCGCACGCGCCTCGGCATGCGCATCCGTGCCGGGACATTGGACCTCGAGACCGTCTCGGTGCTCGGCGTCAACGTGCGCCTCCTGCGCAACCTCAATTTCGGTCTCGGCATCTACCTCGCCGGGCTCGCCGGGGTGCTCGCCGCCGGCATGCTTGGCCTCCAGCCCGTGATCGGCACCTCGCTGATCATGCCGAGCTTCGTCACGATCATCGTCGGCGGCCTCGGCAGCCTGCCCGGCACGCTATTGGGCGGCCTGCTGATCGGGGTCGCCTCGGGTGTCACCACGGTATTTTTCCCCTCGGCCACCGAGGCCGTCATCTACGTGATGATGGGTCTCGTTCTGCTGGTTCGCCCACGCGGCCTCCTCGGCGAGGAGGGCCGCTTCTGATGGTCCGCCTCGACAAGCGCGCGGCCGACGCCATCGTCTGGTTGCTGCTGCTGACGGCGCCGTTCTGGATGCAGTGGATCGGCGGCTATACCGAGCTCGGCAGCCGCGTGCTGGTGATGGCGCTTGCCGCCATGTCGGTGAATTTCCTGCTCGGCTTCACCGGCGTGCTGTCCTTCGGCCATGCCGCCTATTTCGGTCTCGGCGCCTATGGTTGCGCCATGACCATCAAATACCTGGTCCCGAGCACGCCGCTTGGCATGGTGATCGGCATCATCGTGGGCACCGCCGGCGCCGCGATCATCGGCGCGCTGATCGTCCATCTCCGCGGCATCTATTTCGCCATGGTGACGATCGCCTTCGGCCAGGTGTTCTACTTCATCACCTTCCGCTGGAACGACGTCACCGGCGGCGACGACGGGCTCACCGACTGGTCCCGCATGCCGCTCGACTTCGGTTTCGCCAAGCTCGATATCCTCCACAACGCCGAGGCGTTCTATTACGTCATCCTCTTCTTCTTCGCTGTCGCCCTCGCGTTGATGGCGCTGCTGCTGCGCTCGCCCTTCGGCCGCACGCTGCTGGCGATCCGCGAGAACGAGCGCCGCGCGCGCTTCCTCGGCATTCCCGTCGACCGTCATATCTGGCTCTCCTTCGTCATCTCGTGCGCTTTCGCGAGCCTCGCGGGCACGCTCTACGCGCTGCTCAACAACTTCGTCGATCCGCGCGCGTTGCGTTGGGACCTTTCGGGCACCTTCGTGATCATGGCGGTGCTGGGCGGCATGCGCTCGTTTTGGGGGCCGCTGGTCGGCGCCGTGATCTTCGTCGTGCTCCAGGACTACGTCTCGAGCGAGACCGAGAACTGGGAGTCGTTCATCGGTCTCTTCTTCGTGCTGATCGTGCTGTTCTTTCCGCGCGGCGTCCTCGGCATGATCAGGCGGAAAGCGGCGCCATGAGCCTGCTCCAGGTCGAGAGCGTCACCAAGGAATTCGGCAGCCTGGTGGCCGTCAACAACGTGTCGTTCACCGTGGCGCTGGGCGAGCTTCGCGCGGTGATCGGGCCCAACGGCGCCGGCAAGACCACTTTCTTCAACCTCATCACCGGCTTCCTGAGGCCCACTTCGGGCCGAATCCTGTTCGACGGCGACGACATCACCGGGCTTCTGCCGGCGCGGCGGGTGTGGCGCGGCATCGCCCGCACCTTCCAGATCACCGAGGTCTTTCCCGAACTGTCGGTGCACGAGAATTTGCGCATCGCGGCCGAGGTCGCCGCCGGCTACCGGCTGCGGCCATGGTTGTCGCGCGCGGCCGATTCCGAGGTGCGCGCCCGCGTCGCCGAGCTTCTGGGGATGGGCGGCCTGACCGAGAAGGCCGACCGGCTCGTCGGCGAGATGAGTCACGGCGATCAGCGCGCCACCGAGATCATGATGGCGCTGGCGCTGAAGCCCAGGCTCCTGCTCCTCGACGAGCCGACCGCCGGGATGGGCGACCAGGAGACCTATGACATCACCCGGCTCATCCGCAAGCTGCACACCAATCAGCGGCTCGCCATCATCCTCATCGAACACGACATGCGCGTCGTCTTCCATCTCGCCGACCGCATCAGCGTGCTCGACCAAGGCGCGCTTCTCGCCGAAGGCACGCCGGATGAGATCGCTGCCAACGCGGCGGTTCAGACGGCCTATCTCGGCAGTGCCGCATGACCGCCGCCCTCACCGCAAGCGGCCTCCACACCTATTACGGCAAGAGCCATATTCTCCACGGCGTCGATCTCGCCGTCGAAGAGGGCCGCATCACCACGCTTTTGGGCCGCAACGGCGCCGGCAAGACGACGACGCTCCGGAGTCTCATGGGCCTGACGCCGGCGCGCGAGGGGCGGGTGACGATCTTCGGCCAGGACACGACGCACTGGCCGAGCTATCGCATCGCCGCACTGGGCGTCGGCTACGTGCCGGAGGGGCGCCGCATCTTCGCCAATCTCACCGTCGACGAGAATTTGAAGGTGCCGCTCGAGCGCCCCGGCCCGTGGAATTCTGCGCGGATCTACCAGCTCTTTCCAAGCCTGGCCGAGCGCAAAGGCAATCGCGGCCGGCAGCTTTCGGGCGGCGAGCAGGAGATGCTGTCGATCGCTCGCGCGCTCTTGCTCAATCCCAAGTTGCTGATCCTCGACGAGCCGTCGCAGGGGCTGGCGCCGCTTATTGTGCGCGAAGTGTTCCGCATCATCGCGCAGATGCGCGAGACCGGCATCTCCGTGCTGCTGGTCGAGCAGAACGCGCGCGTGAGCCTCGAGATCGCGGACGATGCCTATGTCCTCGACAATGGCGGCGTCGTTTACAGCGGCACGGCGCGCGCGCTCGCCGCCGACGAGGCGCGCGTCCTGGCCCTCGCCGGCGCCAGCGCCGAGAAATGGGACGAGGTGGAGGTGGAGCGGGGGTAAGGGCGCAGGCGCGAGGCAACCGGGTTGCACCTTTCAGGGGCAATGCCAACATCTCGATTGCGCTCCACTCACCATCCCGGGAGCATCGCCATGTCCGATCAAATCTACCCGCCGTTCTCCAAGGAGGTCGCCGCGAAGCGGCGGGCGCTGGCGCCGGAGATCGAAGCGGCCTTCGATGCCTGGGGCCGGAAGGTCTTCGCCGATGGCGCGCTCAGCGCCAAGATGAAGCAGATCATCGCCGTCTCCGTCGCGCATGTGACGCAATGCGCCTACTGCATCCGGGCGCACACCACCGCGGCGGTGCGGCAGGGCGCGACGCCGCAGGAGCTCATGGAGGCGATCTGGGTCGCGGCCGAGATGCGCGCTGGCGGCGCCTATTCGCATGCCGCCCTCGCGCTCGCGGCGATCGAAGACGAGCAGCACCGTCATCCGGTTTGAGTGGCGAAATCGCGTGATGAGCAAACTCGGCGCCGTCATTGCCGGCATCCTGTCGCTGTCGGTAATCGCCGTCGCGGTCTATGTCTGGATTTCCATCGGCGATGTCGCCATGACCACCGCCGGCTATGTCGCGCTCATCGCCGGAGGGGTCGGAACCTTCGGCCTCGGCGTCGGGCTGATGGCGCTGGTCTTCTACAGCAATCGCCACGGTTTCGACGAACGCGCGGGCGCCTCGCCGCTGGCGAAGGATGGTAAACGCGAGCCGTGATCGAGGGCGCTTGCGCCGAAGCTTCCTATGCGATATGCTTTAGATCTAAAATAAACTGGGAAGAGACGCAATGAGCCGAGCCCCGCGAGCGGCCCGAGCATTGGGAGGCGGAGCGCCGCGCCTGCGCCGCACGGTGCGCGAGCACGGGCCGGATCCGGTCGACGTGCATGTCGGCCGCCGGCTGCGCCAGGCGAGGCTTCTGGCCGGGATGAGTCAGGAGGAGCTCGGCACCGGCATCGGCGTCTCCTTCCAGGCGGTGCAGAAATACGAGCAAGGCGAGAACCGATTGAGCGCGAGTCGGCTGTTCCGCGCCGCGCAACTGCTCGAGCGGCCGGTCTCCTTCTTCTTCGACGAAATTCCGGGCGACGCGCCCAGCACCAGTCAGCAATCCGCGTTTTCCCGCAGCGAGATCGATCTCGTCCGGCACTTCCGCCAGATTACCAGCGGGGAGGTGCGCGAGCGCCTGCTCCAGGTCGCCAGGCGCATTGGCGAGCTTGGCGCCGACGACGCTTCGGGCGGTTCCAGCCGCTGAAACGGACGTCCCGGCCTGCCTCATGTCATGCGCGCGGCGCCGCGGGCGGAAAATTGCTGTCGCCGCACCCGCTTCCCTTGCAGTAGAACAGGGCCGCAACGTCTCGCGAGGTCGGGGATGCAAGGGAAACTCGTCATCGCCGCGATCCTGGCGCTGGCCGCCGCGGCCGCCGCGAACCAGGCCCGCGCGCTCGACCAAGTCACCTTCGGCACCGACTGGAAGGCCGAGGCCGAGCATGGCGGCTATTACCAGGCGATCGCCACCGGGATCTATCGCAAATACGGCATCGAGGTCGCGCTCCGCCAGGGCGGGCCGCAGATCAATCAGTCGCAGCTGCTGGCCGCTGGGCGCCTGGATTTCTCGATCGCCTCCAACTCCTTCATCGGACTGAACTTCGTCAAGGAGAAGATCCCGCTGGTGGCGGTGGCAGCGCTGTTCCAGAAGGACCCCTCGGTGCTGATCGCGCATCAGGGCGTCGGCAATGACAGCCTCAAGGACCTGAAGGGCAAGCCGATCATGATCGGCGGCGACACGCGGGTCGGCTGGTGGCTCTTCCTCAAGGCGAAATTCGGCTATACCGACGACCAGATCCGCACCTATACCTTCAACGTCATACCCTTCCTCGCCGACAAGAATGCCGTGCAACAGGGCTATCTCACGAGCGAGCCCTTTCTCATCGAGACGGCCGGCGTCAAGGCCAATGTGTTCCTCCTCGCCGATGCCGGCTATGCCAGCTACGGCTCGGTGATCGAGACCTCGCGGAAGCTCATCGCCGCCAAGCCCGATCTGGTGCAGCGCTTCGTCGATGCCAGCATCGAGGGCTGGTACAGCTATCTCTACGGCGATCCGACGCCCGGCAACAAGCTCATCAAATCCGACAATCCCGAAGAGAGCGACGCGCTCCTCGCCTACGCCATCGCCGGCATGAAGCGCCACGGCATCGTCGACAGCGGCGATGCGCTGGACCAGGGCGTCGGCGCCATGACCGAAGCGCGCTGGCAGAGCTTTTTTACGCTCATGTCGGGCGAGGGGCTTTATCCCAAGACGCTCGATTGGCGCGCGGCCTATACGCTCCGCTTCGTCGATCGGCGCGTCGGCATGGCGCTGAAGAAATAGGAAGCGGCCGCGCCGATGGAGGACGCCTCGACGCCGCTCTTGGCGCTCGTCGGCGTCGGCAAGAGTTTTCGCAACGGCATCGAGGCTCTGGCCCGAATCGATCTTGCGGTGGCGGAAGGCGCCTTTCTCAGCATCCTCGGGCCGTCGGGCTGCGGCAAGAGCACGCTCTTGCGCATCATCGCCGGCCTCACCCCGGCGACCGCAGGCCGCGTCGCCTGGCAGGCGGGCGACCTCAAGGGCCGGATCGGCTTCGTCTTCCAGGAACCGACCTTGATGCCCTGGGCAAATATTCGCGACAACGTGTTTCTGCCGCTGCGGCTTCAGGGCAAGTCGCGGCGGGAGGAGGCGCCGCGCATCGATGCGATGCTGGCCGCGCTCGGTCTTGCCGGGTTCGAGCGCGTTTATCCGCGCGAGCTTTCGGGCGGCATGCGCATGCGCGTCTCGATCGCCCGCGCGCTCGTCACCGAGCCGCGCCTCTTGCTCATGGACGAGCCGTTCGCCGCGCTCGACGAAATCACCCGGTTCAAGCTCAACGAGGATCTCCTGGACCTGTGGCGCCAGCACCGCTGCACCATCGTCTTCGTCACCCACAGCGTCTTCGAATCGGTGTTCCTGTCGGACCGCATCGTCATCATGACGCCGCGCCCCGGACGCATCGTCAGCGAGGTCGCGATCGACCTGCCCTATCCGCGCCGCGGCGATCTCCGCACCGACCCTGCCTATGTCGAGCGCTGCGGCGAGGTCTCGCGCCGCTTGGCGAGGGCGACAGCATGAGCGCGGGCTGGGGCGAGCGCTTGCACCGCATCGCCGCGCCACTCGCGGTCGGGCTCCTCATGCTCGCGGGTTGGGAGGCGATGGTGCGGATCAATTCCATCCCGCCCTATATCCTGCCGGGGCCCCTGCTGGTCGCGGAGACGCTGTGGCGCGACGGGCCGAGCCTCTTGGTCTCGCTCACCGTGACTTTGCGCATCTCGCTTGCCGCTCTGGCCGCGGCGGTGATTCTGGGCGGGGCGCTGGCGATCCTGTTCGCGCAGTCGCGGCTCTTGGAGATCTCGCTGTTTCCCTATGCCGTGATCCTGCAGGTGACGCCGATCGTGTCGATCGCGCCGCTCATCATCATCTGGGTCAACGACACGTTTCTGTCGCTCTTAGTCTGTGCCTGGATCGTCGCTTTCTTTCCGATCGTCGCCAATACGACCTTGGGCCTCAACAGCGCCGACCGCAATCTGGTCGCGCTGTTCCGGCTCTACGGCGCGTCGCGCTGGCAGGTGCTGCGGCATCTGCGGCTGCCCTCGGCGCTGCCTTATTTCCTCGCGGGCGTGCGCATCAGCGGCGGGCTCGCGCTCATCGGCGCCGTCGTCGCGGAATTCGTCGCCGGCACCGGCGGCGCCTCGACCGGTCTCGCCTCGCGCATCCTCGAGGCGGGCTATCGGCTGGAGATCCCGCGCCTCTTCGCGGCGCTGCTGCTCCTGTCCCTGACGGGCATTGCGATCTTCGCGGCGCTGAGCTGGCTCTCGCGCCGCCTGCTCGCGCATTGGCACGAGAGCGCGCTGCCGAGCGAGGAGTGATCAGGCGGGCAGGAGGAGGAGGATGAGCTCGGCGACCAGGACCGGGCGCTCGGCGCCTTCGCGCTCGATCGACGCTTCGAGCGTGACCCTCACACCCTGACGCGCGGGCTCGGTGCGCAGGAGCTTGAGGCCGAGCCGGATGCGGCTGCCGCTCGGCACCGGCTCGATGAAGCGCAGCCGCTCGCAGCCATAATTGATGCTCGCCCTGACGCCCTCGACCGCGAAGATCTCGTCGCGGAGCCGCGGCATCAAGGCGACGGTCAGCCAGCCATGCGCCACCGTCCTGCCATAGGGCGAGTGCCGCGCGCGCGCGGCATCGACATGGATCCATTGATGATCGCCGGTGACGTCGGCGAAGCGGTCGATCATGTCCTGGCTCACTTCGAGCCAGGAACTCGTGCCGAGCGTCTCGCCCGCGGCGGCGCTCAACTCTTCAATGCTCTGGAAGCGGCGCATGGCGCGAGAATGGAACGAAACCGGCGGCGTTGTCTACGAAGAGTCGTTATGGCCCGAGCCGCCGCAGCATCCGCCGCCAGCGCCGCCATTGCCGGCGATAGAGCGCCAAATCCGCGAGCATCTCGGGATAGAAGGTGCCGTCGGCGCGGCGCAGGCGGATGGCGCGGAGCTGGCCCCGCACCATTTCTCTGAAGAAGGCGGCCTGGCCCTCGGCTTGCAAAATATGCACCGCCTCGGGCGAGCCGTGCCGGGCCATGAGCCGTAGCGGCCGAGGGATCGGCCCGTCGAAGCGGCGCTCCAGCAGGGCCAGCGCCGCCAACTCGTCCCGCCCATCCGGCACGACACACCCTCCCGCGGCTTTCGGGAGGATTGTACGCTATTAGCGTTCGAACTTCAAGTGATTTGCGTATGGCAGGTGCGAAAAATCACAGCCAGCGCCATTGCCCGATGACGCGGCCCTGGATGTAGGCCTCCTCGACCGTGCGCTCGTAGGGATCGTATTTGCCGTTGTCGGAGGTGATCTTGACCCGCGTCGGGTCGCTATGCGGCAGGATTTGGAGCCGCTTCACCACCAGCCCGAGCCCGTCCCAGACGACGAAGACGCCGGGCGGGCTCGGCACACGGTCGCCGGTATCGACGAGGATGCGCTGACCCGGCATGAGTGTCGGCTCCATGCTATCGCCCATGACGGTGATGATACGCAGCTCCGCCGCCGGCGCGGTGCTGTAGCCGCGGACGATCTCGGTCGGCACCTGCCATTCCGCGACGATGCGCTCCTGCTCGCTGATGAGGCCGCCGCCGGCGCCGGCGCGGACGTCCAATTCCTCGATCTTGAGCATCTGGGCATGGCCCGGCCGCTCGGCCGGCGCCGCGAGCGGCCGCGCCTTGTTGTCCATGCCGGCGAGGGCATAGAGCTCGACCGCCGCGACGCCATGCGGCGCAAAGATCGGCACCAGCTTCTGCACGAGATCCAGCGGCAGGAACGGCTTGCGGAAGCGGTCCTCGTAATGCTGATAGCTCGAGCCGTGCTCCATGCCGAGCGCATGCGCCACGTCGCGGATGGAGAGGCCCGCCTTCTGCCTGAGCCGCTTCAGGCCGCGCGAGGCGGGAGAGGTCTCGGCCATGGCGCAAGTGTATGCGTCCGCAGCGCTTTCCGGCAAACGCTTTAGCCCTTGACTTTTGTACGTAATTAGAGTACACAAGCGTACGACGGTGCGGGGATCGGCGAGCGTGCGACGGCGGCTCTCCGCCGGCACCGGCGCATCCAAGACCGCCAGTTTCGGGAGCAGCGTATGGCCGATCGGATCGAAGGGCATTCCCACGCCTCCTCACGGAACAATTCAGGAACAAAGGACCGAACTCTAACCGAGGCTCCCGCATCTGTCATCAAGGATTCCGAGTTATACAATCTAGACGTGTGTTCCGGCCCGGCGCGTTGCGGCTATGTCGTGGCCGAGGATTGGCGCTATGGCGGGGCGGCCCCGTTCTGCGACGCGCCAGCCGTGCCGGGCTCCTCATATTGCGCCAAGCACTTGGCACTCTGTGCTGTCGCGCCCGGCACCAAGGCGGGCGCACGCATCCTCGCCGATCAAGCCGCGGCGGCGCGCAGCGACGGCATTGCGCCCGAGGCGGCGGGCCATGCGCCGGCGCTCACCGAGCCGGAGCCGCTCGATGCCGAGGTCGACGAGGATCTGGGCGGGCTCGACCTGCCGTGCCGGCCGGACCCCGAGCCGTGAGCAAGGGCAAGCGCGCCGCCGCCCGCGCCGATCCCGCCGGTCCGACGCCGGAACGGTTGGCGCATGGCCTCATCGAGCGCGCGCCGCACGCCATTGCCGACGAGGCCGGGCGGCCGGCGCGGCCCTATCGCGCGGTCGACACCTTGGGCCTGATGCTGCGCAAGAACACCATCACCGCCTCGATGCGCCAGGCCGGCGACGATTTCCACGCGCTCTTCGTCATCGCGCAATTGGACCCGCTGCGCGCGCCCGATCTGCGCCGCGTGCCGCAAGGTGTGCACGAGCTGCCCTTCGCGCTGCGCCAGGAGGAAGCGCGCAAGCGCATCTGGCGCTCGCTTCAGGCCCTGGGCGGCATCGGCTCGCCCGCCGGGTCGTGCGTCTGGCACGTGGTGGGCTGCGCCTGGTCCTTGAAGGAATGGGCGCTCCGCGCCGGCTGGGGCGGCCGCGGCATCAGCCAGGAAGCCGCCTCCGGCGTCCTCGTCGGCGCGCTCGGCGTGCTCGAGGCGCAGTATGGCTTGCGGTAAGGCGCGGTTTATCTTGACAAATCCGGACCGATCTGATAAAAGGGAACATCATTCCGAAAAGCCCGGCGCACTCCGCCGGGCTTTTTCTTTGGCGAGACCAGTGCCATGGCGCGCGGCAAGAAGGCGGGGCGGGGGCTCACCCCGCTTCAGCGGAAATTCGCCGTCGAATATGCCGTCGACTTCAACGCCAAGCAGGCGGCGCTGCGCGCCGGCTACAAGCCAGGCGCCGCGCGCGAGGCGTGGCGGCTCGTCAAGCATCCCAAGATCGCCAAGCTGCTCGGCAAATCGATCGAGGAGCGGCGCAAGCGCGCCATCGTCACCGCCGACCGCGTGCTTCGGGAATATGCGCGGATCGCCTTCGCCGATATCCGCCGCTTCGCCAAATGGGGACCGGAAAAGGTCGAAGTGCGCCCGGTGAGCGCGTTCTCGGATGACGATGCGGCGGCGGTGGCCGAGCTCTCTGCGGGCAAGGGCCGCGGCACGCGCATCAAGCTGCACGACAAGCAGCGCGCGCTCGACGCCATCGTGCGGCATCTCGGTCTCTTCGATCCGCGCCAGACCGCGGGCGATCCCAAGGCGCGCGAGGAGGCCGCGCAACGCGCCCGCGAGAGTTTGAGCCGCCGCATCGACGCGCTCGCCGAGGGCGACGCAAAGAAGTAGGGGGCTCGCGCGCGGCCCGCCTCTTGGCTAGGCTCCGTGCCATGCCGGCCTTGCCGGTCATTGCGATGGCGAGGAGACCATGGCGAAGAAAATCGACGTCGAAGCGCTGAAGCGGATGACGCGGGCCGCGGGCATTCCCTTCCACGTCAGCAAGATCGGCCACATCGTGCTCAATTGCAGCGACATCGAGCGCTCGACGCGGTTCTATACCGAGGTGCTCGGCTTCTCGGTCTCCGATGTCTATCCCGAGGACATGGCGAAGGGCGGCATGGTGTTCATGCGCTTCCACCACGACCACCACGGCATCGGCCTGGTCGGCACCATGCCTGGACAATCCGGCTCGATCGAGCTCAATCACCTGGCCTTCGAAGTGAAGACCCTCGACGAGGTGCTGCTGGCGCGCGACCATCTGAAGAAGCACGGTATCGCCATCGATTTCGAAGGCCGGCGCCGCGCCGGCTCGCAGATCGCCGTCGAGTTCCGCGATCCCGACGGCCACCGCCTCGAAATCTTCTGGGGCGTCGATCAGGTCGGCAGCGAAGGCCGCACCCGCCCGCCCGCCGAATGGAAATGGGCGCTGAGCCTGCGCGAGGCGATCCTCGATCCGTGCCAGGGCCAGGACACGACCCTCCTCAACCCGGCGCTCATCGACAAGGAGACGCCCGAGGAAGCCGCGCGCATCCGCGAGCGCACGCTCAAGACGCAGGCGGCGAAGCTCGGGCATTGACGCCGCGCTTCACTCGATGACGATCTCGCCGGTCATGCCCTCGAAATCATGGTCGGCGCAGGTCAGCGGATAGGTGCCGGGAAGCTGCGCCACGAATTCGATCTCCTTGCTCTCGTGCGGTTGGAGGACGATTTCCGTCCCTTCGGGGGTGAGCGCGCTGCGGTCTTTGATCTCGACCGCGCGGAAGAAGGCCGGCGCGGTGAATTCGTGCAGCTCCTTGCCGCGGTTTTCCAGGTGCAGCCGATAGAGTACGCCGCGGCGAAAGCGCAGGTGATCCGGCGTGAAGTGAAATTCGCTCAGCACGACCATCACGCGCTCGGCCTGGGGCGTGTCGGCGTCGGCGGCGCCGGCTCTTCGCCCGGGCGCCGGCGCTGCCACGCACAGCGCCAGGATGGAGCCCAACAGAAGATTCCGACGGCTTGCCATTCCGCGCCTCCCTGTGCTGCGAAGATAGAGGTCCGCCGCGGAACACTAAGCTCGGCGCCCGCATAGATCGGATCAAGAGTCCGTGTGCGGCCGCCGGGCCTTCACGTCAAAGTGATATGACAGCGCGAACCGCCGCCACATACTGGCCCGTGATGTCGAGGGGATCCCGGCCCCGCCGGCAAAAATCACCAAGCTCGACCACGGGAGGAGGCCATGAGGCAACTGACGCGTCGGGGATTTGAGGTCGCCGTGTTCGCGGGCTCGCTGGTTCTGGCGGGCTGCGCGGGGTCCATGTCGGACAGCTCCAAGGCGCATTTCACCGCGACTCTCAACGGTGCCGCGGAGGTGCCGGCCAAGGCCGTGCCGGGGACCGGTAGCGCCGATGTCTGGCTCGACAAGAACAGCAAGACGCTGACTTGGACCGTCGCCTATGGCGGTCTGACGGGCGATGCCAAGGCGGCGCATTTCCATGGCCCGGCCGCTGCCGGCGCCAATGCCGGCGTGCTGGTGCCGATCACCATCAGCCCCAGCCCGATGAAAGGCTCGGCGCAACTGACCGACGCCCAGATCGCCGATCTTTCGACCGGCAAGTGGTACATCAACATTCATACCGCGGCGAATCCCCCCGGCGAGATTCGCGGCCAGGTGATCGCGGCGCCGTAACGCCGCGCGCGCGAGTCGCCTCGGCGAAGGCCGGGCAAGCGGGCCCGGCCTTCGCGTACGCATTTTGCGATTGACAAATCCGGATCGATCTGATATAAGTTTCGCAACATCGAAATTCCGCCCGGCGGGCCCAGCCCGGCCGGGTTTTTTGTTGCCGGAGGCGCGGCGATGGCGGGCGAGGCGGAGGGCTTGGCCGTACCGGCGCCGTCATTCGCCCCTTCCTTGGCTGCGCGCTTCGCCGCGCTTCCCGTTGCCGATCGCACCAGCGCGCTCGCCGAATTGAGCGACGAGGAAGTCGAGGGACTGAGCCATGATTGGCGCTTCTGGGCGCGGCCTTCGCAGCTGCCGCCCGAAGGGCAGTGGCGCGTCTGGCTCTTGCTCGCCGGCCGCGGCTTCGGCAAGACGCGCAGCGGCGCAGAATGGGTGCGGATGCTGGTGGAGCAGAGGCGCGCGCGTCGCGTCGCCTTGGTCGCGCCCACTGCCGCCGATGCGCGCGATGTCATGGTCGAGGGCGAGAGCGGGCTCCTCGCCGTCGCGCCGCCCGATTTCCGGCCGCTCTACGAGCCCTCGAAGCGCCGCCTCACTTGGCCCAACGGCGCCATCGCCACTTGCTTCTCGGCCGACGAGCCCGAACGCCTGCGCGGCCCACAGCACGATGCCGCCTGGTGCGACGAGCTTGCCGCCTGGCGCTATGCCGAGGCCTGGGACATGCTGCTGCTGGGCCTGCGCCTAGGCAGCGATCCGCGCGTCGTGGCGACGACGACGCCCAAGCCGACGCGGCTCGTGCGCGCGCTCATTGCCGCCGAAGGCACGTTTGTGACGCGCGGCGCAACCCGCGAGAACCTGCGCAATTTGGCGCCGCAATTCCTCGCGGAGATCGTCAAGAGATACGAAGGCACCCGCTTGGGGCGGCAAGAGCTCGAAGCGGAGATCCTCGAGGACGCGCCGGGCGCGCTGTGGCGCCGCGACGCGCTCGAAGGCGAGCGGCGCAAGCCCGGCGAGGTGCCGAGTCTGCGCCGCATCGTCGTCGCCATCGACCCCGCCTCGAGCAGCGCCGAGGGCGCCGACGAGACCGGCATTATTGTCGCGGGGTTGGGCGAGGACGGACACGGCTATGTGCTCGACGACCGCTCGGGCCGCTATGCGCCGGAGCACTGGGCGAAGGAGGCGGTGGCACTCTATCGCAAACGCGCCGCCGACCGCATCGTCGCCGAGGTCAACAACGGCGGCGACATGGTCCAATCGGTGCTGCGCACGGTCGATGCGAGCGCGAGCTTCAAGGCGGTGCATGCCTCGCGCGGCAAAGTGGTGCGCGCCGAGCCGGTGGCCGCGCTCTATGAGCAAGGCCGCGTCCATCACGTCGGATGCTTTCCCGCGCTCGAGGATCAGCTCTGCGGCTTCACGGCCGGTTTCGATCGCAGGCGCGCCGGCTCCTCGCCCGACCGGCTCGACGCGCTGGTCTGGGCCTTGACCGAGCTGATGGTCGAGGATTCGGGCCAGGCCTGGCTCGACTATTACGGCGAACTCGCGCGCAAGCAGGGATAGACCATGGCGCTCGACGAAAGCGGCGGAGGCAACACGCCGCCCGGACTGTTCCAGCGCGCGGCCGAGGCGGCGCGCTATGTCATTTCCGGCGTGACGCCCGCGACCTGGTTCGGGCCGCTGCAGCCGCTGGCGCCGATGGCGCCCGAGGAGGTCAAGGGCCGCGGCTGGGATTATCCGGTCGGCTGGAACCTCAACTACATCCCGCGCGCGACCGAGCGGGTGAGCTTCGACCGGCTGCGCCGGCTCGGAGAAAGCTGCGATCTCTTGCGCCTCGTCATCGAGACGCGCAAGGACCAGGTGGAAGCGCTGCAATGGACGATCCGGTCGCGCGCGCCGCGCCAGGGCGGAGCCGTGGCGGCGGGCGCAAATGCCCAAGAGATCGGCGCGATTACCGAGTTCTTCGAGCGGCCCGACCGTCGGCACGATTGGGCGCAATGGCTGCGCGCGCTGCTCGAGGATCATTTCGTCATCGACGCGCCGGCGCTCTATCGTCGCCGGACGCGCGGACAAAGGCTCTATGCGCTCGAAATCCTCGACGGCGCCACGATCAAGGTGCTGCTCGACGCCGACGGCCGCACGCCGGAGCCGCCGAGCCCGGCCTATCAGCAGGTGCTGAAAGGCATTCCCGCCGCCGACTACACCGCCTTCACCACCGGCGAACTCATCTACTATCCCAAGAATTTGCGCTCCAACCGTGCCTATGGCTACGCGCCGGTCGAGCAGATCATCGAGAGGGTCGACACCGCCATCGCCCGCGCCCGGAGCCAGCATGACTATTTCAGCGAAGGCAATTTGCCCGACGGGCTCTTGACCGGCCCCGAAGGCTGGAGCGTCGATCAGATCCGCAGCATGCAGGAATATTGGGACAGCCTCTTTTCCGGCAATGTCGCGCAGCGCCGGCGCAACTGGTGGGTCCCGAACGGCGCCAAATGGCAGGAGACGAAGCAGCCGCCCTTGAAGGACGAGTTCGACGAATGGCTCGCCCGCGTCATCTGCTATGCCTTCTCCATCAGCCCGCAGCCCTTCGTCAAGATGATGAACCGCGCCACCGCGGAATCGGCGCAAGAGGTCGCCGCCGAAGAAGGCCTGGCGCCGACCATGGCGTGGGTGAAGCGCCTGATGGACCGAGTGATATCCGAGGATTTCGGCTGCCCCGAGCTCGAATTCGCCTGGGAGCCGACGCGCGAGCTCGATCCCGCGAAGGCCGCGGCCAACAACGAGATCTATGTCCGGAGCGGCATCAAGACCATCGACGAGGTGCGCGACGATCTCGGCCTCGCGGCATTGGGCGGCGCGGCGGCCCGGCCGATGATCGCCACGCCCGCGGGCTTCGTGCCAATCGGCGCGGCGGCGAAGACGCGCGATCCGCGGCAGGCATAATCATCAACACTTCCGGGAATCTCCGATGATCACCCTCTACGCCGCAATCGAGAAGATCGATCGCGAGCAGCGCATGGTCTTCGGCTACGCCTCGACGGAGGCCCTGGATCAGCAGGGCGAGATCGTCCGGCTCGAGGCGCTCGAGGCGGCGCTGCCGGAATACATGCGCTTCGCCAACATCCGCGAGATGCATCAGCCTTCGGCCGTGGGCGTTGCGCACGAGGCGGCGGTCGACGGCAAGGGGCTGTGGCTCGGCGCTCGGGTCGTCGATGAGCGCGCTTGGGAGAAGGTGAAGGCGGGCGTCTACAAGGGCTTCTCGATCGGCGGCAGCGTGACCGCGCGCGATCCGCAGAACCGCATGATCATCACCGGCGTCGATTTGACCGAGATCAGCCTCGTCGACCGTCCCGCCAATCCCGAGGCGGTGTTCGAGATGGTGAAGCGCGCCGAGGGCGCGCTTGGGCCGCAGCCGCGCGCGCGCTGGGATTGCGGCGTCGCCGCGCATCGGCATTTCGCGCAGGCCGACGCCGCGCGTTGCATGGAGCAGCAGATGAGCGTGAACGGCGCCGCGACCAAACGCGACTATTCCGCCGCCGAGCGCCAGGCCATGGCGGAAAGCGGCGAGGCGCTACCCGACGGTTCGTTCCCGATCAAGGACCGCGCCGATCTCGCCGCCGCCATTCACGACTGTGGCCGCGCCAAGGATCCCGCCAAGGCGAGGGCGCATATCATCGCGCGCGCCGAGGCACTCGACGCAACCGATCTGCTGCCGCCGGATTGGCATGAGAGCTCCGCCGATCAGGATGCCGCGGCGGTCGGCAAGATCGGGGCGCGCCACAGCGCCGTCGATCTCGCGCGCATCCAGGCGATCCACGACCATGCCGTCGATCTCGGCGCCGCCTGCGCCGGCCACGCCAAATCCGCGACCGCCGCCGATCTGCGCAAAGCTTATGCCGAGCGCAACGAAGCGGCCGAAGCGCTCGAGAAGCTTGCATCGCAGGTGACGCCGCTCCTCGCCGAGTTGAGCGAGCTCAAGAAGCGGCTCGCCATCGTCGAGGCGACGCCCTTGCCGCCGCGTGCCGTGCTCGGCGCGGTCGCGGTCAGCAAGGAGGATGATCGCGCCGGCATCGCCGCGGAGAGGCTCGCGACGCGGCTTGCCGCCGTGCCACCCGGCGCCGCGCGCGCGAACGAGATCCTGCGCCACGCGTATTACACGCCGCACCTGGGATCGCGCTGAGAGTCCAGGGTCGTCATGCGCGGACTTGTGCCGCGCATCCACGGCTTCACTTGGCGGTCAAGACGTGGATGGCCGGCACGGAGGCCGGCCACGACAATCAAGAGAATTGCAGGTCTCTGCTGCTTCGCCGTGCCGCGCACGGCGCGCCCTCATCGCCGCTTGGGCAACGGCTCGCCATAGCTGACAGCCGAGCGCTGACAGCTATCAGCCTCACGATGGAGCCTTCAGATGTCGCGAGTCTCTCTGCCGCGCGACGCGGTGATCGACCGCATGATGCTGGCGGTCAACGGCGTGCATAATCCCGACACGGCGCGGCCCGGCTTTCTCTCGCGCGACCGCGCCGCGCACACGCTCGACATGTTCAAGGCGGCCTTCGGCAACCCGATGCAGCCGCCGGAAAGCGTCATGACGAAGAGCGTCACCATCGCGACCGGTCTCACCTACTACGATCTGCGCGCGCCGGCCTTGAATTTGTTTCCGACCGTGTCGCCGCTGCGCAACTCGGTGCCGCGTGTGCAGCGCCCCAATCCCGGCGACGCCGCGCATTGGAAGGCGGTGATGGCGACGATCGGCTCGGGCTGGCCCTATATGGGCTGGGTCCCCGAGGGCAAGCGCTCCGCCTCGATGTCCTACACCGTGGCGAACCAGACCTTGCCCTATGCGACCTTGGGCGAGGAAGATTCGATCACCGAGGAGGCGCGCTTCGCGGCGGAAGGCTTCGAGGACGAGGATTCGCTCGTCCAGCTCCGCCTGCTGCTCAAGATGTTCGTCAAGGAAGAGGCGGCGATCCTCGGCGGCAATGCGACATTGCAACTGGGGACGCCGACCGCGCCGAGCCTTTCGGCCTCGGGCAGCGGCGCGAGTCTGCCGGCGGCGACCTATTCCGTCATCGTCGCGGCGCTGACCATGGAAGGCTATCTCAATTCGAGCCTTGCGGGCGGCGTCGCCACCACGCTCGCCATCACCGGCAATGACGGCGGCCAATATACGCTCAACGGCGGCTCCTCGAACCGCTCGACGAATGCGACGCAAGCCGTGAGCTCGGGCCAGACGCTCTATGCGACGGTGCCGATCGTCAACGGCGCCATTGCCTATGCCTGGTTCGTAGGATCTGCCGGATCGGAGAGTTTGCAGGCGATCACCACCATCAACAGCGCTTCCTTCGGCGCCGCGCTGACCAGCGGACGCCAGGCCGCGACCCAGATCACCCAAGACAGCTCCTACAACACCGCCCTCGCCTTCAACGGCTTGATGACCACCGCCTATGTCGCCGGCAGCAACGCGTATGTGCAGCCGCTGGCGACGGGCACGGCGGGCTCGGGCAGCGTCCTCACCCCCTCGGGCGCGGGCGGCATCGTCGAGATCGACACCATGCTGAAGTCGATGTGGGACAATTTCCGCATCAGCCCGACGGTGATCTACGTCAACTCCCAGGAGCTCAAGAACATCACCACGAAAGTGCTGTCGAACAGCGCCGGGCCGCTGTTGCGCTACAACGTCGAGGCGGATCAGGACGGGATGGTCGAATACAAGCTCACTGCGGCCGGTGTCGTGAGCTTCTATTTCAACCCCTACACCCCCGATGGCGGCGTGCGCCTACCGATCAAGATCCACCCCAACCTGCCGCCGGGCACGCTCGTCGCCTACACCGAGAAGCTGCCGCCTTGGTACGTCTCGAACCAGACGCCCGAGGTCGCGGTGGTGATGACGCGACAGGATTACTACACCGAGGTCTGGCCCAAGACGACGCGCACGCAGTTCTACGGCGTCTATACGCAAGAGGCGCTCGCGGTCTATGCGCCCTTTGCCACCGGCATCATCACCAATATCGGCAACGGCTGATCGGGCGCGTGGGCCAAGCCGGCGGGTGAAGCATGGCCGCTTCCGATCTGACGATTCTCACCAACGTCAAGGCGTGGCAATCGCCGCCACTGGCATCGACGGCGGACGATGCGCTGCTGACGCGCCTCGTCACGGCGGCGAGCCAGTTCATTCTCGGCTATCTGCAGCGGCCGATGCTGTCCTCGCAGCTTTATGCCGAGGCGCGCGACGGCGAGGGCGGCGCGAGTTTGATGCTGCGGCAATGGCCGGCGACGAGCATTGCCTCGCTGGTGGTCGATGGAATGAGCGTCGGTCCGGCAAGCGGCGGCACGTCGCTGGTGCCGGGCTATCTGCTCGATCCCTGGGACGGCTGGAGCGCGGGCCAGCCGCAACGGCTCGCGCTCGCGGGATATCGCTTCGTCCGCGGCATCCAGAATATCTTCGTGAGCTACTGGGCCGGCTATCTGGTCGCGGCGGAGCCGCAGATGGTGCCGCCAAGCCCCGGTCCTTACATGGTGACGACGAGCCGCTTCCGGGCGGCCGACAGCGGCGTGAGCTACGCCGCCGGCGGCGCGCTCGCGCCGGTAGCGGCCAACCCGACGCGCGGACAATATGTGCCGCCATCCGGCTTGGGCGGCGCCTACACCTTCGCCGCCGGCGATGCCGGCGCAGCGGTGGCGATCAGTTACAGCTACATTCCGGACGACATCCAGCAGGCCTGCATCGAACTCGTCTCGCTGCGCTACGCCGAGCGCAACCGCATCGGTCAAGCGTCGAAATCGCTCGCGGGCGAGGTGGTCGCCTTCACGCAGAAGGACATGCCGGCCGATGTCGCAACGGCGCTCCAGCCCTATCGCCGAGTGTTCACGCCATGATCGACATGCGCATCATCGGCGACGCGGCGGTGCTCACTCGACTCGGCAGTTTCCCCGAGCGGCTGCAGCGCCGGCTCTCCGGCGTGATGACGCGGCTTGGCGTCGATCTCGGCGACGCCGTTGCGGAGAATCTGTCCGGCCGCGTCCTCCAGCGCCGCAGCGGCAAGCTGGCGCAGGCGCAAAATGTGCGGCTCGATGAAGGGGCGGAGGGGCTCATGCTCAGCCTCGGCTTCGACAACGCCACGGTGCCCTATGGCGCGATCCAGGAATTCGGCGGCACGACCCGCGCCCATCTGATTGCGGCGAAACAGGCCAAGGCGCTCGCCTTTTCGCTGGGAGGCCAACTCGTTTTCGCCAAGCGCGTCAATCACCCGGGCTCGCGCATTCCCGCGCATTCCTTCCTGCGCTCGGCGCTCGCGGAACTCGCGCCCGAAGCGCTCGCCACGTTGCGCGACGCGGTCGCGGCCGAAAGCGCGGCATGAATCGCGAGCCGATCTATGCGGCCCTTTTCGCGCTGCTCGCGGGTGCCGCGACCTTCGTCACCGCCAGCCGGCGGCTTCGGCATTGGAGCGATGTCGCGGCAGCAGAGCAGCCGGCGCTGTTCCAGGTTCAGAAGAGCGAAACCGCGATCCGCCCGCGCGGCGCGCCGGCGAAATGGACGCTCGGCGCCGATGTCTATGTCTATTGTCAGGCGCCGGACGAGATCACTTCGCCGGCGACGGTGATGAATCCGCTGATCGATGCGATCGAGGCGGCGCTTGCGCCGGCGGCGAGCGATGCCGCGCTGCGCAATGTCCAAACGCTCGGCGGCCTGGTTTCGGATTGCTGGATCTCCGGCAAGATCGAGACCGACGAAGGCGCGCTCGGCGGGCAGGCGGTCGCGATCATCCCGGTCGAGATGATTTGGCCGCCCCAAGCATAGCGCATCGTTCTCTTTCAGGAGCAAGCCCATGATCTTCGAATTCGGCTCCGGCGTCCTGTTGGGCGTCCGCACCGACGTTGCCAATGCGACGCCGATCAATTTCGGCCTCATCCAGGAATGCCAGCTCGACCTCAGCTTCACCACCAAGGAGCTTTACGGCCAATACCAGTTTCCCGTGGCGATCGGCCGCGGCCAAGGCAAGATGACGGGCAAGGCGAAGATGGCGCAGATCAGCGGCCTCGCCTTCAACAGCCTGTTCTTCGGCCAGAGCATGGCGGCAGGGCAGCTCGCAACCGCTTTCGGCGAGGCGCATGCGGTGCCCGCCAGCACGCCCTTCACGGTGAGCGCGACCAACGCTTCGAGCTTCGTCGATGATTACGGCGTGCTCTATGCAACCACCGGCCTGCCGCTCGTCAAAGTCGCGAGCGGGCCGGCGCAAGGGCAATACAGCGTCAGCGCGGGCGTCTACAGCTTCGCCGCCGCCGACGCCGGCGCCGCGATCCTGATGTCCTATACCTACACGGTCGCGGGCACGGGCCAGCAGCTCACATATGCGAACCAGCTCATCGGCACGACGCCGACCTTCCAGGCGCAGCTCTACCAGACCTTCCAGTCGAAGCCGGTCAATGTGAAGCTCTTCAATTGCGTCTCCTCGAAGCTCGCCTATGCGACGAAGCTCGAGGATTTCACCATTCCCGAGCTCGACTTCGACATCTTCGCCAATGCCGCGGGCAATGTCTTCGCCTGGTCCTTCGCCGAGGCGTCGTGATGGAAGGAGCGGCGACGCTCACCTTCGGCGGCCAGGACTTCACCGTGCGGCCGCTCACCATCGGGCAACTCAGGGCGGTCGGCGTGGGCGCGGCGAAGCTGCGGCAGACGGCGGATGATCCGGTTGCGGCGGAGGGCGCGTGGTACGACGCGATGGCCGAGATCATCAGCGCCGCATTGCGCCGCGATCATCCGGAGATGACCGTCGAGGCCGTGCTCGCGCTCGAGGCCGACGTGCCGCGCCTGGTCGAGGCCAACCGCGTCATCCTACGCTTGAGCGGGCTCGTGCCCGCGGGGGAAGCGCGCGCGGCAGCGCCGAATGGAGCGAGCTCTACGGACTCCTAGCGACGGCCTGCGGCTACACCTGGCCGCAGATCGACGCGATGACGCTGCCGCAGGTTTACGAGCTCATGGCGTACTGGGAGACCTGGCCGCCGCTGCATGTGCTGGCGGCGCGCGTTCTCGGCTACCGGCCGAACCCGCGCACGCCGCAGGCGAGGGCCGGCAAAGTGCGCGCCGGGATCGACGGCTTGTTGGCGCTCGCGCCCGACGGAATGTGTCGGGTCGAGCATTTGCGCGGGGGCGCTGACCACTGATGGCCGACGACCAGATCACAGTCAGCATCACCGCAGAGACCAGCGAGCTACTGCAGGAGCTTGCCGGCGCCACGGACGAGTTGCGCGGCTTCGGCCAGGAGGTGCGCGGCCTCGCCGATCAAATGGCCGCGGCGGCCGACAACCGCGCGGCGCAGCAGCAGGCCGAGGCGTGGCGCGGCGCGCTCCGCGAGATCGACAGCGCCGAGACGGTCTTCGTCAGCAGCGTTTTGAGCCGCCGGCAATCGCTCAGCCAATCGCTGATGCAGCTTTCCTCGCGCCTGGTCGAGCAAGAGATCGCCAACGATCTCAAATGGCTGACCAACAAGCTGCTGCTCAACGCCTTGGGCCTCGCCTCGGACAAGGCGATGGAGCAGGGCGGCTTGCTCGCGCATCTTCTGGCGGAGGACGCGATGACCACGGCAAGCGTCGCCGGCGCCGGCGAGCGCGCGACCGCCGATGCGGCGGCCGGCTCGACCGGCATTCTTGCGATGATCGGCAACGCCGTGAAAGCGATCGCCGTCGATGCCGGCCAGACCTTCGCCGGCGTATTCGCCTTTCTCGCGCCCATCCTGGGACCCGCCGCGGCGGGGCCGGCGGCCGCATCCCAAGCGACGGTGCTGGCGACCGCGATCTCGATCGGCGGCGGTTTCGAAGTCGGCGCGTGGAACCTGCCTTCGGATCGGCTCGCGCTGGTGCATGCCGGCGAGACCATCATGCCCGCCGATTTCGCCAGCGGCTTCCGCTCCGCGGTCGGCGGCGGCTCCGGCGGCGGCGCAGCGAGCGTGACGTTCGCGCCGCAAGTGAGCGCGGTCGATGCCAAGTCGGTGGTGGCGCTCTTCAACAATCCGTCCGTCATGCGCCAGTTCGCGCGAAATCTCTCGGCCTATCTCGCGCTCAACCCGAGCACCAGGGGAGCCTATTGAGTGGCGATCCCCAGCTTTCCCGGTCTCCTCGGCCTCGCCTTTCCGGTGGGCCGCGCGCCCAATTGGCGCACGATCAAGCAGGAGGCGATCAGCGGCAAGGAGACGCGGCTCCAGCTCTGGACCTATCCGCGCTACAAATACGAGATCCCCGTCGCTTATCTCGGCGCCAACCAACAGAACCAGGATTGGCAAACGCTCTCCGGCTTCTTCAACGGCGTCGGCGGCGCTGCGCTGCCCTGGCATTGGAACGATCCTTACGACAAGGCGGTGACGAACCAGGCGCTCGGCAACGGCAACGGCGTGCAGACGATCTTCGGCTTCGTCCGCGCCTTAGGCGGCTTCGCCGAGCCGGTCCAGGACGTGACCCCTAGCTCAGTCACGATTTCCCTCAACGGCGCGGCGCAGAGCCCGTCGAGCTACACGCTGCTCGCCGATCCGAATTGGGGTCTCGTCTATGCCGTCGCCTTTGCCAGCGCGCCGGCGAGCGGCGTCGCGGTGAGTTGGTCCGGCGCCTATCAGTGGCCCTGCCGCTTCGACGAGGATTCGGCGCAGCTCTCGAATGTCATGTTCAATTTCTGGGAACTCAAGAAGATCAGCTTTGAGACCGTGAAGGTGCTTTGATGAAGAGCGCCAAATACGAGACCTCGCCGGGCGCGCTCGCGGCATTTCTCGCGGCCCGGCCGCAGGGCGCCTTCCTCTGCGACCTCTATACCTTCGCCTTGGCAGGCACGCTCAATGGCGGCGCGCCGCTCACCTACACCACGGCGGATGTCGATGTCGTCGTGCCCTATGGGACGGGCGCGATCGCCTATAGCTCGCAGGCGGCCTATTTCGATCAGCTCACCAACAAGGCTTACGGGCACTGGAAGATCGGGCTCGATGTCGACACATGGCAGGTCATCGTCGCGCCGGCGCCGAACGCGACGATCGGCGGCCAGGCCTGGCTCGCGGCGCTCCGCGCCGGCGCGCTCGACGGCGCGGTGGTGGCGATCGACCGCGCCTTCTTCGACAACCGCGGCGCGGGCATGCCGCAGGCGCCGGCGACGATCTCGCCCATGGGCGTCGTCAACGTCTTCACCGGCCGCGTCGCCGAGATCGATCTCGGGCGCTCGAATGCGGTGATCTCGATCAACAGCCACCTCGAGCTCTTGGGCCTCAACATGCCGCGCAACCTCTACCAGGCGCCGTGCCGCTGGACCTTGTTCGACGCCGGTTGCGCGCTCGCGGCCGCAGGCTTCGCGGTGAGCGGCACCATCGCATCCGACCAGGCCGCGGGGGCGAACCCGATCGGTGTTGCCGTGTCGGCGCCCGGCGGCTCCGGAACCTTTGCGCTCGGCCGCGTCACCCTGTCGAACGGGCAGAACGCCGGCTTCTCCCGCGGCATCCGCTCCTGGATTTCGGGCAGCCCAGCGAGCCTCAAGCTCATCGCGCCTTTTCCGTTTCCGCTGGCGAGCGGCGACGCCTTTGCCGCCTATCCCGGCTGCGACAAGCAGGAGAACACCTGCATCGCCTTCGGCAATCGCAAGAATTTCGGCGGCATGCCCTTCATCCCGGCGCCGGAGACCGCAACCTGAGCCCGCCTTCGCTCTTCACACGGAGCAGACCATGAGAGGAAGATTGATCGGAGAGATGCGCAAGCGTCTCTGTCTCGCCGCACTTGCGCTCCTTGCGCCTGCCGCGCCGGCGCTGGCGCAAATCATCTTCGCTACCACCACGCCCGGCAGCGTGACGGTCGCGACCGCCAGCAGCTTCGTCCCGATCCTCGCGCAGAACACGCACCGCAAGGCGTTCCTAGTCGAGAACCCGAACGGCAGCGGCGTGATCGTCTATGTCTTTCTCGGCGGCGGCGGCAATTGCCGCGGTGCGACCACCGCCAATTCCTTCGATCTCGCGGGCGGCCAGGCACTCTTCTCGAGCGGCGCGGTGATCGAGTCCGATCCAATCTGCGTCAGCGCCAACAGCAACGGCGCGCTCGTCAAATTCGCGGAGGGCAATTGAGCATGCGTCGCTTTCTTGCGTCCGCTTTTGCGGCGTTCCTCGCGGCGTCGCCGGCGCTCGCCCTCGAGCTCAGCACGCCACCCGGCAGCGGCGGCGGTGGCGGCGGCGGGGTCAGCAGCGTCGGCTTGAACCTGCCGGGCAGCTTCACCTGCAGCGGCTCGCCCGTAACCTCGAGCGGCACCATCACCTGCAGCTACACGAGCGAGACAGCCGGCACATTCTTCGCCGCCCCCAGCGGAGCGAGCGGCACGCCGTCCTTTCGCGCGCTGGTGGGCGCCGACCTGCCGCTGCCGACGGCATCTACCCTCGGCGGCGTCGAAAGCAGCGCTTCGGTCGCGCATCAATGGCTCGCCTCGATCGACACCTCCGGCGTGCCGCATCTCTCGCAACCCGGCTTCTCCGACCTTTCTGGTTCGATCGCGCTGAGCCAGATCCCGAACTCCGGCGTCACCGCCGGAAGCTACACCTGCTCTGCCGACACGGTCGATGCCGAGGGCCTGGTCACCGCGGCATCGAGCGGCTCGTGCAGCGGCGGCGGCGGCGTCAGCAGCGTCGGCTTGGCGCTGCCGAGCTTTTTTTTCCGTCTCCGGTTCGCCGGTCACGAGCAGCGGCACGCTGACGGGCAGCTTGGCGAGCGAAACCGCGAACACCATCTTCGCCGCGCCCAACGGGTCGAGCGGCACGCCGTCCTTCCGGGCGCTGGCGGGCGCCGACCTGCCGGCGCCGACGATTTCGACGCTCGGCGGCGTCGAAGCGATCAGCGCCGTCTCGCATGAATGGGTCAACGCCATCAACGGCTCCGGCGTGCCCCAACTGAGTCAACCCGGTTTTAGCGACCTCAGCGGCGCCGTCGCGCCGTCGGCGCAGATGCCGAATTCCGGCGCGACCGCCGGCAGCTATACCTGCTCGAACGTTACGGTGACGGCACAGGGGCTGGTGAGCGCAGCATCGAGCGGCTCATGCAGCGGCGGCGGGAGCGCCACGACCGTCCAATCCGGGACCGGCGTCGCGGTATCGGGCAGCCCGTGCACGACAACCTGCACGGTAAGCCTCTCCGGAATCATGGTGCTCAACACGCGCACGGTCGCCTCCGGCACTTCGGACACGGCGAGCGCGACCGATTACACGGTCACTTGGAACAGCGCGGCGACCGGCGCCAAGACGGAGACGGTGCCGAACTGCTCCAGCGGCAACAAGGGCCAGGTCATGGTCATCAAGGACGAGGCGCAGAACGCCGCCACCTACAGCATCACGGTCGAGCCGGCCTCGGCCGGGACGATCGAGGGCGCAGCGACGGCGGTCATCACCTCGAATGGCGCTGCCCTCACCATCCAATGCGACGGCGGGAGTAACTGGAATGCGATCTAGAGCGATTCTCCGGGGTATCGGAAGAGCGGCTACGGCGTCCGGCCGCACGGCGTTCGCCGCCGCTGGGCTTTTCCTCGCGGCAAGCGCGGCCCTTGCCTCCTACAGCGGCAACGGGCCCTTCCCGGTCTATCCGAATGCGACGGCCGCGGGCGGCGCATCGGCCTATCACCTGGTCAGCGCCGCCTCGACCAATGCGGCGAGCGTCAAGAATTCGGCCGGAACGGTCTACTCGATTGCCGCCTACAACAACGGCAGCACCATCGCCTATCTCAAATTCTCCGACAGCGCGTCGGCGCCGAGTTGCGGAACGACGGCGGTGACGCAGACCTATCTCATTCCCGCCAACGGCAACGGCGCGGGCATCAACTTCGCGCTTCCCGTCGGCTTGTCCTTCGCCAATGGCATCGCTCTCTGCGTCACCGGCGGCATCGCGGACAACGACACGACCGCAGTGACGGCGAGCGCCGTCGTCGTCGACATCACCTATAAATAGACAATCTCCATGCGTCGACGCGATTTGCTCAAGAGTGCGGCCGCGCTCGGCGTCGCGGCGCTCGGTCGGGACCTGCTCACACCGACGCGCGCGCTCGCGCAGAGCTTCAGCCCGCCGCAGGTTTCCGGTTTGCAGCTCTGGCTCAAGGCCGATGCCGGCGTCTTCAAAGACGCCGGCGTAACGCCCTGCGGCAACGGCGACACGGTGCAGCAGTGGAACGACCAAAGCGGCAACGGCAACCACGCGACGCAGTCCGCCGCCGGCAACCGGCCGACCTACGCCACCGCCGTTCTGAACGGCCTGGCCGTCCTGACCTTCGACGGCTCGACCAGCTATCTCAACAACGCCTATCTCGGCGAACTCAACACCGTCTTCGTCGTCCATCGCCATCAAACCACGACCTATGCCGAAATTCTCGGCGCCGATACCTCGAACCATTCCTACGACCTCGGCGCCTATTATCTCAGCGTCAATACCGGCTACGGCGTGACCACGCCGGCGCATCAGCGTATCTACAATCGCACCTCGAGCGCGGATGCGACGCCCGGCGGCGGCGCGCCGGCGGCCTGGCAGGCGAGCTCGGTGCCGGTCCTGGCGAATTGGGACGTCTTCGGCGCGACCAATGACGGGACGACGATCAGTCTTTACAAGTCCGGCTTTCTCTGCTCGACCTCGACGATTCCCAATGGCGCGACCGCGGTGCCGATCAGCGCCGCCGTCATCGGCGCCGGATATTACAACCGCAACGTCGTCGACTTCTTGAACGGCCAGATCGCGGAAATCATCGTCTACAACGCGAAAATCGCGGCCGGAGATTTTCGCAACGTCGTCAATTACCTCATCGGCAAATGGGGCCTCCTGGCGGATGGCAGCGTGCTGTTCTCCTCGTTCCTCGGGCCTGGCCCCGTCGCCTTTCACAACCGGCTCTACCTCTTCCGCAGCCGGGACGGCGTCAATTTCAAATACCTGCCCTGCAACTACGTGCCGACGAACGACACTCACGGCGTGCGCGATCCGAGCCTCGTCGGGCCGTGGCAGAGCGCGAATCTCGGCGGCAAATGGTGGCTCTGCCATTCCGACATCGACCCGTCGAGCTATGCCGGGACCGATTTCGCCGTGGCGAACTCGGTGGACGGCTTCGCCTTCGCGCCGGTCACGACGGTCAACTGCGCTTCGCTCGGCGCGACCTATGTTTGGGCGCCGAGCTGGTTCATCGACGGCGACGGCTCGGTGCACGTCATCTTCGCCGCAGGCTCCGGCAGCGGCGGAATGTCGCTTTACGAGGTGCACCCGACCAATGCGGCGATGACGAGTTGGTCGAGCATCACGCAGCTCACCGGCACGAGCCTGCCGTCGCAGATCGATCCTTTCATGGTCAAGATCGGGTCGACTTATAATTGCTGGTACGCGAATTTGCCGTCGAGCAGCACCGAGTCGATCGAGCTGATGACGAGCGCGTCTCTGACTTCGGGCTATACCGTCGCGCAAAGCGGCAATTGGGCTGGCTGGGGCACCGGCCAGCGCGAGGGGGACGCCGTCATCAATGTGGACGGCACGACCATCGTCTATCTCGACCAGGACGGCAACGGCTACCTCTACAGCAAGAATGCCAACGGATACGCCGCCGGTTCCTGGGCGGCGGCCGCCGGGATCGGCGATCCCTGCGCTTATGGCAAGCACATCTAGGGCGGCGAGGCGCTGCTCCTGCCGCCGAACGCCCTGCCCATTCTTGGCGCGGGATAGCAATGCCGATCCCAACGCGTTGATCGCACGGCTTTGCTCAAGCGATGGACGAGATCGAGCGCCGGCAGCGCGCCGCCATTGCCGCCGAGGCGCGGTCATGGCTCGGCACGCCCTACCATCACATGGGGCGGATCAAAGGGCGGCGCGGCGGCGTCGATTGCGCGCAGCTGGTCTGGGCGGTGTTCTTCAATGTCGGATTGTGCGAATTCCTGCCGCTCGAGCCCTACTCCTCGCAATGGCATCTCCACCGCACCGGCGAGCGCTACATGGACAAGGTCATGGCGCGCGCGCACGAGGTCGAGCGCCCGGCGCCCGGCGACATCGCGCTCTGGCGCATGGGCCGCGCCTTCGCCCATGGCGCGATCATCGTCGATCCCGGCTGGCCCGCGATCGTCCACGCCAACGCGGCCGCCAAGGCGGTGGTGCTCGGCCGCGGCGATGAAGGCCGGCTCGCCGGCCGAGCGATGCGGTTCTTTTCGCTGTTCCACGCGCCGCGCTGATCCCTGATTCCTGACCTATGGCGAACTTCCTCACCGGCGGATCGAAGGGCCGCACCAACAAGCCGCCGGTCGCGGAATCGAGCCTGCGCATTCAGAGCTCGGTCAATGGCTCCCCGATCCCGATCGTGCACGGGCAGCAGAGGATCGCCGGCAACCTGATCGACTATCTCGGCTTCACCGCGACGCCGGTCTCGGCGCCGAGCCAGGGCGGCAAGGGCGGCGTCCTTGGCGGCGGCGGAGCCAAGGGCGCTTCGACTCAGGGCTACACCTATTCGGTCGACGTGCTCTTCGGCCTCTGCGAAGGGCCGATCGACCAGGTCAATCTCGTTTGGAACAACAAAAGTCCCGAGCCGCTCTCCGATCTCAATCTCTCGGCTTTCGGCGGACCGGTCGGGCAAGCGCCGTGGCCCTTCATGGTCTCGGCCGAGCCCGGTCACGCGCTCGGGTATTCGTCCTTGGCCTATGCCGGCGCGAACCCGATCGCGCTGGGCCAGTCGGCCGAGTTGCCGAACCTCAATTTCGAAGTGCGGGGCGCGATCTCGGGCGCGGTCACCGAGAGCCACACGATCACGAGCCCCTACAAATTCACCGCTTCCTCATTCGGACTCGCCGACGCCGTCACCGAGCAGGTGGTGGTCCCGGCCGCCGCGCCCTATCAGATCCAGGCGGCGAACCCTTACGCCGCGAACGCGCTTCCCGTGCTCCTGGGCGGCTTTCCCGCGGGGCCGGGCGGCGTCAGCGAGATCCCCGGCTGCTCGGCGCAAGGCGTCATTTACGGCGCCAATGGCTTGAGCTCCGATGGCACGCCCTTCACCCGGGTCAATTCGTCGCCCTCGACCGGACAATACGCCGTCACCTCGACCGGGCTCTACAGTTTCGCCGCGGGCGATGCCGGCCTCCAGATCACGATCATCGATCTCGCGCTGTCGCCCGGCGTCAATTATTGCGAGAATCCCACCGGCACCACCGCGGTCGGCTTGCCCATCGTCTCGAGCCTGTCATCGACCCTGGGCCTGGCGCTGGGCCAATTGGTCACGGGGCCGGGCATTCCGCCGGGCACCGTCATTCAGAACGGCGTCGGCTCCGGCAGCTTCACCGCGGATCTCACCAGCGGTTCCGTCGCCGTCGCGAACATCTCCGCCGGCGTCGTCCTGGCCGCCGGCGCGGCGATCACGGATTCGGCCGGCGCGCTGCCAGCAAACACGACGCTCGCCGCGGTGACGCCGGCGACGGTCACGCTCGACACGGCGGCGGTCGTATCCGCGGCCGGCGACGCGATCACTTTCGGCGGCACGGCGACCGGGACCGTCTCGGCCTCGACCTACACGCAGATTACCGGCGTGAACCCAGTGGGCGCGCTCAGCGTCGGCCAGGACATCACCGACGGTTACGGCGACACCTACAGCATAGCGGGGATTTCCGGCACGACGGTGACCGTGAACGCGCCCTACATCAACGCCAGCTTTTACGGTCTCGGCGACCCGATCTCGTTCTCGTTCACCCGCGCCGTCGCGGCGGACGTGAACGCGGGGAGCGCCGTCCTCGCCAATCTTTCCACGATCGCCGCGCTCGAAGTCGGTATGGGCGTGGTCTCCGACAGCGCCGGCGCGGTGAGCGGGAACATTGTCGCGATCGGCGCGGCCGCCGCGAGTTTGAGCCAAGCGGCGACGGCGAGTCATGCCGGCGACACGCTGACCTATGCCAACTCGATCACCCTCAGCAATCCGGCGAATGCTTCCGGCACCGGCGTCACGCTGACCTTCTACGGCGCGGCGTTGAGCCAAGTGAACAACGCCGAGGGCGAGATCCCGGCGGCCGGCCAGTTTCAATTGAGCGTGCAGCCCGGCAGCTACGGGCAATACACCTTTTCTGCCGCGGATCAGGGCAAGACCGTCGTCATCACCGACGTGCCCGATGCGGACCCCGCCGCTTCGCTCGTCGATTTCCTGTCGAACCCGCGCTACGGCGCGGGCTTCCCGGCGCAATACATCGGCGACCTCTCGCTCTTGTCCGACTACGCCTACGCCCAGGGCCTCTTCATCTCGCCGGCGATCGTCGCGAGCCAGGCCGCGAGCGCGTATCTGAAGGATTTCGCCACCGGCCTCAACGGCGAGTTCGTGTGGTCGAGCGGCAAGCTCACCTTCGCCCCTTACGGCGACGCCACGCTCAGCGGCAACGGCAAGACCTACACGCCGCCGTGGAGCGGCGGCCCGATCTACAGCTTGGGCGACGATGATTTTTTGCCGAACCAGGGCACCGCCTCGGTCGGCGTCTCCGCCTTCACCTCGGACGATCCGGTGGTGTGCGCGCGCAAGCGCCAGTCGGATGCCTTGAACGACCTCAAACTCGAATATCTCGACCGCGGCAATTCCTACAATCCGGCGATCGTCGAGGCCAAGGACGACGCCGCGATCAACCTCTTCGGATTGCGCCCCGCCGACACCAAGCAGCTCCACTTCTTCTGCATCGAGGCGGCGGCACTCGCTTCGGCGCAGCTGCAATTGGGCCGCCAGCAAATCCACAACCAATACAGCTTCACCGTTCCCTGGTATTTCATTCTGCTCGACCCGATGGATTTGATCGCGATCACGGATGCCGGGCTGGGGTTGGACGCGCAATTGGTGCGCATCCTCGAGATCACCGAGAACCAGCAGGATTGGTCGCTCACCATCACGGCGGAGGAGGTGCTCGACGGCACCGGAGCGACGCCGGCCTATGGCAGCCAGCCGAAGAGTGCGTTCACGCCGAACTACAACAGCGATCCGGGTCTCCCCGCGGCGCCGGTGATCTTCGAGCCGCCGCCGGCGCTGACCGGCGGAAGCCTCGAAGTGTGGCTTTTGACCGGCGGCGGCGCGAACTATGGCGGCGCGGACGTTTGGGTCTCATCCGACGGCGACAGCTACAAGCTCGCCGGGCGGATCTCCGGCGGCTCCTCGCGGATCGGCGTCACCACCGCGGATTTTCCGAGCGGCAGCGATCCCGACACGGCGGACACGCTCGCGGTCGATCTCTCGGCCGTCGGCGGCGCGCTGCTGTCGGGCACGCAGGCCGATGCCGATGCCGGCAACATGCTTTGCGCGGTCGCGGGCTATGCCTATGCGCCGGCGCCAGTGCTGTCATCGACGGCGGGCGGCGCGCTCGCGGCCGCGACATATTACGCGCGCGCCACCTACGTCTTCGCCTCGGGTGAAGGGCCGCCCTCGCCCGAAGAGAGCGCAGCCGTCGCGGCGAGCGAACTCTTGACCGCCGCTTCGCCGGCAGCCCAAGCCGGCGCCACGGGCTGGAACCTCTATGTCGGAACCGTCGCCGGCGGCGAGACCAAGCAGAATTCCTCCGCCATCGCCATCGGGGCGTCCTGGGCCGAGCCGACCGCCGGCCTCGTCGCGGGCTCGCCGCCGCCGCCCGCGGAGACCGGCTATGAGCTCTTGGCATATTCGAGCGCGGATCTCACCGCGGCGAGCAAATACGATCTCAGGAGCTATCTCAGGCGCGGCCTGTTTGGCACGACGATCGGCGACCATCCGGCGAGCTCGAGCTTCGCGCGGCTCGACGGCACGCAATTCTCGTATCCTTATGACAAGAGCCGGATCGGCAGCACGGTCTATTTCAAGCTCACGCCCTTCAATCTCTGGGGCGGCGGCGAGTACGACCTCGCGCAAGTCGAGGCCTATGCGCATGTGATCGAGGGGCCGCCCGCGCCGCGAGCGGTCACGGTGTTCTCGGCACAGCAGGTCGGCGGCGCGATCATCTTCGCGTGGAGCCCGCTCGCGGATGTCGCGCTCAAGGGCTACGACATCCTCTTCGGGCCGCAAGGCGGCAGTCTCGCCAGCGCGACGCTTCTCACCGAAGCCGGCGCCGGCACCGAGATGACCAATGCCGCGGTACCCGCGGGCGCGTGGACCTTTTACATCCGCGGCCGCGACATCGCCGACCAGTTGGGGCCGGCGACGACGGCCAACCTGGCGGTGGTCAATTTCAACACGGTCGTCGTCACCATTGCGGAGCATCCGGACTGGCTCGGTGCCAAGTCGGGATTCCTGGTTCATCACACCGGCGTGCTCGTGCCGGATTCGACCAAGCTCGCCAATCAGCACGGCGTCGCCGAACTGTTCACCGCCTTCGTTCCCTATCCCGTCGCCGCTCCCAGCTACACCTGCGCGACCCTCGATGCCGGCTTTGACGGCGGCCTCCGCCTGTGGGCGAGCTGGAGCGCGGCGTCCGGCGGCAACGGCGCGAACGAGAATAGCGAGCTCGCCTTCAGTCTCGACAGCTGGCCATCGAGCGCCGGCGACCCCGGCACATTCCTGCCCTGGGGCTATATCGGCAACCTTGTCGATGTACGTTACGCGAAGGGCCGGATCACCGAGAACACGGCGACCCCGGCCTATGTCGCGGCGCTCTCCGTCAGCGCCGATGTCGGACCCGCGAGCTATTCGGTCAACGGCTTCGCCGTCGGCGCCGGCGGCTCCACGCTCAGCTTCGCGAGCGCGCCGGGACTGCCGGCACAGTTTCATAATCTCCCGAACGTCCAGGTGACCTCGACGAATGCGGCGGCGGTGACGGGAACCGCGACCGGCATCACCACCACGTCCTGCACCATCACCCTCTACAATTCGAGCGGCGCGTCGGTGGCCGGGACGGCCAACATCCTTCTCACAGGAGAGTGAGCCATGAGCGGGACACAGCCGATCGGCGCCTTCACGCCGACGAATTATCCCGGCCAGGCCTCGGGCAGCGCCTATCCGCTGGCGATCGACGCGAATTGGGCGGTGGCGCAGCGCAGCGTCGATACTTTCGCGCCGCGGACGCTGCCGACACCGGCGATGGCGTTGATGATCGATCCGGGTCACCTCTTCAATGGGCAGACGCTCATCGAAATCGGCGCCTTCACCACCGGCAATGTCGGGCAAGAGGTAAATACGGTCTCGGTCACCGGTCCCACCGCCGGCATTGCCGCGGGCCAGATCCTGGTGGCCTATTCCTATGTCAACGGCGCGATCGCCTACCCCTTCGCGATCGGGGCGAACGGCGCCTCGATCGTCGAGAGCGTCAGCGGCGCTTCGGTCACCACCTGGAATCTGGCGACGAACGGCGCCAGCAGCGCGACCCTTGTCTTCGGCCAGCCCATCGGCGCCATCGCCAGCGCCGTCGGCAGCACCGCCAACGGCTCGAACGTCCTGAGCATCGTCACGACAACCGCCGGAATCTTCAACGGCATGGCGGTTTCCGGCGTCGGCATTCCCGCGGGGACAATTGTGACGAACGCCGCCTACGGCGCGGCCCAGGTGCAGATCAGCGCCAACGCGACGGCGACGGCCTCGGGCATTCCGTTCTATTTCACCATCCCGGTCCCTTCGAATCATCCGCGCATCGACCGCATCGTCATCAACCGGACGACCGGCGCGGCACAGTGGCTGGCGGGGAGCGAGAGCGCGAGCCCGACGCCGCCGGCGATCCCCTTGGGCTTTGCCCCCTGTTGCCAAATTTCGCTCACGACAAGCACGGCGGCGATCACCGCCACCTCCAACATCATCGACGAGCGCGACCTCGCCGCGCTCGGCCTGCCGATGCTGCAGCCGCTTCCCTACCAATATGCGCAGCCCACCAGCGGCGGCAGCATCACCATCAACAACGGCGTCGAGCTTCTGATCATCGATCCCGCCGGCACGCTGGCGGCGCTCACGGTCATCATGCCGGCCGCGCCGCTCGACGGCCAGCGCGTCGCGCTGCAGTCGAGCCAGACGATCACCACACTGACGCAGAACCCGAACACCGGGCAGACGATCAAGGGCGCGGCGACCACGCTCGCCGCCAATGGGCCGGCCCAGAGCTGGATCTACCGCGCCGCCAACAGCACCTGGTACAGCGGCGGATAGCGCGGCCCGGTGAAAGGCAATCAGATGCCCAGTCGCGCCCGCGACATCGCACTCAAGGCGCAGGAGCGCGCGACGCAAGCGCTGGCGCGGCTGGAAAAACACGAGGCGGTGTGCGAAGAGCGGCAAGGCGCCATTCTCGCCACGCTCGCCAAGCTCGAGGGCGCCATCCACCGCTTGTGGTGGCTCATCCTCCTCGGCGCCGGCACGCTCATCTGCGGCATGGCGAGTCTCATTGTGCTGCTGATCTTTCACCAGCGAGCGTGACGGTCCGCCATGGTCCCGACGCGCGGGGAACGCAACAACAATCCCTGTAATCTCCGCGATTTCGGCATCGCCTGGGACGGGCTCGACGAGGCGCCGCATGACGACGATGGCTACTGCCGCTTCGCTTCGGCACTGGCCGGCATTCGCGCCGGCGCCCGCGACCTCCACAGCAAATGGGCGCGCGGGCTCAACACCGTGCGCGCGATCATTTCCGTCTTCGCGCCGCCCAGCGAGAACGCGACCGGCGCCTATATCGGCGACGTCGCCCAGCGGCTTGGCATCGGGCCCGATGATCCCGTCGATCTCGCCGATGCCGAGACGCTGCAAGCGTTCGTCACCGCCGTGATCTTCCACGAGAACGGCCGCTGCATCTACGCGACGACGCTGATCCGCGCCGCCACGGCCGCGGCGCTGACCCCTTCGGCTTGAGGCCGGTCGTTCGGCACGCCTTCCCCGCCGCCTTCGGGCGGCTTTTTCATGATGGAGACCGCGATGGATCTTCTCGCCTTCCTCTTGGCGCGGGCCAAGGAGCCGTCCTCCTATGCCGGGCTCGCCATGGTTCTGAGCGCCGCCGGCATTCATTTCTCCGACCTTCAGTTCAACGCCATCGTCAATCTCCTGATCGCGCTCGCCGGCGCCTTGGCGATCTTCGTGCCGGAGGGGCGGGGCGAGACCTTGCGCTCGCTCGCGCCGATCGCGGTGTTGGGCGGGATCATGGGATTGCTTTCGGCCTGCAACGGCACGGCGCCGAGCGGCGCGACCGCCGGGACTCCCGCCCAGCAGGTTCAGGCCGTCGCCGTGCAAGTGGCGAGCGATGTCGCAAGCGGCGCCCAGGCGCTGCTCGCGGCGCAGCAGGTCGCTTGCGCGGCTTATGCGCCCGTTGCCGCCTCGCTCGCGCCCGTCGCCGCCGGCAACAAGACCGTCGGCAACATCCTTCTCTATGGCAACAGCGTGTGCGACCCCGCGACCGGGAACGTGCAGCCGGGCGCGGCGCTCGATACCGGGACCGCGGCCTGGACCGGCGCCATCACCGGCATCTTGAAGGGCTTCGCCGCATTCGCGGTCCCGACCGCAACGTCGCCGGCGGCGCCGGCGAGCGGCTCGTGACCGCCCGCGCGCATTCCGCCGCGTTGCTTTTGCTTTGCGGCGGCAGTATCGGCGGCTGCCACGCCGTCGCCGCCATTCCCGTCGCCGCCTGGACCGCCATCGGCGCGAGCGCGGCGACCGCGACGGCGATCGCCAATTTCGGCACGACGCTGATCGCCGATGAGGAGAAGGTTCGGGACACACCCAGCGCGGCACCAGCCTTGCCAGCGGCGCCGTAGCTCCCTGCGGCATTTCCCCTGATGACTTGCGCCAGGCCGCGCTCTAAACCCTCGTCATGCGTCAATGACGCGCAGGGAGGAGTGGGGCATGCCGGCCGATGCCGGGGTTCAGTGGAGCCATCGTGACGTCAAGCGCATCGTCAGCGGCGTCCTGCTGGGGATGCTCTTGGCCGCCTTCGACCAGACGGTGGTAGTCACGGCGCTGCCGACGATGGCGGCGGAGCTTAACGGGCTGCAGCATCTTTCCTGGATCGTCACCGCCTATCTCCTGACCTCGACCGCATCGACGCCGATCTACGGCAAGCTCAGCGACCTCTATGGCAGGCGGCGGCTCTTCGAAATTGCGATCGCATTGTTCGTCGCGAGCTCGGCCTTGTGTGCGCTGGCGCAGACGATGGGCCAGCTCATCGCGGCGCGCGCGCTGCAGGGGATCGGCGGCGGCGGTCTCATCAGCATGGCCCAGGCGATCCTGGCCGATGTCATCGCGCCCCGCGAACGCGGCCGCTATCAGGCCTATATGAGCGGAACCTGGGCGCTCGCCAGCATCGGCGGGCCGGCGATGGGCGGATTCTTCGTCGAGTATCTGAGCTGGCGCTGGGTCTTCTGGATCAACCTGCCGATCGGCATCGGCGCCTTGCTCGCCTGCCGTCATGCGCTGCGCCGGCTCGTCACCCGCCGCGGGCTGCAGCGCATCGATTATCTGGGCGCAGCGCTTCTCATCATCGCCGTGACCTTGCTGCTTCTGGTGGCCGCTTCGGGCGGCACGGAGCTGCCCTGGACCTCGCCCGAGATCTTGGGATCTCTCGCCCTGAGCATCGTGCTGCTCCTGGCCTTCACGCTCCAGGAGTTGCGCGCGCCCGAGCCGATCCTGCCGCCGCGGCTCTTCGTCAATCCCGTCATCCGTATCGCCAATCTGATCAGCTTCGTCGTCTCCATGGCGATGTTCGGCGCGAGCGTGCTGCTTCCCGTGTTTCTGCAATTGGTGAACCGCATCGGCGCGGGAAATTCGGGCCTGCTGCTGATCCCGCTTTTGGGCGGCTCGGTGGTCGGCTCCTTCGTCGCGAGTCGGCGGATGCTGCGCACCGGCCGATACAAGCCGACGCCGATCGTGGGCTTGGCGTTTTCCACAATTGCTTGGCTGCTGCTGGCGACGATGACGCAGACGACGCCCGGTTGGCTTGCCTCCATCTATATGGGACTCCTCGGCATCGGCATCGGCAGCGCCATGCCGATGATGATGGTGGCGACGCAAAACGCCGCCGAGACGCGCGACATCGGCGTAGCCACGGCGTCGGTAACCTTCTTCCGCTCGCTCGGCGGCTCGTTCGGCGCGGCGATCTTGTGGTCGATCCTGGTCTATGCGCTCGGCCGGAATCTCGCGGCGATGGGCGCGGGCGGGCCCGAACGCGGCGCGGCGCTGTTGCGCAGCGGCGGGCCTGCTTCGACGGCACTGCCCGAAGCGCTGGTGCCGGCGCTGGCGCAGTCCTTCTCGCTCGTCTTCATCATCGGCGCAGCGGTCACGGCGGTCAGTTTCGTGCTGATTTGCTTCATCAAGGAGATCCCGCTGCGCTCGACGCCGGCGCGCGCGGCCAGCATCCCGGTCGAGTGACGAGGCTCAGCTCTCCGCCGTGGCGAGCGCCGGGCGCGGCGTCGCGTGGTCGCGCCGCGTCTTGCCGATGCCGAGCACCAGCACTGCGGCGATGAGGCACAGCGCGCCCGAGATGACGAAGGCGCTGGAGTAATCGCCGAACTGCGTGCGCATGTACCCGGCGCCGAAGGCGACCGCGGCCGATCCGATCTGGTGCACCACGCTGATCCAGCCAAACATGACCCCGGCGTTCTGGGAGCCGAAGGCGTTGGCGGCGAGCCGCACCGTCGGCGGGACGGTGGCGACCCAGTCGAGACCGTAGAAGACCCCGAAGAGCGACAGGCCCCAGAACGAAAGGTCGAACGAATAGGGCAGGAACAAGAGCGACAAGCCGCGCAGCCCATAATACCAGAACAGGAGATGACGGCTGTCGAAGCGGTCGGACAGCCAGCCCGACGCCGTCGTGCCGATGAAATTGAAGATGCCCATGGCCGCGAGGATGCCCGCCGCGGTCGCCTCGGGTATGCCGTGGTCCATGCAGGCCGGAATGAAGTGCGTGCCGATGAGGCCCAATGTGCTGGCGCCGCAAATGAAGAAGCTCCCCGACAGCAGCCAGAAGTCGCGCGACACGAGCCCGATTCCCAATGCCGCGAAGGCCGCGCCGAACGGATTGGCGCGCGACCGCGGCGGCTCGTCGGGCGCGTCTTCCGGCACACCGTAGGGCTTGAGCCCGACATCGGCCGGCTGATCGCGGATGAGCAGGAGCACGACCGGAATGATCGCCACGGCAATGATCGAGGCGACCATGACCGAAAGGCGCCAGCTGTAATGCACGACGATATTGGCGAGCAGCGGCAGGAAGACCAGCTGGCCGCCGGCCGCGCTGCCGGTCAATAGGCCCATCACCAGGCCGCGGCGGGCGACGAACCAGCGGGTGGCGATGATGGCGCCCAGCACCAACGCCATTGCGCCGGTGGCGAGGCCCATGCCGACGCCCCACACCACGAGAAGCTGCCACGCTGCGGTCACGAAGAACGTCGCGCCGAAACTGACCGCCATCAGCGCCAATCCGCCTGCCATGATCGGCCGCGCGCCAAAGCGGTCGACGAGGCCCGCGGCAAATGGCCCGATCAGCCCGTAGAGCAACAGCTGCAGCGCGATCGCCACCGAAATGCTGGCGCGGGTCCAGCCGAATTCCTCCTCGAGCGGGACGATGAGCACGCTCGGCGCCGAGCGCATTCCGGCGGCCACCAGCAGGGCCAGAAACGTGATCGCCGCAACCGTCCAGGCGTAATGGCGGCGCCCGCGAATAGCTACGCCTCCTCCCATGCGCTCCCGCTTCCCGCAATCTCAATCAACCGAAGGGGCTCAGTGTCGCAGGCGGTTCGGCCGAGGCCAAGACCTCGATAACGCATGGCTGTGTTGTCGCGGCGGGCCAATCGCATACCGCCGCTGTGCTGCCCGAGCGGGGCGGGCGCTGGGAAGGAAGCGGGGCCGCGCGCCGTTTCGGCTTCTCGGCCGGGCAGAGGCGCGACCCGCCGCCCTAAGCGAAGAAGTGGCGCAGGCGTGCCAACGGCTTGAGCGACGCGCCCCACCACGATGTCGCGGGCACGACGGCGCGGGCCCGCGGATAATCGACCAGGCCGTTGACGATGTTCTCGCGCGCGGTATGGAGGACCTTGACCACCAGCGCATGAGTCGTCAGGGGATGGTCGTTGAACATCTCGATGCGCAGGTAATCGCGACCCGTGACCTGCCTGATCGCCAGAAGAATCGGCTCCTTCAGGGCGATCGTCGCATCCGCCGCGACCATTGCGCCGAGGATGCAGCGTCGGCCGTCGTAGGAGCGCAACTGCTGCTTGCACCAGCGGTCCTCGCGCGACAGCAGGTCGGCAACTTTGTCCATCTTCTCGAGAACAGTGATGCGGCCTTCTAAGCCGGTACCGTCGAAGGGCATGGCTTTCCTCACTGACCCAGCAGCGCCCGAGATGGGGCGCCAAAGTGACCAACGAAGCTCTGTCGAAGAAAGTTCTGCCTTAGTCCGGAGCAAGGCAATCTTGGCACGGCGAGCCGCGCAAGGTCAAATCCACAAAGCCGGCAATTCAGCCCGCCGCCTTGGCGCGCGCCGGCCGCTTGGCGCGGGCGGTGGGCGGCGCGCTCAGCGGATCTTCGGGCCAGGGATGCTTGGGATAGCGCCCGCGCATGGCGCGGCGCAGCTCGGGATAGCTGCCGACCCAGAAGCCCGCGAGATCGCGCGTCACCTGCATGGGCCGCCCGGCCGGCGACAAGAGGTGAAGCATGAGCGGCACCCGGCCTGCGGCGACCGCGGGAGTCTCGCGCGCGCCGAACATCTCTTGCAGCCGCACCGCCAGGACCGGGACTTCGCCGGCGCCGTAGTCGATGGCAATGCGCGAGCCGCTCGGCACGGCGATGTGCGTCGGCGCGAGCCGCTCAAGCATGCGGCGCTGCTCGGGCCGCAAGAGGCCCATGAGCGCCGCCGCAAGATCGACCCGATCGAGCTGCGAGCGCCGGGCGATGCCGGAAAGATAGGGCGCGAGCCAGGATTCGAGCGCTGCCGCGAGCGCGGCATCCGAGAGATCCGGCCAGCCCGACTCTTCGCCCTCGAGCCGCCGCAGAAAGCCGATCCGATGCCGCAGCCCTAGCGCCGCGTCGCGCCAGGGCAAGGCATCGAGACCAAGGGCGCGGATGCCCGCGAGGAGCGCCGCCGTCACTTGCGCGGGCGGCGGCGAAGCGAGCGGTTCGTCCTTGAGCACAAGTGCGCCCAGGAGCCGGCGCCGGCGTGCCAGCACCGCGCCCTCGCGCTCGTCCCAGGCGACGGTTTCGACCGTCTCGATCAGCCCGGCGAAATCGCCTTCGATCTCGCCGCGCGCGATCGGCGCCGCGAGAAAGATCCGCGCCGATTGGCGCTCGCCGTCGAGATCGGAAACCGCGAGAAATTCCTCATTGGCCAGAGGATCGCCGGGCGCCAGCTCGGCGCCCCGCCCATTGGCGAGGAGGAACCGTCCGGCAGAGCCCGGCCGGCGCTGCGCCAAACGGTCGGGATAGGCCTGCGCCACCAGCCGTCCGGTGGCCTCGCTGCCGGCTGCGGTTTGCCGGCGCAGCCCAAGCTGCCTTTCATAATGGCGCGCCGTCTGGCGCGTGCGCTCGAGCGCGCCGCGGTCGAGCGAGAGGCCCGGCGGCAAACTCCCGCCGCGCTCGCGCAGAAGCTCGGCCCGCAGACGCAGATCCGCATCGCGCCGGCCCGGCGCCGCCTTCACCAGGTCGCGCTCGGAGAGCAGCGCCGCCAAGGCGCAGGCGAGCCCGCCCAAGCCCCATTCCCTTCCCCGCACCATCATATGCGCGAGCCGCGGCTCCACGCCGAGCCCGGCCATTGCGCGGCCCTGCTCGGTGATGCGCCCTTTGTCGTCGAGCGCGCCCAAGCGGCGCAAAAGGGCGCAGGCCTCGCCATAGGCCGCCGCCGGCGGCGGATCGAGCCAGCCCAGCGCCGCCGGATCCGGCGCGCCCCAAAGCGCCAGCGCCAAGGCCAACGACGCGAGATCGGCGGCGAGAATTTCCGGCGTGTTGAACGGCGTGAGCTGGGCCTGCTCCGCCTCGCGCCAGAGGCGATAGCACAGGCCCGGCTCGAGCCTTCCGGCGCGGCCGCTTCGCTGCTCGGCCGAGGCTTGCGAGACCCGCACGGTCGCGAGCCGGGTCATGCCGCTGCGCGGCTCGTAGCGCGGCACGCGCATGAGCCCGCCATCGATGACGATGCGGATGCCCTCGATGGTAAGGCTGGTCTCGGCAATCGCGGTCGCGAGCACGATCTTGCGCTGCCCCGAAGGAGCGGGCCGCAACGCCGCATCCTGCGCCACCGACGGCAGATCGCCATAGAGCGGCGCGACATTCGCCCCCGCGCGCGGCGCGGCGTTCAAACGGCGCTCGACCTGGCGGATCTCGGCGCCGCCGGGCAGAAACACGAGGAGGCTGCCGCTCTCCTCCTCCAGCGCGCGCTCGACTGCGGCGGCCACGCCTGCAGCGAAGCGGTCCGGCTGCGGCCGGCCGAGATAGCTGAGCGCCACGGGGTAGCTCCGTCCCGTACTCGTGATGAGCGGCGCATCGCCCAAGAGCCGCGCCACCGGCGCGCCGTCGAGCGTCGCGGACATCACCAGCAGACGCAAATCCGGCCGCAGATGCCGCCGCGCCTCGAGCGCCAATGCGAGGCCGAGATCGGCATCGAGGCTGCGCTCGTGGAACTCGTCGAAGATGACGAGGCCGGTGTCCTCGAGCGCGGCATCCTCTTGCAGCAGACGGACGAGGATGCCTTCGGTCAGGACCTCGATGCGGGTTCTGGGGCCGATGCAGGTCTCGAGCCGGGTGCGGTAGCCGACGGTTTCTCCAGCGGCCTCGCCGAGCATCTCTGCCATGCGCCGCGCGGCCGCGCGCGCTGCGAGCCGGCGCGGCTCGAGCATGCGGATGCGCCGGCTGGCGAGCCAGGACGAGTCGCGGAGCACCAGCGGCACCAGGGTCGTCTTGCCGGCCCCGGGCGGTGCCTGCAGCACGGCAGCGCCGGGTGCTGCAAGCGCGTCGCGCAACGCCGGCAGCGCTTCCGCCACCGGCAGCGCCATCCAGCGATCGAGATCCGCGACAGCCATGCTACGGAGCTATAGCGCATGGCCCGACAAAGCGCAGGGCCGACGCGGCTCAAATGCCCGTGGCGAAGCGCGCCATGATGACGATGATCAGGATCTGCATCAGGCCTTGGAGCGCGGTGGTGCGGACATAGCGGCGCATCCAGCGCTGCATGCGCGGGAAATCCGGCCGCTCCTTCTGCAGCTCGAGGCAGACGCGGAGATTGGTCGGCAGCAGGATGCCCAGCCCCTGCACGGTCAGAAGCGCGAGCACGATAAGGGCTGCCACCACCCAAGCCTGCTGCGGATAGGGCAAATCGAAATAGCCGAGTTCGCGTGCGAGATACCAGCCGGTGGTGCCGGTGATGATCGACAAGGTCGGCATGAGAAAGATCATGCGCGGCATGAGCCGGGTCACCATGGCGCGGCGTGCGGCGAGATCGAGCTGACGGAGGATCGGCCCGATCACGAAGCCCATGAACAGATCGATGCCGGTCCACAACAGCCCCGCGAGCACATGGACGAAGTCGAGAAACCAATAGCTGCCGGCGAGCATGGCGCCGACCATGACGGCGAGCGCCGCCGCAACCCACCACAAGTTCGTCGGATTGATCAGCCGCGCGCCCGGCGCGGCAGCAGTCGAAAGGTCGGGCGCCGCCATTGCGATCTGCTCCGTCAGTGAGGGGGCGCGGTCAAGGCGGGGGATGATAGCGCAGATCGGCGGGTGAACATCGCAATCGTGGGCTTCCTTGCGCCGGCCGTGGCGCGCAGCGATACTTGGGCGTTTCCTCCGCCGGCACGGGAATGAAATACTATTTGGCCATCATCGTTGCGATCATCGCTGCGGTCGCGCTGTCGCAGTTGATGTTCGAATTCTATCAATGGGACCGGCAGCAGAGCTGTGCCACCGGCGGCGGCCGCAATTGCGGCGGCGCGCGCATCCAGCTCAACCAATGAGCGACGCGCCGATCAGCCGGCCGATGCCATAGGTCACCGCCGCCGCGGCGAAGCCGATCAAGAGCTGGCGCATGCCCGAATACAGCATGCCACGGCCGGTGAAGAGCGTCGTCCCGGCGCCGATCGCGAACATGGCCAATCCCGAGAGGCCGAGGCTGGCCGCCAGCGCCGTGTCCGCGTCGAGAAAGAAATAGGGAATGACGGGAAAGATCGCGCCCAGGGCGAAGAGCAGAAACGAAGTCGCACCCGCGGCCCAGGCCGAGCCGCCGAGATCCTCGGGGTTGATGCCGAGTTCCTCGCGCGCGAGCGTGTCGAGCGCCGTGTCCTTGTTGGCGATGATGCGGTCGGCGAGCAGCGTCGCCTGCGCCTCGCTCAGGCCCTTGGCCTGATAGATGAGCGCCAGCTCCTGCTTTTCCTCTTCCGGAAACTCGTGCAGTTCCTGCGCCTCGACGTCGATCTGCGCCTGGAACGCTTCGCGCGCGCTGTTGACCGAGAGCCATTCCCCCATTGCCATCGAGCAGGCGCCGGCAACGAGGCCGGCGAGCCCGGTCACCAGCACGGCCCGTCCCGAGAGATTCGCGCCGGCGACGCCCATGACCAGGCTCAGATTGGAGACGAGCCCGTCATTGGCGCCGAGCACGGCGGCGCGCAGCGCGTTGCTGCCGCCCGACCGGTGCCGGCCCTCGAGCCGCGCGATGCCGCCGCCGGAGAGGCCGCCATGCACCGGCCGCGCCACCGCCTGGAGAATGCGCGAATGCGAGCGCTCGTCGGCCGGCATCCCCGCCGCAACGGCTTCGGGCTGCTTGTCGTACTGCGCGCTGCCGCTGCGCTCCAAGGTGTTGATCATGGGCAAGACGAATTCGGGCCCGAAGCGGCGCGCGAGCCAGGCGAGCGCGCGCGTGCGCCAGCCGGCGCCGCGCCGGCCCGCGCCTGCCCCGAACGGTTTCAGGCGGCTGCGCCAGAACTCGGCATGCGCCTCCTCGACCGCGGCGAGGCGGCGATAGACGTCCTTGAGCTGCGGATTGTTTTCGGCTTCGGCGAGCGCGCGATAGAGGGTGGCGCTGTCGACCTCGCCCCGGAGGTTGGCGCGATAGCGATGGATGCGGTCGGCGTCGGACACGGTCCCTCTGCTCCCACGGGAATTCGCCGGACGACCTTAGGCGACGCCGCCTGTTCCCGTCCATGGCCCGATCGCTGCGATGGCGCTATCATCCGGCCCAGCAGGAGGCGTAGGGATGAGCGACAAGGTCGAGAAATCGGACGCGGAATGGCGCGCCCAACTCACCCCGGAGCAGTACCACGTCACGCGCGGGAAGGGAACCGAGCGGGCCTTCACCGGGGCCTATTGGAACAGCAAGAGCCGCGGGACCTATGCCTGCGTCTGCTGCGGCCAGGAGCTGTTCTCGTCGGAGACGAAGTTCGATTCCGGCACGGGCTGGCCGAGCTTCACCGCGCCCATCGACGAGCGGCGCGTCGAAACCGAGGAAGACCGCAGTCTCTTCACGGCACGGACGGAGGTGCTGTGCAGCCGCTGCCAGGCCCATCTCGGCCACGTCTTTCCCGACGGGCCGAAGCCGACCGGGCTGCGCTACTGCCTCAACTCGGCGGCGCTGAACCTCAAGCCCAAGACGTGATCCCGCCGTCGCGGCCGGATCAGCCGTGCTTCTGGGCCGGCACCTCGTGCGTCTTGATGACGCGGTCGGATTTGGCGTCGATCTCCTCGAGGCGGATGCCGTAGCTCCAGAGATAGGAGAGGTGCTCGAGCACGGCGTGCGTGCCGGTCTCGTCGAGCTCGACGCCGTTGTGGACGGCGTGGCTCAAGACGAGGCAGCGGTCGCCGGCGAGATCGACGTCGCGGATCTGAATGTCGGGCTCGTGCCGCGCCAGGTCGAAATGGCGCGCCAGCGCCTGGCGGATCTCGCGATAGCCGCGCTCGTCGTGAATCGCGTCCACCACCATAGCGTCGGCCTCGGAATCATCGAACACCCGGAACAGGCGGAACTGCCGAATGAGGTGCGGGCTCAGATACTGCAGGACGAAGCTTTCGTCGCGGTAATTGGCCCAGGCCTGGCGCAGCGTGCCATAGGGATCGCCATTGCCGGCGATCTCCGGGAACCACTCGCGGTCCTCCGCGGTCGGCTCGACGCAGATGCGCTTGACGTCGCGCATCATGGCGAAGCCCAGCGCATAGGGATTGAGCCCGTTGTAGCGCGGATCGTCGTAGTCGGGCTGGAAGATCACGCTGGTATGCGAATGCATGATCTCCAGGAAGGCGCCGTCATTGATCAGGCCGCGCTCATGCAGCCGCTCGGCGATCTCGTAATGAACGAAGGTGGCGCAGCCCTCGTTCATCATCCGCGACTGCTTCTGCGGGTAGAAATACTGCGAGATGTGACGGGCGATGCGGACGAGTTCGCGCTGCCATGGCTTCAGCCGCGGCGCCTGCTTTTCGAGGAAGTAGAGGATGTTCTCCTCGGGCAGGCCGAGCTTGCGGCGCACCTCGGCGCGCTCCTTCTCGCTGCGCTGCTCGTCCTCAGGGGTCTCGGGCTCGCCGATAAGCGCGGTCCGCCAGATGTCGTCGTAGTTCTGCTCGAAGTAACGGCGCCTGTCTTCTTCGCGGCGGCGTTCCTCCTCGAGGTTGAGCTTCGGCCGCCGCGCGTAACGGTGGACGCCGTGGTTCATCAGCGCATGCGCCGCATCGAGCACGCGCTCGACTTCGACGACGCCGTGCTGCTCCTCGGCGCGGGCGACGAAATCGCGGGCGAAGGTGAGATAGTCGAGAATGCCCGTCGCGTCGGTCCACTGGCGGAAGAGGTAGTTGTTCTTGAAGAAATGGTTATGCCCGAACGCGGCATGCGCCACCACCAGCGTCTGCATCGCCATGGAATTCTCTTCCATGATGTAGCTGATGCAGGGGCTCGAGTTGATGACGATCTCGTAAGCCAATCCCTGCAGCCCGCGGCGGTAGAGAACCTCCTCGCGGGCAAAGCGCTTGCCGAAGCTCCAGTGCCGGTACATCAGCGGCAGGCCGATCGAGGCATAAGCATCGAGCATCTGCTCGGAGGTGATGACCTCGATCTGATTGGGATAGACATCGAGGCCCAATTCGCCGAGCGCGATCTCCTCGATCGCGTCATAGACGCGCCGCAGCGTGTCGAAATCCCATTCCGAGCCCTCGAAGAGCAGGCGCGCGTCGCCGGAAAGCGTGCTCACGCTCGACATTTCATGCCTGCTCCCGCTGCTTGGCAAAGAGCTCGTGGAACACCGGGAAGATCTGCGTCGGGTCGGCTACCTTGCGCATGGCGAAGTTGGCGTGCTGCTCGGCGATCTGGCTGTAGGTGCGCCAGAGATCGGTGGGCGGCGAGGGGAAGCCGTGCCGCAGCGTCGCCTCCGCGCCCACCTCGATATAGGCGAAATACTGCGTGACCGGCAGGATTTCGCTGCCAAGGAGCTGGCTGCAGCGGTCGCTGTCCTCGGTGTAGTTGTCGCCGTCCGATGCTTGCGCCGCGTAGATGTTCCAATTGTCCGGGCCGTAGCGGGCGCGAACGACGCGCATCATTTCCTCGAGCGCGGTGGAGACGATCGTGCCGCCGGTCTCCCGGCTGTGGAAGAAGGTGTCTTCGTCCACTTCCTGCGCATTCGAGGTGTGGCGGATGAAGACGATGTCGACATGCTTGTAGCGGCGGGTCAGGAAGACGTGCAGCAACAGGAAGAACCGCTTGGCGAGATCCTTCATCGCCTCGGTCATCGAGCCCGACACGTCCATGAGGCAGAACATGACCGCCTGGGTGTTGGGCTTGGGCACCCGCTCGAAGCGATTGTAGCGGACGTCGACCGGATCGATATAGGCGACGCGGCGCGCGCGCTTCTGCGCCAGCGCGAGATCGTGCAGACCTTGCGCCGCCCCTTCCTCGTCGTCGGCGGCGCGGGCCGTCTCGACTTGGCGCTCGAGCGCTTCGATCTCGCTCGGCGTCGGCCGGTGCAGCGAGATGCGGCGCGCGAGGCTGTTGCGCATGGTGCGCACGACGTTGAGCGCCGACGGCACCCCCGCCATCGAGAAGCCGGCGCGCGTCAGCTGCGTGGCCTCGGTTTCCTTCAACTGCGTCTTGATGAGGTCGGGAAGCTCCAAATCCTCGAAGAAGAGGTCGAGGAACTCGTCCTTGGAGAGGACGAACTCGAAGGCGTCCTGCTCGTCGCCGTCCTCTGGACTGGCATTGCCGCGGGCGCCGCCGTCGCCGCTCTGCGGCCGCTCGATGCGGTCGCCGACGACGAATTTGCGGTTGCCGGGCACGACGTATTCGCGCTGTCCGCCGCGCCGCGCGGGGCGGAGAGTCGGCTCGGTGATGCCGCGCGTCGGGATCGACACCTTCTCGCCGCCGACGCTTTCGCCGAGCTTGCGCCGCTTCAGGGCATCGGCCAGCGCATCGCGCACTTCGCCGCGCGCGCGATCGATGAAGCGCTGACGATTCGCCAGACTCTTGCCCTTCGGATTCGGCCGGCGGTCGATGATGTTCATCCGCAAGAAGCTCCCGGCCGGCGATCTCAGCCCGACTTGTTAACGCGCATATACCATTCGACGAGCCGCCGCACCTGACGCGGAGTGTAGCCCCGCGACACCATCCGCTCCAGAAAGTCGTTGTGCTTCTTTTCGGTCTCGCTGTCCTTCTTGCTGCCGAAGCTGATCACCGGCAGGAGGTCCTCGACCTGCGAGAACATGCGCTTCTCGATGACCTCGCGCAGCTTCTCATAGGACGTCCAGGACGGATTTTTGCCGTTGTTGGCGGCGCGGGCGCGGAGCGCGAATTTGACGACCTCGTTGCGGAAATCCTTGGGATTGGCGATCCCCGCCGGCTTCTCGATCTTGGAGAGCTCCTGGTTCAGGAGTTCGCGGTCCATGAGCTGGCCGGTGTCGGGGTCCTTGTAATCCTGGTCCTCGATCCACGCATCGGCATAGGCGACATAGCGGTCGAACAGATTTTGCCCGTAATCGCCGTAGGATTCGAGATATGCCTTCTGAATCTCGTTGCCGATGAATTCGGCGTAGCGCGGCGCGAGCTCGGCCTTGATGAAGGCCAACAGCTTCTTCTCCTGCTCTTCCGGGAATTGTTCGCGGCGGATCGCCTGCTCCAGCACATACATCAGATGCACCGGATCGGCCGTGACCTCCTGGGTGTCGAAGTTGAAGGTGCTCGAGAGCACCTTGAAGGCGAAGCGGGTCGATAGCCCGTTCATGCCTTCATCGACGCCGGCGGCGTCGCGGTATTCCTGCACCGCCTTGCTGCGGGGGTCGCTGTCCTTGAGGCTTTCGCCGTCATAGGAGCGCATCTTCGAATAGAGGTTGGAGTTCTCGTGCGGCTTCATGCGCGAGAGGACGCAGAACCGGGCGAGCATGTCGAGCGTGCCCGGCGCGCAGGACGCCTCCGCGAGCTCGCTGTTCGACAACAGCTTCTCGTAGATCCGCCGTTCCTCGGTGGAGCGCAGGCAGTAGGGCACCTTGATGACGCAGATGCGGTCGATGAAGGCCTCGTTGTTGCGGTTGTTCTTGAAGGCCTGCCACTCGCCCTCGTTGGAATGCGCGACGATGATGCCCTGGTAGGGGATGGCGCCGATATTCTCGGAGCCGATGTAGTTGCTCTCCTGCGTCGCGGTCAGCAGCGGATGCAGCATCTTGATCGGCGCCTTGAACATCTCGACGAATTCGAGGATGCCCTGGGTCGTCCGGTTGAGGCCGCCGGAATAGGCATAGGCGTCGGCGTCGGCCTGGCTGTAAAACTCGAGCTTGCGGATATCGACCTTGCCGACGAGCGAGGAGATGTCCTGGTTGTTCTCGTCGCCGGGCTCGGTCTTGGCGACGCAGACTTGGCGCAGCCGCGAGGGATGGACCCGCACCACCGCGAACTTGCCGAGATCGCCGCCGAACTCGTCGAGCCGCTTCAGCGCCCAGGGCGAGGCGAGCCCGGTCAGCCGGCGCTTCGGAATGCGGTAATTGCGCTCGAGCGTGTCGCCCATGCGGATCGGGTCGAACAGGCCCAAGGGGCTCTCGAAGACCGGGCTGATTTCTTTGCCGGCCTTGAGCACGTAAATCGGCATCTTCTCCATGAGGAGCTTGAGGCGCTCGGCGAGCGATGATTTGCCGCCGCCGACTGGCCCCAGGAGGTAGAGCACCTGCTTGCGCTCTTCGAGCCCCTGCGCCGCATGCCGGAAATAGCCGACGATGCGCTCGATCGTCTCTTCCATGCCGAAGAAATCGGCAAAGCTCGGATAGACCCGCATCGTGCGGTTCATGAAGATGCGGCCGAGCCGAGGGTCGTGACTGGTGTCGATGATCTCGGACTCGCCGATGGCCGCGAGCATGCGCTCGGCGGCGCTGGCATAGGCCATCGGTTCGCGGGCACAGGATTTCAGGTAGTCCTCGAGGGACATGTCGGTCTCTTTCTGGCTGTCGTACAGCCGCGAGAAGAGACTGAATACGTTGTCATGCGAAATCATGCGGCACCTCGATCCTGAAACTCGCGCAAATTCAGGGTTTCCACCTTCCGGATCCGAAGATAGGGATTTAGCCCTAATTTACCATTAAGGTTTGGGCGGCCCTGAAACTCAGACGGCAATAGCCCGGATGTCATGAAAACACCGGTTGCCCTAAGAGAGCTCCTGGTTTGCAGTAAGGCTCCGCCACGGCACGGCATCGCATCCAACGTGGTGTGCTTGGCGGTCTCGCGGCCGAAGCGCATTTGTCCCTAAATCACCATCTCCACTCCGGAGCAGCGCCGCGGGCTCCGGTAGCGCTGCCTCGGGTCGGTAATAGCATCGCGCAAAATCGGGGCAAAGTTAAGGCAGACATATAAAATCCCGCGTTTTTGCGCTTCTTACGCAGCGACAAGGCGTCGCGGCAGGCCTCACGCGGCCGACAATCCCCCGCGACTCGCGCGCAACCGCTTGGCTCCGCGCGACCGCGCGGCGAGTCGCGTCTTCGCTCACGTGCCGACTCTCAAAGGCGAGACGAGTCCGCGCAGACAAGCGATGACGCTCAAGGGCGTGAGCCGGCCGGTCCGCGGATTCTCCGAGGGGACGTTCTCGATCGTCATCTGGAAGCGGGCGCTGTCCGCTTCGACTTCGATGCGGTGCGTATTGCGCTCGATCGTCGGGTCCGCCCAGATCTCGAGCCGCGTGCGGTCGGGGCCGATGCCGGCGAGCGCCAGGGCCGCGGCGACATTGACGTTGGCGGGAAAGCCGCGGGCACCCTCGCGCGCCGTGCCGGCGAAAACGCGGCGCGGCGCGTTGAGCCCGACCAGGGAGATGCCGTGCTCCGCCAGGTAGGGGGCGCCGATCAGTGCCGAAGGCGGCTTGCGCGTGATCATGGCGACCGAGCGGATCTCGCCTTCGGCGGCGGCGCGGACCGCGTCGAGGCCCAGGAGCGCGCCGGTCGGCACGATGATGCGCGCGCCGCTCGCTTCGGCGCGCTCGACCAAATCGAAATTCTCGAGCAGCCCGCCGACGCTCAGCGGCATGAAAATGCGGCCGGCGGCGATGGCGGGCTCGGCAATCTGGCGAAAGCTCGCGGCGGGAAGACACTCGACGATCACCTCGGCAATGGGCGCGAGCTCGCCCAGTTCAAGCACCGGGACCGCGATTCCCGCCGCGGCGAGGCGCGCCGCCGCCCGCTCCCGGTCGCGGGCCGAAACCGCGGCGAGGTGCAGGCCGCGGATGCCGGCGGCAAGGCGCAGCGCCACCGGCATGCCGACGGCGCCGAGACCGGCCACGGCGACGCCTAAGCTCTTGCCAGTCGATGCCGCCATGCGCAAACCTCACCCCTGTCGCCGCGTCTCGGCCACAGCATCGCAGGAGGTGTTCGCCTTTGCCAAGCCCTGTCGGGCGTGGGCGTCAAGCCGCAATGAGCGAGAGCGACGATTTCTCCGGCACCATGCCGGTCCGCGAGCAGCACCGCTTCGATGCCGAACGGCTTGCCGCCTGGCTTGCCCGGCATGTCCCGGGCTTCCGCGGACCGCTCGACATCCGGCAATTCAAGGGCGGGCAGTCGAATCCGACCTACCTGCTGTCGGCCGGGCAGGCGCGCTATGTCTTGCGCCGCAAGCCGCCGGGCAAGCTGCTGCCCTCCGCCCACGCCGTCGATCGCGAATACCGCATCATCACGGCCCTGGCCGGGAGCGGCGTGCCGGTGGCGCGCGGCTATGCGCTTTGCACCGACGACGCGGTCATCGGCACCGCCTTCTACGTCATGGAATATGTCGAGGGACGGGTGTTCTGGGAGCCGACCTTGCCGGGGCTCGCCCCCGCCGAGCGCCGCGCCGTCTACGACGCCATGAACGCCGTCATCGCCCGGCTCCATGGATTGGATTACCAGGCGCTGGGCTTGGCCGATTTCGGCCGGCCCGGCAATTACGTGCGGCGGCAGATCGACCGCTGGTCGCGGCAGTATCGCGCCTCCGAGACCGAGCCCATTCCGGCGATGGACCGGCTCATCGCCTGGCTCCCGGAGAATGTGCCGGAGGAAGAGGCGACGGCGATCGTCCACGGCGACTATCGGCTCGACAACATGGTCTTCCATCCGCACGAGCCGCGCATCCTTGCCGTGCTCGACTGGGAGCTTTCGACCCTCGGCAACCCCTTGAGCGATTTTGCCTACCACGTGATGCCGTGGCGCCTCGGGCCGGAGAGCTATCGCGGGCTGTTGGGGATGGACCCGGCGCTCGGCATCCCCGGCGAGGCGGAATACCGGGCGCTCTACTGCCGGCGCACCGGGCGAGAGGCCATCCCGCATTGGGACTTTTACATGGCCTACAACATGTTTCGCCTCGCCGCGATCCTCCAGGGCATCATGGGCCGGGTGGTCGAGGGCACGGCGGCCAACCCGCGCGCGCGCGAGGCCGGAGCGCGTGCCAAGGCGCTGGCTCAGGCGGGCTGGGCCCAGGTCGAGGCGATCCTTCGCCGCGACGCCGAGCTGCGATAAGCTCGGACGGGCGCGACCAGGCAAACCGCCGGGAAAGCCGCGATCGCCCGAGGCAGGAATGACCGTCCCGCCGGCTGTTCGCCGCATCGCCCTTTTCCAACGTCTCACCGCCGGACCGCGCTTGGCGCTTTGCGCGGTCATCGGCGGCACCGTGGCCGTGCTGGGACCGGGGCAATTCGGCTTGCCGTTCCGCATTGCGCTCGGCTGGGTGGCGGGGGTGGCGCTGTTTCTGGCGCTCACCGCGCTGGCGATCAAGGGCGCCACGGTCGAGCGCATCAGGCACCATGCCCGCGAGGAGGACGAGCACGGCTGGGTGATCTTTTTCATTCTGGTCGCCAGCGCCACCGTCAGCCTCCTGGCCCTCGGCTTCCTGGTGCATGGCGGTGCCGCGGCTGGGTGGCGCGCGACGATTTTGCGGCTCGTGCTCGGCGGTCTCGCCGTCGCAGCGTCCTGGACGCTGACCCACACCACTTTCTCTTTCCGCTACGCCCACCTCTTCTATGGCGACGCCGACGCCGATCCCGGCGATGACGGCGGTCTCGCCTTCCCCGGCGAGCCGGCGCCGGATTACTGGGATTTCCTTTACTTCTCCTTCGTGATCGGGATGACCTGCCAGGTCTCCGACGTTCAGGTCACCTCCCACCGGATCCGCCGGCTCGCGCTCGCGCACGGCGTCCTTTCCTTTCTGTTCAACACCATCATCCTGGCGCTCGCGGTCAATTTGCTCGCCAGCATGGTCTGAGCCTGTTGCCGGCGTTTTCCTAAATCTACGCGCGAATGACGCGCCAAACCGCGCGATCTTCACGCTTTGGTAAGGACGGACGCCGACACTTGGCGCGTGCCCAGACAGCCCGCGTCTCGGAACCGAACCATGCCGCCGCAGCGACGCTTCGTTCAGCTTGGGGGCGCCGCGACCGCGCTCGCCCTGATTCTGGCCTTGGCCGCTTGCGCCAGCAGCGGACCATCGGCCGAGAAGGCGCAGGACGGTCAGAAGGCCGCGATGCTTCTGCAGGTCGCCGACGAATCCATGTCCGGCGGCGACACGATTTCGGCGGAACGGATCTACAAGCAGGTTCACGATATGAACCCGCAAGACCCGGTGCCGCTGAGCCGGCTCGGCTCGATCTACATGGGGATGCAGAAATATGCCGACGCCGCCGACGCCTGGCGTGCCGCGCTCGCGCTCGCGCCGGATGATCCCGACCTGCATCGCGGCCTGGCGTTGGCGCTGCTCGCCGACAACCACCCGGACGCGGCAATGGCGGAGTTGCGTTCGGCGCTCGCCAAGCGCGACAACGATCCGCGGCTCTACAACACGCTCGGCATCGCGCATGACATGATGGGGCGTCACGAACTCGCGCAGCAGGATTATCAGCACGCGCTCGAGCTCGACCCCGGCAGCGTCAGCTTCCGCAACAATTACGGCATGTCCCTGGCGCTCGCCGGCAATTATGACCGCGCCATCACCGCGCTCTCCGGGATTGCGAACGCGCCGGATGCATCGCCGCGCTATCGGCTCAACCTCGCGCTCGCCTATGGCCTCGCCGGCGACGAGATCCGGGCCGCGGCGACGGCACGCGAAGTGCTGGACGAGCACGCGGTGCAGAACAACCTCTCCTATTACGCGTCGCTGCGCGGCATGGACGAAGGCCAGCGCACCACCGCCATTCTCGGCGCCGAGCTGCATGGTGCGGCGGTTTCGGTGGCGGCGGCACCCGCGCGGTCAATGGCTGCCGCTCCCGCCGCTCATATCCAGGGCACGCCGCTTCCGGCGATGACCGCATCGGCGGCTCGGCCGGCAAAGCCCGCGGAAATCTCGGCTGGGATCGCGGCCCCGACACCGGCCAAGACGGCACAAGCGGCAATGCCCACGCCGCCAAATCCTGCGCCCGTCGCGGCTGGGGCGCCGCCGGCGCAGCAGGCGCAAGCCGCGCCATGGTCCGCGCCTGCCGCGGTCGACGCCCCGCCGGCGCCCGCCAGCTCGGCTCCCGTCCAATTGGTCGAGACCCCGCCAGCCGCTCAAGCACAAGCTGCGGCGCCGACTGCCGCGCCCGCGCCGGCCGAGCCGCCGAAAGTCGCCGAGACGGACCCGGCCCCGCCGGCTCCGGCCGAGCCGCCGAAAGTCGCGGAGGTGGACCCCGCCTCGCCTGCGCCGCCTGCCTCGCCTGCGCCGGAAGCCGCGCCGCCGGTTCAGCAGGCAAAGGCAATCCCCGCCGAGCCGGAAGCCGCGCATCCCGCCGCTGCGTCGCGCCAACACGCCGCTCACACGGTGATTGCCGGCGGCGCCGGCGAGCACTTCGTGGTGCAGCTCGGCTCCTTCTCCGTCGAAGCCTCGGCGAAGCGTCTGGTCGATCGGTTCGCGGATAAGGGCATCATTCTGGCGATGACGCGCACCGTCGATCGCGAGCACCGCGTCTGGTTCGTCGTCCGCACTTCGGAGCTGACCTCGGTCGACGCAGCCAAGGCGGCCGTCGAGGTGATCCGCGCCGTCGGCGGCGTCGAGCCGGCGATCCTGCGGGTGTCTTCGACGACGCCGGCTGCGTCGGGCGACGCGACAGCGCCGCAGGCGGTCGCGGCCGCACCCAAGGCGTCCTCTTCCGGCGACTGAGCCCCGACGGCGCCGGACCAGCGCCGTTCCCTCCACTGCCTGCGGCCAGCTGCCGCATTCCGTCATCTCCCAAGAAAGCGCTTGCCACGGCGCCACCCGTCCGCTCAGAATCGGCGACGGCTGGGGTGCCGGCGCCGCATGCGCCGGCTGAGATCACACCCACTGAACCTGTCTGGATAATACCAGCGAAGGGAGTCCGCCATTCGCGACCGCTCTTCTCTGTCACACCACCGCAAGCCCGCCGTCGCCATTGTCGGCGGCGGCGTCATCGGATTGTCGATCGGCTGGCGGCTTGCCGCTGCCGGCTGTTCGGTCGATGTCTTCGAGCGCGGCGAGGCCGGACGCGGCGCGAGCTGGGCCGCGGCGGGGATGCTGGCGGCCGGGGTCGAGACCGAGCCGGGCGAGCGGGCGCTGCATGCGCTCAACCGCCGCAGCCAGGAGCTGTGGCCGGATTTCGCCGCGGAGCTCGAAGCGGTCGCCGGGATCGATGTCGAGCTGCGCCGCGAGGGCACGCTCGTGGTCGCGCTCACCCGCGACGATGTGGCGCAGCTGCGCTTCAACTACGAGTTTCAGTGCGGCGAGGGCGTGGTGCTCGAATGGCTGACCCCGGCCGCCGCGCGCCAGCGCGAGCCGCACCTCCATCCGCAACTCGCCGGCGCGGTCTATTGCGCCGCGGACCATCAGGTCGAGAATCGTTGCGTCGTGCGCGCGCTCAAACGCGCCTTTCTCGCCGTCGGCGGCAAGCTGCACGAGCATACCGCGGTGAGTGCCGTCGATATCAGCGGCGGTCGCGTCACTGGCCTGCGGCTCGGCGAAGCGAGACACGCCGCCGAGGTGGTCGTGCTGGCCGCCGGCGCTTGGTCGGGCGAGATCGCCGGCCTGCCGCCGCCGCTGCGCCCGCCGGTGCGGCCGATCAAGGGTCAGATGCTGGCCTTGCGCATGGATGCGGCGGCGCCGCTCTTGCGCCACGTCGTGTGGACGCCCAAGGTCTATCTGGTGCCGCGCCGCGACGGGCGCCTCGTCATCGGCGCAACCGTTGAAGAGCGCGGCTTCGACGGCAATCTTACCGCCGGCGGGATCTTTTCGCTCCTCGAAGGGGCGTGGCGCGCGATCCCCGGCATCGAGGATTTGCCGATCGACGAGATGTCGGTCGGATTTCGTCCTGGTTCGCGCGACGATGCCCCCCTCTTGGGGCCGACCGCGATCGAGGGGCTGGTGCTGGCGACGGGGCATCATCGAAACGGTATCCTGCTGACCCCGATCACCGCGGACGGCTTGTCGCGGTTCATCTTGTCGGGCGAGATGGAGGAGGCGCTGCTCCCGTTCACGATCGAGCGTTTCGCCGCGGCGGCCAAGGAGGAGGCATGAACGCCACCATTCGCATCAATGGCGCGGAAGAGGCCTTGACCGCAGCGACCGTGGCCGAGCTGTTGAGCGCGCGCGGCATTGCGCAAGCGCGCGGACTGGCCGTCGCCGTGAACGGTACGGTCGTGCCGTCGCGCGCCTGGCGCGAGGCGGCGCTGGAAGCGGGCGACGAGGTCGAAATCGTCCGCCCGTTCGGCGGCGGCTGAGGCCGGCCATGACCGCGGCACCCGATCAGCTCGTCATCGCTGGCCGAAGCTTTTCCGCGCGCCTCTTCATGGGCAGCGGCGGCTATCCCAATCAGCAGGCGATGCTGGATGCGCTCGCGGCCGGCGCACCCGCGCTGGTGACGGTGGCGATCCGGCGCATCAGTCTCGAGGCTTATGCGGAAAGCCTCGTCGATCTGCTCGATGAACGCTTTGCGCTACTGCCGAACACGGCCGGCTGCGCCACGGTGCGTGATGCGCTGCTGACGGCGGAGCTGGGGCGCGAGGCGCTCGAGACGAACTGGGTGAAACTCGAGATCATCGGCGATCGCGAGACGCTTTATCCCGATGTCGAGCAGCTCCTGCGCGCGACCGAGGAGCTCGTGCGCAAGGGCTTCACCGTGCTGCCCTACTGCAACGATGATCCCGTGACCTGCCGCAAACTGGCGGATCTGGGCGCGGCGGCGGTGATGCCGCTGGGCTCGCCGATCGGCACCGGACTCGGCATCATCAATCCCTATGCGATCGAGCGCATCGTCGCGACCAGCCCGGTGCCGGTCATTCTCGATGCCGGCATCGGCACCGCGTCCGACGCGGCGAAGGCGATGGAATTGGGCTGCGACGGCGTGCTGCTCAACACCGCCGTCGCCAAGGCGCACGATCCCACGCGCATGGCG
>Ga0209415_10000742_pt1 | contig 61137 bp, 55 predicted proteins | sample PeaSoiSIISIP2007_FD_187696 | JGI IMG/M metagenome (GOLD analysis project Ga0209415, IMG submission 187696) | Peat soil microbial communities from Weissenstadt, Germany - SII-SIP-2007 (SPAdes) (version 2) | ecosystem: Environmental > Terrestrial > Soil > Wetlands > Peat | place: Germany...
CGTAGCCCGGTGCTCGAACCCTGACAGAGGGCTCGGAGCAGTTCCCGTAACTATGCTTACGAGGAGGGGTACGGTGAAGCGAACGAATGGCCCACGGCGCAGCTCCAGCAGCTGCCTGAACTACCCCGCCCTTGCAAAAAGCGCAAGAACGGGGCACCCCGCCCCTCTGATCACCCTCCGTTTGACCGCTTTTTTCTGTGACCTGTAGTATCAAAGATTCAGCCTTTAGCATTTGGCACTTAGCTTTTGGCCAGAACCGGCGAGCGCTGCTCATTCGCATTACCTCCGACCCGGCTTGGCTCAATGCTGAGTGCCAGCTGCCAAAAGCCGTTTGCCTATGCCCCACGATCTTCCCAAATCCTACGAGCCGGGCGCGATTGAAACGCGCTGGGCGGAGTACTGGGTCAAAGAGAAACTGTTCTCGGTGCCTACGCCGCCGCCGGACCCCCCAGGAGAAAAGACGCGTCCCGTGTTCACGCTGCTGTTGCCGCCGCCGAATGTCACCGGGCAACTGCACATGGGGCACATGTTCGAGCAGACGCAGATGGACATCATTGTGCGCTGGCATCGCATGCGCGGCTTTGTGACGCTGTGGCTGCCGGGAACCGATCATGCCGGCATCGCCACGCAGTTGATGGTCGAGCGGCAACTGGCTACGGAAGGCAAGAAGCGCGCCGACCTGGGACGCGAAAAATTCGTCGAGCGGGTATGGGAGTGGAAGCGGCACTACGGCGGAAGGATTCTCGACCAGATGAAGCGGCTGGGCGCGTCGGTCGACTGGGATCGCGAATACTTCACCATGGACGAAAATCTTTCGCGCGCGGTACGCGAGGTCTTTGTCCGGCTGTATGAAGACGGGCTGATCTATCGCGCGAAGTACATCGTGAACTGGTGCCCGCGCTGCGAGACGGCAATCTCTGACCTGGAAGTCAAACACGAAGACGTGCCGGGCAAACTGTGGGAAATTCGCTACCCGGTCATCGGGGCGCCCTCTGATAAACCGGAGTTCATCACCGTGGCGACCACGCGGCCGGAGACCATGCTGGGCGACACCGCGGTTGCGGTGAATGCGAAAGACGAACGGTACAAGCACCTGCATGGGAAGAAAGTTCTGCTGCCGCTGATGAATCGCGAGATTCCGATCATCACCGACGAACTCGCACAGCCCGAGTTTGGAACGGGCGCGGTCAAGGTGACTCCGGCGCATGATCCCAATGACTTCGAAGCCGGCCTCCGGCACAACTTGCCGCAAATTGATGTGATGGACGAGCATGCGCGCATGAACGAAAATGCCGGCCCGTACGCAGGCCTCGATCGCTATGTGGCGCGCAAGCGCGTGCTGGCCGATCTGGCAGCGGGCAATTTCCTGGTGGGTGAAAAGAATCACACGCTGCCGCTCAGCAAGTGCGACAGGTGCGGCACCGTGGTCGAGCCTCGGCTTTCGACGCAATGGTTCATCAAAATCAAGCCGATGGCGGATCGTGCAGCGGCGGCGGTGGAATCGGGCGAGATCACGATTGCTCCGGAAAATTATCGGACGATTTATCTGAACTGGATGGCGAATATCCACGACTGGTGCATCTCGCGGCAGTTGTGGTGGGGGCATCGCATTCCTGCGTGGCATTGCGCCTGCGGAGAAATTATTGTGGCGCGCGAAGTGCCAGCAAAGTGCGCGAAATGTGCAGGTTCCGAGTTGAAACAAGACACCGACGTCCTCGACACCTGGTTTTCGTCGGGCCTGCTGCCCTTTACCACGCTGGGCTGGCCGGAGAAGACGCGCGATCTCGAGGTTTTTTATCCCAACACGCTGATGATTACCGGCTTCGACATTCTGTTTTTCTGGCTGGCGCGCATGATCATGTTCGGTTGCCACTTCATGCAAGGTCACAAGCAGGATGCGAAGGTGAAAGAGGCTAGTGGCGCGGACGAAGCGAAGAACGACAGCGTGCCGTTCCGGCACGTCTATATTCACATGCTGGTGCGAGACGCCGATCGGCAGAAGATGTCGAAGACCAAGGGCAATGTGGTCGATCCGATCGAGGTCATTCAGCGCTTTGGCACCGACGCGACACGGTTCACGCTGGCGGCTATGGCCGCGCCGGGAACCGATGTGGCGTTCAGCGACAGCCGGACGGAAGGCTATCGCAATTTTGCCAATAAGATTTGGAACGCGGCGCGGTTTATGTTCATGAATGTGGATCGGCTTCAGCAGGCAGGCGTCCGGTCCCTGGAAGAGTTCCAGAAGCGACCCCTTTCCAGGCATTTGGCACTAGATCAATTTGAACCTGCAACCTTGGAGGACCGCTGGATTCTTTCTCGCTTTAACAGTGTCGCAGCGGAAATCAATGATGCGCTACTCAATGGATTTCGTTTTCACGATGCCGCTAATAATCTTTACGACTTCTTCTGGGGTGAGTTCTGTGACTGGTACATCGAATTGGTCAAGCCCCGCCTGTTGTCAGAGAAGGCAGAAGAAGTCCGCATCGCCTGCGGAAATCTGGTCAGTTTATTCGAGGCATCGTTGCGTCTACTACACCCCGTCATGCCCTTCATCACTGAGGAAATCTGGTATGCGCTGTACGATGAGCATCCGCCCCTCAAGTCCATTGCGTTTGCCCCATACCCCTCGCCCTCTGCGGTCGATGGCGGCATCGCTGCGGAAACAGGTATGGCAATATTGAGGGATCTGATCGTCAGCATCCGCAATGTGCGGGCGGAGCTCAAAATCGAACCCAAAGTCAAAGTGCCCATCCAGCTGTTTGCACATGATGCCGAAACCCAGGCCTTGATCGAGCAGAATCAAAGCGCGGTGGAACGACTCGCGAATGTTGAGACAATCCTCTTTACCAACGGTCCGTTAGTCGATACGCTCGGTGCGAGAACCACCGCGAGATTTGACTTTCTTCTGATCTACGAAAAGAAGATCAATATTGCTGCCGAACGCGAGCGCCTGAAGAAAGAACTGGAGCAAATCGAAAAGGAGATCGCCAATGGCCAACGTCAATTACGCAATGAGCAATTCCTGGCGAAGGCTCCCGCACAAGTCGTCGAGGGGATTCGCAAGCGTTCTCAGGAATTGGCGATGCAACAGGAAATGACCAAGAGTCAGCTAAATGCACTGGGACAATGATCGGTCGGACAGCCGAGGGCGACTGTCCCCACGTGGTTTTTGCCAACGACCAACGGCCGATGACCAACGACTGATTTATGGACTGGAATAGCCGGCGCATTACCGCCATCATCGAGAACGCGCTGCTCGAAGACCGGGCTACGCGCGATGCCACCAGCTACGCTTGCATTGATCCCAACCAGCGGGCCTCGGCGACCATTCTGGTCAAACAGGATTGCATTCTAGCGGGGCTGGGCTGCATTCCGCGCATCCTCGACGTGTATGCGGCGCTCGACGGCGCGGTGATCTCGCACTACGAAGTCACCAGCCATCCGGAGGCTTTCGACGGGGTGCGCATGCACAGCGGCCAGCCGGCGGCGGTGATCCGGCACAATGCGCGCGTCATTCTTTCCTGCGAGCGGGTGATTCTGAACTTCTTGCAGCGGCTGAGCGGGATAGCCACCCTTACCCGCAAGTTCGTCGATGCCGTTTCCGGCACCAAGGCAAAAATCCTCGACACCCGAAAGACTGTGCCCGGTCTGCGCATGCTGGACAAATATGCGGTGCGCTGCGGCGGTGGGCAGAATCATCGGCTGGATTTGTCGGACGGAGTGCTGATCAAGAACAACCACATCGCCCTGGCGGGAGGGATTGTGCCGGTGCTCGAACGTGCCCTGCACAACCGGCGCGGCGCGCAGCTGATCGAGGTCGAGGTGCGGTCGCCGCGCGAGTTGGAGGAAGCCCTGGAATATGGCGCTGAAGCCATTCTGCTGGACAACATGCCGGTGGAGGACGTACTGCGCGCGGTCGAACGCTGCGCGCGCTTGGAGCGGCGAATTCCGCTGGAGTGCTCGGGAGGGATTACGCTGGAGAACGTCCGCGCCTACGCGGAAACCGGCGTGGATTTTATCTCGGTGGGCGCGCTCACCCATTCCGCTCCGGCGGTTGACCTCAGTCTTCGGATTATTCCTGCCTAGGCGGGGGCTTCGATTGTGGTTTCGGCTCCATTAACGCATAATTCCCGCATCAAGAAAGCGCTCAAAAGGCGAGGTTCGCGGGCAGGAGTCCCTTCGACTCCCGCTCAGGGCAGATCCGCGTCACCCAAGGCCGGGACGAACCATCCCACGCCGCAGAGGACTGATCATCGTCTGGGGAGGGTTGTCCAGCTCCTGGTGGATCACGCCATGGTGGTGGTCAGTGGGACCAAGATTGCCGCGGAAATCGGTGTTGGCCGCGGCGAGGTCTGGCGGCTGGTGCAACAGCTGCGTGCGCTGGGGGTGGAGATTGCCGGACATCCGGCCACCGGCTATCGCTTGAAAGCCGTGCCCGATCTTTTGTTGCCGGACCTGCTTTCGCCTCTGGTGCGCGGCACGATTTTTGGCCAGCACATTCATCACTACTACAAGATTGGCTCAACCAACACCTCGGCCATGGAAGCAGCCGGCGCGGAAGCGCCGGAAGGCAGTGTCTTCCTGGCCGAGCAACAGACGGCGGGACGCGGCCGGGGCGGGCACTCGTGGGAGTCCGCGCAGTCTTCGGGGATCTATTGCTCGGTGGTGCTGCGTCCGCTCTTGCCACCCTCGGAGGCACTGGTGCTTTCCTTGGCCGCGGGGCTGGCGGTGCACGCGGCAGTGCAGCAGATCGACTCGCGGGCGGCGCTGGATTTGAAATGGCCGAATGATGTGCTGATCGAAGGCAAGAAGTTCTGCGGCATTCTCACGGAAATGAACGCGGAAGCCACTCGCGTGCGCTACGTGGTGATTGGCATCGGAATCAATGTGAACCAGACAAAGTTCCCGGCCGAACTGCGCGACATTGCAACCTCTTTGCAGATCGCGACGGGCCGTGCATGGTCGCGCGTGGAACTGTGCGCGGCTTTGTTAAAATCGCTGGACCGCGAGTATCGCGATTTGCTGGCCAAGCCGGACGCTCGCGAGTCGATCCTGCGGCGCTTTCAGGAGGGGTCTTCGTCGGTGCGCGGGCGGCAAGTGCGCATCGAAGAGAATGGCGGTTTTGAAGGCGTGTCGGATGGTCTGGATGCTCGTGGTTTCCTGAAAGTGCGCACGACGGCAGGCGTGCGGACCGTACTGAGCGGAACGGTGAAACTGCTTTGAGAAGCGGTGGCGAGCTATGCTCCTAGTCCTCGATGTCGGCAATACCAACACGGTGTTGGGCGTATTTGCCCAGGAAGCGAAGGCTCCTGCCGCGCACAACGGCGGCGCGGCAGCCGAGTCGCCTCACTATGAGCGGCTGGTTGCCAACTGGCGAGTCGCGACCATTGCCACGCAAACCGTCGACGAGTATGGCGTGCTGTTCCGCAACTTGTTCGCGATGGCCAGTCTGGAAGCAAGGGAAATTCGCGGGATCATCATTTCCTCTGTAGTCCCGCCGCTCGATTCCACGCTGCGCGAGGTTTGCGAGAGTTATTTCAACACCAAGCCGCTGTTTGTCGAACCCGGAGTGAAAACCGGCATGCCGGTCCTCTACGACAATCCGGCGGAGGTGGGAGCGGATCGCATTGTGAATTCGGTGGCGGCTTTCATGAAGTATGGCGGCCCGTGCATCGTGGTGGATTTTGGCACGGCCACGACCTTCGATTGTGTTTCCGCCAAGGGCGAGTACGAGGGTGGTGTGATCTGCCCGGGCATTGGGATCTCCGCCGATGCGCTGTTCGAGCGTACGGCGCGGCTGCCGCGCGTGGATATGCGCAAGCCGGCGGCCATCATTGGCCGGACGACGGTGGGCAGCCTGCAATCCGGTCTCTATTACGGCTACCTGGGGCTGGTGGATGGGATTCTTGCGTTGCTGCTGCAGGAACTGGGCGAGGAAACCAGCGTGGTCGCCACCGGAGGGCTGGCCTCGCTGATTGGCACCGGGTCGAAATATATCAAAGAGGTTGACGATTTCCTCACCCTGGAAGGTCTGCGCATCATATGGGAGCGCAATGCCGTTGCCAAGCCAGTCCGAGAGAGCGTTGCGCCCAAGGCCCAGCGAACCGCTTCGACTGCGGCGGAACCGCCGGGGGCCAAACCCTGGCCCAAGCCGCGTTCCCGCTGACCTGCCGTGGACAACTACTTCAACTACTTCACCGAAATTGAGCAGCACTTTCAGCAGCGCCGCGGCGGTATTTTGTTGCTCTCCACGCTGGATTGGGCGCTGATCGAGACCTGGAAAGATGCGGGCATTCCGCTGGAGGCCGCGCTACGCGGCATTGACGCGGCATTTGAGCGCTATGAGAAGCGGCCGTCGAAGCGCACGGTGAACAGCCTGGCTTATTGCGCGCAAGAAGTCCTGGCGGCGGCCGAGGATATGAAAGAAGCCGCGGTTGGGGCGGCGCGAGCCGAGGGAGAAGACGAAAAGCCCGCGGGATTTCAGACGGCCGAGATCGCTGAATTTCTCCGCCGCAATGCGGCCCAACTCGATGCCGCGAAGTTGCCGGAGGGGAAAGCGATCTCCGCGCGGGTGCTGGCGCAGGAAACCGCGGCCTCTCTGCGGGCGCTGGCCGCCGATCTGGAGGGCACAAAAGCTTTCCCGCGTCTGGAAGACCTGGAGCGGCGGCTCACTGTTCTGGAAGAAAAATTGTTTGCCGTACTGCTGGCAGCGACATCCGACGACGAGATTGTCGCAGTGCGTTTCGAGGCCGACCGTGCCATGGCTCCTTACCGGCGAAAGATGTCGGCGGCACAAATCGATCAATTGCAGAAACAATATGTGCACAAGCGGCTGCTGGAGAAATACGGCCTGCCGAGGCTGAGCTTGTTCTATATGTAGCCGATTCGTCATCTCCGGGAGTGGGCCGCCCCTGTGACCCCTGCGCCCCCTGTGGTTAAATCATTCCTTGAATCTCACCATTGAAAAACTCGTGTACGGCGGCGACGGACTGGCTCGATTGCCCGCGGATGCGCGCGGGCCGGGCAAGGCTGTGTTCATGCCGTTCGTGCTGCCCGGCGAGCAAGTGGAAGCCACGCTCGTCGAAGAGAAGCCGGGGTTTGCGCGGGCGCGCGCGGAAAAGATTCTGCAGGCATCTTCGTGGCGAAGCCAACCACGTTGCCCATATTTTCAACGTTGCGGCGGCTGCCACTATCAGCACACCAGCTATGAACACCAGTTGGAAATCAAGGCTGCGATCCTGAAGGAAAACCTGCGACGCATTGCCAAGCTGGAGTTGGATCAGGAACTCATCGTGCATCCGTCTCCGCCCTGGAACTATCGCAACCGGAGCCGTTTGAAAATTCAGACCAGCCCGGAATTTGCGCTGGGCTACTTCAAGTTCAACTCCCATGAGTTGCTGCCGGTGGAGGAATGCCCGATCAGTTCGCCGCTGATCAACCGGGCGATTGCCGCATTCTGGGAGTGGGGACGCACCGGGCAACCTGCGAACGAACTCCATGAGGTCGAATTCTTTGCCAACGCCGAGGATTCACGACTTCTCATCGAACTGTATTGTGGCCAGGGCGTTTCCGCGGAGGCGGCCGAGCGATTGGCGGAGGACGTTCAGGCAGCTCTTCCTCAAGTTGCCGGTGTGGTTGCGTTCCAAAGCTTCGCCGCCGGTCCGTCCGCGCAGAAAAGCGGTGAGCCCAAGAAGATCGCGGTGGCGGGCGCGACGGAACTCAACTACCAGACGGATCTGGCCTTGTACCGGGTCAGCGCCGGGGCGTTTTTTCAGGTGAATCGCCATTTGGTGGCGAAGTTAGTGGAACTGGTCACCAAAACTGGATCCGGAGAGGTTGCGCTCGATCTTTACGCCGGCGCCGGGCTCTTCTCCTCGGTCCTGTCGCGGAGATTTGCACAGGTAATCGCGGTGGAAGCGTCACAGATTTCCTACGCTGATCTAGTCCACAATTCCCCTGCGAATGTGAAGGCGGTTCGCGGCACCAGCGAGCAGTATTTGCAGAAGGCCGCGGGCAAGGTGCGGGCGGACCTGGTGGTGGTCGACCCGCCGCGAAACGGCCTGGGGACGGGCGCTCTGACCAGTCTGGCGGAGTCGGGCGCGCCGCGCATCACTTACGTGTCATGCGATCCCGCGACTCTGGCCCGCGATCTGGGACGTCTGCTGGGTGTGGGTTACCGCGTGGAGCAGGCGCACCTGGTGGATTTGTTCCCGCAGACCTACCACCTGGAAAGCGTGTTTCACTTGATGCGGTAAGGGATTTCCCTTACGGTCCACCCCCGCGCCCCTTTCCGGCAGTTATCTCGTGAATCCACAATCCAGCCCGGTTTCCCGTTCACGCACCGTCCACCGTCAACCGCTGCTCTGGGCCTCGCTGGCTTTTGCCGGCGGCATTGCTGCGGGCGCCTACGTGTGGAGGCCCCCGGTTTGGTGGCTGGTGACGGCGATTCTCTTTGCCATATTCGGAGCGTATTTCATCCGCCGCCGAATCTGGGCTGCTTCCGTTCTCGGCTGGTGCGCGTTGTTTGCCGCGGGGGCGCTGACCATCCAAGTACGCTCCCCCGCCAGCTCCGGCAGTTCGGGATTGCTTCCATTCGCCGCCGACCGCGAAGTCCTGGTTACTGGCCACGTCACTGCCGAAGGAGCCCTTCAGCGAGAGGGTTTCGGCGAAGCCCGGCAGATGCTGCAAGTTGAAACCGAGCAAATTTCCGCCGAAGGCCAAACCCTCGTAGATCATGCCGGCCTGCGCGTCGGCTTTTACAGCAAGCAATCCAGCGAAGAATCCGAAGCTACCGCGCCTGCCATTCCCGTCTTTCGCTACGGCGAGCGCCTGCGGTTCCCTGCGAAACTCTACGCGCCGCGCAACTTCCGCGATCCCGGCGCGTTCGACTATCGCGGCTATCTTGCCGATAAGGGTATTACCGCACTCGGGTCTACAAAGACAGGCGAGGTCGAGCTGTTGCCCGGTTTTGCCGGCAGCCGGGCGGAACTGTGGCGCACTCGCATGCGCCGCAGCATCGAGGAGAGGATTCGCGCACTCTGGCCGGCGGAGGAAGCCGCCCTGGTCGAAGCCATGCTGCTCGGGGAAGAGTCCTTCCTGGGCCGCGCCCTCAAGATGGACTTCCAGCGCTCCGGCACGTATCACGTGCTGGTAGTTTCCGGGTTGAAAGTCGGCATTCTGGCGTTGCTGGTTTTTTGGCTGATGCGGCGCCTGCGGGTGGGCGATGGGCCCGCCAGCTTGATCACGATTCTGCTCGCGGTTGGCTACGCCCTGCTTACGGACGTGGGGGCGCCGGTGTGGCGAGCCACGCTCATGCTCGCTCTTTACTTGAGCGCGAGGCTGCTCTACCGGCAAAGGTCCACGCTCAACACCATCGGCGCGGCAGCCTTGGCACTGCTGCTGGTGGACCCATCCCAACTGCTGGGTGCAAGTTTTCAGCTCAGCTTCTTGTGCGTGTTGATTATCGCCGGGGTGGCATTGCCAATTCTGGAACGCACCACCCAGCCTTTCTCCCGCGCCCTTCGACAACTGGATTCGCCTGGTTATGACGCATCCCTGCCGCCACCGATGGCCCAGAGAAGGCTCGATCTACGGATGATCTCTGGACGCGCCGCGCGCTTCCTGGGCAAGCGCATTCCGCTGCAAACGATGGCTGTCGGTGCCCGAGTTCTGCTGATCGCTTGTGACTTTTTCCTGATCTCTGTGATCTTGCAGTTGGGGCTCGCCTTGCCCATGGCGTACTACTTCCACCGTGCCACGCTGCTGGCCTTGCCGGCCAACATCCTGGCCGTGCCGCTCACTGAGCTCATCATGGTTGCCGCCATCGCGGCGGTGGCGATGTCGTATGTATCGCTGCTGGTGGCGAAAATCCCCGCGCTGCTTGCGGGCGTGGCGCTCGAGGCAGTTAGTGGCACGGTACGCTGGCTGGGCGGTTTGCGCATCGCCGATGTCCGCGTGGCCACGCCGGAACTCGCCGTCATCCTGGCCAGCGTGGCGGCGCTGGCGCTGGCCATGATTCTGGTCCGCCGCCGCCCATTGCTCGCCGGGGCTGGCCTGGCCGTGCTGGCCGCCAGCGCTCTCTGGATCTATGCCGTTCCCCCGCACCCGCACATCCGGCGCGGAGAACTCGAAGTCACCGCCATCGACGTCGGCCAGGGCGATTCCATCCTGCTGGTCTTGCCGCAAGGCCGTACCCTGCTGGTGGACGCCGGGGGCATGCCCCAGTGGATGCACTCCGACCTCGACATTGGGGAAGACATAGTCTCGCCGTATTTGTGGTCGAGGGGCATCAGCCATCTGGATGCGGTTGTGGTCACGCACGCCCACGCCGATCACATTGGCGGCATGGGGGCAATCCTGGCGAATTTCCATCCGCGCGAGTTGTGGCTGGGGGTCGACGCGCCGTCTCCGGAGCTGCAAAGAGTTCTCCGCGAAGCGAACGAATTAGGCGTCCACGTAGTTTCACACCGCGAAGGAGACAACTTTGCGTTGGGAGACACCACGGTTCGCATCCTGGCCCCAGCGCTTGATCCGGCGAGCCGCGCATTTCGTGCAAACGACGACTGCCTGGTAATCAAAATCAGTTTCGGCGGCACCTCCGCCTTGCTGGAAGGCGATGCGGAACGCGCCACCGAACGGCGCATTGCCGGCGAGCAGCCGCAGGCAGATCTGCTGAAAGTCGCTCACCACGGCAGTGCGACGTCGACCATCCCCGAACTGCTGGCGGCGGTGCATCCGCGCTTCGCGGTGATTTCCGTGGGCGCCCGCAACGTCTATGGACATCCCCGGGAGGAAGTTCTAAACCGGGTGGAGGAATCGAACGTAGCCACCTATCGTACCGACCTCGAGGGAGCCGTCACCTTTTATCTGGACGGCAAGAGCGTCAGCCCTCGCTTGGCGGATCTTCGCTAGTCTCGGCGTCGACGATTTCGAAGTCGTCCGAGTTCTCTCCCGGAGCACGCTGGTACTCCTCAATCACACCCCGCGCTTTGGCGGCATCTTCTTCGCGCACCAGGATGACGGTGCCGCCCACGCCAGGAAGAATATCTTGCGGGGCATCCAGCGCGGTTATGTCGGTCTGAATGCCTTGGGATTCCAGCAGGCCGCGCACCACCATGGCTTCGGATTCCTGCTCGGCATCGAAGACGCGCACCAGCTTTTCGTTTGGATTCGGACTCTGGTTGGCGCCACTCCTGCCGCTTGAACGGTCTTCCATGATTCCTCCGCTGTCGTGATTGTACCTCGCAGCCGGTGCTGGGGCGCGTTGAGTGACTGAAGTCCAGCATCCTGAGGCAGTTGCCGGGCTGGCACAAGCTCGCGACAATAAATGCTGGCTGGCCCGGCGCATCGTCGGTGCCCGGCTTCACATCCAATCAGCAATGAACGATGATCAGAGACGGTGACTTGTGCCCCGATGAGGATCAACCTATGGAGGACTTGAAGCGGATGCATATTGGAGATTTGGGCGAGGCAGCAGATGAGGCCCGAAAAATCCGCCGCCTGCAGATCATGATCAGCATGGTCATGTCGGTCATCGGCCAGGACCCGAACCTCACTCTGGAAGAAGCCTCAGAACTGGCCGCCGGCGCGCGGAAAGCGGCGCTCGCGATGTTCCCCGGCAAGCAACTTGCCTTCGATATCCTCTACAAACCACGCCTGCAACGGCTGATGAACGAGCGCTACCGCTTGCAATAGCGGCACATTGACGGGGTAGTATCCTCCGGGAAAATTCGGCTACACCAGCCCATCAACAAACGGCCTGAGGGGCTAATGAGTGCAATGGCAATGTTGCGCCAACAACGTTGGCCGTGGTTACAAAAGACAAAAGCGCCGGAAGAGTTCCGGCGCAATACCCAATCAATCGAGAAAAGACGCCTGTCAGTAGCTCATCGAAGTTTTGTTGGTGGGAATGTCCTTCGATGTCATGTCGAAGGTGAGCATGAATCCGTTTGTGCCCTTGAACTCGAAAGCGTCCGGGCCTTCGCGATAGGCCTCCAGCTCATTCGGCATCATGACGAAGCCGTCATTGCGCGGTGTTCCCCAGTACTTAACGTTTTTGAGCACCGCAGGTTCATCGCTCATGCCCTGAAAGCGCTTCAGCTTGACCTCGGCGGTCTTGCCCCCATTCAGCGTCGCATGCGCCTGGTCCTTGTCGAACGTCCAGGTATCGATGCTGCCCTCGGCGGTCTGGAACGATTTCCACTTTACCGGAAAAACGTGTCCCAGAATGTCGCCCAGAGCCTGGCGTTGTTCTGGCGTTGTAGCTTTGTCAAACGTGACCAAAGCCCGTTCCATCTGACCCTGCGAGAAATCGCCACCCAGATCGCCGGTGAGCCAGAACTTTGCGCCAGCGAGGTTAGTAGCGCCGTAGTGACCTTGATTGACTTTGTAGGCATTGTTGAACTTGCAGTAGTGTTCAGTTTTGCCGTGCTCGGCGTGCGCCGCCGGGTGCGAATTGAAATAGCACATGCAAAAGTGTGGACAGCTGCAAGCCTCAATCGCGGTGGCGTTGATCGCCCAGTCTGTCGTCGGCGAAGAAGTGTGGCCCGCGGATACGCCGAGCAGGGCAAGGACAATAAGCAATGGCACTCTGCGCATCAGAGTTACCTCCTTTCGGAGCGCGATTATCCACCCAAAAATGGGGTTTCGCAAGGCAAATCCGTGCTTCCAACCGAGGGTCGAAGAAGAGCTTGAGATCTTGAATAGCCAAAATCAGTCCCGTCTTCCCTCGGCTAGGTGTCGAGAAAAGGCGTGGCTGTTGAAAAGCTCCCTACCGAGAAATTCGCCAAGATAAAATCGTGCCAGGACGATCCGCCACCTCGAACTCCTACGCCAACTTCATCAAATCCGGGTCCCAATGCACGACTGCGCCGCGTTCCATACTGAGGTTGGCGAGCAGCGCTGCCCCGGCGGCGCGATAGCCGAAGACGCAATCTTCTACCACAGGTTGCCGGTTGCGGACGGCGGCGAAGAAATTCTTAAAGTGATCGTAGCTGTCGCTGTATCCCTCGGGTGCCACATATTTTTCGAATCCTGCCTCCGGCGGCCCATCGGGGTGCGGTTTCGGATACTTCTTCTCGTAGTCCGCGCGAATCTGTTTCTGCATCGCCTCGGGAAAACTGTCCGCGAACAGCCCCGGGTCTTTCTCCCGCGGCACGCGGTTTACGCTGACGGTTTGCCCGGAAATGTCCATGGTGCCTTCGGAGCCGGTGAAGGTCAGGCCCTCGCTCTCCTCGCCTCCGTCCACAAAATTCACGCGCAGACTGAGATTGAAGCCCTCGCGATAGTCAAACAGTCCCAGCATCACGTCGGCGGCATCGCGGCCATCTTTCCAGAAACGCAGCCCGCCGGTTGCCATGGCACGGGTAGGACCGTGCACGCCGGTGATGAAGTGGGTTCCGCTGAAAAGATGCACGAACAGATCGCCGGCCACGCCGCTGCCGTATGCCTTCCACTTGCGCCACTGGAAGAAGTGCTCCGCATTAAACGGAATCCTGGGAGCCGCCCCCAGAAAGCGCGGCCAGTCACAGGTTGCGGTGGATGCATCCGGAGGCACGGTGTAATTCCACGCGCCCACGGACGAATTGCGGTCCCAGCGCGCCGTCACCATGTTCAGTTGTCCGATCGCTCCCGCGGCCAGCAGTTCCTTTGCTTTGGCGTAGACGATCGAACTCACCCGCTGGCTGCCGATCTGTAGGATGCGTCGGTTCGCCTGCGCTGCATCGATCATCTCCGGCCCATCGGAGTACAGATGGATCATCGGCTTTTCGCAATACACGTCTTTGCCGGCCTTCACGGCATCGACCGAGGCCTGCTTGTGCCAGTGGTCGGGCGTACCGATGATGACCGCGTCAATATCCTTCCGCGCCAGGATCTCGGCATAGTCGCGCGTGGTGAAGACGTCCTGCCCCCACAGTTCCTTGCTGCGTTCGAGCCGCCCGTCGTAGCAATCAGCCACGGCCACCAGCTTCACGCCGGGTACCTGCACGGCGTGGCTGGTATCGCCCTGGCCCTGGCCACCCGCACCGATCAGCGCGATCTGGATGTAGTCGTTCGCTGCCACCGGTTTGGCGGGCTCGGTCTGGGCCGGAGCCAGTGCATATACGTTTCTGGCGAGCAGAGTTCCCGCCGTCGCTCCTCCGGCAAGCTGGAGAAAATTTCTACGATTCCATTCGCGCATAGTTGATCCTCACATTGGGACGTAACGCATCCGAGATTGGAGCCAATCTGAGACTACCAAGTCGATGTTAGTTTAGCAGCGTCGATCTCGAAAATGCAGATCGATGTCGCAAACAAGGTGGTTTCACCACATGAGAATTGCTGGTGAACGTCGATGAGTGTAACCGCGATTTGACATCAGTTATGCCATGGGCAATACAGGGTGTCACTGCAGGGCCAGTATTGCTATCAAGCATGATCCAGCGTCACTCCCTACGCCGGGCGAACAGGTGGCGGTATTTCCGCCTTTGAAGCTGGTCAACAGAATCGAACCCTTGGCGCCTAACTGCGGGTCGAAGTAGCCAAAAACTGGACCACTGCTGCCCGGGCTGCTGGAATAGGTGAGGGTTGCTGAAAAAGCATTGCCCACGGTATTGCCCGCCACTGTGAAGTTGCCGAGATTGGTTTCGCCGCCGAGGCCGGTCAGCGTGCCGTTCGTGTCGGTTATGCCCAACGCTAATGTTCACGGTGTTATCGAAGGCACTTGTTCCACCGTAGGCACCCATAGGCGGAAAACTGGCCGGCGCGCCGGTCACGCTCACGGTTCCAGGCCCTCCGCAGATGCCTGAGGTGCTCATGGTTCCGGAAAAAGGCGGGTTGGCGGAGGTGTTCAGCGTTCCGGTGATCGTGTCGACCTCGGTGCCTCCAATATCGAGGGCGAGCGTCACCTGGTTCGAGGAATTGATGGTTCCGGTTATGCTGCGGTCTCCGCTATCGGTGCCGGTGCAGGTGAAGCCAAGATAGTCCACAGAAATGTTGGCAGCGGTGGCAAGAGAGGAACCAACAATATCCGCTTCCAACACATTGCCTGCCGGCCCGTTGGCCGTCACTGAGCCCGGGCCTGAAATATTTCCGCTGCCGTCTTGCGTCAGGTTGGCTTCGAGCGCGATCGGGTGAGGGGTTTTCCCGGCGATCACGGTGAAATCCCAGGATCCGGCCATGGAACCGGGTTGGGGTGTGGGATTGGGGCTGGCCTTATCGCCGCCCTTACCGCCCCCACAGGCGACCATTTCCAAGGTCGCCAACAGTGCTAGAGCAAGCCAGCAAACTGAGAGTCTAGATCTGAGGAGTTTCATCTGCGTCCCCCATTATGAAAGTTGCGTTGGCCGATGTTTTGCGCAGCCGGTTCAACTCGGTGGCCACATCCGCGGATCACTTCGTCCTGATCTCGTCCGGCCACAGTTCCCTGACATCAGTGCATAAAGGTGATGGCGTCAGCCGTCGTGTTGTCGCTGCCCATGACCTCGACGCTGGTGGGACTGATGACGTAGAGCACCAGGCTGCTGCCTCCAAGCACCGGCAGATTGACGCTGGCTGTTCCCCGTCCCGAAGCCGATACCGTATAAGTTCCGGCCAGAGCGCCCGCTGGGGTATTGGCCGAGAGGGTTCCGTTGTTCAACGTGATTTCCGTAGCGAGATTCGGCGACGCGGGCATCATCGGCAAGAAGGTTGCGCTGGCGAAAGTCCCATTGATCGTCGACGTTGTAAACGGTCCCGGCGCTTGCGGCTGAAAAAAGCCGAACTCCGCCGTGGTCCCCGATTCACCCAAGATGAAACCATCGTTGGAGTTGTCCAGGTAGAACACGTAGTCCACTGTGTTTCCGCCTAAAGTGTAGGAAGCGGTTGCCCGGCCGTTGCTGGCAACGCTGTACGTGGCGGTTGCACTCTGATTCAGGTTGCCCACGCCTCCGGACATCTGATCGAACTGTAGGTTGAAGGTTCCTGCGCCGCTGTTGAAGCCGGAAGCCAAGCCGACCGTCGTATCCGACGAAGCTGGCGAGCCCGGAACCACTCCCCAAGTGCTGAATACGAGCGCAGCGTTCAGATTGCCGTCGTTATAAGCGCCTGGGTTCGCCTGGGAAGAGACAACCCCGGCAAGCGCGCTGTAGGGCGAGCCGCCGGATGAAGTAACATCTAGCGCGAATCCGCCTCCCGAAGAATTCACGTAAACCACCCAGCCGTCCTGTTGCCCACCTATCGTCCGGTTCAGGCTGACGCGGGAGAAGACATCCGGGGGCAGCGGGGTTGTGCCAGTGAAGGACACGTTGGCGGTGACGGTTCCCGCATTGTTGATATCGGCCACTCCTGCGCTCAGATTTCCGTTGCTATCGGTAAACCTGCCGACCTGGCTCATCCGTCCGCCGCTGGGGTCCGTGCCCACCAAGCCGAAGGCATAGTCTCCGCTCAAGGATTGGTCGGGCTGAGCTTCGACGAAAACTCCCGAGCCTGAGACTGTGCCCACTATTCTCGACTGGTCGGCCACGTCGTTGGATTCCACGAGCCGCGCGGCGTTCCGCCACCTCCCTGCTCCAAAACAAACGTATAGGTGAAGGTTTCGGGGATAAGGTCAAAGCCAATGAAGCTGAACGTCAGACTCCCCTGGTTGGGGGTAGCGCTATTGGTGCATTGCCCGCCCGTGAACATATTCTGCCCCTCACCAGATTGGTTCACCGGCGGACCGAATATGTTCGGTGCGTCCACGAAATCTTCCGCGCCGTCAACGTTGCCGTTGGCATCAACGCCAAAGGCGCCGACAGCCGTCACCGGGCCATTGCTGTCGAAGCCGGTGAATAGAAAATGGTACAAGCCGAAAAGAGCGCATGCGGTGGAGGTGTGTGGGTTAACCGCAAGCGGGACCGCATTGGAGGGACTGACCCCCATGCCGGTAAGGGTTATGGCGATGGAAATGTTCCCCGGATTCGCAATCAGGCCAGGGTCGATCACGGCTGTGAGCTGCGTGGAGGAGACCCCCAGCGTCGGGATCTGCGTACCACCATTCCAGATAATGTTCTCTTGCGAATAAAAACCCGATCCATTGATCGTCAGAGTGAAAGGTGGTCCGCCGGCGGTTACGCTCGAAGGGGAGATCGAAGTGATGGTCCCCGATGGAAGTGGTGCTCTGTGTCCACCTGTGGGACCCAAGTTCCCGCACGCCGGCAGAATACTCAAAGCAGCGCTCAAGCCACTCCCGAAAAGCCACCTACGCAACTGACTGTTCATACGCGCCTTCTCTCAAACGGTGGCCAAAACCACGCTTGAAAAGGGCGGCATTCTACAACGGGACACCGCGCCGGACAAGCAGTTTCTTCGGTAGTCCCGCAGACTGGGGTGCAGGAGAACTTCTATTTCGGGCAAGAGCAAGCGCCAAATTGCATTGCCATCCGGTTGTTAACACGATTACGTAAACTGAGAATTGCTGGCGTCAGGGCTACTCCTCCAATTTCAACCCCGCTGCAGGGGTGCAGCCGAATTTTTCCCGGAGGATACTACCCCAGCGGCGCAGCATTGACCCCTTCATCCCTGCCGAACTAGACTCACTTTCCAGTGAGGTATTTCATGCGGCGTTCCGTCTTTTTACTGGCAGTCTTTCTGTTTCTGGCTTTGCCCTCTTTCGCGGATGAAGGACATGGCGAGGTAGAACACCACGAAGACCTGACATCTGAACAACTCGGCACCGTGCATTTCCCCATTTCCTGTGCCCAGTCTGCGCAGGAGCCGTTCACGCGGGGCGTCGCCCTACTGCATTCGTTTTGGTATGAGGAGGCGGAAAAGGCTTTCGACGAGGCGGCGAAAGGCGATTCGCAGTGTGCCATGGCGCATTGGGGTGTGGCCATGAGCCTGTGGCACCAGCTCTGGAACAACACCGATAAGGCCACCGACGAGCGCGGGCTGGCGGAAGTCAAGAAAGCGCAATCACTGCACGCCAAGACCCGGCGCGAGCGGGATTACATCGCTGCCATCAAGGCCTACTACTCCAGCTCTCGCAAGCGCGACCACCATGCCCGGGCCACGGCCTACTGCAATGCAATGGAGCAGGTTTATACGCGCTATCCCGACGACCACGAAGCGGCGGCCTTCTATGCGTTGTCGCTTCTGGCCTCGGAGCCGGAGAACGATACGGACTTCGCCAACCGGAAGAAGGCAGCGGCGGTGCTGGAAAAACTGTTCGCCGTTGTACCGGACCATCCCGGAGTGACTCATTACCTGATCCATGCCTACGACAAACCTGCAATGGCGGAACTGGGACTGCCCGCGGCGCGCCGTTATGCCAGGATTGCCCCCGCCGCTCCCCACGCCCTGCACATGCCCTCGCACATCTTTGCCCGCCTGGGGCTATGGCAGGAAGATATTGATTCGAACCTGGCGTCCATCGCGGCTACGAGAAAGAGCACCGCCATGCACATGGGCGGCGAAGGCCATCAGTTCCACGCCATGGACTTTCTGGTCTACGCCTATCTGCAAAGCGGGCACGAAGAGGAGGTGCAGCGCCTGATCGCGGAAGTGAAGGCGATGCCGCCCATGCAGGACATGTATGGCGAGGGCTTCGATCCGCGCATTGCGTCTTTGGTGGACTTCGAGGCGGCGTATCCTCTGGAACTGCATCACTGGGCCGATGCCGCCGCCCTGGAACCCGTGCCCGGCGCCACAAATGCCGCTCCCTCCGTGACCTACCGGGCGCGCGCTATTGGAGCAGCCCATTTGGGCAATGTTTTGGAAGCGAGAAAAGATTTGAGCCAGATTGAGGCTATCCATCAAGCCATGATCGAGCAGAAGAAGACGTCATTCGCAGATGCCGTCGACCAGGATCGCCGGGAGGCGCTGGCATGGATCGATCACGCCGAGGGCAAGAATGAGGAGGCGATTCCGTTGCTGCGCGCCATTGCCGACAAGGAAGACGGCGCGCTCGGAGCCGGCGATGCGCTTCCGGCGCGCGAAATGCTGGCTGACATGCTGCTGGAGATGAAGCATCCGGAACAAGCCTTGGCGGAGTACGAGGCGGATTTGAAGGTTAATCCCAACCGCTTTGACGGGCTGTATGGCGCCGCTCGCGCAGCGGAAATGGCCGGCAAAAATGACCAAGCCAAGACCTACTATGCGCAACTGGTCAAGCAGTGCGATGGATCAAATTCCGAGCGCCCGGAACTTGGCCAAGCCAAGGAACTGCTGGCGAGAAAGTAGGAGGCTCTGAGATCCAATTGCTACTTATTTCCAAAACATCAGCTTGGCTGCCAACGCCGCTGTAACTACCAGCGCGCCCAGAAGCGAATTGTATTCGCTGTGCTTCCAATACAAATCCCATGAGAATGCGCCCCGGCGCTCCTCAAATGGGGTCAGGCGGGGGAACAGACTGGGTACATGACGGGCATATTCGTCAAATTGCGGGAACTGGCTGCGCAAGAACGTTTCTTCCGCCCGAATCACCGGAACGTAAATCGCGAAGAAGAAAATGACGATGGCGACGCCCACCCACCAACTCCGTGACGCTAACGCAAAACCACAGGCCAGGATCAGCGAGCCGAGATACAGCGGATTGCGGGTGTGCGCATAAGGTCCACCGGTCGCCAACTGCTCGTTCTTCTGCACGTAGCCGGAGGCCAGCGCCCGTACCACCAAGCCGGGAATAACGATGCATGCGCCCATGAGAATCGACCCGGCGGTCGGCTTCGCCAGCCATAGGTAAAGCACGGCAAACGCGAAGCCAAGCGGGACGCGGATCACACGCGCTACTTTTGACCAACTAGCCACGGCCGCTCCTCAACAGTTGGCGGGCTGCGGTGGCAACCTGGTCCGAATTGATTTCGAGGAGTCCCTCATCCGGCTGAGCGCGGCGAGCATGGGATGTGCCGCTTGAAGGACTGCGCAGCACCACGCTGCGAGTTCCGAATGGGCCGTTCCGCACCGGATTCGTGGGGCCGAAAATGGCAACCACCGGAATGCCCAACGCGGCGGCAAGGTGCATAGGGCCGGTGTCGCCGCCGATGAACAAACGCGCGCGGCGGGTGAACGCGATCAACTGAGTGACGGAACATGCAATGCCTTTGGCCGCTCCCTGGCTGGCGGTCTCCACGGCCCGAACCAACTCCTGCTCACCGGGGCCGGAATTGATGAATGACTTCAGCCCGCTTTCCGCCAACTGCCGGGCCACGTTTCCATAACGCTCCGCCGGCCACCGCTTGGCGCCCCATCCCGCGCCCGGATTCACGATGACAAAGTCGCCAATGCTCAGCTCTCGCAATTGCCGCTCACAATCCCGCTCGGCGGCTTCGTCATGCGGAAATTCCACCGGTGGCAATTTCAGCGGGTGGCCCACAACTGCTTCCGCCAGGGAAAGATTCTGCTCCACGATGTGATCTCCCCGGGTAATTGCCTGATGCGTGTAGAACATGCTAGCCGCATTCTCGCGAGGCTGTGCCACCCCATCGATCACCGGCGCCCCCGACCAGCGGGCAATCAGGGCGGAGCGCACTGCACCCTGGAAATCCACGGCAATCTGGTAGCGAGGAGCACGCAATTCGCTGAGGGCGGCGGCCATTTCCTGCCAACTCTGGATCGAGAGCAGCGCCTTCCGCCACTTCGCCGTGTTCACCGCGTGAATCCGGTCTACCAGCGGCCGCTGGGCTGAACGCGGACCGGAGCGCGGGTTAGGCAGGGTGCACAGCAACTCCGCCCAGCGTTCCTCGATCACCCAATCCAAGGCTGCTTGCGGGAACTCCTGCCGCAATGCAGTGACGGCGGGTAGGGTGTGGATGATGTCCCCCATCGACCCCAGCCGCACGACCAGTATCCGGCTCACCCTCGCCTGCGAAACTGAATTGCCGGGAGGACTTGTGCTTGGCGTCTGCATGCTCACCGAGACGGCGGGCCAAGCCGCGCGCGGATGATCTCACTCGCCGAATGATTCTTGGGATCGCCGACAATTTTCACCTGGCCGCCGCACTCGATCACAACCTCGCGCTCCGGCACTGTATCGGCCGTATAGTCTGTGCCCTTGGCCTGCACATCGGGACGGATTTCTCGAATCAGCGCTCGAACATCGGGCTCGGAGAAAATCACAACCGCGTCCACATCCGCCAGGGCCGCCAGAATTTCGGCACGCTCTTCGGCGGGCATGACCGGCCGGCCTTCGCCTTTCAGGGTCCGCACCGAATCATCGGCATTAACCGCCACGATCAGGCGCCCCCCCAACTGCTTCGCTGCCTTCAAGTAGCGCACGTGACCGACGTGCAACAGATCGAAGCAGCCATTGGCCAGCGTGATGGAGTCGCCGGCCTGTCGCCATTGCGTCACTCGCTGGCGCATCGTGGCGCGGTCGATGATTTTGCTGTCGGTTTCTGGGTTCAATGGGATCTTGTCATGGGCGGCGCCTGCTCCAGCGCCGCCAGCAGTTCTTGCTGGGAAACGGTGGCTGTGCCGCGCTTCATCACCACGATTCCGCCCGCGTAATTTGCCAGATGGGCCGCCTCTTCGGTGCTGGCGCCGGCCGCCAGGGCCGCGGTGAAGGTCGCGATGACGGTGTCCCCCGCGCCGGTCACGTCGGCCACCTCATCCGAGCCAAATATCGGTATGTCGATGGGCTTGTGCCGCCCGCTGAATGCCGCCATCCCATCGCCCCCGCGAGTAATCACCAGCGACTGCAGCTTCATCCGGCTCATAATCTGCTCGCCCGCCGCGCGTAATCGCGACCAATCCTGGCCAATTTTCACCCCCAGCGCTTCTTCCACTTCCGGCTCGTTGGGCGTGGCGGCGGTCACTCCGGAGTACTGCAGCATGCGATGGCGCGAGTCGAGCACGACCGGCACGCCTTTGAGCACGCCCTTTTCACGGATCGCGTTCAAGATGGCAGGCGTGGCCGCGCCGTAGCCGTAGTCCGAAATCAGCAGTGCGTCCGAAGCCCGCACATACTCCCGTGCCGCCAGCACCAGCTCGCGCTTCAGATGATAGTTGGGCTCGGACTCCGGTTCGCGGTCCACGCGCACCACCTGCTGCCTCCAAGTGTGCGTCATGCCCGCTAGAATTCGAGTCTTGGTCACGGTGGCATAGCTTTTGTCTTTGAGCACTCCGCTGACCGGAATCCGTTTATGGCGGAAGCCACGGAGCAGCAGACGCCCCGGCTCATCATCGCCCAACACGCCCACCGGAAGCACGTTGACCCCGAGGTCGGCGAGATTGTTGACTGCATTCGCTCCCCCGCCCGGCGCCACCGTACGCTCGCGATGCTTCAGAATCAGCACCGGAGCTTCGCGGGAAACGCGGGAGATTTCCCCGAAGATGAACTCATCGGCCACCAGATCGCCGGCCACCGTCACCGTGACGTTCGGGAACAAACTGACAATCTTCCGCAGCCGTTCCGTCTCTTTGGAGTGCTTGCTCATCGCAGGAGGATTTTCTCACGTCCGGCCCGCCTTTCCTCCACCACGCGCAGCAGGGTATCGATAACGTTAGGCGCGTCCACCAGCTTCATTTTGACGGGGACCACGGCCAGCGGCTGCAGCTTGGCAAGATGCGGGCCCAGGTTGATCGCGTCTTTCTCCGTGGTGACGTAGCCTCCGCCTTCTCCCGCTCGGCACAAATCCAGGAGCTCGCGGATGTCTGGTTCGGTGTAGGCGTGGTGGTCGCGGTAGAAAGCTTCCGCCACGGGCTGGATGCCCGCAGTATGCAGTTGGCGGAAGAAATTCTGCGGCCGGGCGATGCCGCAAAAAGCCACCGGACGCGCCGGAATGTGCCGAGGCAAAATGCCGCGGCGCGCCTGCCATACCAGCTTTCCATCCAGGGGAAATGATTCGGGAGCGGCGCCGCTGACCAGTACCACGGCATCGGCGCGGCGCAACGAACTCAGCGGCTCCCGCAGGCGGCCGCGAGGCAGCAAGCGGTCGCGTGCATCTTCGGGAGTGACCAGCACAATATCGAAATCCCGGGCCAGGGAGCGGTGCTGGAAGCCGTCGTCGAGAATGTGAAGTTCCGGACCAAACTTCTCCTCGGCAAAAAGTCCGGCCTGGTAGCGGTCTTCGCCGACCACCACCGGCACCTCCAGCCGCCGGGCCATGAGCACCGGCTCATCTCCAAATTCGCGGGCGGAGCCGGCAGGATCGACCAGCGCTACGCCGCGCGTCTTGCGCCCATAGCCTCGCGAGAGAATGTCAAACTTTACTCCTCGACCTTTCAGCAGCTCGCCCAAGAGCAGAACGAACGGGGTCTTGCCGGAACCGCCCACGGAGAGGTTCCCCACGCTGACGACCGGCCCTTGCAGTTTCCGCGTGCGCAAGACTCCCCGGTCATAGAGTGTGTTTCGGCCTCGTACTCCCATACCGAACAGGGAACCAAGCCAGGTGCGGCCGGAGGCATTCATTGGGGCGGCGTGGGGTGGCCGCTCTCCTTCCCGAACCTTGGAGGCTGAATCACTGTGCCGGTGGATCGCTCCAACAGACCACTGAGGGCTTCCAGTGTCCTTTGCGTCGCGCCCTGGTGGGCGCGCAAGGTTTCGGCGGCATGACGGCCCAGAGACTTGCGTTCCGCTTCATGGGAAAGCAACTCCAGGAAAGCCAGCGGAAGCTCGGCCGGTGAAGCGATGCGCACCGCATCGCGACTTTCGAACAATCTTACAACATCGCGAAAATTCTCCGTGTGGGGGCCTACGATGATGGGAACTCCATACTGCGCCGGCTCCAGGATGTTGTGCCCACCGCGAGGCACCAGGCTTCCGCCGACGAACGCCAGATCACTGAGAGCATACAGCGACGCCAATTCGCCCATGCTGTCGACTAACAGCACGCCGCCAGCCAGCGGCTCCCCGTTCCACAGCGACCGCCGCCAGAAACGGACTCCAAGCTTCTCCAGCAACTGCACGACTTCGCCGCAACGCTCGGGATGGCGTGGGGCCAGGAGCATCACGGCGCGGGGATGGCTGGCCAGCACATTTTCGAATGCCTTCAACAGCAGTCCTTCTTCCCCCTCCATCGTGCTGCCACAGACGATCACCAGGCCGGTCTCGGCTTGCTGGAACGCGGAGCGTAGACTCGCAACGATCGGCGGCGGGGCAGGGGCCGTCACATCGAACTTCAGGTTCCCGCTCACCTGGACTCGCGCCGCCGGCGCTCCAATTTCAACCAGCCGCTTCCGGTCCTCCTCGGTCTGGGCCAGGAAGAGGTCTACGGGATGCAGCACTTTGACCAGGACCCCGTGCCAGCGGCGATATCCCGGCCGGGACCGGTCGGAGATGCGGGCGTTGACAATGGCAATGTGGGCGCCTTCTCGTTTCGCCAGTCGCAGGAGATTTGGCCAAAATTCAGTCTCAGCGATAACGATCAGCTCCGGCCGCAGGCGGAGCAAATAGGGATGTATGGCAAACCCGAAATCCAGCGGAAAATAGAAGACGTTTTCCTCGCCAAAGCGCTCTCGCGCCAGCTTCTGGCCGGTGTCCGTGGTGGTTGAGACCACGACCCGTTTACCGGGAAAACTGCGTCGCAACTCCGCCACCAGGCCACTGACCGCGAGAACTTCTCCCACCGAAACGGCGTGCACCCAGATGACCGGGCGTGGAGAGGGTTCGGCCAAACGATTGGGCACCATTCCCAGCCGCTCGCCCATTCCGGCACGATACTTGCCATGGCGCAGCCCCTGCATCAGCCAATAGGGCAGGCTGAGCAGCAATCCCAACGCTAGCATCGTGCTGTACAGCCAGTACATGAGGAATGGGACATTCTACCCGCTCTGTGCAGGCACAACCATCCAGGCACCGCCGGCGAAGCGGCTGGCATCCTATAATCGAAAGCCATGTTCTCCCAGCCACGAAAGCGTGTCGTGTTGCGAGCCATTGCGGGAATCTCGGCTCTTGTTCTTTCTGGCGTGGTTTGCCTGGCAGCCAAGCAGTTCATGATGCCGGAGGCGCACTCAGCCGCCACTTACCCGGCCCACGACCGGCATGCCGATGAAGGCGTTACGGTTGCCCTTGATCCCTATGACATGGCCGAGAAGACCGGCATTTTTTCCATCCGTTACGGGGGAATCGGCGTCTTGCCGATTCTGATGATCGTGACCAACGATGGCGACCAGCCCATCTCTCTCGCCGAAATCAAGGCCGAACTGGTCACCGTGGACCGCGCCAAGCTTTCTCCAGCGGTGCCAGACGACATCTACCGCCGCCTTGCCCACCCTTCCGCCAACACCAACCGGTATCCCCTGCCGTTCCCAACCAAGAAAGTAAAAGGTGGCGTCAGCAAAGAGGCGCAGGAAGAAGTTGGGAACGCGCAGTTCGCAGCCAAGGCGGTCGAGCCTCACAGCACGCAGGCTGGATTTCTGTTCTTTGATGTACGGGGAATCTCCACGCCCCTGGCCGGAGCGCACTTCTACCTCACCGGCGTGCGCAATGCCAAGGGGAACGAGCTCATGTATTTTGAAGTTCCGCTGGAGAAATATTTGAGCGCAACCGCGAAGCCTTGAGTTCCACGAGCGATAAGAGGCCGTAGCGTCAGCGCGAGCTGTCGTACCAGTGCTGCCAGGCAGTTTGGTCCATCCCGAAATTCTGGCCGGAAATGTCTTGCAGTGCGTGCACCGTCCAGTTCCGCTGCTGGGCCGTGAGTTGCGAGTCGTTGAGCCAGCCGACCAGGCCTCCGGCTGCAACCATGCGCTGCTCGTGCGTGTACATGCCAGACTCAGCCAAGCCGCACGCCGCCTGCTCTTGCACCACGGCAGATGGATCGTTGTGAAAACGGTCCAGGAGCACAGAGACCGTTTCGTCCGTCCCAAGAATCGCCAGACCGTTTACCGCCGCCACGCGGACGCTGGCATCAGGATCATCCAGATAAGCCTCGATAGTCTTTGCCGTTTCTGACGGATCGACGCCGCGGTTCCCCAATCCGCCCATGCTCCATAGTGCCCATGCGCGTTGATCGTGATTTCCAGCCGCGCGTTTTAGCTTGGCTAGGCCAGCTACGTTTTGCGGGATGCCGTCCATAGCGAGATCCGCCTGGATGGCCGCCTGGCGGGCGCGCATATCGTGGAGGTCAAGGGCGACCGTGATCAGTTGATTCGCCCTGGGCGTGCGGCGTGTTTTGCCAACCCAACTTTCGGACTGAGCCAGCACCTGCTCGGCCGCGGCGGAATCGCCAGCAGCAACCCGGGCGAGAAGTCCTTCTGCTTCGGATTGCGCCGTCGGGTTGGAGGCGCTCGTCACGCTGGCGCTTTCCCGCGTGTGCGTCGCCAGCGAGGAAATGAGTCGCTTGCCGGCAAATTGCAGCCCACAAGCCAGCAATGCACTTACAGTGATGAGAGCCACAAACCAAAGAATGACCGGTGCATTGCCCGCAGACCATGAATCTGGTTTGGCAGGCGGAGTGAGTGGGCCGCTCTGTGCCAGCGCGCTTTTTGTCGCCGCTCCGCTCTGGACCTGTGCGCCGGCCACGTCCGCTTGCAAGGGATGCGATTCCACCGCAAGATCGGATTTAGAGCGATCCGAAAGCGAGGATTCCGGCGGTTGAGGGTCTAACGGCACGCCGAAAATGGTACGGTGGCGCCCAGCGCGTCACAAGTTACCTTCGGCACTAAAATTCCAGATGAAAGCGGAAGCCTGGCACCCAAACCGGGCCGCGATCGCGGTTGTAACCGGGGTTGTTGATGTGCTGCAGATCGGGTCCGACGAAAAACCCGTGCCACACATGGGCGGTGTAGTAGCTCTCGACAATGTTTTCGCGGCCGTAGCTTAGCGCGCCATCGCCTAAGAGGAAGCCCAGCCCGCCCAGTTCCAGGTAGTGCTGGTGGTCGGCGGAAATTCCGTTGGAGACGAACGTCGCTCCCACCTTGTCCAGTTTGCGGCGCCAGCTATACCCCGCCAAATCCGCCCCCACCTGCACCGTGCCATCAACTTCGGTATAGGCGTAGGACTCATGCTGTCCCTCGTCCCATCCCCAACGAGCATAGCCCCGTAAGTGGTGGGCAAAGTCCTGTTCCAGGTTCACCCCGAAGCCATATTTCACGGTGGTTTGTAAGGGATGCGCCGTGATGTCCGGCCGCGGAGTCTTGCCCTCGAGGAAGTTTTCGATAGCGGTACGGTAGACGCCCATGTTGGCGTGGTTTACGAATGACAGGAGGCGAATGCTCGTGTTCCGCTTGCCCGCCAGGCTGGGATGAAGGTCAAGTTCGAAATTCTCGGCGCGCGCGCGGCGCAAATTCCAAACCAAGTCAATCCCGTTGGCCACCTTAGGCATGAGCCCTTCCGCGAATCGAAAGGCCCAGTTGCGATCGTAGTACTCCGCCATCACCCCAAAGGTGTAGCCACGGGTGTCGGCGGCATAGTCGTAGGCGCCATTGTTGTCCACGGTCCAGTTCATGAACTGGTAGTGGCTGTCGCTGCCTACGCCGTTCTGGTCGAAGAAATCCGGCATGCTGAACTTGCCGGCACGCAGCTCCAGACGCCGAACCGGCAGGCTGGTGGCCAGCGCGAGGGACCCTCGTTCCGTTTCCACGCTTTCGCTGCTCAGCGGAATAATCTGCCGAACCATGCCGCGAGCGATGTAAGGCGCCTTGGAGAGTAGAGGATTCCGCACCACATCCAGATTGGTGAAGCCGGCCAGACCCAGGCCGTCACTCAGGCCGCCGCCACTCGCTTCCTCCACATCAAGAAACACTTCGGTCTGGTTGCTGAGCTGGTATCCCAGAAACAGCGTGGACACATTGGAAGTGGCGTTGTCGGAACGGCTTCGCAGACTATTCGGGCCGCTGTACTTGGCGTCAAACGGAGGGTGGTACTGAAAGATAATATTGTCCTGTCCCGAAACCCAAAAACGCGAAGTCTGCGAGTGCGGAAACATGGTCACGGCAGGATCATCCGCCGCGGCATCGTTCGCGGCATTCTGATCGGCAGCCTGGGCAAACGCCGACCGCCCAAAACCGGCAAGGATCAAGAGAAAAATCCCAGCGCCAACGAAGGCGGCTGGGGATAGGCGAATTGTTCTTGCGACGATCACGAGATTCGGGTCTTGGACCGGAGCCGGGACGCCGGTTAGGTTAGCCTTAGTATATAAGGGATAATAAACTATAGTTAATTCCGGGCAATCCTTCGTTTGCAATCCAGCAATTACCCAAGTTCAGGACCCGCCCCGAAGTCATGAGAACCGGACCCACCCCAAGGTTCTCGGTTGGGACCCACGAAAACTTTTTAGCCTACACTCCTTTGGTTACAGGCTGGTTACAAGTCAAAGCCGGCATTTGAAACGGAGAAAACTTCTTCCTTCATTTGTCTTCCCTCCGGCTTCGGTCCCAAGCAGAGGTGACGGAGCAAGCCCAAGCGAACGGATTCCTCTTAAGCAGCGACCGATCTCATCGAGCACGGATTCGCCGCATTGCCACCCTAGGCTGAGCGGCAGAGCGGCCAACCACCAGCCCGCTTGGCGAGTTCGTTGGTTTTGTTTCGTAGCGGAAGAAGCAGAAGTGAGGCGATAGCCTGGAAGGAAAATTCTATCGGGTCACGTCCACCGCTTCTACCCCGGCCAGTCACTCATACTTGAAGCTGTCCTTGCTTCGCTTGTCATATACTGCGGCTTGAGCCGATGCCAGGTTCGAGTTGAGGTATCGGCTACGTTTCTTGTATCATACCCCCCTACGGTATAGTCAAGGGAAAAATGGCTCACACCATACGCGATCAGGAGAAGTTGATTTTGCGAGTTCGCCGCATTCGCGGCCAGATTGAAGCTCTGGAGCGCGCCCTGACCGCCGAGCAGGACTGCTCCGACGTGATGCAGTTGATTACCGCGGCCCGGGGCGCGTTGAACGGCTTGATGGCGGAGGTACTCGAGGATCACGTCCGCTTCCACGTGATTGATCCCAAGCAGAAACCCAGTTCTGAACAGTCGCTGGCGGCAGACGAGCTGATCGACATCATCCGAGCCTACCTGAAGTGAGCGTCTGTTTTTCTCTGCATCGACGCTGACGCTAGAACCCCGGGCCGAAAGCCGTCCAAAAAGAAGTTAGGACAGCCCGGAGCCCCCCGAGGCCGTCCTATAAACCCTCCCGGTTAGAAGGGCGTACTGGAGTCAGCCTAAAACCAGCCTGTTTCAGTATGATTGCGAAACTGTGAATTTCCGGTAAATTCGAATCCCGGTGACTCGCAGCTTGGACGGATGGTCAGGCAGGGATTTTTCCCGCAACCGAACTCCGATTCCCTCACCGTGGGGGCCGATAACGTTGCACGGCTAAGTCCTGCTGTTACTATACTTACGTTTTCCAGGCGACTCGATGCCCCGCAAAATAGAGAAATCGCAGGAACTGCAGAAACGCGCTGAGAAAATGATTCCGGGCGGCGTGAACTCGCCGGTGCGGGCTTTCGGCGCGGTGGGCGGCGATCCGCTATTCATCGTTCGCGGAGAAGGTTCCCACGTGTGGGATGCGGATGGCAATGAATACATCGACTACATCGGCTCCTGGGGACCACTGATTCTCGGCCACGCCGCGCCCAAAGTGATAGAAGCGATTATGGATGCCGCATGCAATGGCACCAGCTTCGGCGCCTCCACGCCGGCGGAAGCCGATCTCGCGGAAATCATTCTTTCAGCTTTTCCAAACATGCAGAAGGTCCGCTTCGTCAACTCCGGGACGGAAGCCACTATGTCGGCCATCCGCCTGGCCCGGGCCTACACCAAACGCAAGTACATCGTGAAATTCGAGGGCTGCTATCACGGCCACGCGGATGCCTTGCTAGTGAAGGCGGGCTCTGGATTGGCTACGCTTGGCATCCCCGGCTCGGCGGGCGTACCGGAAGAGTTTACCCAGTTCACCGTGGCCCTGCCCTTCAACGACACGGACGCGGTGGAGCGGGCATTCGCCAAGTTCAAGCACCAGATTGCCTGCGTCATCGTCGAGCCGGTGGTCGGGAACATGGGCTGCGTGCCAGGCTCAGGCGGATATTTGGCCGCGCTGCGCCTGATCACGCAACGCGAGAACGCTGTACTCATCTTCGACGAAGTGATGACCGGATTCCGCCTGGCCTTCGGCGGCGCGCAGGAACTCTACGGAATCCGTCCCGATCTGACGACGATGGGAAAGATTATCGGCGGCGGATTGCCCGTCGGCGCCTATGGCGGCCCTTCAGAGCTCATGGACTTGGTTGCCCCGCTCGGTCCGATGTATCAGGCGGGAACGCTTTCTGGAAATCCTCTGGCCATGGCTGCGGGTCTGGCTACGCTGCGCCACTTGCGCGATCAGCAGCAAGAGATTTATCCGCGCTTGGAGAGCTTGAGCGCGCAGTTAGTGGAGGGAGTCGCCGCCGCCGCGAAGGACGCCGGCGTTCCCGTCTGCGCCAACCGTGTCGGCTCGATGTTCACTTGGTTCTTCACGCCTGGCCCGGTGAACGATTGGACATCGGCATCGAAGTCTGACACTGAGGCCTTCGGACGCTTTTTCCGCGCCATGCTCGACCAAGGCGTGTATTTACCGCCCTCGCAGTACGAAGCTGCCTTCCTCAGCACGGCCCACACCGAGAAGGACATTCAGCAAACCATCGCCGTCGCCAAACAGGCGTTTGCCACGGTCCACGCCTAGGCATGCTTCCGCCTAGGCGGCCATGCGCCTTTTCATTTCTTCCAGGGAAACATCTTCCTTGTGGGTTGCGATCGTCCATTGATGTCCGAAGGGATCGGTCAGGGTCCCCGTCCGATCGCCATAGAACTGATCCTGAATCGGCTTCAGCACTTTTGACCCGGCGGCCACGGCCTCAGAGAACACTGCGTCCACATCCTCGACATACAACAACATGCTGACCGGCGATCCGCCGATCGAATGTGGGCTGTGTGCATTCGCTTCCGGGAACTCGTCAGCCAACATGACGGTGGAATTCCCGATCTTGAGTTCGGCATGCCCGAGACGCCCGTCCGGCATGGGCAAGCGCATCACCTCGGTGGCGCCGAAAATCTTCTTGTAGAAATCGATCGCGCCCGCGGCATTGTTCACAATCAGATAAGGCGTAACTGTGTGATAGTTTTCCGGGATGGGTTTCACGGTCGGCATGGTTGCCTCCTCGGCCTCATAGTCTAACCAAGACCTGAGGTTTCGACGACTAAAAACCGCCCAAAATCACGGGTCCGCCACGGATTGAGGTTCCGGCGCCCGGCTCATCATCGCGGGGATAGTTACGAAGTCGAATCCCTGGAAACGCCCAAGCAGACGGCCGGTCGCGGCCACAGTACGGGATCGATCTGCCCCAAACGCCAGGTGGCCGCCGTCATGGAGCAGAATGACATCTCCGCCCCGGACGCAGCGCGTGACTTTCCTTTCGATGTAGTCTGGCGACGGCGCATTCCAGTCGTAGCCAGTCACGTTCCACATCACAGGCTCAAGTCCTAGATCCCGCGCGATGCGCAGCACGGCGGGCCTCCGTCCGCCGAAAGGAGGACGGAACAGCTTCACAGATTCGCCCACCGCGTCATCCAGAACGCGTTGGCACGCCTCCAGTTCCTGCCGAATCTCTGCCGCACTCTTGAAGATGAGTAGTGGATGGGTGAATGTGTGGTTGCCGATGGCATGCCCCGCCTTCGCGATCTCGCGGACGATATCGGGCCGCTGCTTAACATAGCGGCCGATCAGGAAAAATGTGGCGCGCGCGTTGTGCTTGGCCAGGATTTCCAACATGCGCAGACTGTGGGGATCGTTGGGACCGTCGTCATAAGTGAATGCCAACTGCTGCGATCCCCGCCGCCAACCAGTAAACGTCCGCCCATACCACTGCCCGGTCGGCGCCATGGACTGGTAACCGGCGGATGCGGCAGCGGTTACGCCAATTGCGGTAAGGGCGGCGCCAAGCATGGAGGAGATTCTAATGGCTGTGATTGATTGATGATGGCTGATTTTTCGCGGACCCGGCAAAAGCCGGTGGAATGCCGCGACTAATTCAAGTTCAAGAAGTCAACCATCCGAAATGGCTGTTAACTCTTCCCGCAATTGCATGCCGCGCTCTGCCGGGATATCCTGCCATGAGCAGCCCAATTCTCTTCTTAACCCATGGCCAATCTTTTCGAACTGCCCCGTTATATTGCGGTGGAAGGTCCCATACGCGTGGGCAAGAGCACGCTGGCGCGGGTTTTAGCCGAGCGCTTGAATGCGCAGCGCGTCATGGAAGCCGAGGAAAATCCCTTTCTGCGGCCTTTTTACGAGGGTGAACGCGGCGCCGCCTTTCAGGCGCAGTTTGCCTTCCTGATCCGTCGCTTTGAGCAGCTGCGCGCCCTCGATCTGGGTTCGCGTTCCCAGAAAACCGTGGTTACCGACTTTATTTTCGAAAAAGACAAGGTGTTTGCCTGCCTGAATCTCACCGACCAGGAACTCGACACCTACAACCGGTATTACAACTATTTCCGCGAGCAACTGCCCACGCCGGATTTGGTGATCTACCTGCAAGCCACACCCGAGGTATTGCAGAAGCGGCTGAAGAAGAAAAACGCGCCGGGCGAAAAGGCGATCAGCGAAGATTATCTGGAAGAAGTGGTCAAGGCCTACGAACACTTCTTCTTCCACTACACGTCGTCTGACCTGCTGATCGTGAACACCTCGCAGATTGATTTCGTGGAGCGTAACGAAGACTTGCAGGAACTACTGCGCAAGGTCTCCGCGCCCATCAAGGGGACGCAATATTTCCTGCCGCTGGGCAGCCAGGAAGCGGCCAGCGCATAGGGTCGTGTAGGGACAGCCGCCCCCGGCTGTCCGGACTGGGCGCAGCCCGGTCGTCGATTTTGGGGGTAGAACATCCCTCGCCTCCGCTGGCCTTCAGTTTCCCCCATTTTTCCATCTATTTCTCATGCCGCGGCAGGGAATACACTGAGAGCCCCTTCCCAACTTTTCCAAACTCCGGATCGGCCGTCACCAGCCAGGCGCCGCGCTCGATGGCCAACTCGGCGGCGAAGGCATCGGCATAACCTAGGCTGTGCTTCTGCTTCAGCGCGCCGGCTCGAGAGGCCCGCTCACGATCCACTGCGATGACCGCAATCGGCATCTCCTGCAACCTGGCTTCAGCTTCCCGTGCCTTCGCCTCGCCGTGGTGTCGCCACGTGATGTAAAAGACTTCCCCCCAATTGACCGCCGACATCAACAATGGCACGTCCCGTCGCGCGCCCTCGCTCAGCAAGTGTTCAACCCTCCCCGCGGTACCCTCGCGGTCCTCAAAGAAGCCGGTCAGTGCGTTGGCATCGAGCACGTAACGGCGCGAAGTCCCGCGAGAAAAGACAGCCATCATTGCTTCTCTCGTTCGCGCTCACGCTCTCGTTCGGCGAACAACTCCTCGAACATCGACGGTGCGCCGGGAGCCGGTTTCAGAAATCCCCTGATTTCCTTCAGGCGCCGCTCGGTCATGGGTGTGAGCACCAACCGGCCTTGCTCCTCGCTCCAGGTAGCCGGAGTCCCCTTGTTGAGTTCGAACTTCTCGCGAAGTTCGGCGGGAATCACAACTTGGCCTTTGGAACTGACGACGGTGCGATAGGTTGCCATAAGGTGATCTTACCATGGAGTAAGATGAGTCGCAATATGTCTTACATCTAATAGACACCAACCCAATGGGCACCCACCCCGCACCATCATTTTCTCGACGAAGGACCATCGTTGGGCTAAAATACCCCCAAGCAATCTGCCAAGATGTGGACAGGCTCTATCCGCCACGGCGGAGGGGCACTGGAGGACATCGTGAGCCTTACCCCGATCGGCGAGCCTCGCTCCAAAGTTACCGTTGCTTCCCTACGCGAAAAGAAACTGCAACGCAACCCTATTACCTGCCTGACTGCCTACGACTACCCCACCGCGCGCCTGGTGGATGAAGCTGGCGTCGACATCGTGCTGGTGGGCGACTCGCTCGCCCAGGCCATGCTGGGCTATGCCAACACGCTCTCGGTCACCATGGACGAGATGCTGCACCACACGCGGGCGGCGCGGCGGGGCGTGAAGCAGGCGTTTCTCATCGCCGACATGCCCTACGGCTCCTATCAGGTTCAGGATGACGAAGCGGTGCGTAATGCCACCCGCTTTGTGAAAGAGGCGGGCGCGGAAGCGGTGAAGCTGGAAGGCGGCGAAAAGCGAGCCGAGCTCATCCGCCGCGTCATTGACGCTGAGATTCCGGTGGCCGGGCACATTGGCCTGACTCCGCAGTCGGTCAACCGCATGGGTGGATACAAGGTGCAAGGCAAGTCGCTGGCCGATGTCGAGCAGCTTATGCGTGACGCCGTAGCGCTCGACCGCGCCGGCGTGGCCTGCATGGTTCTCGAGGGCATTCCGCGCGAGGTAGCTGCCATGATCACCGCGGAGGTGCAGACTCCCACCATTGGCATCGGGGCTGGCCCCGACTGCGACGGACAAGTGCTGGTGTTCCATGACCTCTTGAACCTGAACTTCGGCCCGCCCGCCAAGTTCGTGCGGCGCTACGGCGATGCCGCCGCGCTGATCACCGGCGCGGTACAAGCGTTCCGCGCCGATGTGCAATCGCGCCAGTACCCGGCGGATGAAGAGTCCTATCACCTGCCAAAAGAAACCAAGGCTGCGCTGGAAACGGTGCTCGAACGCAAGCGCGCGTTGCGCCGCTAGAAGCAGAATGCGCACCCTCCACCTTGCTGCCGGCGCCATCGTCATCCTCATGCTGGGTCTCTTGGCGTCATGTTCGTCTGCAAAACCACCGGATCAGGCGACTCTGGAAGCCGCCGCGTTGGCTCGGCTGCAGGCCATTCCCCCGGCCAACCCGGAGAAATATCGCAATATGACGGACATGAAAAACTGGCGGAACCCGTACTTGGTGATCCTGCCGGAGGGTGTGGGACTTCTCGACCCGGAGAACAACGAACAACGCCTACTCAAGCCGGACGAGGTATTGCGTACGCTGGCCGCTCTGCCGGCCTCGGCCTGGCCCTATGGGCGAGTGGTGGTCGTGACGGAGAATTCCATCACCAGCACCGAGGAACAGAGAATTGCCATGCGTCGCAACAAAGGCATTCTGGCGGGTACGTTGGAGGGCGCTCACGTGCTGATCAACTGGGTCCCGTCTGCCTGAAGCCACAAAAAAGCTGCGAACATCCGAAATGAAAATCTGCCCCACCATCGCGGAGATGCATGCCTGCTGCCGAGCCGTTCAGCGCGGCGGCAAGCGGCTTAGCCTGGTCCCCACCATGGGCGCCCTGCACGAGGGACATCTCTCTCTAGTGCGCGCAGCGAAGGCGCAATCGGATGTGCTGGCGGTTTCCATCTTTGTGAACCCCACGCAGTTCGCTCCTCATGAGGACTTCAATCAATATCCGCGCACTTTTGAGCGTGATTGCGAATTGCTGGAAAAAGAGGGAGTCGGTCTGCTCTTTGCGCCTTCCATCGAAGAAATGTACCCGCCCGGCGCCAGAACCTGGGTCCAGGTGGAAGGCTTGAGCGACAAGCTCTGCGGCAAATCACGGCCCGGCCACTTCCGCGGGGTGACCACGGTGGTTGCCAAGCTCTTTCACATTGTGGAACCGGACATGGCATTTTTCGGACAGAAGGACGCAGTTCAGCTGGCGATCATCCGCCGCATGGTGCGCGACCTCAACCTGCCAGTCGAGATTGTTTCCTGCCCCACTGTGCGCGAGCCCGACGGCTTGGCCTTGAGCTCACGCAATGCGTATTTGGACGTCCAGCAGAGGACAGCAGCGCTGGCGCTGTATCACTCGCTCCTGCGCGCGCAGAGTCTGTTCGATCAAGGTGAACGGAACGCTGCAAACCTCATCGCCGCGGGACGGGAAGCGTTCCATGCGGAGCCCTCGGCGCGGCTCGATTACTTCGAAATCGTGGACCCAGGGACACTCGATCCCATGGCCGAAGTCGACAAACCCGCGCTGGTGGCCGTAGCAGCCTTCGTAGGGACAACACGCCTCATCGATAACCTGGTGCTGCCGGGATAGATGAACGCTGTTCGCCAGGAGCCTGTAATCCGGCGATTGCACCATCTAGAGGATCTGTAATGCACCCGCCGGGCTGACTACCTAGCCGGGATATTCTTTACCAAACCTTTACTTGAGCCTGGTTTCAAGTTGGCTATAGTGACGCCATGCGTAAGGTCTCAACTCTGTTGCTGTTCGCCGCGCTTGCCAATGTGCCGATGTCCAGTCAAGACACGGTGCTGCGCGTCTATGCGGATCGAAAGAATCAGGCACACGTTGTGTACCAGAACGGCAAGACCGCCCTTGTTGCCCGAGAACCTGGCCAAACGGGCATTGACTCAATTCAGATTGCAGAAGATGGACAAACCGCAGGTTGGCTTGCACTGTATGCAGACCCGGATGGGGGCTCTGCGTTTGCAGGAACCCTTGTGCTGTGGCGAAGCGGGAAAGTTATGCGACGCTTTCAGGCCGATCAGACATTCTGGAGCTGGGCTTTCTATGCTCATGCTGACCAAGTCGCCTATCATATCGGCCCCACCCATGGCGAAATCCAATCGCATTGCGAACTGCATGATGTTAAAAGTGGACGCTTGCTGGCCTCGTGGGATGGTGATCTAGACGATACGAATCGCCCGCCTTGGACCAAAGGCTTGGAGCACTAACCACTTATGCAAGCCTGGAGAACAACACAAATTCACGTAACCTACGGGCGAGTTCGGAGGCTCGTGGCTCCGAAGCTCTGCCTTGGAATCCTTGGCCCGGAAACGAACTGGTTCCCCGCAATCAAGTAGCGCAGCCGCCGCTTGGCTGCTTTGGTGATCCCGATGCGCGCGGTCACCAGGACCTTGCGCGGACGGAAACCGTCATCCATAAGGAAGAGATCCGAGGCGGCGAGGGTCAGATCTTTTTCGTTATCGCGTTCCCGGGTGATGCCGAATGCCTCGGCTAAGCGGCCGGGACCACTGGTCAGCTTCCGCAGATCGCGTGAGTTATCTAACGAAACGCCCAACGAAACCCCCCGCGAAAAACCGCGCCGCCGCGCCATCTCCTCAATTCCGGCAAGCGGTTCCAGAGCGCGGAACAAGACGCCTCCCGCTTCGCCATCCGGCAGACATGAAACGTTGAAGCAGTAGTGATTGCCATAGATGAAATAAACGTAGGAGTGACCCGGCGGACCGAAGAGCGCGGCATTGCGCGCGGTTCGTCCGCCGTGGGAATGCGCGGCGGGATCGCCGGCGCCCAGGTAGGCTTCCACTTCCACCACTCGCCCCGTCAGAACTTTGCCGCCTTCCCGCCGCACCAGCACTTTGCCGAGCAGATCGCGGCTCACGTGCCGGGGATCGCGATCATAGAACTCGCGCGACAAGGGCGGAGGCAATGGATTCACAACCAAGACGACCCTAGGCCGCGCCTTTCATGGCAGTTTTCAAATATTCCAGCACTTCTTCGGCATGGCCCTGCGCTTTCACTTTGTGAAAAATGTGTTTGATCTTCCCATCCGGGCCAACGATGAACGTAGTACGAACCACGCCCATCACCTTCTTGCCATACATGTTCTTTTCCTGGATTACACCGAAGGTATTGCACACTTTCTTGTCGGCGTCGCCCAGCAGGGTAAAGGGCAGGCTGTATTTCTCTTCGAACTTCTTCTGCGCCTTTGGAGTGTCCGGAGAAATACCCAGAATGACGGCTCCTGCCTTTTCGATCTTCCTGTAGGCATCGCGGAACTCACAGGCCTCGACCGTGCAGCCGGGAGTATCGGCACGGGGATAGAAGTAAAGAACCACATAGCTCCCTCGAAAACCCTTCAATGACACTTCTTTACCATTCTGGTCAGGCAAAGTGAAGTCCGGGGCTTTATCATTGATATCCATGGCAGTATCTCCTTCCGCTTCTGCAAAGTTATATCGCAATCCCCGGCCAGCCGTCATCCTGGCCGGCATCGCCTTAGCTCTGGCAGCCATCGCGTCGGCACAATCCGCGGGCCGGGCAAAGACGGCCAAGGGACCCCGCGCCCTCGGTCTGGTGGAACTGGCGCCCAACGGCCATGCGCGTCTGGTTCCGGTCGTCATCATGATCGACGGACAGTTCTACGACGCCAGCGCATACAAGGCCTCGCCGGTCCCTATGGCGCTGGACTCTGGGATCGTCTATGAAGCCGAGCGTGGAGGCGCTTCGCAAGGACTATTCACCGTATCGGGCGCGCTGCAAGGACCAAACAATACGTGGTTGGGTGCGGGAACGTGGCAGCCCGCGGGTTCCATTCCGAAATCGATCACTCACCGCGCCGAGTCGGTGCCGCGAGGCATGGAGAGTGACGAGGGACCACCGGTGCTGCACCGCCGAGACGCCGGCAAGCCCAAACCCAGTGAACCGACACCGCCGCCGGCAACTCCAGCTCCGGCGCCGCCTGCCACTGCTCCGGCAGGACCTCCTCCGGTAGCCCCGGCTCCGCCGACCGCCAACGCTCCAGCCGCGGCAGCTCCTGCTCCAGCAGCATCTCCGGCTCCCGAAGAAGTAGACCCGAACCGGCCGGTACTGCGCCGGGGCAAGCCCTCGGCGATGCCGGAAGAACCGGTCAGTATTTCGGCGGTCGCTTCGACCAAAACATCCGCTCCCGCGGCTGCGAGTTCTACTCCAAGCAAGAATGCTGCGATACAGATTCTGCCCGCAATTTCGGATGCCGGTGGCCCCGAGCCTCATTCCTACGCCTATCCGATGAAGCCCGCGGACGAAGAACCTCTCCACAAGAAGATGCTGGCGATGGCCGCGGACGAGGTTCGCGACCGCGCCCGGCAACTCGCCGCGGAAGTTGTAGGGGCTCCTTCGCCGGCCCGAACTTCTTCGCAGCGTGGCAGAACGGCTCGCCCCGCCGCGCCGCCCCAGCCCAATTTCGATGACGTGCAACTCCACGTCTTCGACCTCTCCAGCAGCAACGAGGCGGTGCTGGTTTTGACGGCGACGGCGCACATGCCGATCGGGAAAAATGACGGTCCTGCCGGTCTGCAATACATGCTCACCTTGGTGGCGCGGCAGGATATCTATGGCGAACTGCACAAGGTTTTTTCCAACGTGACCGATACCCAGCACCTCGACGTGCTGCCGCGCTACGAGTTCATCGACGCGGTCGACGCCGATGGGGATGGCCGCGGCGAACTGCTCTTCCGCAAAGTTTCCGATGCCGGCAGCGCCTTTGGCATCTACCGCGTGATTGGCCAGCAGTGGTGGCCGCTGTTTGAAGGATCTCCAGGACAGTGAGGTAAGCAGGCGCTGAATCCGGTAGTGGGGAGACTGCACCCTATTGTGGCTTACACTCGCCGCGAATTCTTGCGTTCAGTCTGGTGTGCGGCGCTGGCCGCTCGGCTTGACGAGTTCGCAGGGACGACTCTGCTTGCCGCGGAACAGAACGTGACTTCCTCCATCTTATTCCCGAAGGATTTCCGGTGGGGCGCGGCAACCGCCGCTTACCAGATCGAAGGTGCGTGGAACGAAGACGGCAAGGGCGAATCCGTTTGGGACCGGTTCGCGCATACCCCCGGCAAGATCAAGAACGGCGACACCGGCGATGTAGCCTGCGACCACTATCATCGCTGGCGCGAAGACGTCGAGCTGATGCGCTCGCTAAATCTGAACAGTTATCGCTTCTCGATTTCCTGGCCGCGCATTCAGCCTAGCGGCGCGGGCCAGCCCAACTCCAAGGGGCTGGATTTTTACCGCCGCCTGGTGGATTCGCTGCTCGAAGCGAAAATTCGTCCCTTGGTGACCCTTTATCACTGGGATCTGCCCCAAGCGCTAGAGGATGCGGGCGGCTGGCCCAACCGCGAGACCGCGGACCGCTTCGCCGATTATGTGGCGATGGTCGCCCGCGCCCTGGGCGATCGCATTTCGGATTGGATTCTGCTCAATGAAGCCGTGGTGTTTACCACCGACGGCTATCTCAACGGGAAAAAGGCTCCCGGCAGAAAAAGTCTGCGCGCGACTCTGCTGGCGGCGCACACCGCGAATCTGGCGCAGGGCAAGGGATTTCGCGCCCTCAAGGCGGAACGCCCGCAGGCCCGCGTAGGTTCGGCATTCAACATGTCTCCCTGTGAACCGGCGACTGCGTCGGAGGAAGACAAACTCGCCGCCGAACGCGCTCATCGCTTCCGAAACGTGTGGGTGTTGGAGCCGGCGCTCAAGGGCCGCTATCCGGATGCGCTTTCCATTTTCCCCAGCTACTGGATGGGCGTGAAGCAGGGTGACATGGAGCAGGTTCGCGCGCCGCTCGACTTCATTGGTATCAATCTCTATGACCGTACCGTGGTTTCCGCGCCCAGCGCGACGGAAAGACTGCTGAATCCTCAATTCTGGCTTCTTCCGGCGAAACTTGGCCAAGGCAGGCAAGGGCCGAGAACAGCTTTCGACTGGGAAGTCTGGCCGAAAGCCATGTATGACATGGTTACGCGCATCACCCGCGACTACAACCGGCCGCTGATTGAAATCACTGAAAACGGCTGCTCGTACGAAGACGCTCCCGGACCCGACGGACAGGTTCACGACACCCGGCGCATCGAGTATCATCGCGGGCACTTGAGTGAACTGGCGCGCGCCATGCGCGACGGCGCTGATGTGCGCGGCTACCACGCCTGGAGCTTGATGGATAACTTTGAATGGGAGGAAGGTTTCAGCCAGCGCTTTGGGTTGGTGTATGTGGATCTCAAGACCCAGAAGCGAATACTGAAAGAATCAGGGAAGTGGTATGCCCAGGTTGCGAGGCAGGACGCGCTGGCGTGAGAGCGGCAGCGCTGTCGAAGACCCGGCAGCATACAGCTCTGGACAGCACCAGATCCCTCGCCGCTGCTCGGGATGACCGCCCAGGGCTCAGACGCCCTGGAAAGCGCGGTCACTTTTGCGTCAGCACTAGCTGCCCGTTTTCCACCTTGATGCCGCCGACGTTGTCGGGTAGCTTGAGATGGTCGTGCTGCTCCGCCAGCCGCTGCTGCAGCGCGCCATTCACCAACGACACGGGAACATTCAAGTCTCCCACTTTGAATTCACTCGGCTCGAAGGTAGCGTAGCCGTCTTTCGATCCCAGATGCCCGGTGACGGTAATCCAGACATTCTTGCCGGCAATGTTCACCAGGAACTGCCCGTGGGCCTGATCGCCATCGAAGCTGATCTGTTGGTCGAGAATATTGGGCATGGAGCCCAGGTCGCTACCGGAAGACATCTGCCCCGCAGCGGCCGGAAGAGAGCCTGACGCTTGCGCCAGCGCCGCGGAAATCTCGTCTGTAGTGATGTGGACCTGGGCGGGAGAAGGCTTCGTCTGAGAACTGGGAACTGATAGCTGGGAGTCCTGTGATCCACCTGCGGTGAGCGGCATCTGTGGTTGCGAATCCTGCTTCCCGGCCAATCCCGTCTGTGCCTGCGAATCCTGCACGCCGTTCCCGGCCGGAGTGGCCGAGGGCTCGTCCAGTTGTGCGATTTTATCCTGGAATGATTGCGCGTTAGCCGCAGCCTGGGCGGGAGTCTGCGGCGGCGCAACCGGAGCAGGACGCTTCAACACCAGCGCCAGCGCCACCACCGACGTGACTAGGGTAGCAATGCTGATGATGCGGTCGAGCTTCCACTTCTTCATGGCTGACTCCGGTCCTGAGATATGTTACCCGGTAGCCAGCGGGGGCTCAGGTGACGGAGGTCACTAGCCGGAGGTTACCGCAACCGACGATATTTGTGTGGGACCTGGTCTGTTTTGTGTAGGACCGGGTCTCTGACCCGGTCAGGCGGCCGAAGGCCGCGGTGTTTCACAAAACCGGAACCGCGCCTCTCCACGGCTCAAGATCGGTGGATGTGATGAGTGAACGTCCGAGGGCTGGCGTCCCGAATGGGAATTCGCCGGGTCGAAGACCCGGCGCTACACGGACAGGAGCGGCGCAGGCAGGTCGGCTAGGCCTCCAGCTTCTTGGCCAACAGCTCATTCACTAGTTGTGGATTGGCCTGGCCCTTGGAGGCTTTCATCACCTGGCCGACAAAAAATCCCGCGACCGTCTTTTTTCCCGCGCGATATTGCTCCACCTGCTTAGGGTTGGTGGCAATCACTTCGTCGATGATTTTTTCCAGCGCGGAGGTATCGCGCGACTGCTCGGGACGGCCTTCTTCGTCGTAGATCACAGGGAAGTCCTTGCCCCGCTCGAAGCACAGGTCGTAGAGATCCTTGAGCATCTTGCCGGAGATGGCTCCGGACTCGACCAAGTCGGCCGATACCGCGACGCCTTTCATCGAAACCGGCGACTGCTCGATCTCCAAGCCTTTGGCCTTCAGCCGTCCCATGAGCTCGCTCTGCACCAGGTTGGCCACGCGCTTGGGGTTCTTGGCTGCCTTGGCCGCGGATTCAAACTGATCGGCCAAGGATTTCGTCAGCGTGAGCACCTGCGCGTCCTGCTCGGTAATGCCGTAATCGGCAACCATGCGCTTGCGGCGCGCCTCGGGCAGCTCCGGCAGAGTGCGGCGGATCGCCGCCTGCCATTTTTCATCGACCACCAGCGGCAGCAAATCCGGCTCGGGAAAATAACGGTAGTCGTGCGCCTGCTCTTTGGACCGCATGCCGTAGGTCTTGCCTTCGTTCGAGTTGTAGAGCCGCGTTTCCTGGGTGATCTTGCCGCCGGCCTCGATCACTTCCACCTGACGCTCGATTTCGTACACCAATGCCTCGCGGATGAAGCGAAACGAATTGACGTTTTTGACTTCCGTCTTGGTGCCGAATGCTTTCTGCCCGCGCGGGCGCACGCTCACGTTGGCATCGCAGCGCAGCGAACCTTCCTCCATATTGCAGTCGCTCACCCCGGTGTAGAGGATGATCTCTTTCAGCCGCGTCAGGTATTCGTAGGCTTCGTCCGGAGAAGCGATATCGGGCTCGCTGACAATTTCGATCAGGGGCACGCCGCTGCGGTTCAGGTCGATGGCGGTTTTGTCCGCGGCGTCGGGAAAGCCTTCGTGTAGGCTCTTGCCCGCGTCTTCTTCGAGATGCAGCCGGGTAATTCCGATTCTCTTGCTCGCGCCGCTGGTCTTGATGTCAATCCAGCCGAACTCCGCCAGCGGCTTGTCGTATTGCGAAATCTGGTAGCCCTTGGGCAAGTCGGGATAGAAGTAATTCTTGCGCGCAAAAATCGAAGTCTCATTGATCCGGCAGTTCAGCGCCATCGCCGCCAGCGTGGCGAACTCGACCGCCTTTTTATTCAGCACAGGCAAAGCGCCCGGTAGTCCAAGGCAAACGGGACAAACATTGGTATTCGGCGGATCGCCGAAGCGCGTTGAGCACGAGCAGAAGATTTTGGTCGCCGTCAGAAGCTGGACGTGTACTTCCAGTCCGATTACCGGCTCGTACTTGGCGCGGGCCGCGACGGAAGTTTCTGGCGTGGTAGCCATAGAGAGTGATTATAAGGCAGTGGTTGTGTAGGACCGGGTCTTTGACCCGGTCCGCGGCCGCCAGGCCGCGTTCGTGGCAGGAAAGCGCCGACTCTCCTTCCAGCCTACCGCCGCTTCAGCGCCTCGAGCTCATCCAGCGTCCTCGGCCAGTCCCCTCGCAACAGCCGCGACAAGCTTCGGTCCGCAAGCACCCTTCCACCTGTCTGGCACTTCGCACAATAGTTCGTCTCGTTGTCGGCGTAGCGAATTCGCTGAATCTTTTCGCCGCACCTCGGGCACGGTTTGCCATAGCGCCCGTGAACGGCCATCTCCTTGCGGAATGCGGTTACCTTTTCCGGAAAGCCGGTCTCCGCCTCTGCGCGCAGCCGGTTAATCCAGAGCGTGAGAGTATCGCGGGTGGCAGCGAACAGCCTTTCCCACTCCTCCGGGTCCAGCTTACGCGTCAGCGTGATCGGAGACAGTTGGGCGGCGTGCAGGATCTCGTCCGAATATGCGTTGCCGATGCCACTGACGATGCGCGGATCCGTTAGAGCCCTCTTGAGCGTGCGGTTCTCGGCCGTCAGCGCGTCACGAAACGAGCTGAGATCTCCGCTAAAGACATCGATTCCTCCCGGGTCTAAGGAACGCAACTCGTTCTCGTTGCCGAGTACGAACAAAGACGCGCGATGCTTTGTGCCGGCTTCTGTCAGAACGAGGGAGCCGTTGGGGAAATCGAAGGCTGCCAGGCTCCGGCGTCCGGCCAGCTTCGCCTCCAGGGGACGCCAGTGTAACCGGCCGGCGATCATCAAGTGCAACACCAGCCAGAGATCGCCTTCTACTCCGATCGCGATTCGCTTGCCGATTCGCCGCAGTTCGCGCACCATACGGCCTTCCACACTGCTGACTGGCGGTTGTACGGTACGCAGCAGAAATGGACTGGCCAACCGTACTTGCTTAATCGGCTGCCCCACAATACGTGGTTCGAGCGCGCTGATGTAGGCAGCAATATCCGGCAGTTCCGGCATACGTATTAGCTTGCAGGCCGCGACGGCGCTTTTGCAACCCCGCCGGCACAACATGACGCCGGATGGTGGTGCAACCTTGAGCGGCCGAGACGCGCTTGTCATTCTGAGCAGTTTTATTGCGAAGAATCCCTAGTTCCCGACACAGCCGCTGATAGCGTAGGGATGCTTCGACTGCGCGGGATCTGCGCTTCGCTTGCTCCCGCTCCGCTCAGCATGACAGTCTCTCAGTTCGCCGTGGGATAGCAATAGATCATTTACGAATCGAAGTCACATCAAGGCAGACCGCATCAATGCCTGACGTGGATTCGTTGCCAACCAACAGTTCCTGCCCCTGTTAGAATGAAACTGCGATGGTTCTCCCCTTCGTTCGCGATCTCTTCGCGGACGTGGAAAAATTGCCCGCCTTTTTGCGTGTGGCCTCCCATCTGAAAGAGGGCACGGGGCGTATTCGTGTCTCTGGACTTACCCCAACCGCCAAGGCTTTGCTGTTGGTCTTGCTCCAGAAGGCCGCCAGCCGGCCGCTGATTGTGGTCGTTGCCGACAATCACGCCGCCGAAGAACTCATCCCCGTGCTGCAGGCATTCCACGAGCTGAGCGGCGGAGCCGATCCCGACTCCATCGTCGGCCTTCCCGCGCGCGATGTTCTGCCTTTTCAGAATCTGTCTCCCCACCCGGAAATCCAGGAGGAACGCGCGGCGACGCTGTGGAAGATCGCCACCGGCGCCGCTTCCATTGTCGTTTCCCCGGTGGCTGCGACTGCGCTCCGCTTGCGTTCCGCCGAGTACTATGCGGACCTGGCGCGCGTGGTGCGGCCGGGTGAGACGCTTGACACCGAAGCTCTGCTCCGCCACTTGAACACCGTCGGTTATTCGAGTGTGGACGTGGTGGAAATGCCCGGCGAATATGCCTTGCGCGGCGGCATCCTCGATGTATATTCGCCCGAAGCTGACCGTCCCGTGCGCATCGAGTTCTTCGGCGACGAAGCCGAATCCATCCGCAAGTTCGATCCCGGCACTCAGCGCTCCTCGAATCCCGTGGACGAAGCCCTGTTGCTCCCGCTGACGGAGACCCCGGTCAGCGAAGAGATTCTGGGCGCGATCCACGCCCGCCTTTCGGGAAAGCGCATCACCGGCGCGGAGGAAGTGGTCGAGCAGGCCGTACGCTCCGGCGGCGTAACCGTATTCCCGGGCTGGGAGTTCTACGCGCCCGTCGCCGGCGCCGACCGCAGCCTCTTCGATTTGCTGGCCAATGCGATAGTGCTGATCGATGAGCCGCAGAGTGTTAAGAACGAGTTCGACCACACCTGGTCACGCATTGCAGAGGCGCACGAGCGCAGCGGGGTTGGCAACCTGGTCCGGCCGGCGGATCTTTTCTTTCCGCCCGAGGAATGGTGGCAGAAGGCCGCCACACTGCCCGGAGCGGATATCGAACATCTGGGGATTGAGAGCGGCGCCGAGGTCGTTGTCATTGCCTTCCATTCGCAGCCCGCGTCCCGCTTCCACGGCGCCGTCCCGGCGATGCTCGAAGAAGTGAAGAAGCAAATCGCCGAAGGCCGGCGGGTGCTGATTGCGGTTCCGAACATCGGCGAGGTCGAGCGCCTGGCCGATGTTTTCAGCGAGTATGGCGTCTCCTTCCGCCTGGGAAGCCACACCCGTGGCGGGGAAAGCTATGCCGATGAGACCTCCTATTTCTCCGGCGAAGTGCTGGCCGCCACCTTGGCCAAAGCCTATGTTCCTGACGGCGTCATGCTGCCCGATGCCGGGCTGGCGATTTTTGGCGCGCGTGATCTGTTCGATGAATCGGAAGCCGTGCTCTCCCGCCCGCAGCGGCATAAGTCGAAGACTTCAGCTTTCCTTTCCGATTTCCGCGACTTGCAGGTGGGCGACTACGTGGTGCACATCGAGCATGGAATCGGCCAGTATCAAGGGCTGAAAGAAATCAATCAGGGCGACGGCAACGCGGAGTTCATGTTGCTGGAGTACGCCGAGGGCGCGCGGCTTTATGTCCCGCTGACCCGCCTCGATCTCATACAGAAGTACCGCTCTTCGGAGGGCGCCAAGCCGGCGCTCAATCATCTGGGCACGGCCGCCTGGGTCAAGACCAAGGCGCGCGTCCGCAAGGCCATGCAAGACATGGCGGAAGAACTGCTCAAGCTCTATGCCGAACGCAAAACCGCCAAGGGGCACGCCTTCCCGGTCGGCAACGAATGGATGCGCGAGTTCGAAGATGCTTTCGCCTTCAGCGAAACCGAGGACCAGGAACTGGCTATCGCCGACGTCAAGCTCGATATGGAGTCGCAGCAGCCCATGGACCGCCTGCTCTGCGGCGATGTTGGCTACGGCAAAACGGAAGTCGCCATGCGCGCGGCTTTCGTCGCCATCAGCGACAACCGGCAGGTTGCGGTGCTCGCCCCCACCACTGTTCTCGCCTTCCAGCACTACGAAACTTTCAAACAGCGCTTCGCGGCGTTTCCCGTCACCATCGAAATGATCAGCCGCTTCCGCACCACCCGGCAGCAGAAGGAAATTCTGCAAAAGACCGAATCCGGCAAAGTCGATATTCTCATCGGCACGCATCGCCTGCTCTCCAAAGATGTGAAGTTCGCCGACCTCGGCCTGTTGGTGGTCGACGAAGAGCAGCGCTTTGGCGTGCGCCACAAAGAACGGATCAAGCAGATGCGCAAGCAGGTGGATGTGCTCACCATGTCGGCGACACCCATTCCGCGCACCCTGCACATGTCCATGGTTGGCCTGCGCGATATGAGCGTGATCGAAACCCCGCCCAAAGACCGCATCGCCATCCAGACGGTAGTCGCCACTTGGGACGACAAGCTGATCCAGTCGGCGCTCGAGCAGGAACTCGACCGCGGCGGCCAGGCCTATTTTGTGCACAACCGGGTGGACACCATCTGGGAAATCGCCGCCAAGCTGCAGGAACTGGTGCCGCGCGCGCGCATCATCGTGGGCCACGGCCAGATGTCGGAAGGCGAACTGGAAAAAGTGATGCTGAAATTCATGCATCACGAAGCTGACATTCTGGTGGCGACCACCATCATCGAAAACGGCCTCGACATCCCTCTTTGCAATACGATTCTCATTAGCCGCGCCGAGCGCCTTGGCCTTTCCGAGCTTTACCAGTTGCGCGGACGTGTGGGCAGGTCCGACCGCCGCGCCTACGCCTATCTGCTGGTGCCCCCGGAAATTGAGCTGACGCCGATCGCGCGTCGCCGCCTGGCGGCATTGAAGGAATTCTCCGACCTGGGCGCGGGCTTCAAGATTGCCGCGCTGGACCTCGAGCTGCGCGGCGCGGGAAACCTGCTGGGCGGGGAACAAAGCGGCCATATCGAGGCGATTGGCTTCGAGTTGTATACCCAGATGCTCGATCGCGCCGTCCGCGAGATGAAGGGCGAAGCTGCGCCTGAGGAAGCCGCCACCCAACTCAACCTCGGGCTGAATATCCGCATCCCAGTGGAGTACATCCCGGAAGAAAATCAGCGCCTGCGAATGTATAAACGCGTGGCTGGGATAGAAACCGAATCGCAGCTCAGTGATGTGGGATCTGAACTGCAGGACCGCTACGGCGAGCCGCCGGCCGCAATCCGTAATCTCTTGGATTACGCTTCGCTCAAGCTGCTCTGCATGCAGGTGGGAGCAACCGCGATCGACCGCAAGCGCGACCTGGTGAGCATCAAGTTCCGGCAGAACGCGGCCATCGAGCCGGGCAAGCTGGCGCGCTTTGTATCATCGCAGCGCGGGGCGCAGTTCACACCCGACGGAGTGCTGAAATTTTCGCTGAAGGCTACCGCCGCCGATAGCGTGCTCAGCCTTCTTCGCGACCTGATCGAAGAGCTTGCCGGACCCGTTCCAAAGGATGCGGCGCGGCCCGCCAGCTAGACAGGTCGATGATTCGAGGCCCGCGATTGGCCAGTTCGTAAGCAGCAGCAGTACAATCGGCCCACTAACTCAAGATCATGAACAAATACGGGTTGGCTCTCGCTCTCTGCTCCGTCCTGCTGGTCCTCGCCGTTGCCCAGGCGCAGACTTCTCCAGTTCCCAACCAGACGGCTGTCGATTTCGACCAGTTGGTGGACCGGTATTTCGATTTCCACTTTGAGTTTCATCCTACGGATGGAACGTCGGCGGGCTTTCACCAGTACGACAACAGGCTGGAGGATTATTCTCGTTCCGCCATCGACGCCGAGACCGCAGGCTTGAAGAAGCTGCAGGCAGAAATGGAGATCTTTCCAAACTCTCAGTTGTCCGAGGGCTCCGCCGCCGATCTTGACCTGCTGCGGAGCGCAATCCGCGCGCGCCTGCTGGAGTTAGAAAGCATCCAGATGTGGCGCAAGGATCCCGACGGCTACAGCTCCGGGGTGTCCTACAGCATCTTCGTGGTCATGCAGCGCAATTTCGCGCCGCCCGAAGACCGCCTGCGTTCGGTGATCGCTCGCGAGCTGGAAATCCCCAAAGTATTCGATGCCGCCCGGCGCAACCTGTACGATCCGCCGCGCGTGTACACCGAAGTAGCGTTGCAGCAGGTGCCCGGCATCATTGGATTTTTCCAGAACGACGTGCCTGCCGCCTTCAGCCAGGTACAAGACCCGAAGCTGCTGGCCGATTTCAAGACCAGCAACAATGCGGTCATCCATTCGCTGCAGAACTACCAGAACTTTCTGCGTGAAGACCTGCTGCCGATTTCCAAGGGCGATTTCCGCATCGGCGCCGAGAACTTCCAAAAGAAGCTGCTCTACGATGAGATGGTCGACATCCCGCTCGACCGCCTGCTCGAAATCGGCTACGCCGACCTGCACCGCAATCAGCAGCGCCTGAAGGAAGTGGCCGGGCAAATTGATCCCACCCACACCCCGCATGAGGTGCTGACCGAGTTACAAACCGAACACCCCGCTCCCGGTCAACTGCTGCAGAGTTTTCGCGACGTGCTGGGCGGCTTGCGTGAGTTTATCGAGCAGAAGAAGATTGTCACCATTCCTTCAACGGTGCCGCCGATCGTGGAAGAGACGCCGCCTTTCGCGCGTGCCTTGACCACCGCTTCCATGGACACGCCCGGAGCCTACGAAACCAAAGCCACCGAAGCCATGTTCAACGTCACCCTCCCCGATCCCTCCTGGAAGCCGGCAAAAACTGAAGAATGGATGGAAGGTTTCAACCGCGGCACCATCATTAGCACCGCCGTGCATGAGGTCTATCCCGGACACTACGTCCAGTTTCTGTGGGTCAAACAGGCTCCGTCGAAGACTCGCAAACTGCTGGCATGCAGCTCCAATGCCGAAGGTTGGGCGCACTACGGCGAGCAGATGATGCTCGACGAGGGCTACGGCAATGGCGATCTCAAGTTGCGCCTGGGACAATTAGAAGATGCTCTGTTGCGCAACGCCCGCTTCATTGTCGGAATCGAAATGCACACCGGGAAAATGACGCAAGAACAGGCGGAGCAGTTTTTTATCAAGGAAGGGTACCAGGTTCCTCCCGTGGCGGAAGAAGAGACCAAGCGTGGAACCTCTGATCCGACTTACCTGGTTTATACGCTGGGCAAACTTCAGATTCTGAAACTGCGCGAAGACTATCGCAAGCAGCAGGGTGACCAGTTCAATCTGCTGGAATTCCACGACCGGTTTATGCGGCAGGGCGCCGTCCCTCTGAAGATTATTCGTAAAGCGATGCTGGGCAACGACAGCCCTACATTGTAGAGGCCGGTGTTCAAGGCAACGAGGACAGCTCAACCATGAAAATGAAAGTGCGCAAAGCCGTATTTCCCGCTGCCGGACTGGGCACCCGCTTCCTGCCCGCCACCAAGGCTCAACCCAAGGAAATGCTGCCCTTGGTGGACAAGCCCATCATTCAGTACGGAGTCGAAGAGGCGCTGGCCGCCGGTTGCGACCAGATCCTCATCATCACCGGCCGCGGCAAGCAAGCCATTGAAGACCATTTCGATGTCAGCTACGAACTGGAGCGCATGCTCGAAGAACGCGGCAAGCTTGACCTGCTCAAAATCGTACGCCAGATTTCCGACATGATTCACGTCGCCTACGTGCGCCAGAAGGAGGCGCTCGGCCTGGGTCATGCGGTGCTCACCGCGCGTGAGTTGGTCGGCAATGAGCCTTTTGCCGTCCTGCTCGCCGATGACGTAATCGACGCCGAAGTCCCATGCCTGCGGCAGATGATGGATGTCTTCGACCAGACCCAATGCTCCGTGCTGGCTACGCAGGTAGTCGAAGGCGCCGCCATTTCCGCCTACGGCGTGCTCAAGACCAAACCCGCGGACGGACGATTCGGTGGCCGGCTTTTCGAAATCACCGACATGGTCGAGAAGCCCAAATTGGCGGATGCACCTTCGAACCTCGCCGTGATCGGCCGCTACATTTTGACTCCCACGGTCTTTGAGACTTTGTCGGAAATCAAGGCCGGAGTCGGGGGCGAATTGCAACTCACCGATGGCCTGCGGCTCCTGCTGCAGAAAGAAAAGATGTATGGCTATGTTTTCGAAGGCAAGCGCCACGACACCGGCGACAAGCTGGGCTTCCTGAAAGCCACGGTAGAGTTCGCGCTCAAGCGCCCAGATCTGGGAGGACCGTTGCGGGAGTACTTGAAGGGCTTAGACCTTTAGTCGCGGACTCCGCACCGTAGCGCCGGCATCTTGCCGGCAGTCCGGTGCGCCCGCCGGACTGCCGCCGAGACGGCGGCGCTACGCGCTCATCCTCTCAGTGTCGCCTTCAGCTTCTGCGACTTCTCTGCCACACCCTTGGCCAGCTTCTCTTTGTGCGCGGTCATCTTCTTTGCCAAGCCCGCATCCGAGAGCGCCAGAATCTGCGCCGCCAGAATTCCCGCGTTGGTCGCCCCGGGTTTGCCGATTGCAACTGTCGCTACCGGAATTCCCGCCGGCATTTGCACTGTGGCCAGCAGTGAGTCCATCCCATTCAACGAAGTCGAAGGAATGGGCACGCCGATTACCGGCAACGAAGTGTGCGCCGCAATCACTCCCGCCAGATGCGCCGCCCCCCCTGCTCCCGCGATGATCACGCGAATCCCGCGCTCGGCGGCCTTACGCGCGTATTCCGCAGTGCGCTCCGGCGACCGATGTGCCGAGGTCACATCCATCTCGTGAGCGATGCCGAAATCCTCCAACGCCTTCGCCGCCTCGCGCATGATCTCAAGATCTGAATCGCTGCCCATCACAATCGAAACCAATGGTTTGGTCATCCCCGTTCCATTCTCCAACTCTTGTGCGGGGACAGCCGCCCTCGGCTGTCCGACCGGGCGTAGCCCGGTAGTTGAGCTATGTACAGCAACATTGAATCGCTAACTCCTTTTCACCGCTCGCGCCGCAATATCCTTGCGGTAATGGGCGCCTTCGAATCCAATCTTCGCTACTGCCTCGTAGGCACGCTCGACCGCTGATTCCAAATCCGCGGCCCGCGCCGTCACTCCCAGCACACGCCCGCCGGCGGTGTAATACGCGCCGTCACGTTTGGTTGTACCGGCATGGAAAACTTTTACCCCTTCCACTTTGCCGGCATCCTCCAGTCCCATGATCTTCTTGCCCACCTCGAACGTTCCCGGATATCCGCCAGAGGACATGACTACGCATACTGAGGCGTCCGCCGACCACTTGAAGTCCCCTTCACTGACCCGCCCTTCAATGGAAGCTTCCAACGCCTCCGCCAAATCGCTATCCAGCCGCATCAGGATGGGCTGCGTCTCCGGGTCGCCGAAGCGGCAGTTGAACTCCAGCACCATGGGGCCGCGCGCCGTCATCATCAGGCCGCAATACAACACACCCTTGTACTCCGCACCCTCCTGCTTCATGCCGGCCACGACCGGGCGCGCAATATGGTTTACCAGCCAGTCGCGCATTTGTTCGTCCACAATGCTTTGGGTGGAGTAGGCGCCCATGCCGCCGGTATTGGGTCCGCTGTCGCCATCGCCGATGCGCTTGTGGTCTTGCGCGGCCACCAGGGGCGCCACCCCCTCTCCGTCGCTGACCACAAGAAAGGAAAGTTCTTCCCCCACCAGGCACTCTTCCAGCACCACCCGCGTGCCGGCTTCCCCCAACATCTTTCCATTCAGCATTTCCGCGGAGACCGACGCCGCCTCTTCTTTGCTCTTGCAAATGACCACACCCTTGCCGGCGGCCAGTCCGTCCGCCTTGACCACCAGCGGAGTATGGAAGTGCGGCAAGGCTTCGTGGATCTCGTCCAACGAATCGCAGATGGCGTAATGAGCGGTGGGAATTTGGTGGCGCTGCATGAACTCTTTCGCGAAGCTCTTGCTCGACTCCAGCTGGGCCGCTGCCTTGGTGGGGCCAAAGACGCGCAATCCCCGCCGGATAAATTCATCCACCACCCCCAATTGAAGCGGCAATTCAGGGCCAACCAGGGTAAGGTCCGGTTGGATCTGGTGAGCCAGAGACACCAGCGAATCAACATTTTTCACGTCCGCGGCCAGGCACTCCGCCTCGGCGGCAATGCCACCGTTGCCGGGAGCGCAGTACACCTTGTCGACGCGCGGAGATTGCCGCAGCTTCCAAACCAGGGCATGCTCGCGTCCACCGCTGCCGATCACGAGAACTTTCATAGGCTGGAGATATAAGGGTAGGGGCGCGGAGGAAGTGATGTCAAACTGAAGGGCTCCGACCAAGCCCGGTCCCGGGCCGGGTTCCAACAAATCGAGCACAACAATGAATACGAATGACCGATCCGAGGGATAATGCCTCGGTTTGATCGGAGGCGTTTGCTAGGAGTCCCGTGAAGATATTGTTTTTGGCATTCGTATTTTACGCTTGCTTTGGGGCCGCACAAGACGGCCCCGTTGCAGAAACAACAATTCGAAACGTCACGGTCGTCAATGTAGAGACCGGCGCGGAACTGAAAGACCAGACTGTAAAGATTCAGGGAAATCGCATTGCCTCCATCACTGCAACTCAGGCAACAGACGCCAGCTTACCGGGAGCCGTGGAGGCTCGTGGGGCATTTCTTATCCCCGGCCTCTGGGACATGCATGTCCACGTACACGACCCGAACGAATTGGCGCTCTATATCGCGAATGGCGTAACCGGCGTGCGCGTGATGGCAGGGGATCGCGATACAGCCGCTTTTCGCGCTGAACTGGCGCGGCACCAGCCCGCGCCGCAGATTTATCTCGCCAGCGCGATTGTGGATGGCAATCCTCCAGCGTGGCCTGGATCGATCGTGGTGAAAAAGCCTGCGGACGCGCGCCGCACGGTTGATGAGATCAAAGCGGGCGGCGCCGACTTCGTCAAGGTGTACAACCGCATTCCACGGGATGCTTACTTCGCGCTGGCAGATGAAGCAAAACAACAACACATCGCTTTCGAAGGTCACGTGCCGGATGCCATCACCGCTCAGGAAGCTTCTGCCGCGGGCCAGCGTTCGATGGAGCACCTGCAGGGCATCGCACTGGCCTGTTCCCGTCAGCAGGACGCGCTCATGAGCGCCATGAAGCGCGCCGAGTTCTTCCGGGACCGCCTTGCGCTTGAGGCCGAAGGATATCGCAGCTTCGATCAGGCAAAATGCCAAGCGCTCTTCGCCGAGTTCCGCCGGAACGATACTTGGCAGGTTCCCACGCTTACCGTGCGACGCGTCTGGGGTCGATTGGACGATTCCAAATTCACCTCCGATGCCCGTCTCGCATACATAGACCGCAAATCCCGAGATGGATGGCAGGAGAGAATCCAACCGCAGCTGCGGCGTTGGAACTACCTGGAATCCCAGCTGGTTCGGCGCCTCTTTGCCGTGGAAGAGAGCGTGGTGGGTACGATGTTTCGAGCAGGCGTGCCGATGATGGCTGGCACCGATGCCATGAATCCGTATTGCTTTCCCGGCTTCAGTCTGCATGATGAACTTGCCTTGATGGTCGAGTCTGGCCTTACCCCGCTTGCTGCCCTGCAGACGGCAACCATTCGCCCCGCAATCTTCTTGGGAAGAAGCGCGGAATTGGGCACGGTCGAACCTGGCAAAATTGCGGACCTTGTGTTGCTCCGCGCCGATCCCCTGGCCGACATTCACAACACGACGCAGATTCAGGCAGTTTGGCTTCAGGGAAAGTATTTCGATGAAGCTGCCCTAGCCCAGATGTTGGAGGGAGTAAAACAACAAGCAGCCAAACACTAAGAAGGCTTCCTGTTTCTTCCGTTTCCTTCCACCTATCCAACCCTGCTCATTTTTCAGAACCCAGAGATTCAGCAATTAACCATGCTTAACCTCAGCGTATAATCTGCTGCAATGATCACTGTCTCCAAGGAAGACTACCTCAAGGCTATCCTGCAAGCGGAGAGCGAAGGCGAAGCGGTCATCTCTGCCACGTTGGCCCATTGGCTTTCGGTGTCGCCGCCCGCCGTGACCATGGCGCTGCGTCGCCTGAAGAAGGATGGCCTGGTGCGGGTGCGTCCGGATGGGCATGTCGGCCTCACCGCCGCGGGCCGCAAGATTGCCCGCAAGCTGAGCCTGCGTCATCACCTGATTGAGCGCATGCTGGCCGAGATGTTCGGCATGGAATGGTACAAGGTGCATGATGAGGCCGAGCGCCTGGAGCACGCCGTCTCCCCTGACTTTGAAGCCAAGTTGCTCTCCCGGCTGGGCCGCGGAGGCGCCTGCCCCCACGGCAATCTCAGCGAGATGGAGAGCCCAGGCAGCCGCCGCCGGCGGGGTCTTCTGCTCCTGGCGCACACCGAGGCGGGAAAGAACTATCGGGTCAGCGGCATTTACGAACGGGACCGGCGCCTGCTGGAATTTCTGGAGGCTCGTGGCATTCGTCCGGGAGCGAAATTGAATATCGTCGAACGCAATTACGACAAGACTCTTACTCTCACCACGGAAGCCGGAACCATCGCCCTGGGAGGCGCCGCCGCGGAGAGGGTCTGGGTGACGGCCAGCTAATCCCGGCCCGGAGATCCTGAACCCCCTTGCTCAGTCCAAAAGTAATTAACCATGGTTTACACGTTCGTGTATACTTCGGCTAATGTTCTGGCACGTCCGCCGTGATTCACTCATGACCGAGGGTCTGCAAGCCACAGCAGCCGGCCGCCTGGCCCCGGACGATGAAGTCGTCATTACCCACGAAGACGTGGACCGCGCTCATGACCGGGTCCGAGTGTCAGACGCGCGCGCCCGGCGTGGCCTTTTCTCCAGAGCGCGTCTGCTTTGGTTGCTGATTGGGCCCGGTGTGCTGGTCATGCTGGGAGAGAACGACGGGCCCAGCATGCTCTCCTATGCGGCTACGGGCGCGAAGTTTGGCATCGGATTCTTCCTTCCTTTTGTAGTCCTCACATTTTGCATGGCCATCGTGGTCCAGGAGATGACCGTCCGCCTGGGTGCGGCTACGCATCGCGGACATGCCGAGCTGATCTTCAACCGCTTCGGCCCGTTCTGGGGCTGGTTTTCCATGATCGACCTGGGAATCGGGAACTTTCTGACTCTCATCACCGAATTCATCGCCATCCGCGCTGGTCTGGGTTTCTTTGGCGTGCCCCCCTGGGTCGCAATTCTCATTGCGCTCGTCATCCTGTACTCGGCTCTGATGAGCCATCGCTATTGGACCTGGGAACGAATTACTCTGGCCGCGGCCGCGTTCAACCTGGTGTTTATTCCGGTTGCGCTAATGACCCACCCGAATTGGCACTCGGTCGGGCATTCTCTGGTCACGTGGAATCCGCTTCCTGGCTTGAGTAAAGACACTCTGCTCATCGTGCTGGCCGATATCGGAGCGACCGTGACTCCTTGGATGCTGTTTTTTCAGCAGAGCGCCACGGTTGACAAGGGAATGACCACCAAGGACATTCGCTTTGGCCGCATCGACACCGTGCTGGGAGCTGGACTGGCGACCGCGGCCGCGGTAGCTACCATCCTGGCCACTGCGCCCCTGTTTGCGCATCAGATGAGCGCGGAGAATTTCCAGGCTGCCGAGTTCGCCCAAGCGCTCCAGCCACTGATTGGCCGGTTCGGCGCGTCCCTGTTCGCTCTCGGGATGGTGGAAGCCGGGATTGTGGCGTCGATCACGATTTCAACTTCTTCCGCGTATGCCTTCGGAGAGGTGACCCACAAACCCCACAGCCTGAACCTCCCCATGGGGCAGGGCAAGTCGTTTTATGCCGTGCTGACTCTATGCGCCGCAGCCGCGGCGGCCATCGTCCTGATCCCCGGCCTGCCGCTCGTCTACGTGGTCCTGCTGGTGAACGTGGTCGCGGTTCTGGCCATGCCACCCGCGCTGGTGTTCCTGTTCATGCTGGTAAACGACAAGGAAATCATGGGGGACCTGGTCAGTCCGCTCTGGGCCAACGTACTTTCGACAGGTGTGGTTTTTGTCCTGACCACCGCTGGCGTCCTCTTCGGGATTAGCGTGATCGCGCCAAACTTTTTCGCCACTCTGTGCGGGAAGTAGGAGAACTGTCTTATGGCCGGAAACGAGCAAACACAAGAGTCGCCCTCCAGCTCTGATCAGAGTTGGGTTCTGCGGTCGCTCGAACACGATCAACTGGTTCGGGCAAAGAAGCATCATATTCCTCTACGGCGTCTGAAGGGACCCGAACTGCTCCTTCTATGGGCACTGCGCGTCTACCTTTTATTCATGATGGCCGTGGTCTTATACCAGGTGTGGATTGGAACACAGTAGCGGTCCATCGTCCCAATTCGGCACTCCGCAGTTGTTCATGACCTTCCCTAAGCTGCCGATCAGTCATTTGAATGGAGTCTCCGCCGCCAGGTCGAGTTCGAGGACGAAGCCTCGCTTACATGCTCCTCACCGCAGTTCTGCTTTTGGGAGTTGTTCCGGTTCACCTAATCCTTTGGCAGGGTAATGCCGAGCTGCACACGTTGTTTGAGACCATCGCCACGCTCTTGGCCCTGATTACTGGTGGGATGGCCCTGGTGCGTTACTACACAAAGAAAAGCAGCACATTTCTGCTGCTTGGCTGCGGCTTCCTGGGAGCGGCTTTGCTGGATGGCTATCACGCCGCTATCACGTCTTCGTTTTTGGCGGGACGCACCCCCTCCGCTCTTTCCGCCCTCACCCCGTGGAGCGGACTGCTTTCGCGTGTGTTCTTGGCGCTCGTGATGTGTGCGAGTTTGCTGGCCTGGAAACGAGAAATGCGCAGGCCCGAGGCCCGGGTCAGTGAGGGCCTTCTTTATTCGCTGGTCGGAAGCTGGGCTCTCATCAGCCTTTTTTTCTTCGCTTTGGTTCCCCTGCCTCCAGCCTATTACCCAAACCTTATAGTTCATCGCCCGGCGGAACTGGCACCGGCGCTTTTCTTTGGTCTAGCCGCCGCCGGATATTGGCGGAAAGGTTGGTGGAAAACCGACGCCTTCGAACATTGGCTCATGCTTTCTCTCCTTACGGCGGGGGGTGGCCTGCTTTATATGGCTTTCGACCCCAGGCTCAATGACGCCCAGTACTTCGCGGCTCATATTCTCAGAATCGCCGCTTATCTCTTTGTCCTCAGTGGCCTTTTCATCAGCATGTTTTCCACTTTTCGACGCGAGGCCGAAAATACCTCCCGTCTCATGCAAGCAAACCAGGCGCTCGAAACTGAGATCGGCGAGCGCACCCACATGGAGGCTGTACTCTCGCGCGAACGCAGGATCTTGCGCGCCTTGATCGATAACGTCCCGGATTTCATGTACGTGAAAGACACCGAGAGCAGGTTTGTGGTGGCCAACGCACACCTGGCCCGCCAGGTCGGGGCAAACTCTCCCGAGGATCTCTTGGGGAAAACCGACTTCGATTTCTTTCCTAAAGAAATGGCTGCCGCCTTCTACGAGGACGAGCAGAACGTGATTCGTACAGGACAGATGTTGCTCGACCATGAAGAGACTTGCCTGAATCGGGAAGGAATCCGGTTACAGCTCCTGACCACCAAAGTGCTGCTGCACGACACCAAAGGCAGAGTCACCGGCATTGCAGGCATCGGCCGTAACATCACCCGTCGTAAGCAAGCCGAACTCGAAGTGCAAAGAGCGCGGGAGGCCGCGGAAGCCGCCAGCCGCGCGAAAAGCGAGTTTCTGGCCAATATGAGCCACGAAATCCGCACTCCCATGAACGCGATCATGGGAATGACCGACTTGGCGCTTGAAACCTGCCTCACCGAGGAGCAGACCGAGTACCTCAGCACGGTGAAAAGCTCGGCTGATTCTTTGCTCTCGCTGCTCAACGACATCCTCGATCTTTCTCGGATCGAGGCTGGAAAGCTGGATTTTGAAACCATCGGCTTCCGCCTGCGCGACACCCTGGATGACACCATGACGACACTGGCTTTCGCCGCCCATCGGAAGGGTCTTGAGCTAGCCTGCCATGTCTTGTCGAACGTGCCCGAGGCCCTGTACGGCGATCCCGCGCGCTTGCGCCAGATTGTAGTGAACCTGGTGGGAAATGCCATCAAGTTCACCTCCCAAGGCGAAGTGATCGTCCGGGTTGAAACCGAGGAGGAAACAGAAACCGAAGCCGTGCTTCACTTTGCCGTCACCGACACGGGGATAGGGATCCCGGCGGAAAAACAGAGCTCCATCTTCGAGGCCTTCACTCAGGCCGACAGCTCCATGACGCGGAAATTTGGCGGCTCGGGACTGGGCCTCGCCATTTCGTCGCGGCTCGCCGCCATGATGGGCGGCCGGATCTGGGTGGAAAGTGAACTCGCCCGGGGAAGCACGTTCCATTTCGCGGCCCGTTTTGGCGTGCAGAAAAATCCGCCGGGGAAGCACGCCCTGATTGGGTCGGAATTGTTGCGGGGTCTGGCGGTCTTGGTGGTGGACGACAACGCCACCAGCCGGCGCATCCTCGAAGAGATGTTTCTCGGTTGGAAAATGCGGCCCAGGAGCACGGATGGCGGGCACGCGGCGCTGGCATTGCTGGCCCAGGCTAAGTCCGAGGGAGCGCCCTTTGCTTTGGTCTTACTGGACGCTCAAATGCCGCAAATGGATGGGTTCCAAGTCGCGGAAGTGATCCGGCACGATCCCCAGCTGGCGGAATCGGTGGTCATCATGTTGACATCGGCAGGCCTCCGCGGCGACGCAGCCCGCTGCCGGGAGCTGGGCATTCAAGCCTATTTGCCCAAGCCCATCAAGCGGAACGATCTGCTCGACGCCGTCAAGACTGTACTCGGCGCGCAGATTCGCAACCTGGACCATCTGCCTCTAGTCACGGCCCATTCCCTGCGGGAGCGCCGTGGTCATCTGAGAATTCTTCTGGCCGAGGACAATCTCGTGAATCAGACGTTTGCGGTTCGGGTGCTGGAGAAAAAGGGGCACCAGGTGGTGGTCGTGGAAACCGGCAGCGCCGCCGTGGAGACCTCCGGGAAGCAGTTGTTCGACCTGGTTTTGATGGATGTGCAAATGCCGGTCATGGATGGCTTGAGCGCCACCGCGGCGATCCGTGTGCGGGAAAAAACCACTGGCCAGCATATTCCGATCGTCGCCATGACCGCCCACGCCATGGTCGGCGACAAAGAACGCTGCCTGCAGGCGGGAATGGACGGATACGTCTGCAAGCCGGTTCAGATCGATGAACTTTTCGCAGTGATCGAGAGTCTAGTCCCCATCGCCTAAGCCGGCGACAGCTAACTGGGTGAGTGAGGCCGGGTCGGAGCTTGGCCTGAGCGAAGTCGAAGGAACCCGGCGGGGCTGAGCAAAGCTCAGCAGTTGTTGGGCACCAGGTACTGATTCCTGCGCCAAGAGCCTTTGAAAGTCAGATACCCCAATTGTCCAACAGGAGTATCCTAGATGACAGTTATGGCCAAGCGAAGATCGCCGCGCAGTTCCAAGAGCCAAGACCTGCGCTTCAATATTGAGACGGAGCGCGAGCATGACGGCCGCTGGATCGCCGAGATCGCTGACATTCCCGGCGTCCTCGCCTATGGCCGCACGGAGAATCGGGCCAAGGCGAATGCGTACGCTCTGGCTCTGCGGGTGATCGCCGACCGCGTGGAGAAGTCCAAGACTGTTCCCGAATCTATCAGTCTCATCTGCGCTTCGGCGTGAGCCGATGGTCCAGCGCCAAGGCCGGGAGGGTCTTTAAGGCACTTCTGCGAATCGGCTGGCATCCCATTTCCCAGAGCGGTTCCCACGTCAAGCTTAGGCACCGTGACGGCAAGTTTCCCGACTACATTTGGGCGTTTCACGACCGGGTTGAAATTGGTCCCAAAATGCTCGCTCGCATCGGGAAACATACGGGGCTAGTACCGGCCGATCTCTGAGTTGCAGGCCGAATCCAACCCTTCCCTTGCGTTCCGCACTACGCAATCTGCGCCAGAACGAATTACACTAGTAGTTTCGAGTCTGTGTTGCGCCCTGCTTATGTACCGCGCCTCGACTCCTGAAGAAAGGCCATCATGTCACTGAATAGCTTCAACAGCCTCTCCACCCTCCGCGTGGGCAACAAAGAATACGAGATCTACCGCCTTGATGCCCTCGACAAGCAGGGCATCTCGACCAAGCATCTCCCTTATTCGCTGCGCATTCTGCTGGAGAATCTGCTGCGTACCGAAGACGGCCGCAATGTAACCAAGGAAGAAATCCGCGCCCTCGCCGCCTGGGGTAACAAATCGACGAACAAGAATTCCAAACCCGACAAAGAAATCGCCTTCACTCCCAGCCGGGTGCTCTTGCAGGATTTTACCGGCGTGCCTGCGGTCGTCGATCTCGCCGCCATGCGCGACGCCATGAAGCGCCTCTCCGGCGATCCCAAGCTCATCAATCCGCTGCAGCCCGCCGAGCTGGTAATCGACCACTCCGTGCAAGTGGATGAATTCGGTACTCCGCAAGCCTTCCAGTTGAATGCCGAGCTGGAATTCCTGCGCAACAAGGAACGCTATGCCTTTCTGCGCTGGGGGCAAACCGCTCTGCGCAATCTCGCCAT
>Ga0209415_10000743_pt1 | contig 61108 bp, 59 predicted proteins | sample PeaSoiSIISIP2007_FD_187696 | JGI IMG/M metagenome (GOLD analysis project Ga0209415, IMG submission 187696) | Peat soil microbial communities from Weissenstadt, Germany - SII-SIP-2007 (SPAdes) (version 2) | ecosystem: Environmental > Terrestrial > Soil > Wetlands > Peat | place: Germany...
CCGGAATCCCCCTTCGGAGGACCGCCGGCAGCTGGTCGCGCATTCCGGTAATCGCCACGGGACCGACAGAGGATTTGGCCATCGGCGAAGCCAACGGGGCCTCGACAATGAACGATGCGCCCGTAGTTTCCGTAGTTTCCGGAGGACTACCGGCTCCCCGTTGACCACCGCGTCCCACACGGCGAACTACGCCGGCGCCGGCATCTTACGGCATCTCAATCGAGGACGGCTAAGAACCGGGGACCCGATGGGACGAGCGCTGGAAGTCGGCCTCGACAAACGAGGCAGAAATCCGGCACGAAACCGAAAGGGAAGGGAAAGAACAAATGGGAGAGAAGGGAGAGAGACGAATGAGGAACCGGCGTGGGTACCGGCGCTTCCAACAGGAGCGGAAGGCAGTTTCGCCCGTCGTGGCGACGCTGATCTTGATCCTGATCGCGGTTGCGGCCGCGGCGGCGTTGTACCTCTGGCTGGTTGCTTGGCAAGGCGGCGTCACGGGCACAGTTGGTCAGCCCTCGGCGCAGACGACGGTGACGATCGGTGGCAGCACATCCGTGTACCCATTCTCGCAACTGGCGGTCACCCAGTTCCAGCAGAACAACACGGACATTGCCGTGAGCCTCCAACAGGGTGGTTCCGGCCCCGGGATGCTGTCGGTCTGTGCGAAGAACGTTGACATCGGCGAGGCCTCCTCGCTGGAGACGATCGCTCAGCTCCAGCAGCCGGTCTCGGTCGGTGGCTACGGATGCCCGCAAAGCCCGGCCCCCGTCATCACGACGGTCGCCTACGACGCGGTCGATGTGGTCGTGGCGTCGGCGAACACCCACGGACTCGTCAGCATGGCGGCCGACACTCTGCTGACGATCTACGAAGCGAACGCGGGCGGCCACGGTGCCTTCACCGGCTCTCAGCCGGGCGGGTACACGTTCCCCCAGACGCAGGGTGTCAGCTACGGTGCGACGGTCACGACCGGCATGGTCTGGGACCAGGTCCCGGCGTGCCTCGTTGGTCAGACCTGCGGCGGCGTTGTCCAGGCGGCGGCAGGTGCCCCGGCGGGCGCCAACACCGGCACGGGAATGGCGGCCTGCGCTGGCTTCCCGGCGGATATCTGCGGCACGACGACCCCGTGCGGTTTCACGGTTTGCGCGGGCCCGTTCGCGGGCTCGGCGGTCGCGATTACCGGCGCGGCGTCCGACGCCATCCAGCCGTGGACTCGCGCGGACATCAGCGGCACGACCCAGTCGTTCAGCTCGCGCCTCCTCGGGATCGGGGACAGTGCGGGTACGGCGGCGGGGCTCGGGTTCGGCGGATGCTCGCCGGACGGCCAGCTCAACAGCTGCGGCCTCGCGATCCCGGCGTCCCAGCAGGGCCAGGGCAACCCCGGCGTGATCGCCGGTGTCGCCGCGCACTCGGATGCGATCGGCTACGCGTCCGACGGCCTCGCGCGCGTGTCCAGCTCGGGCGTCACCTGCTCGTCCTCCGCGTCCCCGTGCATCGGGTTCGCGTCGGTCGGCCAGACGGCGGCCGTTCTGCCCACGACGGGCGGCGGTGGCACCATCGCGAACGGCATCCTCGGCGCTGGCGCGGCAACGAGCCAGTACCAGGGATGGCGCCCGTTCGAGTACGTGACCCTCGGCGCGCCCACGGGCGAAGTTCAGCGGTTCATCCAGTTCGTCCTCCAGCCGGCGAACAACCAGAACTTCGCGACCGAGGCGTCTGAGGTCAGCATCTACTCGATCTAGGTCGCGAGAGCTGACTGAGACCAACCCTTTCCACAACCCCTTCTTGTCAACGGCGCCGGAGCGCGGTAGCGAGGTTCCGAAACTCCCTTGGCGGCGATCCCCGCGATTTCTTCCCTCCGACCCGACGGCCGGGATATACATCTACGGAGATTACCGACGTTTACGAAGTCTTGCTAAGAATCGTCTATATCCGCCGACCGGACTCGGAGCGTGATGCCAATAGCGGAAACGTCGGGGCTAGCCCAACCGCCACTGGGGGGCCCGTCTCTCTCCTACCTCGGGGCCTAGACCATGGCGGCAGGTTCCAACCCGACGAACTCCCCCGAGCGGCCGAGTTCGGCGACCGACGCCGACAAGGCTCGGATGCCTAAGCGACGGCGCACCCCGATGCTTCTCGGAGTAGTCGTCGTGATCCTCATCGTGATCGCGATCGTGGCCTGGGGGGCGACCGCGGGCGGTTGGTTCAAGCCCCAGTCGTCGAACGGCGGGTCATGCCCGTCCAACCCCCAGGTTCTGTCGGGAGCGGGCTCGACGTTCGTCTACCCTCTGATGAATACGTGGACCGCGCAGTACGCCCAGCAGTGCAACGTGGACGTGAACTATCAGCCGGTCGGGAGTTCCTCTGGGATAACTTCTCTCGGCGCCAAGGCGGTCGACTTCGGCGCGTCCGACGCTCCCCTGAGCCCGGCCCAACGGGCGGCCCTTCCGGGACCGACCGTGACGATACCGGAAACCTCCGGTGGCGTGGTCATGCTCTACAATCTCCCCACCGTAGTCGGCACCGTCCAGCTGTCCGGGCCCGTAATCGCGGCGATGTATCTCGGGGGCATCACGAACTGGAACGATAGCCGGATCACCTCATTGAACCCGAGTCTCTCCATTCCCTCGACTCCAATCCTGACCGTGCACCGTCTCGAAGGCAGCGGTACTTCGTTTTGTTTCACCAGCTACCTGAGCGCCGAAAACTCGACTTGGGCGAGCCTGTATGGCCGCGGCCTCTCGGTCGGTTGGCCCGTGGGCGAAGGCGCCAAGGGGAGCACCGGGGTGGCCGGGATCGTTGGGTCCACCATCGGGGCGATCGGGTACGATGAGTTCGCGTACGCCCAGCTCAATCACCTCACGTACGCCGCAATTGCGAACTCAGCGGGGAACTACATCTTCGCCAACCAGACGAATGTCCAGACCGCCGTCCAGGAAGGCGCGGCGAATCTCCCGAGCGGCACCAGCGACTGGTACAACGTCACGCTGCTGAACGAACCGGGGCCCCAGACCTACCCGATCGTGACGTTCAGTTACGTGATGCTGTTCACCGACCTCAGCCTGATCTACGGCTCGTCGATGACCGCGGATGATGCGTCCTCGCTCGGGCATTTCCTCTACTGGCTCCTGACGTCCGGCCAATCGTACGCCTCCGGCGTGTTCTACGTGCCGCTTCCCGCGAACGTGGTCTCCGCGGACGAGCAATCGCTCGCCCTGGTCACCTACAACGGGGCCCCGATCCCGACCCACTGAGCCGGGGGACGGGTTCGCGTGGCGCGCGCCTCGGGGAGCGCGAGTCCGCCCTCGGGTTCAGCCTCCGCCGAGACTCGCCCGTCGCGGCGGCGGCGCCTAGGCGACCTCCTGTTCCCTTGGTTCACAGGCGGGCTCGCCCTCGCGGTGATGGCGGGCCTCGCCCTGCTCGTCATCCTGCTGGTCGAGCGGTCGGAGCTCGCCCTCACCGCCTTCGGCCCGGGATTCCTCGTCGGAGCGACCTGGAACCCGAATGCCCGGCCGCCCCTCTACGGGGCGGCCCCGTTCGTCGACGGGACCCTGGTGACCGCGGGGATCGGAATCCTGATCGGCGTCCCGGTGAGCCTCGGCGTGGCGATGTTCATGTCGGAACTCGCGCCCCCGTGGCTGCGGGATCCGATGGCGAGCCTCATCGAGATGCTCGCCGCGGTCCCGTCCGTGATCTACGGCCTCTGGGGCTTCTTCGTCCTCGTCCCGGTCATGCGGACCTCGGTGGAGCCCGGCCTGGAGGCGCATTGGGGTTGGACGGGCCTATTCACCGGCGAGATCTTCGGACTCGACAAGCTGACCGCGGGGATCATCCTCGCGATCATGGTGATACCCACCATTTCCGCCGTCTCCCGCGAAGCGATGGTCGCCGTACCGACCTCGCAGCGGGAGGCGGCCCTCAGCTTGGGCGCGACCCATTGGGAAACGACCCGGGTGGGCGTCCTGCCGTTCGCTCGGAGCGGCATCGTCGCGGCGATCATTCTCGGCCTCGGCCGGGCGATCGGGGAGACGATGGCCGTGACGATGACCATCGGGAACAACAACCACCTCTCGACATCGCTCCTCAGACAGGGAAATACCATCGCGAGCTGGATCGCGACCGACTTCCTTTCGGCCGCCACCTCGCCGCTCGAACAGAGCGCGCTCCTCGAACTCGGCCTGATCCTCCTCGCGATCACCGTGGCGGTCAACGTCGTCGCCGTCCTGCTTCTCGGCCGATTCTTCCGCCTCGAGGAGTCCCGCGAATGAGGCAACCCCGACGACTCCGGCGCCGGTTGATGAACTACCTCGTCACGGCGCTCTGCATCCTCTGCGTCGCTGCTGCCCTGATCCCGCTCGGGAGCATCCTCTACTCAACCATCGACCGGGGCCTTCCGGCGATCAACGTCGACTTGCTGACGACGTCCGGCGCCCCGAGCGTCATTTGCCCGCCCGGGACGAGCTGCTTGAGCGGCGGGATCAACAACGCGATCATCGGCACCGGGATCCTCGTCGGACTCGCGGCGCTCGTGGCGTTCCCGGTGGGGGTCCTCACGGGGGTCTACCTCGCCGAGTACGGCAACAACCGGCTGGGCCGGTCCGTCCGGTTCTTCGTGAACGTCATGAGCGGCATCCCTTCGATCGTCGTCGGGATCGTCGTCTTTTCGCTGATGCTCTACCTGTCGGAAGCGAACATCATCCAATCGAGCTACATCTACAGCGTCGTCCCGGGCTCGTTCGCCCTCGGACTGATCATGGTCCCCCTCGTGGCGCGCACGACCGACGAGGCGCTTCGGCTCGTCCCCACCGCGACCCGCGAGGCGGCGCTCTGCCTCGGCATCCCGCGCTACCGGACGATCCTCCGCGTCGTCCTCCCCACCGGCGGGGCGGGGGTCCTGACGGGCGCGCTCCTCGCCACGGCGCGGGCGGCGGGGGAGACCGCCCCGCTCCTGATCACGGACCTCGGGAACACGTTCGGGTTCCAAGGCTTGAACCACCCCGTCGCGGCCTTGCCGCTCGTGATCTACTACTACGGGACGAGCGGCATCCCCCGCTACGAGACGATTGCCTGGGCGAGCGCGTTCATTCTCATCGTGGCGATGCTCGCTATCAGCCTCGCCTCAAGGATCACCCTCGCGCGGGCGCTCGCCCGCGCCCAGGGACGTTGAGGGCCGGTCCTCTCGAAGCGCCGGACGCCAACCGCCTCGCGCGGGACACCCAGTCCCGGGGGCTTCACCACGGTCGAAGCGTGCCACGCTCTAGCATGCTCTAAATACCACTACAGTGAGTATAGAGGGCCACGGCATTGCCGTAGGCCAGAATGGCATTCGGTCCGGTCACGGCGCGTCGGCTCGTTCGAGGCTTCGGAGCATTCGTCCTCGCGGACCTCATCACGGGGCTCGCCGGATTCTCCGTCATCGTCTCGGCGACGCTGTGGTACTTCTGCTTCTCCTGGATCCGGCTCGAGGAGGAGTACCACCGGGTCGGGGTCAACTTCGGGAGCTCGACCCAACTGGGCCTCGCCTGGATCGGATTGTTCGCGTGCCTGGCGCCGCTCGGCGCCTCGCTCGTGCTGGCCTGGGACGCGTACCGGCTCCCGCGCGCGCTTCTTCGCTAGGTCCCCCGGGGCGCGTCGGTCGCTCGCAGGAACGACCGCACGGCCGCATTGAACTCGTCCGGGGTCTCGAGCGAACCAAGGTGGCCGGCGCGGATCAACTCGCACCGCTGGGCGTTAGCGATCCCGTCGGCGAGCGCTTGGGTCTGAGGGGGCGGGATCAGCCGGTCGAGCGTGCCCCAAACGACCAGTGTCGGCACCCGGATGCGCGCGAGGACCGGGGTGAAGTCGGGGCGAGAGGCGATGGCCGTCAGGGTTCGAGAAACGGTCGAGTTCGACGCCGAGGTCACCATCGAGCGGACCTGGTCCCGGACCGGTCCACCCGCGGTCCAGGTCGTCTCCGCGAGCAGGCTCTTCGTGACCTCGTCGGCGTCGAGGTGCTCGGTTGGGTCGGCGAGCCGGCGGACGGTGGCGAGGCGTTTCTCCCTCGCGTCGGCGGAGTCCGCTCCGGACCTCGTGCTGACGAGGATGGCCCGGTCGAAGAGGTCGGGGTGGTCTCGGTACAGCTGAAGGAGGACGTATCCTCCGAACGAGTGGCCGACGACCGTCGCCCGACCCCCGAGTTCACCCTCGATGACGGAGCGCACCGACTCGGCGAATCCCTCGAGAGTCGCCGGGACGGGCTCGTCGGTCGCGGCGCCAAACCCGGGGAGGTCGAGGAGGACGACCCGGTGGGATGCGGAAAGCTCCACGAGCTGCGGGGTCCACATCGCCCGGTTCAGTGGGTAGCCATGGACGAACAGCACCGGGGGTCCGGTGCCGCGTTCGATCGTCGCCCTGAGCCGGGGACTGGCGACCATGGATCCCGGACGGGACCGGCGTCTAACTAGACTGCGGCCCCCCCCGCCCCAGGGTCAGCGGCGGAGGATGCGGCCGATCGCGTGGGCCAGCGTGCGGGCGCCGGCGGGGTACGGCACGAAGAACAGCGACGGCTCGGTCAGTTCGACCTCGATCACCCGCCATCCCCCCGCCGCGTCCTCGATCAGGTCGACGCGCGCATAGAGGAGCGGCCCCGGCGAAGCCGCGAGGGCGCTCTGCGCGATCCGGCGCATCTCGGGGCTCGGCGAGGTCAAGGTCTCCTTCGGAGGGTCCTCCGGGCGGTCGAACAGCGGGACCCGACAAACGGCGTGCGAGTAGCGGCCGTCGAGGTAGATCAGCGAACGCTCCCCTCCCTTCGCCCCGCTCGTGAGGTAGGGTTGAACCATCGCCGTCCCGGTCCGGCCGATCTCCTCGAGCCTCCGTTGTCCTTCCCGGGCGTTGCGCCGGTCGATCCGATACGTCCGGTCGCCGCCTCCCGAGACGGCCGGTTTGACGACCGTCGTGGGCCACCCCCGTCGGTCCATGGCGTCGGCGAGGTCGACCGGTCGGGGCCCGCGAGTCCAGAGCGTCGGAACGATCGGTACCCCCGCCCGTTCGAGGGTTCGAAGGTACTGTTTGTGGGTGTTCCATCGTAGGACCTCCGGGCGGTTCCACAGGTCACCGTCCCGCGCGGCCTTTCGGATCCAGCGAAGGAAGGCCAAGCGGCGGTGGTGATAGTCCCACGTCGACCGGACCACGGTGATCGCAAAGGCTCCCCAGTCGACCGACGGGTCGTCCCAGACCGGATGACCGACCGTGAGTCCCGCGCCCTCGAGCGCCCGCGCGAGCACCTCGTCCTCGGGGGGCACCCCCTCGGGCGTCCGGCGCCCGACGAGCGCGACGTCCGCGGCGGGTCGCCGGCCGACTCTGCCCCGCCGGACTCGCAATCGTGCCGACACGAATCGTCGGCACCCGCGGAGCGCCGGGGGCTATACCGACTGCCGTTCGCCTTAATCGGACCGTGGCTCTCGGGGCGGGGGCCGCCCCAATCCGGCGGCCGACCCTCGAGCACGTGGCCACATCCGGGGGGAGGACGGGTATGTCCGGAGCGATCGAGATCGTCGTCCGGCCGGCCTCGAGCATCCACCAAGCCTCCGGACGGATCTCGAACGGGACGTTCCAGGGCCGGTGGCAGTTCTCGTTCGATCAGTACCGGGACCCGGCGCACGTCCAGTTCGGCAACCTGCGCGTGTTCAACGACGACACCCTGAGCCCGGGCGCGGTATGGCCGCTCCACCCGCATTCCCAGAACGAAGTCGTCACCTACGTCGCGGAGGGAGAGTTCCGGCATGCGGACGAGGGGGGCAAGGGCGGTGTGCTGCACGTCGGCGGCGTCCAGCACACGACGGTCGGCCGCGGGATGTACCACTCCGAGATCAACAACCGACCCGACGTCCCGATGCGGTTCATCCAGATCTGGTACCTGCCGGAGAAGCTGAACCAGACGCCGTCCGTCGAACAGCGCGAAGTTGACCGGGAGGCCCGGACGAACCGGTGGCTGGCATTGGTCTCCTCCCACCTCTCCGACACGCTGCCCCTCCGGGCGGACGGCTCGGTCCTCGCAGCCTTCCTGCAGAAGGGGCGATCCATCGACTACCCGGTGTCCCGGGGCCACGGGTTGTTGGTGTACGGAGTCCGCGGCGGACCGGTCCGCGTCGGGGACGAACCGCTTGTGGAGTTCGGCTCCGCCCAAGTCACCGGCGAGGGCGTCCTCCGGACCACGGCCGAGGGGGACGCGGAGCTTCTCCTGGTCGAGGTCAACCTGACGAAGGGCTGGCCGCGGGAGTGAGCCGGGGCGCTCGTTCCCGGCCTTACGCGGGTCGCCGGCGCCGTCTTGGGTGCGCCGGTCCGAACGCCTCGATCCAGTTGCCGTCCGGGTCCCGGACGTACACGAGGCGGCTCGACCCGTCGATGAATTCGGCCGCGAGCTTGCCGCCGGCCCGGAGGGCGCGCCGCTTCCAGGCTTCGGGGTCCTTCGCCCGGAAGCCGAAGTGGTCGAACTCCGTGCCCGTCCGGAACGGCTCGAAGTACGGATTGCCCTTCGGGTAGAAGTTGAGCTCCAGGCGATGCCACGAGCCTGGAAACCGCAGGTGGGCATACTCTCCTCCATGCTCCATCGTGCCCCGGAAGAGGAGCTTGAACCCCAGCTTCCGGTAGAACGCGAGGGCGGGGGCCATTCGGCGGACTCGGAGACCGGAATACAGGAACTGGACGTCGCCTGTCACGGGCCGGTCCGAGCGGGGCGCTCCAGATGAAGCTGGAGGCGTCGAGATCGGAGCGACGGGCGAGGAGATCCGGAGGGTCGCCGACCGAGGTCTTATCTACGAGCACGCGCACGTTCTATGCGTATGGCCACGTATGCGGCCGAGGGAGCCACTGTGGTGGAGGTTCCGATGCCGGAACTCCGCGAGAGAGTCCGGGCGACCCTCGAACAGGAGCCGTTCCGCCCATGGTGCGTCCACGGACTGTACGAGGAGCTCGCGGACATGCTCGGGCTGATGGACCGAGACGCGATGCTGATGCGCACGCAGCTCGCGGCCGACGAGCTCGCGGCCGACGGCGAGTTCTGTCGGGAGGCGATCCGGGCCTACACGATTGGCGTGGAATGCCAGGACACGCTCTACTGGTCGAAGCGAAGCGGGAACGCGAAGCTCGAGGAGTTCGGGCCCGATTACGAGAGCCCGACGATCCTCCGCCGGCTCGGCGCCCACTTCCAATGCCACGGCCTTTAGGTTCGGATTCCGCGTACGGAGCGAATCCGGCGTGAGCGGCCGTCGGACCTTTTTCGTCGTATAACACGGTCCGCTCGGCCCGCAGGGGGCCGGTTCGAGTTCCCTTCGGACGATACCTTCATACGATGAATTTCGGAACTCGTCGGGCGGAGGCCGCGTGGCGGAGCCATCAACCCTTACCGAGAACGTCCGACGCTGGGAGCGTTGGACGGACGCCGCCCATCGGTACGTCCTCCCGATCGCCTCGGCCACCGGGCTCGGTCTCGCCGGAGCGGCCGTGCTCGGCGCTCCCCGGGAAGTTGCCGCCTACGCCCCGTGGGCACTGGCGGCGATCGGTACCGGGGCCCTGGTGACATCGCTCGGGTACACCCGCTGGCGAACCCACCTTGGTCGTCTTCCCGGTCCGACGGTCCGGACCCCCGAGTCGCGACCCCGAGCACCGGCCCGTTCCCGCCCCGAACCCGACGTTGAGCGGGAATGGCGGGACCTCGTGCACCGGTCGTGGCACACCGCCGTGGCGATTCCGCCTGCCAATCCGACGGCGCGGATGGCGACGGGTCATCCGGCCGGCGACGAGCTATGGTCCCACTGGCAACCGGTCGAAGTCGGCACCTTCCCCGTCGAACTCGTCGGCCCCGTTCCGGAAACCGCATGGGTACCGACGGCGACGGGCGAAGCGTCACCGTTCCCCGACAAAGAACCCGGATTCATCGTCGTCGACGGGGAGCTGCTGCCGATGCCCGGCGCAGTGACGGCGGCCGCCCTGCCGGCCTCGGCGGTCGGTCCCTTGCCGGGTGCGATCGCGTCGCCCCCGGGGCGCGGCCCCGCGATGGATTCGGCAGGAACTCGTTCGCTCCAATCGACCCCGCGCGTGACCGAGCTCAGCTGGCTCACCTCGCTCGGCCCCTTGGACGAACTGACGTCCGAGGCGCTCCATCCGATCCCGCCGCATCTCCGAATCTCGCCGGATTCCGGGGCTACCGAACCGGCGACTCCACTCGAGAACAGCTTCGAGGAGTTCCGCTCCGTGCCGATGTGCTCGAGCTGCTCGCGGGAGGTCCAGGATGAGGCGGACTGGCGGCCGTGCCCGGAGTGCGGGGAACCGGTGTGCCTACCCTGCCGCTCGGAGGCGGTCGTATTCTACGGGCATACCTGGTGCGCCACGTGCGCGATCGGCCGCGCCTGGAACCACCCGATGGTGGTCGGTGAGCCCGGTCGGTTCGCCCCGACGCTCGAAACCGCCACGGCCCATCTGCCGTCGGACGGCGCGGGCTGGTAGACGCCAGTCGGACCGTACGACGCTCGGGGCGCGAACTCGCTCCCAACTCCTCCCTCCGCTCGGTCCCAACGGCGTTATCCGAAGCTCCGTGAAGGGAGCGGCATGGCGCCCAAGCTGCGATTCGTCTACACCGGGCTTCGCGTTCGGAACCTCGCCCGCTCGCTCGGTTTCTACCAGAGGTTCGGATTCCGCGAGGTCGCCCGGGGGCGGATGGACCACGGGGGCCGGTGGATCCATCTCCGGTTTCCCGGGTCCGAGCATCGACTTGAATTGAACTACTACCCGACGAAGAACCGGTTCTACGAACCCATTCGCCCAGGGACGGAATTCGACCATTTCGGATTCTTCACGGACGACCTGCCGGCCTGGCGGCGCCGCGGGGCGCGATCGGGTGCCCCCCTCATCGCGGACTTTCCCGAACGGGGGATCTATCGCCAGGTCTACTTCGAGGACCCCGACGGAAACTGGTTGGGAGCGTTCGGGCCCGACGACCGGCCGATTGCGGCCCGCGGTACGCGGCGGCGCCGAGGGATCGAAGAGTAATCGACGACGGGGACAGCGGCCCCGACCCATCGTTCACTGGCACCGTTCCGGAGGGCTAACCTTACAATGGGCACCCGTTCACTGTTACTATGCCCGGTAAGCGTTCCAAGGCGGCCCGAAAGCTTCGCGGAGCCCAGAAGTGGATTGTCGCCGAACTGGACGGGCTGAAGCCCGGCGCCCGGCTGTCCACCTCCGATATTGCGAAGCGAATCTCGAAGTCCCGCCAGAAGAAGTTCCACAAGAACTCGGTGTACAATGCTCTCCGGCTGCTCGTCCAGCGGGGACGGCTCGTCGTCCACCGGGAGGGCCGCGAGAAGACCTACCAGTTGCCGGGGTCGGGAGCGGCCCTCGAGACTCCGATGGCCGCGACGAGCCCCGTCGTAGCCGACGTGGTTGCGAGCGCACCCCTCGCGACGACGGCTCTTCCGCACAAGCTGGGCCTTGGGGAGATCCTCGTTCTTCGAGTCGAGGGCCGCGACGTGGTCACGGCGACGAACCTCCACGGTCGCCTCGTGTTCGAGCGCCACCGGGCCCCCGGCTAGGCCGACCGTCGGCGGTCGGCCCCCCGAGGGGCCGCCCGCTTTCTACGAGAACTCCTCGCGCTCGAAGAGGAGGAGCCCGCCGACCGCGGTGAAGACGAAGTAGCCGAGCATGATGAGGATCCCCTCGATGTACGTCGGGTTCCACGTCTGGACGACGGGACCTCCCGGGCCGCCGAGCATCTCCTGGACGTAGTGCGCCGGGATCGTCGGGTCGAACGGGTAGCCGATGATCGGCGAGGCGTAGGAGATGATGAACCACGGCTCGATCTTGACGATGAGCGCGACGACCGTCTGGAGGATGCTGAACCCGAAGATGAACATCACCGCGACGACGAGCACCGCGTAGGTGCTGGTCTTGAACAGCGAACTGAACAGGAACGTCGCCCCGAGGAGGGCGAGCAGGTAGACGACCGCGAGGAGGAACGACTCGCCGAAGGCGACGGTGAACGCGCCGCTCCCGAAGTAGAACGCCCCGTTGGCGACGAGGATCGCGGCAAACGCCGTCAGGGCGACGAAGGCGCTCACGAACGCCGCGATGTACTTCCCGGTGTAGACGGTCGCCCGACGAATCGGGAGCCCCATCAGGAAATAGCCGGTCTTGTTCTGGAACTCCCCGGCGATCGCGTCGCCGCCGAAGATGACCCCGGCGAAAATGATGACGATGGTGACGCCCCCGGCCCAGAGCTGGTTGTAGAAGTTCGCCGAGGTCCCGAGCAGCCCGGCGGGCCGGTAGTAGCCGACCACCGCGGTCAGGATCGCGCCGAGGATCGCGACGATCCCGATCATCAGGATGAACCGCCGCGACATCAGGTAGTCGCGGAGCTGGTACCGGACCAGCCGGAGCACCTGGATGTAGCTCGGCGGGGAGCGCCGGGCCCCGGAATTCGAGGGGTCGGCGGCGGCCATCGCGGCGGGGGCCGTGGCGCCCATCGGCCTAGTCCCCCCGCGAGATCTGGCTGAGGTAGACCTCTTCGAGCGCGCTCTTCGCCTCCTGGAACGCGACCACGGCGAGTCCCGCGTCGATGAGCCCCTTCAACGCGGCGGCCTGCTCGAGGGGCCCGCCGGACATGTAGAGGCGGAGGCGGCGGCCATCGAGCCGCTCGACCCGAAGGACGGAGGGGAGGGCCTCCACTTTGACGCCGACCTCGGCATCGGTGATGGCGGTGGTGAGGCTGACGTCGACGGATGTCTGGCCCCGGGAGAATTTCGCGGTGACGTTGTCGAGCGTGTCGTAGAACAGCAGCTTTCCTTGGTTGATCAGGGCGACCTCGTCGCAGACGTCGGTCACCTCGGGCAAAATGTGGCTGCTCATGAAGATCAGGCGGTTCCGCTTCTTCAGGCCCCGGACGATGTCCCGCACCTCGGCCATGCCGCGGGGGTCGAGGCCGGTCGCAGGTTCGTCCAGGAGCAGGATCTCCGGGTCGTGGACGAGCGCGGCGGCGATGTTCACGCGCTGTTTCATTCCCTTCGAGAACCGGCCGACTTTCTTGTGCGCCCAGTCGGCCATCTTGACCTCCTCGAGGGACGTCATGATCCGGCCCTTCTGTTCGGCAACGGGCACGTTCCGGAGGTCGGCCACCATCTGGAGCGCCTGGAAGGGAGTGAGCGACGGGTAGATCTCCGGCGACTCGATCAGCACCCCGGCGGCTTCGAGCGCCCGCTTGCGGTTCAGCTGGACCGAGACGCCGTTTAGGAAGCACTCCCCGCGGGTCGGGAAGATCATGTCGGTGAGCAGCTTGAGGGCCGTGGTCTTGCCGGCGCCGTTCGGGCCGAGGAAGCCGACACACTTGGCGCCCTCGACCCGGAGGTTGAGGGTGTCGACGGCGGTGAAGTTCCCGAACGACTTTGTCAGTCCTCGGGTCTCGATACTGGGCGGACTCATGGATCCCTCGCTCGCTCCGGTGGGTTCCCTTGACGTGGAACGCGCGGCGAGCGAGGGGTCGGGGATATCCCTTTCCTAGTCCGTGCGACGCCGACGCGGGGCGTCCGGACGGGGAGAGGCGGTCGTGGCCCGAATCTCGATCTGGGTCCGTGCGGGGGCCGCGCGGGATTCCCTCGCGTGGGACCCGTGGCGCCGTCGGTGGGTCGTCTCGTGCCGAACGCCGCCCGTTCAGGGAGCGGCGAACCGGCGGGTGCTCGCCCTCGTCCAGCACTGGCTCGGGGTTTCCCCCGGCTCCATTCGCTGGGCGCGGTCGGGAACCTCTCCGGCCAAGGTGCTCGAGGTCGACCAGCTGACCGACGACGAGGTCGAGCGCCGACTCCACGACGTCGCCGCCGAGGTCGGGAACCGCAACCCTCCGTCGGTCGAGGAAGGAACCTAAGTCGCGTCGGCCGAAGCGTCCGTCCCCATGTAGGAGCGCAGAACTTCGACGCTCGTCACAAATCCCACCAACCGCACCCCATCCACGACCGGAACGCACCCGACGGCCGCATCGTCCATCGCCTGCTTCGCGGCCGAGATCGGCGCGCGTCGGTCCACGCCGAACGGGAACCGGGAGAGAAGTTCGCGCACGTTCCGTTCTTCGAGCCGGCCGCGACCCGCGGCCTCCGGCCGGTGCATCCCTCCCCCGGGGTTGAGCCGGACCAGGTCGCCGCGGCGGACCACTCCGACGTATTGCCCGTTGCGACCCATCACGGGGACGATCGTGCAAGCCGTCCGCTCCAGGTGGTCCCACGCCGCGGACAACTCCGAATCCGGAAAGATGGGCGACGGCAATCGCCAGGCGATCGACCCCACGGTGCCCGGTAGCCCGCCGAGTCGCTCGAGCAGAGTGCCAGGGCCGGTACCGGGAGAAACAGGAATGGGGAGACGTCCGGACGAAACGTTTCGGGGGGTTTCGGGAATCTTCCTGGGCGGCGACGCATCCACCCCGGGCCGATCCTCGGAGCCGGTGCTTTGCTCCGGATCCGTGGGATTCCGGGGGTCCGTGGGGGGAGTCGGGACTCGCCGAACCGTTGGCCCATCCATCGACGTTCCCGGAAGCCACGGTCGAGGGGGGTACTTCGTGGGAGCGTCAAGATGAGTTGACGCCGGCCCAGAATCGGTCCGCCTCCGACTCGGATCGATAGGCCGCCCCTCCGTCGGGGTGGGCGGCCGTCGTGACGTGTCGAGGGTACGGTCACGCGGTACGCGGGCTCGCATCGACGTCATAGCCCCGCGCCGCCCATCCGGGGCCGATGGGGACCACGGCTCCCGGGCCGGGGCACGCCGAGCTTCTCGGGGCGATCCTGGATGCCACGCCGGTCGGCGTGCTGGCGGTCGATCCCTCGGGTCGTGTGGAGGTCGCCAACCGGGCCGCGATCCGGCTCCTCGAGCTCGAGGGCGACCCGGTCGGCACCGCCCTCGCCGGCGTGCCCGGGCTGAACTCGGGCGACCTCGCCCGGCTCGTCCGGGAGACGGCGCGGGACCGGCAGCCTCGCTCAGGGACCCTGACCCGGCGGACCCATCACGGGCAGGACGTCCGTCTCCGGGCGGAGGTTCGTCCCCTCGATGCCGGCCGCTCGACGGTCGTCGTCACCCTGGAGCGCGCGGAGGGCGGTTCCTCGCCGGGGACCCCGACGGAACTGTTCTACCGGGCGTTCCTCGACAGCCGGGATGCCATTGAAGTGACCAACCGGGACGGGTTCCTCGTCGACGTCAACCCCGCGTTCGAGCGGATCTACGGATTCTCCCGGAGCGAGGCGATCGGTCAGCGCCCGAACATCGTGCGGAGCCCCAAGACGAGCCGGGAGGAGTACCAGCAGATGTGGAAAGAGCTCCTCGACCCCGCCAAGGGATACTGGAGCGGCGAGATCGTCAACCTCGACCGGCAAGGACGCGAGCACACCGTCCTACTGACCATCGACGCGATACGCGACCGCGGCGGGACGATCACCCACTTCATGGGGGTCGCCACGGACCTGAGCGAGCAGCGGACACTGCAACTCCAGGCGATCCGCCAGGAGCGTCTCGCGTCCCTCGGGCAGCTGGCCGCCGGAGTCGCGCACGAGATCAACACGCCGCTCGCCAACATCCTGCTGATGGCGGACAGCCTCGGCCGCCGGTCCCAGGACGAGTGGGTCCGCCAGCGGGCCGAGACGATCACCCACCAGGTCGAGTCCGCCGCGAAGATCGTCCGAGGCCTCCTCGAATTCGGCCGCAGCCACCCGCCCGAGGTGGCGCGGTCCGACCTGGTCGCCATCTCCCACGACGCGGTCGAGTTCCTCCGCGGGAAACAATCGGCCGACATCGCCGTCGTCGAGCGTCACGAGTCCGCTGAGCTCCCCGTGCGGGTCAATCGGGTGCAGCTCCTCCAGGTCCTCGTGAACCTCGTCAACAACGCCATGGACGCGATGGACGACCGCGGTGAGCTCCGCATCGAGTCGAGGGCCGTGGACGGCTGGGCGGAGGTCGCCGTCACGGACCAGGGCACGGGGATCTCGGACGAGGTGCTCCCTCACCTGTTCGAGCCGTTCTTCACGACGAAGCCGCCCGGCAAGGGGACCGGGCTCGGGCTCTCGATCTGCCACGGGATCGTCCAGTCGCACGGGGGCGAGATCTCGGTGCGCACCGCCGTCGGGAAGGGGACGACCTTCACGGTCCGGATCCCCCTCGCCACCGAGCTCGCCTCCGACGAACCTTGACGCGGCCCGCCTGTCGGCGGGCGCGACGACGGGCGAAGCGGGGTCCCGCCGTCAGGATTTAAGTCCGGGTCGAGTACGGCGCGCGTGCGCATCCTCGTGGTCGACGACGATTCGGTGTTCCGCGAGGAGTTCGCCTCCTTTCTCCTCGACGACGGCCACGTCGCCGCCACCGCCGCCTCCGCGGTGAAGGCCGTCGACGCCCTCGAGCAGGGCGAGTTCGACGTCGTGTTCACCGACCTGAAGATGCCCCGCGAGAGCGGGCTCGACCTGCTCCGGACGATCCGGGCCCGTTGGCCCCGCCAGTTCGTGGTCGTCGTGACCGGCTACGCCTCGGTCACCACCGCCGTGGAGGCGATGAAGCTCGGGGCGTTCGACTACGTCGGGAAACCGTTCCGGACCGACCAGGTCCGGAAGGTCCTCGAGCTCGTCGGCGAGCAGCGAAAGTACGACGGGCACGGCCTCGACGTCGGGGACGCGGTCGCGCTCGCGAAGGAGATCGCGGCGCACGGGGCCATGCCGGTCCTCCTGGCCGCACCCCCGCCCGCCCCGAAGGTACTCCCGAAGGGGATCGAGTTCGTTCCGTTCGACGGTCGGGACCCGGCCCGGCTGAGCGCGGAGGTCACCTCCTTCCTCGAGACCCATCCGCGCGCGGGAGTCGTACTCGCCCACGCCGAGTCTCTCTTCCAGGACCGACGCACCGAAGATGTCGTCAGCTGGCTCACCTCGGTCCGGGAACTCCTCCGCGACCGCGGGGTCCTCGCGGTCGGCCTGGACCCGGCCGGCCTCACCGACACCCAGGCGAAGGCCGTGACCGAGGTCGTCGCCGCCGCGGCGGTCCATGGGACCCTCGAGGCGCTCGCCAACCCGATCCGTCGCCGGGTCCTCCGGCGTCTCACCGAGGGGCCGTCCACCTTCAGCACGCTCATGCGCGCCGCCGACCTCGACGACTCCCCCAAGATGTCGTTCCACATGCACCGGTTGGTCGAGGAGGGTCTGATCGCCCGAACGGGCGAGGAGTACCGGCTGACCGACCAGGGGAGGGCCGCCGCGGGCGTCATCCGCCAGATGGAAACATCGGTCGGGGGAAGGGCGGGGAGCACCCTCCTGTTCCGCCCCCCCAAACGCCCGGCCCCCCACCGCTAGTTCGACCCCCGGGAAGATCGACCGGTCGCCGCGCCTCCACGGATCCGGCCGCGCGCGGGTTTGCCGGGCCCCGCCGAAGCGGTCGCCGGGGCCGGCGGAGCCGGGTTCCTACGCCTGCGATTCGCCCCGCATCGCCCGGATCAGCTGGGAGCCGAACGCCTCGAACCTCTCGTTCGTCCCGGCCTCGAGGTGGAATTCGGCGACATCCGAGGAGCCGGCGGCCGACGGACTCGCCTCGCCCGCCGGAGCCTCCACGATCGCCGACGCGGGCGGACTGGGGACCCGGAGACCGAGGTCGAACAGCTGGGACTGGATGTGGCGGGCCGCCCCATCCGGGTGGTGTCGCAGGCGCGTGTCGAACGCGAACCCGTAGTGGCCCTTCAGCTTCGGGACGCCCTTGAGATCCTTGAGCAGGCGGTGCATCGCCGGCGTCATGCCGAGGTGGACCGTCGGGCATCCCAAGACGAGCAGATCGTAGGCGTCGATCGACCGGTCGTGGGCCTGGGCGACCGGGAGGAGGTCGGTCTTCACGCCCTCCTTCCGGAACCCCACGGCGAGGTGCTCCGCGACCTCGCGGGTCCGGCCAAAGTGGGTTTCGTAGAGGATGAGGGCGTTCCGGATGGGCTGGTCGTCGGCCCAAGTAAGGTCCTGAGTTTTCGCGGTCATGACGACGGAACCATCGGGGGAGGACGGGGATAAGCGCTCGGACAAGCCGGCTTGACCTTCGCTGCCCCGAGGGTCACGCCGCCGGTTCCCGACGGAGGAGGGCCGTCCACTGCTCGCGGACGCCCTCCTGGATCCGGGCGACGTCGTCCGGAATGAGGTGCCGGAACCGCCCTTGACGGTCGAGGTACGCCGCCACCGGCTTCAGTTCGCCGCCCTTCCGGGTCACGTGCCACTTCCCGTTCTCCACCTCGTAGAGCGGGAAGATCCCGCAGTCGGTCGCGAGCCGCCCGATCTCGATCGTCTCCTCCGAGGAGAACCGCCACCCCGGCGGGCACGGTGCGAAGACGTGGAGGAACCGCGGTCCGGTCAGGGCGCGGGCGCGGGCGACCTTGCGCTCGAAATCCTCCGGGAAGCTCGGGTTGAGCGTGGCGGCGTACGTCGGGTGGTGCGCGAGGACGATCGCCATGATGTCCTTCTTCGGCTCGGGCTTCCCCCGGCTGGTCCCCTCGACCGGCGTGGTCGTCGTCCAGGCGCCCTCGGGCGTCGAGCCGCTCCGCTGGACGCCCGTGTTCATGTACGCCTCGTTGTCGTACATCACGTAGATCGCATCGGTCCGGCGCTCGAGCATCCCGCTGAGCGACTGGAGTCCGATGTCGGCGGTCCCGCCGTCGCCGGCGAAGCCGACGATGTTCAGGTCGTGGAGGCCGAGCGCGTCCGCCGCGGCCCGGAGGCCGGAGATAGAGGCGCCGGTCGACTCGATTGGGTTGTCGAGCATCGCCACTCCGAGCGCGGTCGTCGGGTACGGCGTGGCGATCACCGTCCAGCAGCACGCCGGGACCGAGACGACGGTGCGCGGTCCGAGACCCTTCAGGAGCAGGCGCATCGCGAGCGCCGGGGCGCACCCCGGACACGCCGAATGGCCCGGGAACATCCACTCCTCGGCCGGGATCGTGAGCTTAGCCATGGACGGCGACCTCCCCGACCGGCTCGAGGTCGACCCACCGCGGGTCGGCCCGTTCTCCGGCCTCGAGCGCCCGGTACATTCCGCGCACCTCGGTCGGAGTGATGTCCCGACCCCCGATCCCCGCGAGGAAGCTCGTGACGGGCGGGGCGTGGGCTCCGTCGTACAGGGCCGAGCGGACCTCCGTCGCGGCCGGCCCGAGGCCGCCGAACGTGTAGCACCGGTCGAGCACGCCGATTCGCCCGGCCGAACCGGCGAAGGCCCGCAACTCCGCCGCCGGGAACGGGCGGAAGACCCGGAGCTTGGCGAGGCCGACGCGGTGGCCTTCGGACCGGAGCTCGTCGACCACCCCTCGGGCCGTCGTGGTCGCCGTGCCGAGCGTGACGAGTACGGCGTCGGCGTCCTCCGTCCGGTACGTCTGGAGAGCGCCCCCGTACGACCGCCCCGTGACCTCAGCATACTCGCGTTCGACCTGGGTAAGGACCTCGGGAACGCGCGACATCGCCCGGGCGATGGCCCGGCGGAACTGGACGTACTCGACCGGACCGGTAAAGGAGCCGAGACGTCCGCTCCGGCCCGGGACGAGGATCGCCCGGGCATCGCGGGCGGGGAGGAACCCGTCGACCTCGGCCGGGCTCGGGATCGAGACCGGCTCGACCGTGTGGGACAGGTAGAACGCGTCCTCGCCCACCATCGCGGGGAGTCGGACGCGGACGTCCTCCGCAAGGCGGTAGGCGATGAGGACGGTGTCGAGCACCTCCTGGTTGCTCTCCGGATAGAACTGGATCCATCCGGTGTCCCGCTGGCTCATCGTGTCGGTGTGGTCGGCGCCGATCGACCACGGCGGCGCGACGGCGCGGTTCACGACCCCCATCACGACGGGTGCGCGCATCCCCGACGCCCAGTGGAGCAGCTCGTGCATCAGGAGCAGGCCCTGGCTCGAGGTCGCCGTGTAGGTGCGAGCTCCGAGAGCCGACGCGCTCAGGCACGCTTGCAGCGCGCTGTGCTCCGACTCGACCTTGAGGTACTGGGCCCGTAGCGAGCCGTCCGCCACGAAGTCGGCGAGCTTCTCCACGATCGAGGTCTGCGGCGTGATCGGGTACGCGGAAATGACCCCCACACGGGCGAGCCGGACGGCGTACGACTGCGCCGAGCAGCCGGAGAGCACTTCGCGCGGCATCGACTACGCCACCCCCTCCTCCGGGACCATCTCGATCGTCTTCGGAGGGCACTCGGTCGCGCAGATCCCGCACCCCTTGCAGTACTCGAGGCGGACGACGGGGTACCCGGTCTCGTCGAGGACGATGGCGTCGTCCGGGCAGAACTTCCAGCAGAAGTTGCAGCGGGTGCATCGGTCGAGGTGGAGAACCGGCCGCATCGTCCTCCAGGCCGCGGTGGAGAGCGTCGCGCTCGGGACGACGGCGACCGGCCCTTCGGGCAGCGTGTCCTCTCCGGACGTGGGGCGCGGGACCGAGGGCTCGAGGAGCCGCACCGCGGCTCCGGACACCACCGCCTCGAACCCCTCGGACGCGGCGGCCGCGTTCGCCTCCGCCTGGACCGGGACGAACTTCCGGACCGCGGAGAGCACGGCGTCCCGGGAGACGATGCCGGTGGCGCGGGCGAGCGCCCCGAGCATGACGGTGTTCACGATGGGCAGCATGGGCGAACCGAGGTGGTGGGCGAGGGCGATCGCGCCGGCGTCGACCGTCGCCACTCGTGCCTTCGCTGGGGCGGCGAGCTCCCCGGGGGGCAACCGCGTGTTGGCGATGACCCAGCCACCTTCCTTCAAGCCGTCCGTCACCGGAACTGCCCCGAGGAGCCCGGGGTCGAGCACGACGACGATGTCGGGACGCAGGATCGACGTCCGCAGCGCGATGGGGCGGTCGTCGATGCGTGCGAACGCCGTCACGGGCGCGCCGCGTCGCTCGACCCCGAAGAACGGGAAGCTCTGCGGATGCCGACCGTCGAGGAACGCGGCCTGGGCGAGCAGCTCCGAGGCGAGGACGCTGCCCTGCCCGCCACGTCCGTGGAACCGGACCTCGATCATCGGAATCCTCGACGGGGAGAACGACCCGTTCCCGCATGAAGCGGGCGTCAGGGGGAGTTGACGTCCGGCCGGTCCGGCTCAGGTCGACGACGTCGGTCCGAAGACGCCGAGCGCCGGGAGAACCTCGTTGGCCGCGGCGAGGGCGCGGCCCGTGAACTCTCGGAGTCCGTCGAGCTGGTCCGGGGACATAGTAAGGGCCGGCCATTCCCAATGGGATACGACCGACCGGCCGGCCTCGGCGTCGGGAACCACCCGAGGGTCGTACGGGACGGCCGTTTCGACCTCCGGTCCCCATACGAGTCGACCCCCGTCGGTTCGGAGGGACGGGCGCCGGAGAAGGAGAGTCTCGACGGACCGGGATCGCACGAGCGCCCACGAAGGCCGACACGACTCCACGTTCGCGAGCGTGGTCGGAACGTGGCCGGTCACGGCCCCCACGCCGACGAACGCCACGTGGAATACGTGATGCGGGATCGGGCGGGCCGGGAGGTGGTCCTTGAGCCGGCGCACGACCGACGGGGGCAACCCACGTTGGCCGAGGGCGTCGAGGATCGGGGGAAAGTCCGCGGGCTGGAACGCCTCCAGAAGATCGTTTCCGATCCAGTACGCCTCCACGACGCGCCGATCGAACGGGTCGAGCCCGTGCTTCTCGCCGATCGCTCGCAGGTACGGCAGCAGCGCCTCGAACCCCTCGAGGGCCCGGCGGGCCGGCTCGTCCCCCTGTCCCGAAACGATCGCCCGGTAGAGGTGCGGAGCCGCCTCGGCCGGCCCGCAGTAGTTCAACCGGTTCGTGGCGATGCTGAACCGCGAGGCGAGCGGGACCCCGTCCATCTCAAGCTACAGCGCGGCGGAGGGCGATCGAGCGCACGAACTCCCCGAGCGAGCGGAAGGCCGACCGCCCGACGGCCAAGGCGACCCCGGTCGCCAAGGCGACCACGCCGCCGACTTCGAGGGCCGTTGCCGGCGACCCGCGGACGAGGACGGAAAGGATCCAGGTGACCGGGAAGCCGAGGACGAGGACCGCGGTCGCGACGCCCAGGTCGACTCGCTTGAGCGCGGCGTACCACGTGCCGACGAAGGCGGTCAGGAACAGCGCGCTCACGACGACCCAGGTCCACTCGCCCGGCGTGAAGGACCGCAGGGAGGCCACCTGCGCCGTCAGCGCGAGATAGCCAACCAGGAACGCCGCCCCGAACCCCATCCGTCCAAGGGCGACGGTCGCGCTCGGCAGGTCCTTCAACGTCCGCTTCGAGATCGTGTACTCGACGGCCCAGAGCCCGGTCGCCGCGAGGACGAACGCGGAGCCATCGGTCCACACCGGGGTGGTCAACGAGAGGAGCAGCACGTTCCCCCCGAGCAGCAGGACGGCGGCGGCGGCGGTCGTCCAGCGGAGGCGCTCGCGGAGCACGACGATGCCGAGGACGGTGGCGGGCAGGAACAGCATCCGGTACAGGAACGAGGCGGTCACGCCGCCGCCCCCCGCCGAGGCCAGCTCAAGCCCGTGGAAGAACAGGAGGAACGGGATCCCTCCCCCGACGATCCCGATGGCGACCAGGCGGCCCCAGTCGACGGGCCGTAGGCGTCCGCGACCGGTCGGAAGCCCGGTGGCGAGAAACAGCGGGACGAGCGCGATCGCGACGAGGAGGTTCCGCACCGTCACGAACGCGTCCGAGCTCGTGCCCGCCACGGCATAGGAGTTCACGAACGTGGAGACCCCGCTCAAGACCGCGGTGGCGAACGCGAGGAGGAGACCCGCGCCGAGCAGGGTCGAGCCCTGGGCGCCGCCGGCAGGTGCGTCCATTCGGGGAGTCGACGTCGGACCCCGTTATGGAGGCTTCGTCAGCTTGAATCGGGAGGCCGGCGGTGGGCGGCGCCTCAGGGACCGACGGCGGCCGCCGCGAGCTCGCGGGTCATCCGGAGCGTTTCCTCGGCCTCGGGGGCGCTGAGCCGGCGGATCGCAAAACCGGCCTGGACGATGACGTAGTCGCCGACCTGCGCGTCCGGGACGTAGACGAGGCTCGCCGGCTTCACGACCGGACCGAAGTCGACGGAGGCCATCGGGAACTGGGGGTCGTCGGCCCGGATCTCGACGATCCGGCCGGGGGTCGCCAAACACATCGCCGGTGCCTCGCTCCGCTACGGGGAACGGATCGCCCCTTCTTGAGTCGGGGGGGTCGATGGCGCCCCGGATTCCGAGGCGTTCGGGCGGTCCGAGACGTCGACGCGAACGAGGACGATCCCCCCCGCGCGGGGGTCGTGAACGTCCGGGGAGAGCTCGATGTCGAGTCGAGAGCCCTCGGCCGCCGTCCCCTCCACGGTCGCGGGCCAGCGGGACCGGAGCGTCTCTTCCGAGGTATGCGCGAGCGCGCCGACCCAGAGGCTCACGCGCGTGATCCGTTCGGGGTTCTCGGCGCGGGCGAGCTCCTCGAGCCGGCGGCGCAGGTCGCGGAGCAGGGCCTCCTCATGCATCGGGGCGACTCCGAGGGGCGCTCTCGCGTCCCAGCGCCCCACGACCTCGGACCTCCGCCTCGATCCGGCGGGACGTGGGTTCGAGCGCGGCGAGTACCGCTTCGGAGGGCGGGTCCCCGACGGCGAAGTTCGACCCCTCGATCCCGTACAGCACGAGAATCTCCGGTCGTCGGTCGAGCGCGTCCCCGAGGGCGATGGCCTGACCCAGCGACACCCCATGGCTCGAGACCGTCCCGAGCGAGGTCGGCAACGCGCCGCGGCCGGATTCCCACCGGACGACGGCGCCCGGAGCCAGGCCCGCGCGGACGGCGTCGACCGCGACGACGAACCGGCGCCCGTCCCACCAGTCGAGCAGCTCGGTCCCCTCCCCGACGACCTCCGCGACCGTGGCGACCCCGGCCAGCCGGGAACGAAGGTGCCGGACGATGAGGAGGCCCACGGCATCGTCCCCCCGGTGCTCGTTCCCGATCCCGAGGACGAGGGGGACGGTGGGGTCGGCCGAGGGTTCGGTCACCGGATCAATTCCGCTGGAGGTCGAGCGTGAGGAAGTGCGTCGCGCACGAGATGCACGGGTCGTGGTTGCGGATCGCCCGCTCGCACGCGTCGGTGAGCCCGGCGTCGTCGAGGTCGAGGGAGCGCGTGACCACGTCCCGGAGGTCGTCCTCGATGCGCTTCTGGTTCTGGGAGGTCGGCGCGACGATCTTCGCCTCCGTGATCTCGCCGGATCGGTCGAGGGCGTACCGGTGGTAGAGGAGGCCGCGCGGGGCCTCGGTCGCGGCCATGCAGCCGGGGACATCGAACGGGCCCGAGGAGCTGACGAACGGCCGGTCCGGCGGGCGGTACGAGCCGACGATCCGGAGCGCCTCCTCGCAGGCGTACACCATCTCGACCGCACGGACGAGGACGCTCCGGAACGGGTTCGTGACGACCGGTTCCAGGCCGACCTCGCGGGCGATGGCGTCGGCCCGGGGCCCGAGCCGGTCGCGGTTGAGGGCATACCGCGCCATCGGGCCGACGAGGTACGACCCGCCGTCGCGCCGGACCGAGTGGAGGGCGTGGGAGTGCGGCACCTGGAGCTCGTGGAACTCCTCCTCGAACCGGGTCGCCGGGATGCGGAGCCCGCGGCTGGAGACGATCTCGCCTTCGTTCATCGGATACTCCTCCGGGTGCCGGAGGGCGACGAACTCGTACGGTTCCTCGACGGAGGGGAACGAGAAGCTCGCAGCGAATCGAACGGTCTCTTCCGCGAGGGCGAGCGCCTCCTCGAGCGTCGGGCGGAGTTCGTCGAGCTCTTCCCGGGACGGGCACCGGTAGAATCCCCCGACGCGGACGTTGACCGGGTGGATCTCGCGGCCGCCGAGACGGGCCATCAGCGCGTTGCCGGCCTTCTTGAGCTTCAGTCCCCGGTGGACGGCCTCGGGGTGGTCCTTTGCCATCCGGATCGCGTCCGGGTACCCGAGGAAATCGGGCGCGTGGAGCAGGTAGACGTGGAGCGCGTGGCTCTCGATCCACTCCCCGCAGTAGAGGAGCCGTCGGAGGGCGCGGACCGCGGGCGCCGGGGTGAGTCCGAGACCGTGCTCCAGGGCGTGGCACGCGCTCATCTGGTAGGCGACCGGGCAGATCCCGCAGATCCGGGCCGTGATGTCGGGGGCCTCCAGGTACGAGCGCCCCCGGAGGAACGCCTCGAAGAACCGCGGGGGTTCGAAGATCCGGAGCTCGACCTCCTCCACGGTCCGGTCGTGGATCCGGACGTGGAGGGCCCCCTCCCCCTCGACCCGGGCGAGGTAGTCGACGGCGATCGTCCGGTCGGTCACGGAACCTCGGAGGTCGGCGAGGCCGCCTCGGCCGCCGCGCGGAACACCGCCGCGTTCGCGTTGAACGTCCGGTAGAACCGCTGCAACGCGGGAGGCTCCATTCCGAGCTGGACCAGCGTTCGCGAAAGCGATGGCGCGTTCGGGGTGTCCTGCGGGCCGAAGCATCCGTAGCACCCGCGGTCGAACGCCGGGCAGATCGCGCCGCAGCCGGCCTGGGTCACGGGTCCGAGGCACGGCGTGCCGTGGGCGACGAGCACGCAAACGTTGCCGCGGCGCTTGCACTCGAGGCAGACGCTCTCCTTCGGCACGTTCGGGCTCCGCCGTCCGAGGAACGCCGTGATCACCTCGAGGAGCTGGACCTTGTTGATCGGGCATCCCCGGAGCTCGAAGTCGACCTTCACGTGGTCCTGGATCGGCGTCGACGTGGCGAGCGTCTCGATGAACTCCGGTCGGGCGTAGACGACTTCCCGGAACTCCCGGACGTCGGCAAAGTTCCGCAGGGCCTGGATCCCGCCGGCCGTCGCGCAGGCCCCGATCGTGACGAGGACTCGCGAGTTCGCCCGGATCGATCGGATCCGTTCGAGGTCGCTCGGGATGGTCACCGACCCCTCGACGAGAGCGAGGTCGTACGGGCCGGCCCGGACCGCGCTCGACGCCTCGCGGAAGTCCACGATCTCGACCCGGTCGGCGAGGGGGAGCAGCTCGTCCTCGCAGTCGAGGAGCGTCAACTGGCACCCGTCGCAGGACGCGAACTTGAACACGGCGAGCGTCGGTCGGGTGGCGGCCATCCTAGAGCTCCCGGATCGCGAGGTACCGGGCGACATCCGAGTACCGAAACACGGGGCCGTCCCGGCAGACGAACGCCGGGCCGAACTGGCAGTGTCCGCAGAGGCCGACCGCGCACTTCATGTTCCGCTCCATGGAGAGCCAGATCGCCGTCGGCGGCACCCCCCGCGCGAGGAGCGCCTCCGCCGTGAGCTTCATCATGATCTCCGGACCGCAGAGGAACGCGACCGTCTTCGAGGGCTCGAATCGGGCGTCGGGAAGCCGGGCCGTGACGAGCCCGACGTCGCCGTACCAGTCCCGGCCGGCGGTGTCGACGGTCGTCTGGAACCGGAGGTCGTTCCGGGTCCTCCAATGCTGGATCTCGTCGTAAAACACGAGGTCCTTGGGGGTCCGGGCCCCGTAGATCAGTTCGAGCCGGCCGAAGCGGGGGCGCTGGCGGAGGAGCTCGTAGAGGAGCGGGCGGAGCGGCGGGAGTCCGAGGCCCCCGGCGACGATCACGACGTCCCGGTCCACGGCCTCCTCGAGCGGCCAGGGGGTCCCGTACGGACCCCGGACACCGACCACACCGCCCGGGGTCGCTTCCGCAAGGGCCTGGCTGACCCGGCCGGCCACCCGCACGGTGTGGCGGTAGCCGCCCGGCTCTTCCGGGTCCCCGCTGATGGAGATCGCGGCCTCGCCGACGCCGAAGGCGTACAGCATGTTGAACTGCCCCGGCCGAAACCGGGTCGCCGCCGCCCCTCCCTTCGGGCGGAGCTCGAGAGTGACGGTGTCGGGGGTCTCCGATGTCGTCCGACGGACTTCGAACGGGACCGGCGCCACCGACGGCGGCGGGCCGGACGAGCCCGCGAACGAGCTCTCACCGCCCATGGAGGTCGAGCAGCTGCACGCGCGTGTTCTCGAGCCGTTGCGCGATCACGGGGAGGAGCCGGAGCAGAAAGACGTAGCCGTCTGCGGGGCGCCCGTCGAGCAGCGACCTAAGGTGACCCGCGGCGAGACCGACCGCTCGCGTCGGCTTGACCGCCCGGGCGTCGACGCGCCACCGGTGCGGCGGGAACAGCCAGGACCACCCGAGGACATCGCCCGGACCGAGGGTCTGCACCGTCGTCCTCGGCCGGTCGGGCACGATGATCTCGAGCGCCACCTTGCCGGCGAACAGCGCGAGGAACTCGTCCGCGGGGTCCCCCTCCCGAACGATGAGCGCTCCCGGGTCGAACGTCCGCGTGTACGACCTCTCGCCCAGTCGGGCGAGGAACTCCGGGTCGAGGCCGCGGAAGAATCGGTGGTCGGCGAGGCGCAGCTCGGTCGCCGTGGAGTCGTTCTCGTTCATGGTCCCTTCCCGACCGGGGCGGCCCGGGCGCCCGGCGTCGCCCGGATCGCCCCGACCTCCTCGGTGATGTCGATCCCGACGGGACACCAGGTGATGCACCGTCCGCATCCGACGCAGCCGGAGCTGTCGAACTGGTCGTACCAGGTCGACAACTTGTGGGTCATCCACTGGCGGTACCGCGATTCGGTCGACTTGCGGACCGGCGAGCCGTGGAGCTCCGAGAATCCGGAGTTGAAGCAGGAGTCCCACCGCCTCCAGCGCTCGACGTGATCCCCCGTGAGGTCGGGGACCTCCTCGGTCGTGTGGCAGAAGCAGGTCGGGCACGCCAGCGTGCAGTTCGCGCAGGCGAGGCACCGCTCGGCGACGACCGCCCATCGGGGATGCTCGGGGTTGTCCAGGAGGAGATTTCGGATCCCGTCGGTCTCCATCCGACGGCCCATCGAGGCGGCGGTCCGGGCGACGACGCCGTCGGCCCGGTCCCGGTCCGCGTTCGCCGCGGGTCGTAGCGGCACGCCCCGGAGCACCTCCCCGCCGGCCGGGGAGCCGACCTCCACGAGGAACCAATGCCGACCGTCGCTGAGAACTTCGGTGAGGGCGAGGTCGTGACCGCCGCGGACCGCCGGACCGGTGTTCATCGAGACGCAGAAGCAGGTTCCGCCCGCCTGCCCGCATTGCACGGCGATGCGGAGCGTTCGGGCCCGACGCGCGGCGTATCCCGCGTCGCCGCCCGCCGCGAACACCCGGTCCTGGATCCCGATCGCCGCGAGCTCGCAGGCTCGAACCCCGAGGAAGGCGCGGGCCGGGGGATCCGAGGGCTCCGCGACGACCGCAAAGCCGTCGTCGGTTCGAGTCGCGGACCAGAGGCGCTCATGCGCAGGGAACAGGTACTTTTTCCAGCTGTGCGGGCCGACCGCGTATCCGAACAGCGCCGCATCGGCTCGTCGCTCGAGACGATACTTCCCGGCGTCCTGCCGGTCGGTCCAGCCGATCGGAAGGTCGCTCTCCTCCCGGATCTCCCCGTACACGATCGACCCGTCGCGGACGGTGGGTCCGACGACTTGGTACCCGGCGGCGCCGAGAGCGGTGAGGAACGCCGGGAAGTCCGTCCGCTCAAGGATGTGGCAGCTGCCGACCGGCGGGCCGTCGGCGGCGGACCCGTCGGACGGCGCGTTCGACGTCGTCATGGACCGGTGGGCGGGACCCTCCAGACCGGCGAGCGTCCGGTCGGGGATAAACGCGCCGTCAACTGGATTCTCGGGCGCGGACCGTCTTCGGCCCGTGCGGGAATCGGCCCCCGGCTCGAACGTTGGGCCGGATGGTCCTCCGTCAACCGAAATCGACGGCCGGCGGAAAAGGCCGGAACGGCACGACCGGCCGGTCGGGGTGCCGAGCGTGGCCGAAAAACCGTCAATCCTGGGAGCGGGACTACCCCAGTTGCTCCTCCTCGGCGTCCTCTGGGGAGCCACGTTCCCGGTCGCCCGGGTGGCGGTCGCGGCCGGGGCGGACCCGTTTCTCCTGGTCGTACTCGACCTGCTCCTCGCGGCCGCCGTCCTCGCGCCGGTCGCCGCGGCCAGCCGATCGCCTCGACCGGTCGCCCTCGAGCTCGCCCGGTCGGCAGGACTCGGGGCGCTGCTGATCGCGGGGATCAACGTTCCGCTCTACTGGGGTCTCCAGCACGCGACCGGCGGCAGCGCCTCGATCGTGTACGCGACGTCCCCGATTCTCAGCCTGCTGGCCCTCTACGCCGCCGGGAGCCCCGTCGTGCTGCACCGGCGCCAGCTCCTGGCCCTGACCCTCGGCCTCGGGGGCGTCGTCCTGCTCGGGCTCCAGACCTCCGGGGCGTCGGCCTCGACCAACCTGGCCGTACTCGCCGCGTTCGCTCTCGGCGCCTCTTGTCAAGGCGCGGGCGCCGTGCTCGTCGGCCGAGCTCGTCCGGAGGGCGAGGGTCACTGGGGGCTCACCTTCCAGTTTCTCGGGGGCGCCGGGGCCGCGGCGGTGACGCTGCCGTTCCTCGCCTCGTCCGCTCCGTTTCCGGTCACGCTGTCGACCGTCGGGTCCGTCGTCTACGTCGGGGTGGTGTCGATGGCGGTCGGCTACACGCTGTTCTTCGACCTCATCCACCGCGCGGGCGCAGTTCGGGCGAATCAGGTCACGTTCCTGAACCCCGTGGTGGCCTTGACCGTCGGCGTCGTGGCCTTTGGCGAAAGTTGGCAACCCCTCGAAGGGGTCGCCCTCGCCTGCATCATCGGGGCGCTCGTCTTGCTGCAGACCGTGCCGGGGCATCGGGGCGCGACCTCGGCTCCCCGATCCGACGCGCCCCGCCGATCACCCACGGGGAGCGTCCCGGCCGCGGGCGTCCCGCCGAGCGGACTCCCCGGACCCGGGGCCGGTCAGGGAACGTACGTGAGCCACGACTCGTAGTGCGAGTTGCGGCCTCGGATGGCATCCTCGTAACGGGATTGGAGTCGCTTCGTGATGGGATACTCCCCGGTGCCGATCGGTCGGCCGTCCACCTCTCGGATGGGCGTCACGCCGGCGGCGGTGCCGGTGTAGAACAGCTCGTCGGCGGTGAACAGCTCCTCCCGGCTGAAGTCGGTCCGTCGGAACTCGAGCCCTTCGTCCCGAACGAACGTGATCACCGAGTCGCGGGTCACCCCCCGTAGAATCCCCGAGCTGGCGGGGGGCGTGCTGACGATCCCATGCTTCACCCGGAAGATGTTCTCGCCCGGCCCTTCCGCGACCAGGCCTTGAGAGTTCAGCAGGATCGCTTCGTCGTACCCCGCGTGGACCGCCTCCATCTTCGCCAGGGCGGAGTTCGCGTAGTTCGAGGCGCACTTCGCCTGCGGAGGGAGGGAGCGCGCGTCGGTACGGACCCAGCTCGAGACCGTCGCGCGGACTCCGTGCTGGACCCCGGCGTCGCCCAGGTACGCCCCCCACTCCCACATGCCGATCGCCACGCCGATGGCGCTCTCCGTGGGGTCGAGGCCCATCTGGCCGTACGACGAGTAGGCGATCGGTCGGATGTACGCCTCCGGGACCCCGTTCGCCCGGACGAGGTCGACGGTCGCGCTCGCCAGCGCGTCCCGGTCGAACGGGAGCTTCATCCGATAGATGCGGGCGCTCTCGAGGAACCGGGTGAGGTGGTCGTCGAGGCGGAACACGGCCGAGCCCCTCGATGTCCGATGGCACCGGATCCCCTCGAAGACGGCGTAGCCGTAGTGGAGGCCGTGCGTCAGCACGTGGACCTGCGCGGCCTCCCACGGCACGAGCCGCCCGTCCATCCAGACCGACCGCAGGGCGCGGACCGCGACCATGGTCCGAAGTCGTGCGTCCGGCCGAATCAACGATGCGTCAAGGCAAGCTGACGTGTTGGGAGTGGCGCACCCCTCCTCGATGATGTCGATTCAGTCAGCTCGCTGAGGGGACGTGTCCAACCCAGCGCCGACCGGGACTTTCCGGGACCGTTTCACCTCAGGAAGAACTCGTTCGTTCGATGCGCCCGACGCCGGTCCGAGCACGGAACAAGTAAGAGCGCGAGCTCGATAGGTGCCGAGGGAAACCATGGCCCACTACGTCGTCATCGGGAGATGGACCGAGCAGGGAATCAAGAACGTCAAGGGCTCCGTGCATCGCCTCCAGGCGTTTCGGAAAGCCGTGGAGGCAGCGGGCGGAAAGGTGCACCAATTCCTCTACACAATGGGTCCCCAGGACTTGGTTGCCATTCTCGAGGCCCCCAGCGATGAGGTCGTGAACCTGGTCATCCTCAAGACGGCGATGCAGGGCAACGTCCACACGGTGACGTCTAAAGCCTGGACGGAAGCGGAGTTCGCGAAGCTCGAGGAACGCCTGTAGGGCGGAGCCACCCGGCTGGTCCCAATCCGACGGCCGAACACCCATTTCAATCCGCCCGTGTGAGGAAATCCCCTCGTCGCTCTCTCCGAACAGGGAAATCGGCAGACTCTGCCAGAGCCTCGAGTCGAAACGGCGTTGGTAGGGTTGCGGATGGGACTCTCCGCTAGCGGAGAGCGCACCGGTCCTAACGCCTCAAGGAAGGCTGACGGCCGGTCCTCGGGGACCGACCCGTCGGAGGGGCGAACGGCGTCGATCCTGGGCGCTTAGGCGCCGGTCTTGGCCGGGCAGGGTTTCGCCGCCGGCCGGACGATCAGCACCGAACAGTTCGCGTGGTGGAGGACGCCGTCGCTCACGCTCCCGAGCAGGAGCCGGCTCGTGGTCGAGAGGCCGCGGGCCCCGAGGACGACGATGTCGGGCTGGGTCTGGTCGAGGAACGAGAGGATCTCCTCGACGATCGCCCCCTCGCGGAGGTCGGTCGTCACGGAGTGAATCCCCGCCGTGCGGGCCGCCTCCGCCGAACGGCGGACGAGCGACTCGAACTGCCGCCGGTCCTCGGCGAGCACCTCGAGGACCGCCCCGCCCTGGTCGGAGTAGACACGGGGCGCCGGCACGACCCCCACGATCCCGAGGGAAGCGGAACCGAGCTTCGCGAGCTCGATCGCCGAGGCGAGCGCCCGTTCGGAGGGGGCGGATCCGTCGATGGCGACCGCGACCGAGCGAAATGCGGGCATATCCGCCGTGAGCCCTCGTCCGCTTATGGCCACTTCTCCCCGAGCGGCGAGCAAACCGGGCGGGAGGGCGCCGATGGACCGGCGTCCGGGTCGCGACGGGTGCAAGACCGGGACTCCGGGCCCGTCGTACCGAGTCGTGCCTGGGGTCGAATCCAAGAGAATAGTGCTACCCTAATAATTTTGGTCATCGATATAAGGCCGCACGACTCTTGTAGGGGCGATGGAGACCCTGCAGAAGCTCACCCGCCGGCAGCTCGAGGCCCTCCAGGCGATCCTTGCGAAGGAGACGCCGGACCGGGGCGTTCCGCTGAAGATCATCGCGTCGTCCCTAGGTCTCTCCCCGCCGTCGGCGCTCGGGCACCTGACCCCGCTCGAACAGCTCGGCCTGGTGGCCCGCTACCGCGGAAAGAGCCGACTCACCACCAAGGGGAGGGGGACCCTCCTCGAGTACCAGCGACATCACCGGGTCGCGGAGACTCTGTTCGGGAGCCTCGGACTTCCCCCCGCCGCGACGTGCGCCGCCGCCCGGGAGATCGACCTCGCAATCTCCCACCGGACGGTGGAAGAGGTATGCCGGGCCCAGCAGCACCCGGCCGCCTGCCCCCATGGCGACCCGATCGGCCCCTGCCGAACCTCCAACCGCGGGAGCTAGAACGCGGGGCGCCCGACCCGAAAGGATGGTCCCGGCCGTGCACGCGACTCACAAGCTCGTCGCCGTGGCGACGGTGGCGGTCGTCGCCGCCGCCGCGCTCGGCTACATGATCTACACCAGTCAGGCACCCGCGGCGAACTCCTGCCCTCCCACGGGCAGCGGCGCGCAAGGCGCCGTGCAGGCGGTAGGTCACGCATCCGTCAGCGCCCCCCGTCCGCTCGGTGTCCGGGGGATCGCCATCGAGACTCATCGGGGGGTTGCCGCCTCCGTCCCGACGGCCGGGTCTGTCGTCCGCGTGGTCGCGGCGGAGAACTTCTGGGGAAGTCTCGTTTCTCAGTTGGGCGGGACCGACGCGTCCGTCGTGAGCATCGTCTCCGACCCGAACGCCGACCCTCACGAGTACGAATCGAACGCCTCGGACGCGGCGCTGATCGCGAACGCGCAGCTCGTGATCGTGAACGGGGTGGGATACGACCAGTGGGCGCTGAACTTGATCCAGGCGGCCGGCGCCAGCGGTCAGGTGGTCCTGAACGTCGGCGACCTCAACGGAGTCCAGGTCGGGGGCGGGATCGTCGACGGCAACCCGCACATGTGGTACAATCCCGTCGACGTCAACCGCACCGTGGCGGCGATGTATTCGGACCTGAGCGGGATCGCCCCCGGGGATGCCTCGTACTTCGCCTCCCAGTATGCGACGTTGAATTCCTCGCTCGGCAGCCTCTACGGAGAGGCCGGCGCCATCAAGAGCCAGTTCGCGGGAACCGAGGTCGCGGCGACCGAGGACATCTTCGTCTACCTCGCGAACTACACCGGTCTCGACCTGGTCTCGCCACCGGAATTCATGCAAGCCGTCGCCGAGGGGAGCGACCCACCGGCGCAGTCGATCGTGGCGTTCCAGTGCCAGCTAGAAAGCGGGCAGGTTCGCGTTCTCGTCTACAACGAGCAGACGGTCACGCCGGTGACCACCAACCTGAAGGCGATCGCCGCCGAGCACAACGTGAGCGTCGTCGGGATCACCGAGACCATCCAACCGCCGACCGAATCGTTCCAGGCGTGGATGGGCGCCGAGTACATCGCGCTCGAGAACGCGCTCAACGCGAACGTCCTCGGCCGCTAGTATCGGCCGGTCGGAGGAGAGGGGTTGGATTGCTGAGCACGGGAGCCACCGTCCCGGAGGTCATCCGGGCCGAGCGCCTCGAGGTGGGCTATCGCGACAACGTCGTCTGGCGCGACGCCAACCTGAGCATCCACCGGGGCGAGTTCGTGGCCGTGATCGGCCCGAACGGGGCCGGGAAGACCACGCTCTTCCGCATGCTCCTTGGCCTCCAGCATCCCCTTCGCGGCTCGCTCTCGGTCCTCGGGGGGGCCCCGCACCGGGGCAACCCGAGGATCGGCTACGTTCCCCAGCGACACACGGTCGACAACGACACGCACGTCGAGTGCGAGACCCTGGTCCGTCTGGGCTACTCCGGAACGCGCTGGGGACCGGGGTTCTCCCTGCGCGAGGAGCGGGAGGTGGCCCGGACGGCCCTGGCCGCGGTGGGAGCCTCGGACCTCGCGCACAAAGCGCTGGGGGCGCTCTCCGGGGGAGAGCTTCAGCGGGTGTTCCTCGCCGAGGCGATCGTCGGGGACCCGGAGCTCCTTCTGCTCGACGAGCCGCTCGCGAACCTCGACCTCCGTCGGAGCCGCGACCTCGTCGAGCTCGTCCACGGGCTCGTGCTCTCGCGCCGGGTGACGACGCTCCTCGTGGCGCACGACATCAACCCCCTGATCCAGTGCCTCGACAAGGTGATCTACATCGCGAACGGGCGGGTCGCCACGGGGGCGCCGAACGAGGTGCTCACCTCGGAGACCCTGACCGCCCTGTACGGCGTCCCGGTCGAGGTGCTCCGGGACTCCCGCCAGAACATCGTGATCGTCGGCGGGGACGAGAATCACGGAGCGGAGGGCGGATGACGTTCAGCTGGAACCTCGTGACGGACCTCCGGGCGATGTGGGCGTACGCGTTCATGCGGAACGCGTTCGAGGCCGGGACGATCATCGCGATCGTCGCCGGCATCATCGGCTACTTCGTCGTGCTCCGGCGCTCCTCCTTCGCGACCCACGCCCTCGGCCACGTCGGCTTCTCCGGGGCGGCCGCCGCCGTCTTGTTCGGTGTGAACCCCGTGTACGGCCTGCTAGTGTTCACCGGGTCCGGGGCGTCCGGCATGGCGCTGCTCGGTCGCCGGGCCGTGAACCGCGACATCGAGATCGGGACCGTGCTCGCCTTCATGCTCGGCCTCGGGCTCCTGTTCCTCAGTCTCTACCGTGGGTTCGCGAACGAGGCGTACTCGATCCTCTTCGGCGAGCTACTCGGGATCAGCACCTCCGGGGTCGTGTTCACGTTCGAGGCGAGCCTCGTCGTGCTCGGCGTCCTCGCCCTGACGTACCGACCGCTGCTCTTCGCGTCGCTCGACGAGGACGTGGCGGAGGCGAAGGGGCTGCCGATGGTCGGCCTCGGCCTCGTGTTCATGCTCCTCCTGGCCGTGACGATCTCGATCGCGGTCCAGATCATCGGCGTGCTCCTGATCTTCGCCCTGATGGTGACCCCGGCCGCGATCGCGGTCCGGCTCACCCGCCGTCCCCTCACAGCCGTGCTCGTGGCGGTCGTGATCGCGCTCGCGGCGACCTGGGTGGGGTTGTTCGTTTCCTGGTACGAGCCGTACCCGGTCAGCTTCTTCATCGTGAGCATCGCGTTCGCGCTCTACGTGGCGGTCCGCGCCGGGCAAGCGATCGCGGCCCGGATGGCGCCCCGCCCGGGGACGATGGCGCCCCCGGCCCCGTCGTCCGCCCACGAGACGAGCTAGGGTCGCGTCCTCGAGGGACGGGTCGCAACCCCCTCAGACGGCGGCCGTTCGCCGGGGTCGCCGGACGAGCTCGCCGGCGCAGTTGGGGCAGACGTGAGCGTGCCGGCCCGCGCATTCCGGGCAGAACGTGCACTCGTAGGAGCAGACGTACGCGACTCCCCCGGGTGCGATCGGCGCCTGGCAGGTTTCGCAGGCGGGCTTCATTTCGAGCGCCACGCACCCCGAACGGTCCGGTGACGATAACCCCAATTCAACGGCCCGACCGTCGATATATCGCGAGTAGATTTGCCGACCGTTTATGAGCCAAATCCCGTTCAACCGTCGCTGATGGCGGCGCGGCGGGTCGGGTTCCCAATCCCGGAGATGGTCCCAATGACGAGTTCGGCGAAGCGTCCGACCCGACCGGTGACCCACCCCCCCGGTCCATCGGCGGCACGATCGTTGGCCGTTCTCGCGGCCGCCGCGATCGTTGTCCTGCTCCTGCTCCCGGCCGGCCTCGGATCCTCGACCCCTCAAGGATTGGCTCGCTCCTTCGGGCCGGCGGGGACTCACGGCGCCGCCGCGATGGCGGCAACGCCACACGCGACCGGACCCGGGAACGCCCCCGGCGCGCTTGCGGCACCGGCGATGTCCCGTCCGGCGGCCGGGCCGAACGCCTCCTACAGTCTCGAGATGGCGTACGACGCGGCCGACGGCTACGTCGTGGCGGTGGCCCCGAACGTCACCGGCGGTCTCTACAACGCCACCTACGGTCCGAGCGACGTCACGTGGATGTTCTCGGGCGGGAACTGGTCCGTCATGAACACCACCGGCGCTCCGCCGGAGCTTCTCTGGCCCGCCCTCACGTACGATGCGGCCGACGGTTACGTCGTCCTGTTCGGCGGCCTCGTGATCGCGGGGAGCCAGGGCCAGGTGACCGCGATGGTCTACTCGAACCAGACGTGGAGCTACTCGGCCGGGGTCTGGACGAACCGGACTTCGGTGACGACCGTGCAACCGCCGGCCGACGAACCGCCTGTGATGACCTACGATGCGGCGGACGGGTACGTCGTCCTCCTCGACGAGGCCGTCACCGCGCCCCAGACGATGTGGCCGACGACGTGGGCGTACCGCGGGGGGAACTGGACCAACGTGACCGGCCCCGCCACCCGCCCGGCCCCGCCGGACAGCGGAGTCATGGCGTACGACGCCGTCGATGGCTACGTCGTCTACTTCGGGGGCCTGACGAGCGGGCCCGGCATCGAGAACTGGACCACGATCCCCGCGACGTGGGAGTTCTCCGCGGGGACCTGGACGAACGTGACGGCGACCACGAACGGAGCGCCGTCCGGTCGGATCTTCTCGGCGATCGCGTACGACCCGGCGCGGAGCGAGGTCGTCCTGTTCGGGGGGACCGCGTGGAACGGTCCGGGAACCTACAATCTACCGAACGACACCTGGGCGTACGCCGGCGGGAACTGGACGAACCTTAACGTAACGACCCCGGCGCTCTCGTGGTACACCCTTGACATGGTCTACGATGGGGCGGGCCACCAGCTCGTTCTGGCGGGGTACACGAACAACTCGAGGAGCGCCGCCGTGGCCTCGTCGGTCTGGCTTCTCGGTACGGGAAGCTGGACGGCTGCCGCCCCGGTCCTGTTCCTCGCCACGGTCGGCGCCGACGTCGGGACGCCGTTCGAGCTCACCGTCGTCCTCGGACCGCACGCCGGGACGCTCTCCTACCAGTACGCCGGCCTCCCGACCGGCTGCGCGAGCGCGAACACCCCCACTCTCCGGTGCACCGCCGAGCTCCCCGGGCGGTACCATGTCCACGTCACCGTGACCGATGCCCTCGGGTTGCCGGTGAATCTCTCGACCGTCGTCTCGGTCAATCCCGCCCCCGAGGTCATCTCATTTACCTCGGACCTCCCCGTCGCCGAGGTCGGTTTCCCGGTCGATCTCGCGGCGGTGGCGATCGGCGGGACCGGCGGTCTCTCCTACGCGTACTCCGGACTTCCCCTAGGGTGCGCGTCGGCCGACTCCACGACCCTCTCGTGCACTCCGGCGTCCCCCGGCGCGGCCGAGATCTCGGTGGTCGCCACGGACGCTCTTGGCGTGACGAGCGCGCTCCACTTCGCGCTCCCGGTCGCGCCCCGACCGTCCGTCACGACGTTCCTCGTCGAACCGTCCGTCGTCGACGTCGGCCAGACGGTCGTGCTGGCGGCGCTTACCTCGGGCGGGGTCGGGCCTGTCGCGTTCCAGTATCGTGGACTTCCGGAGGGGTGCGCCTCCGCGGACGTACTATCGTTCGCCTGCGCCCCGACCGCGCCCGGCGCCTACCTACTCTCGTTCGAGGCGACGGATTCGTTCGGATCTCGGGCCGCCGGGACCGCTACTTTGACCGTGAACCCGGCGGTCGCGATCGCGAACTTCGATGCCTCCGCCCGCCAGGTGGAGGTCGGGCAGACGCTCGCCTTCACGGTCGCCCCCACCGGGGGCACCGCGCCCTTTGTGTTCGTCTTCTCGGGGCTCCCCGGGGGCTGCTCGACGACCGACGCATCGACCGTCCAGTGCGTGGCCGCCGTACCGGGGAACTATACCGTGACGGCCCGGGTCACCGACGCAACCGGGTCTTCGGTCTCGCAAGCCGTCGTGGTCACCGTCGACCAGATTCCCCGCTCGACCGTCGGCCACCCGATCCTCCCCGCCGGATCTCTCCCCGGACCGCTCGGGTCGATGTTCTGGTGGGGGGTCGGCATCGGCTCTGTTGGGCTGTTGGCCTCCGCCCTCTGGGCGCGTCGCCAGCTCCGGGTCCGCCGAGAGGGAGAGTCGATCGTCCGGCGTCTCCGGAGCCCGGAACGCCCCGTCGCTGCCGGTGACGGCGACCGCTCGGACCCGGGCGAAGGCACGGAACTCCGGAGCGGGTAGTTCGGTCGTCCCTCTCGGCGCGCGGGGAGGTGGGATCGATCCGGGCGAGGCTTTCCCCGAAGCGGGCCTAGCGGACCGGTCCCGTGACCTCGCTGGAGTTCGCGCTCGGCATCGCGGTGGGCCTCGGCGTCTCCGCGGCCGTCTTCCTCCTCGTTTGGGTCCTGCTCCATCTCCAACGGCGCCGCCTCGCCACGCCACCGGCCGCGGGGCCCTCGGGAGGGGAGCCGATCCCGAACGGCGTCTCGCGCGACCTCCCCGGGGCGCCTCACCCGGAGCCGGGGTCGGTCCCCCCCCCGCCCAACGTCGAGCGGTTTCCCGCGACCCCGAACAGTCCTCCCGAGGCCGCGGACCCGAACGGCCTGTCGACGGCGCCCGTGGACCCGCCGGAGTCCTCGGAACCCGGGTCTTCGCTCGCGTCGGAGGACGATCCCGAGCCGGCGGTGCAAGTCTCCCATCGCGTCCTGCTCCACCTCTATCGGCAGGGTCGGCTGAGCGGCGATGAGGTGGCGCCGCGCGCGCGGTCGCAGGCCGGCATGATCGAATCGCTCCGTGTGCGCCAGGGCACGCTCGCCGGCGTACTCCAGCGCCTCGAGGCCGCCGGGGTCGTGTCGGCGGAAACGGCCCATGTCCGCGGGGGGCCTCGGCGCGTGAAGGTCTACCGTCTTACCGACCGGGGACTCCAGCTGGCGCGGGAGCTACAGGCCGCCCGCTCGCCGAGGAAGGCCGCCCGGTCTCGGCGTTGAGCCGCTCCCTCCGTGGGACTCGTCCGGGTCAGGACCCGGAATCGCCGCCGGGGTTGGCCGGTCCCTCGGCCGTGGGCGGACCCGTCGCGGGAGCGGTCGGGGTGGGTCGCCGGCGGCGAAGTAGGAAGGCGATGACGGCCGCGACGAGCACGACGGCGATCCCCACGAGCACGAGTTCGCCGAGGATCGGCGGACCCCCGCCCAGGGTGGTCGTGGGATTCCCGGGGGTGAGAGACGAGACCCGAAGGGCCACCGACGCGCTCGCGTTCGCGCCGAACACGTCGGTCACCGTGACGACGATGGAGTACGATCCCGACGCGTTCGGGGCGCAGGCGATCAGCGACCGGTTCGCCGACCCGCAGCCGGGTGGCAGGGCGGTGTAGGCGTACCGGAGCGGAGGAGTGCCCCCCGTGGCGGAGACGGAAAGGGTCGACGAATTGCCGAGCGTCAGCGCCCCCGGGGAGGCCGTGAAGGACGTGACGGAGGGCGCCGGGTTCACGACGAGCTCGGCGTGATCCAGCGCCACGAGCCCATCGGCGTCCGACACCCCGATTTGGACGTCGAACGTTCCGGTTTCCATCGGCCGGCACGATAGCGTCGAACCGTTCGTGCTGAGGCAGCCGGTCGGAAGGCCGGAGTAGGCGAAGGAGAACGGCCCCGTCCCGCCCCCGACCGTCGCGGTGAACGTCGTCCCGGCGCCCACGGTAAGCGGGCCGGGGGAGGCCGAGAAGGCGTCGATCGTGGGGGGAGCCGCCACCGCGAGGAGCAGGTCCGCCCCGACGGAGGGTCCGAAGACGTCGTGCACCTGCACGTGGACGGTGAAATTGCCCGGCGAGGTCGGCGTGCAGACGAACGAGCTCGCGTTCGGGCCCCGGCATCCCGGCGGAAGGTTGGTGTACTGGAAGGTGAGGGGCGGGACGCCGCCGCCCGCGACGACGGTGAGCCGGGCGGACGTCCCCTGGTCGAACGTCGTCCGGTTGGCGGTGAACGACGTCAGTCCCGGTAAGGCGGCGACGACGAGCGTGAGGTTCGGCTGGACGAGGTTCTCCCCGGCCACGTCAGAGACGTTGAGCGAGAAGGAATAGGTCCCGGTCGCCGTCGGTGTGCAGTACAGCGTGTTCACCGGAACGTTCGTGGGGCCTCGGCACCCGGGCGCGTTCGACGACCAAGTGTAATTGTAGGGCGAGGTGAAGCCGGTCGCCACGGCGTACTGGGCGACCGTGAGCCCGAGGTCCGAGGGCGAGGGGCCCACCGAGACGTTCGAGACGCGGAACTCCGCGGCGGAGGCGTAGACGGTCCCGCCCCCCGTTACGTTCAGCGTCGTCCGATTCCCGGTATTGGAGGCGGTCCGGACGTGTCCCGCCGTCGACCAGCCCGTAAACGTGTCGGTCCCGATTGTGGTGCCCGCGAGCGCGTAGGCCCCGGCGGGGAGCCAGAGCGTGTCGCCGGTCCGGAGTCCGGTGCCGTTGAGCGCGGCCACGGTCGCGTTGACCGGACCGGAGACGAAGGTCACCGCGTAGTCGACGGCCGGGAGGGCCGTGAAGTTCGCGTACAGGTTGCCGCCGGTGCCGGACAGGGTGAGGATCGTCCCAGCGAGCGACAGCGGGCCCGTCGTCTGGACGGTCGCGAAGGCGTACCCCGGATTCGCCTCGAAGGCGACGTAGTAGGTTCCGTTCGCGAGACTCACGTTTGAAGAGCCGTCGCCTTTGAGCCAGAAGTTGAAGTCGATGGACCCGGCCGCGGCCGGGGCGACGTGGAAGAAGATCGTGTCCGAGGCGTTCGCCGGAACGAACCAGGCGGTCACGGTGGCGCTCGCGTTCACCTCCAGCAGGGCGGAGACCCCGCGCGACGGCGTGACCCACGCCGCGGCCGAGCTGTTCACGATCCAGTGGTCGAACACCCACGCATTCGGCGGGGCGGCCGCGAGGGAGTAGTAGCCCGGGGCGAGCGATTCGGTCGTTCCGCCGAGGATTGGGGTCGGGGGGGAGAGCGAGACCCAGCCGGCCGTGCTGGGGTTCGTGTCGAACGTCACGGCCACGGGGGCTAGGACGAACACGGCGGTCAGGCTCGTGCTCCCGTTCTCGAGGGAGACGTTCGTCGAGCTGGCGCTGTCCGGGAGCAGGAGGCTGCCGTAGGAATACCAGTACGAGAACTGCCAGCCGGCGGCCGGAATCGCGGACAGGCCGTAGGTCCCGACGGACAGAACGACCAGGTAGGACGTGCCGCTGGAGTTGCCCAGGTCGACCGTGCCGCTCCCCTGAGCGAACACCGAGACGATCGCCTGGACGGTGACGGCAGCGTACGTCGCCGTGACCGTGACGTTTGGAGCGGCGCCCGTGACGACGAACCAGCTGTCGGGGAAGCCGGGGGCGGCGACCACGGCGGCGGGGCCGCTCGAGCTCCAGCCGGTGAAGTTCTCCCCCGGCGGCGGGAGCGCCTCGATCGCGTAGATCTGGCTCGCGAGCGCGAGCACGCCCCCGCTCGCGAGCGTGGCGATCGGGGTGCCGGTACCGGTCAGGAGGTAGCTCGGGAATACGGCCACCGACCCGTTGCCGCCGGAGTCGAGGAACGTGACGCTCGTCTGCGGTGGGGAGGCGGCGAAGGTCGCGGTCACGCTCCCGTTCCCCCGGACCGTGAGCGTCGCCCAGGCGCTCGTAGGGAGGTCGATCGTGACGTTTCCCCGGACCGACCATCCGGCGAACCCCTCGCCGGGGCCACCGATGGCGTGGATCGAGTACTCCCCGTCGGACAGCCCCGCGACGGTCCCCGGGCCGGCGTAGAAGGCCGAGAGCACCTGGAGCTCGCCGCCCACTCCGCCGCTGACGGACACGCCCACGTTGGCCCCCGGCCGGCCGCACGACGGGATCGAGAAGTTCGTCGGGGGGTAGTAGCCGAACCCGAGGTTGTTCAATTCGGAGACCGTGGCATACTGACCGTACTTCCCGAAGTCGGACGTGACGCCGGCGTAGTCGGTCGCGCCGAATTGGAACGTGTCCGTGGCGCACGAGTAGCTGTACCACGGGTAGCTGCAGTAGGCGCTCCCCTCGTTTCCAGGGCACCCCGGGGAGTACTCGTCGAGGGCAATCCCGCCCAAGTCCTGGGTGAATCCGACCTGAGCCGGCTTTGTCGTCGTCGCGCCGGACCCGAAGGTGGGGACCCCGATCCGCCAGGGCTGCAAGGAGTCGTTCGCCCAGCTCGCGGGGTCGTAGCTCGGGCATGGGACGTACGGGTTCGCGACCGTGGACGGCGGGCGGCCCGGGTCGCAGTAGTTGAACGTCGTGTTGCTCGGATAGTCGGGGTCCCGGCCGTGGCCGGTCTCGAACGCGAACACGGTCGGGTACTCCCCGCCGGGGGTCCACTGCAACCCGTTCTCGTAGGAGTTCGTGCTGTACGACGGGTCGAGCGGGAAGTTGCCGTACGGGTCGACGAGCGAAATGTTCGAGGCGAGGCCGCTCGTCAGGTCCCGGACCGTGATATTCTCGCCGGCCCGGTCCCCCGCCCACCCGTTGGCGGTGACGCTGAGGCGGTCCCCCTGGGTCATGTTGAAGTAGCCCGGGCCCGGGATCCCGCCGTTGTAGAGCGGAGAGTAGTAGCACGGGTCTTCGTATCCCGTGGCCGCCTCGATCTGCCAGGCGACCGCGGCACCGACCCACGCCCCCGTGACGGCGGGTGGGCCGCCGAACGTCGAGTCCGGGTACAGCTGGAGCTCCAGGAAGCACTGGTTCATCCAGGCGAGCGGGTCGGTGAGGGTCATTCCGAACCAGACCGCGACGTACAGGTTCGACTGGTTCTCGCTCGGGCCCCGGTCGGTCGGCAGGGTCACGTTCCAGGTCCAGTTGCCCGAGCTACCCGGGAGGTTCGAGTAGAATTGGATCCCCGGTTCGTCGTGGCCGACGCAGTTGTCGTAGTAGGTCGAGTTCCCGGTGACCGGGTACAACCCGGCGCAGTGCCCGCTCGAGAACACGGGACTCGATTCCGAGCCGCTGTCGTTGCCCGAATCGGCCGGCTGCCAGCCGACGGGGACCGGGGCGCCGGGCGGCACGTCGGAGGAGCCCCAGGACTGGGGGTGCGGGCCCCGGACGTGGAAGTTGCCCATCCGGACCGGCGGGAGAAGTGCGGGGCGCGCGGGGCCGGACGGTACAGGGCCCGCGACGGCGTGCTGGGGCGCGGGAGGAACGACCCTCGCGGGATCGGACTTCGGTGGGTGGTCGGTCGCACCGAGCGGAGCGGTCGCGTTCGCCGGCGACCCCGGGGGGACGGACGCCGCGGACGCCGGGAGCGCCATGAGAAGGGCCACCGAACCGGCGACCAGAAGGGCCAAGAGGCGCCCCGGTCCGGTCCGATAGCCCGTCACACCGCCGCCCCCGCGGTCGTCAGAAGAGGCGAGTTAAAGCCCTGCCCGGGGCACGACTCCGGCCAGCTTCGCGAGTGGCTCGGGCGGGCCCGGGGGGATTCGAACCCCCGATCTTGCGGTTAAGAGCCGCCTGCTCTGACCGGACTGAGCTACGGGCCCACGGACGAGGGCGGCCGACTCGCGCGCCGCCTATAATGGTGGCCCCCGGCGCTACCGCCGGAGCCGCTCCAGGGCCGCGCCGACCATCAGGGGGAACAGCACGGTGACGTCCCCGTCGATCGTCGTGTGGCGGGCGTTCGGCTTCAACTTACCCCAGGACACGGCCTCGCGCGTGCGGGCGCCGGAGAGGCTCCCGTCCCACTCGACGGCGGTGGTGATGTACAGGGCGGCGTCGAGGCCCCCCCGGAACTGGTTCCACCAGATCGTGTGGTGCTTGGAGATCCCGCCGCCGAGCATGACCGCCCCCGAGCGCTTGGCCGCGTAGACGAGGTCCGAGAGCGCGTGCTCGTCCGACATCAAGTCGACCGAGAACGCCCGGTGGTCCTGCCAGAACAGCCAGAGCTGAGACCCGACCGCCCCGTCCGTGATCCCGGGGACGAACACGGGCACCTTCCGCTCGAACGCTGCGCGCGCGATGCTCCCGGCGCCGCGCTTCGGACCGAGCGCGTCCCCGATCGCCCAGACCAGGTCCCGGGTCGAGATCGCCCGGGCGCCCCCCGACCAGAGCTTCCGAAGGATCGGCTGGAGGAACCGTTCGACGACGGGTCCGTAGTTCCCCTCGGGGATGACGAGGTTGCCGAGGCGGTACAAGCCCTTCTTCCGGAGGGCGGCGTCGTCGAGCGTCCACTCCCCGTGGTAGTACGGGCGGAACGACCGGGCGATGTCGTGGTCGAGGGTGCCGCACGTCGTGATCACCGCGTCGACGTACCCGTCCCGGATCAGCTCGGCGAGGACCCCGCGGGTCCCGGTCGCTACGATGTCCGCCGGGAACGAAAGGAACCGGGTCATCTCGCGGTCGCCCAGGATCCGGGCAAGCAGGTCGACGCCGTCGCCGACCGCCTTCGCCGTGAACCCGCCGCCGGCTTCGAGTCGCTTCGCGAGCTCGTCGAGCGTCGGGGCGTCGTCGACCCGCACGTCCACGACCTTTCTCGGCATCGTCCGCTCCGGGCCTCAGAACGCCAGCTGGATCCCGAGCGACGGGTTGTGGAAGACGGCGAGGTAGGCGACGGCGTATCCGGCGATGGCGCCGCCGTTGAGGAACGGCAAGCCCGCTTGAGCGTTGCCCCGGTTGACGAGCCGGATGAGGAACAGATAGCCGATGAGCGAACCGGCGAGCGCCCCGAGCGCCGCCACGAGATTCCCTCCGAGGCCGAATCCGAGCGCCTTGGCGGGCAGCGAGATGAAGGCGGAGACGACGAGGGTCCCTGGGATCACCACGTCGCCCAGTCCCATGAACATCGCCTCCCTCTCCTCCCGGGGCTTCGCCTGCTGGGACTTGAGCCCGCCGGACCGGGTGTAGTCGAAGCCCGGCTCCGACGGCATGACCATCAGGATCGGGACCTTCATCTCGGTCACGACGTCGGCGAGGGTCAGCATGTGCTTCGTCCCGTAGACGGCGACGGCGTCGTACACCATCAGCGCGATCAGCAGGATGAACGTCGGCAGGATCCCGAACGAGATCCCGAGGAGCGCGATCAGCGAGCCGGCGGCCACGAACCCAGCGAGGTCGACCACGTACCATTGCGGCTCGATCGTGAGCGCGAGGAGCAGGGTAACCGCGACGATCCCGGCGAGGGGGACCGACCAGTCGCCGATCGTGCCGGCCGCGGGGTTGCCGAGGTAGAACGGCGACGGCGTCACGAGGGCGAACGCCGCCTGGAGCGTGATGAACAGCGACGCGGAGATGCCGAGGAGGATCAAGGCGCGCAGCGTCGCCGGCCCGCCCTTCCGGGACGCGAACCAGATGATCGGGATCGGGACGAGGACGATCAGGACGATGATGTACAACGGGTCGGTCGGGCTGTTCGGGTTCGACGTCGAGGCGAGCCCCGCCGCCTTGAACGGGGCGGCGAGGAGGAGCGCGACGATCTGCGCGCCGACGTAGAGCCCCAGGAGCCCGAGGCTTCGGAGGCTGCGCATCGCGGGTTAGGGTTGCACGATCGCGTAGGCGTTGTTGCCGAGCACCTTGGTGATCTTCGCGTTGATGGTCGCCCCGCGCTGGGTCGCCCCGGTCACGAAGATGACGAACCCTTCCTTCTTCGCGACCCCGTCGCCCCGCTTCCCGACGTCCTCGATCGTGAGGCGGTACACCTCGCCGACGACGACGGGCGTCTTCGGACGCTCGGGCTCCACGACCCGCCGGACGGTGACGGGGCGCTGGGCGCCGCACGCCTCGCAGATCAGGAGCGTCAGCCGGCCGTCGCGCTTGAGGTGGGTGTCGGGGCGCTTGCACTCGGAGCAGATGACGTACTTTTCCGTGTACTCGCGGATCCGCGTCTGGAGCGTCTCCTTCGGGATCCGGCTCTTCAGCACCCCGCGCGGCAGGTCGAGCACGCCCGGGCACCCGAGCTCGCGCGCCAGGTAACCGATCAGGTGGGCCGGCTCGCGCCGGAGCACCTCCGCGATCGGCTGGAAGTTGCGGATGACGGTGTTCTTGCCGTCGGACATGATGTCCACGTCGGGGACCTGGAACCGGTCCGTCCCGACCTGAACGGGAGGAAGGCGGGTCCGTGCCCGCTCGAGCATCGCCGCGTACGAATCGGCCATACCCGAGAGAGCCGGGCGCCGTTCAAAAGGGTTGGCGTCCGCCCGGCGGTCGACGGCCGCCGTCGCGCCGGCCGACCCGCCGGAGCGCCGGCGGCGCCCTCAGTTGGACGGGGCCCGGCGCCGAAGCACGACCATGAGGCCGACACCGACGGCCGCCGCCGCGACGGCCCCGATTCCGATCCACTCTTCGGTCGCCGGGGTGAGGAACGGGGTCGAGGCGGTCCCCGTCGAGGAGAAGAGGACGGCGACCGTCGAATTCGCCCCCGCAACCTCGACCATTCCGGTCACGTTCTCGACATACCCCGAGACGGGCGTGGCGTGGACGGGGTACGATCCGTTCGGAAGCGACAGGGCGAGATCCGGGGTCGAACCGCTCTGGGACCAATTGCCCGCGCCGATGGTCCACCGAGTGCCGGCCGCGAGTCCGGACTCTCGGAACGCGACCTGGTAGACCGTCTCGTTGAACACGACGTACGCGATGCCGGGGTGGCCGGCGATCGAGACGGAGCCGGCATAGTGGTCCGCCGTAAAGCCGGAGACGCCCCCGACCCGGTACCCAAACGTCCCGTTGGGCTCGGAGACGTTGATCTGATTGCCGTTCCCCAGCGTCGTCGTACCGTTGACGGTGATCGTCCAGGTCGTGCCGGTGGGAAGTCCGCTTTCTTGCACGATCATGGGCCATGTGGGGAGGGCGAACTGAATGTCGAAATCCTGCACGCCCCCGGACGGATTGACGGGAACGACCCCGGTCCGCGGGGTCGGAACGTACGCCCCGACCTGGGGGACGGAGTACGATACGTTCCCACGATTGCCGTAACACTCGATGGACGGGCTGACCGACGAGTTCGTCTGGTTCCCGTACATCACCGACCAGTTGGTCCCGACCGGTAGGCCCGATTCGAAGAACACAACGCTCGTCCGGCCGAAATGGTAGGGAACGGGGATGGTGATCGCGGTCCCGGCGACCGTGAACAGCCCGGACGACGCGTTGAGCCCGTACCGGGCCGGCTCCGTGAGCGTGTAGGAGTAGGAGTCGTTGCGCAGCTGGAAGGTGAAGTTCGCCGAGCTCGTCGACCGGGCGAGGGTCTCGCCCGTGTCCCCGAACTTCACAGTCATCCCCCAGCTCGTCCCCGGGGCGAGCCCGGTTTCCTGGAACGTCACGGAGAACGTGACCGCGGTGGAGAACGCGATGGAGAAGTTCACGTCCCCGCCGTTCACGCCCACCGTTCCCCGGGCGGGCGACGGGACGTAGTTGTACGTCGGGCTCACGGTGAACGGGTAGGACCCGTTGGGGACTTGGAAGGTGAGGGGATTCACGTTTCCCCCGCTCCCGTCTCCGATCGAGCTCAGATAGACATTCCAGCTGAACCCATACGGGAGACCGGTCTCGTAGAACGACAGATTGTAGAGCCTCGCCGCCGGGCGCGAAAGGTCGCTGGTCGATGTGGTAAGCCGGTTCGCGGGGGTGGGCCGAGGCGCCCCGGGCCCGAGGTTCACCGATCCGATCGGGCTCGGGTGGTGGGCCGCCGTACCCACGGGCAGGACCGGCAGAACGAGGGCGACGGTGGCCACCGCCCACACCGCGATCCGGAGCTGACCCGCAAGGACGAAGCGGGTCGGTCCCGGGCGACGCGCGCGAGTCACGGCCGAAGGCCGGAGAAGGAGCGCTCTCGGATAACCGCTGCGATTTTCCGGATCGCGACTGGACGCCGGGAAGAGCCCCCCTAGGGCAGGGGTCCCCCGGAGGGGCGCTGCGAGGTCCCCCCTCTCCGGCCGGGCAGGAGGATCGGAATGAGTCGGGCGAGGTTCTTCTCCTCGACCACGTCGGTGGCGCCTCGACGGACCTCGCCGTCCTCGGGGAGGAAGGCGACCCCCACCGAGCTCCGCCGGAACATCCCGACGTCGATCTCGGAATTTCCGACCGATGCGGTCTCCCCCGGACCGATGCCGAGGTCGTCCTGGAGCTTCTGGAGAACCGTTTCCTTGTCCCGGATCGGCACGCGGATGATCCCGTCCCCGGTCAGGCGTCCGACGGAGTTGACCCGAAAGCCGTTCGCGAGGGCCACGTCGATCCCCAGCTCCTTCGCGACCCGGTGGGCGAGCACGTCGATCCCCCCGCTGATGATCGCGGTCGTGACGCGCTCGGCGCGGAGCGCATCGAACAGCTCCCGGGCCCCGGGCATGAGGTGGACCTTCGCCAGGATCGCCTCGAGGTCGTCGATCGTGAGGTCGGGCGCGTGGCGCCACCAGACGGCGATGTCCCGCCGGAGAAACTCGTGGTCGTCGATCTTCCCGGCGTTGAACAGCCTTAGCCCCTCTTCGTTCCGGTCCCCGAAGTGCTCGTGGACGGCGGCCCAGGAGCTCACGGCGTCGACGAGGGTCCCGTCCATATCGAACGCGGCGAGCCTAAGCACGACCGACTCCGCGCGCGATCTCGTCCGCCCGGTCGAGGACCGAATCGCTCGGCGGGTGGCGCCAGGCGTCGAGGACGGCGTCGACCTGCTCGGGGGAGCTCGCGCCGAAGATCGTCGCGGCGCCCCTTCGCCGGAGCCAGTGGAGAGCGATCGAGGCCATCGGGACCTTTTCGTTCGCGGCCAGGTCGCGGATCGCCCGGCCCCGGGTCACGAGGTCGTCGAACCGGTCGCGCTCGAGCAGGTGGTGCGCGAACCGGCGGACCTCGGCGCTCGGCGCCTCCCCATCGAGGTAGCGTCCCGCCAGGAGCCCCCGCATGAGCGGGGTGTACGCCTCCACGACGATTCCGTTCGTCCGGCAGTAGTCGAGGACCGAGTCGCCGTCCTCGCGGTCGAACAGGTTGTAGACAACCTGATTGACGACGATGTCCGTTTCGTGGAGCGCGGCCCGGGCCGCGGCGAGCTGCTCGACCGAGAAGTTCGACACGCCGATCGCCCCGAACCGCTTCTCCTTCCACAGGGCCTCGAGCGCGCCCATCGTCTCGGCGATCGGCACGTGCGGGTCGGGCGCATGGACGAGGACGAGGTCGACGGAGCTCCGACCCAGCTTTTGCAGGCTGCCGACGATGGCCGCCTTCACCTGCTGGGCCCGGAGGTGCTCCCAGGAGACCTTCGTCGTGAGGAACAGCTTCGACGGCTCGGCGCCGACCCGGGTGAGCACTTCGCCGAGGAGGCGCTCGGACCGGCCGGTCCCGTACACCTCCGCGGTGTCGAACCAGCTCACGCCGGCCTTCAGCGCGTGCTCGAGGGTGGTCCGGGTGCGGACCTCGGCGTCCCGGTCCCACCGCCCGAGCGCCCAGAGCCCGAGTCCGAGCTGCGGATGGGGCTTGCCGCCGACCTTCAGTGGGACGGTGGGGATCGGCCCCGCGGTGGCGTGGGTGGCCGCGACCTTCGGGCTCGCCTTCTTTTTCGTCATGCGCCCGGCCCCGCCGGCCGCCCGAGCTGCTCCTCGACCTTCATGAGGCGTTCGCTCAACTCGCGGGCCTTCTCCTCGGTCTCGGCCACGACGGAGGGCGGTGCGCGGGAGCGGAACCCCGGATCCGCCAGACGGTCGCGGGTCTTCGCGAGCAGCCCGGCGAGGAGGTCGCGTTCCCGCTGGAGAGCGTCGGAACTCGGCGTGGATTTCGGGACGGCGAGGAAGTACTCGCCGCTCGGCCGGACCGTGCCCCGGGCCTCGGGCGGAACCGGTTCGGCTGCACCGATGAAGGTTAGGGTCCCGACCTTCGCCAGCCTCCGGACGACGTCCTGCTGGGCCGCGAGGAGCGCGGCGGTCTCGGCCCCGGACGGCCGAAGCCAGGCGTCCGGGGCGGCGGCGAGCGGCACCTGGTGCTCGGACCGAAGATGCCGGAGCGTACGGACCGCCTCGAGCACGACCCCGACCGCGACCTCCGCCTCCGGGTCGAGGGCGCTCTCCTCCTCGCGCGGCCAGGGGGCAAGAGCGAGCAGTTCGCCGGAGTGGGGCAGGGCATGCCAGAGCTCCTCGGTCACGTGGGGGACGAACGGATGGAGCGCCCGGACCGTCCGCTCGGTGACGAATGTGAGGACCCGCCGAGCGGTGAGCGCCGCCGCGTCCCCCTTCGCGCCGCCGAGGTCGCCCCGCACCCATTCCAGGTAGACGTCCGCGAGGTCGTGCCAGAGGAACTGGTAGAGCGCGGAGGCGGCCTCGGAGAGCTCGTACGCCCGGAGCGCCCGGTCGACCTCGGAGATCGTCAAGCGCCACCGGTGAAGGATCCACCGGTGCTCGATGGGCGCCCCCGGCGGCAAGACCGGAGCAACGGTTGTCGGCTCCTCCCCCTCGGCGAGGTGACCGTGGACGAACCGCACGACGTTCCAGAGCTTCGTGAGGAAGTTCCGTCCCCCGTCGAGCGTCCCCGGCGTGAACGGCCCGTCCTGGTCCACCGGGCCGGGGTGGACGAGCGCGAACCGAAGGCTATCGGCCCCGCGCTCGGCGATCAGGTCGAGCGGGTCCGGCGAGTTGCCGAGGCTCTTCGAGATCTTCCGCCCGAGCTCGTCCCGGAGGAGCCCCGTGAAGTACACGTCGGCAAACGGCGGCTTCCCGGTGAACCGGGCGCCCGCCATCATCATCCGGGCGACCCAGAAGAACATGATGTCGCGGCCGGTGACGAGGACGCTCGTCGGGTAGTACCGGGCGAGCTCCTCGGTCGCCTCCGGCCAACCCAGGCTCACGAACGGCCACAGCCAGCTCGTGAACCAGGTGTCGAGCACGTCCGGGTCGGGGCGGAGCCCCACGTGGGCGCACTTCGCGCAGGCCCCCGGGACGTCCACCGAGGCCTGCTCCGCGCCGCAGGCCGGGCAGTAGTACACCGGAATCGCGTGTCCCCAGACGACCTGCCGGGAGATGCACCAGTCCTGCAGCCCTTCCATCCAGCTGTAGAACGTCCGCTCCCACCGGGCCGGGTGGAGTCGAACGGAGCCGTCCCGGACCGCCGCCACCGCGGGGGCGGCGAGGTCGGTCATCCGGACGAACCACTGGGCCGACAGCAGGGGCTCGACCACGGCATCGGAGCGCTCCGAACGCCCGACGGAATGCCGATACGGTCGGCGGGACTCGATCGCCCCGGCCGAGACGAGCGCCTCGGTGACGAGGCCACGGGCCTTCTCCCGGTCGATGCCCCGGAACTCCACCGGGACGAGCTCGCTCCCGAGGCGCCCGTCGAGGTCGAGGATCGCGGGAACGAGCTCGAGCTCCGCGGTATGCGCCTGGTAGATCTGGAAGTCGAGGGCGTCGTGCCGCGGCGTGACCTTCACCGCGCCGGTCCCGAACGCCGGGTCGACCGCCTTGTCGGCGATCACGGGGACCCGCCGGTCCGTCAGCGGAACCCGCACCGACCGACCGACCGCGCCGGCGTGCCGCGCGTCGTCGGGGTGGACCGCGACGGCCACGTCGCCGAAGATCGTCTCGGGCCGGACCGTGGCGACCGAGAGTCCGCCCTGAGTTCCGTCGGCCCACGGGTACCGGATCGTCAGCAACTCGGAGTCTTCCTCGCGGTGGAGGACCTCGAGGTCCGAGAGCGCGGTCCGAAGCTTCGGGTCCCAGTTGACGATCCGTTCACCGCGGTAGATCAGTCCGTCGTTGTAGAGGCGGACGAACACCTCGCGCGTCGCCCGGATGGCGCCCGCGTCCATCGTGTACCGGTACTTCGTCCAGTCGACCGAAAATCCCCCGGCGTCGATCTGTCGGCGGATCCGGGCCTCGCGCTCGTTCTTCCAGTTCTCGACGAGGCGGAGGACCTCCTCGCGGGGGAGCGTCTCGAGGCGGACCCCCTCCTTGGCGAGCGCCTTTCGGACGGCGACCTGGGTGGAGAGGCCCGCATGGTCGACCCCGGGAGCCCATAGGACGGCGTCGCCCTGCATCCGGTGCCAGCGGACGAGGACGTCCATGCACGTGTCGCCCATCATGTGGCCGATCGTGAGGAACGCTGTGACGTTCGGCGGGGGCAGGATCAGACTGAACGTCCGGCCCGTCGGGTGGGTCGGGGCCCTCGCGACCTCCCGCTTCCGCCACTCGGCCTGCCAACGCACCTCGACGGCCGCGAAGTCGAACCGGGTCGGCATCGGTTCGCGCGTCACGTCGCACTCCCGCCGAAGCTGCCCAGAACCACCGGGGCAACGATCGCGAGCTCGGCAAGCGAGAACGCCCCCATCACGCCGAGCGCGCTCCAGGCACCGGAGCCGCTGAGCAGCACGTACAGGGCGAGCGGTGTCCCGCTGACGAACAGGCCGGGAATGCTGACGGCGAACAGCCAGAACGCTCCCGTGTAGAGGTTGACGAGAGGAAGCCCGCGGCGCCGGGCGACCGCGAGCAGGATCCCGAGCTGGAACAGCGCGGCCGCGGCCACGGCGGGCACTTCCGCGAGAAGGAATCCCACGAACTCAAGGGGCTGGAAGAACCGCAGCAGCGTCAGCAGCAGGACGACCGAGGCGGCCACGCCGTAGAGGAACAGGATGAGGCTCGTCTTGCCGATCAGGAGGCTGCGGCCGGTCATCGGGAGCGACCGGCTGTAGGAGTAACTCATCACCTCGATGGCGAAAAACGCCGGACCAAAGAAGGTTGCGAGGAGGGCGGCGGAGGCGACGGCCGCCTCGGCGAGCGCGGCGGGGTCCGCGGTCCCCAGCGGCGAGAACGCTGTGTACAGGCCGAGGAGCGTCGCGTCGCCGAGCGGGATCAGGACCAGGAAGGCGAACGCGGGCGTCCGGGACGCGAGCCGGAAATCCTTGACGACGATCGCCAGGGGCGCCGCTCGGACTCGGACCGGCGCGACCGCCGACCCTCGTGCCCGGCCCGGTGGGGTGAGGGCGGCGAGCTCGCCCGGGGCGGTCAGAAGCCACCGACCGGCGAGCACGACGAGGGCGAAGTACACCACGGCGACGGCGGCGATCCCGGCCCAACCGCCCGCGACCGGAACGACTCCCGCGCTGCCGGGGTCGGCGACCAGCGCCGGCAGGATCGCGAAATTGAACGGGTACACCGAGAGGAGCGCCCCGAGTCCGCTCGCCGGGCCGTTGGTCGAGAGGCCGGTGAGGAGGGCGAGGAACCTCGGGGCGATCGCCACGAACCCGAACAGGGCGAACGCAGGCAGGCCCCACGCGACGAGGTACGCCCATCGTAGCACCGTGGCCCGATGCCCACCGGGGGAGCCCTGGACGTTGCGGACGAAGAACCGGCCCGTGGCGACGGCGAACGCCATCGCGAGGACCACGACGGTGAGCTCGGCGGGAACGACGGCGAGGCCCGCCCACGGGTTGCTGAGGACGTAGCCGACCGCGAGCGGCGTGAGGACGAGGCACGTCAGGGACGGCAGGTCGAACAGTCGGACGAGGAGCAGGAGGGCGACCCGGTCGACCGTCGAAGCGGGGACGGGCAGCGTCCGGAGCACGGGCACGATGGCGGAGGAGAGGAACGTCGGGAGGAACTGCAGCCCGAGCCACCAGAGGAGGCCGAGCTGGACGACGAACAGCGCGCCGAGGACGGCGGTGATGTAGAGCGTCGGGGGCAGCGCGGCGGGGGAAAGGAACGACTCGAGCGATGGCGTGAGCAGCGAGACGCCGCCGAGCACGATCAGGCCGAGGAAGGTGCTGGCCGCGACCTGGCTGAGCGCGACGCGCGTCCGGGCGCGGCTCGACAACGTCGCCGGGTCGCCGTCCGGCGTCGGGTTCCCGGACCGGACCGCATACGTCGCCTGGAAGATCAGCTCCTTCCAGCCGGCCCGGTAGAGGGACCGCGCCTTCGGCGCGGTCATTCGGTGTCGGAGCGAACCGAGCGGGCGGCGGTCCGGATCCCCTCCTCCTCGTCGGTGAGCCGGAGGAAGATCTGCTCGAGGGTTCCGCCGCCGACGACCTGGGCGCGCAGCTCGGGGACCGTTCCCTCCGCGAGAAGGCGTCCGGACTCGACGATCGCCACCCGGTCGCACACCTGCTCGGCGAGCTCGGTGGTGTGGGTCGAGAACAGGATCCCCCGGTGGCCGCCGGCGACGTACTCCCGGAGAATCTCCTTCAGAAGGCGGACCGACCGGGGGTCGAGGTGGTTGAACGGCTCGTCGAACAGGAGGAGCCCGGGCTCGTGGAGGAGGGCCGCGACGACGACGACCTTCTGACGCGTCCCGTTCGAGAGCGCCACGATCGGCGTGTCGAACTCCTCCTCGAGGCGGAACGCCTTCGCGAACGCGGCGGCGCGCGCGGCGACCCGGCGCTCGTCGAGGCCGCGGACCCCGCTCACGTACTCGAGGAACTCCCGCGGCGTGAGGGCGTCGTAGAGGAGGGTCGACTCCGGGACGTAGCCGATGCTCGCCCGAGCCCGGACCGCGTCGGTGGCCGGGTCGGCGCCGAATACCCGGATCGTCCCGCCGGACCGAGGAACGAGGCCAACGACGGACTTGATCGTGCTCGTCTTGCCGGCGCCGTTCGACCCGAGCAACCCGAAGATCTCGCCCGGCGCGACCCGGAAGGAGACCGAGGCGACGGCGGTCCGGGCCCCGTACCGTACTTCGAGGTGGTCCACCACAAGCGGGACGCCGTCGTCGGGGAGGCGTCCGCCGCTCATTCGCGCGCTCCGACGGAGGCGTGGCGGTATAAATGGGGAGGCCGATGTCCGTCGCGCGAGATGGACGTCGGTCCGCTGCTCAACGTCGCGTTCGCCGGGATTGCGGTCTTCGGCGCGGTCCTGACGGTCCTCGCGCTGTACGCCTTCCGGAGGGTCCCGTCGCCCCGGATGGGCCTCGTCGCCCTCGGCTTCCTCCTCATCGCGGTCCAGGGCGTCGTCGTCGGCATCGGCCTCTTCGAGGGTGGATGGGGGTACGCCACCCTCCTGCTCGTCAGCGCGGCCTTCGAAGCCGCCCTCCTCGTCGTCCTCTTCGTCGCTACGCTCCTTCGCTGACCGTCGAACCGAGTCGCGGATGGAGACGGACCCGACCCCGGCCCCGTGGGCGGAGCGGCTCCTCACGTTCATCCAGCAGTACCCCGGCGTCCACCTCCGCGAGATCCGCCGCCGCCTCGGGATCCCGATCGGGACGCTCGACTACCACCTCTACCGGATGGGCCGGGCCGGCATCGTCACCGTGCAGTTCCAGGGTGGGTACAAGTGCTGCTACCCCGCCGTGGTCCCGGAGATCGGCGGGCCGATCCCGGAGCCCGACCGCAAGGTGCTCGCCCTCCTGCGGCTCCCCGCCCCGCGCGCGATCCTGCTCCACCTGTACCTGGAAGGGCCGACCGCCCCTTCGATGCTCGGCCAGACGCTCGGGACCACCGGGCCGAACCTTTCCTACTACCTCCACAAGCTCGAGGAGTCGAAGGTCGTCCTCCGCGAGGGCCAAGGGACCCAGCGGTCGGTGCGGCTGCTCGACCCGAAGCAGGTCCACCGGCTGTTGTTGCAGTTCCCGCCGCTCCCCGAGACGCCCGTCGACCGGTTCCTCCGGTTCTGGACGGAGCTCCATCCATGAGGCGATTCAACGGCTGTTCGGGAACGGTTATTATACGGGGTCCCGGAGGGGCTCCTGCCAAGCCGTGACGCACCCCACGCAGTCCGGCCGGGCGCGCCACGCGCTCGCGCTGAGCCTCATCATCGTCGCCGTCCTTGCCGCCGCGCTCGCCACCGGGCCCGCCCTGGCGGCCGGATCCGCCCCCGGGGTCGCCCACGGATTCGCCGGCTTCAACGCGGGCCGGGTCAGCGTCGTCGTCCCCTCCGCGCATCCGTCGGTGGAGCTCGTCGCGAACTCGAACTCCTCGCTGAACGCGCTCCTCTCGGCGACGGAAGTCGTCGAGCTCGACCCGTCCGGCGGGTCGTACCAGCTCGTCGCCTCCGCCGCCCCGACCCTCGCCGGCTCGTTCAACGGCTCTCGGCCCGCGGGCGTCAGCGCGCCGTGGGCGCTCTCCCTCTCCGCGGACCTCGCGGTCCGGCAATCCGACGGGACGTTCTGGAACGGTTCGGCCGCCTCCGCCGGCCCGTCGGTGGGAGCGGCGTTCGGGTTCGCCGAGCTCCGCGTCGACTTTGCCCCCGGGGCGACCACCGGATCCGGTTCCTCGCTCCTCGTGTCGTGGAACGTCTCGAACTGGCCGCTCGCGAACGCGAGCGACCTCCTTGGGGTCGTGTTCTCCTTCTCCGCCGCCGGAGCGAACCAGGTCCGCGACTGCACCACCACGACCGCGCTCGCGGCCCCCGCCTGCGATGGGCCGACGCTCCAGTCCGGCGCGCCGCGCTGGAACGGTGGGGGCCTCGGCGTCGAGGCCGAGGGAGCGTCGGGCTCCCTCGCGGCCCTCTCGTGGGCGCCGGCCGCGACGAACGGGACCGTCGGGCCCGCGGTGTCCGGGGCCCAGGTCGGCCCGGACGACAGCGCGAACGTCGTCGTCGCCGCGTCCGCCAGCCCGTCGTCGGGCGCGGTGGGCGCCCTCTCCTTCGCGATCTACGCTCCGGGCCCGACGCTGAAGACCCCGACCCTTATCGTGGTCGGGAGCGGACCGGCGTACCTGGTCGCCGCGGCGATCGCCGCGGGCGGCGCCCTCGCGGGACTCGCCCTCTACCGCGAGCGGGACGAGCGGATCCGCTCCGAGCTCTGACGCTCGGCTACGCCTTGCGGCGCGACTGCGGGAACAGCACGACGTCCTTGATGGACGCCGCCCCGGTCAGGGCCATCGCCATCCGGTCCACGCCGATGCCGAGCCCCGCCGCGGGCGGCATGCCGTACTCCAGCGCCTCGATGAACTCGGCGTCGTACGCGTAGCTCGCATCGGGGTCGTCGCCCGCCTGGGCGAGGAACCGGCGCCGCTGCTCCTCCGGGTCGTTCAGCTCCGAGTAGGCGTTCCCGAGCTCGAACCCCCGGTAGAACAGCTCGAACCGTTCGATGAGGCCGGGCCGGCTCCGGTGGGCTTTCGCCAGCGGGCTCGTCGCGAGCGGGTAGTCGAAGACGAACGTCGGGCGGAGGAGCGTCGGCTCGACGTAGTGGTCGAACAGCTTGTCGAAGCATTTCCCCGCCGGCGCGTCGTCGGCGAGGGACGCGCCGGCCGAGCGGGCGAGGGTCCGAAGCTCCTCGACCGACTTGTCGAGCAAGCCGGAGACGCCCATCTTCGCTTCGAGCGCGGCGAGGTAGTCGACGACGTCGAACGGCGGTCGGAACACGTCGGGCGCCGCCCGCGCCTCGGGGATGTCGGGAAGCGCGGCGGCGGCGATCCCCGCCAGGCGGGCGTACAGGCCCTCGACGAGTCCCCGCATGTCCTGGTAGTCGGCGTACGCCCAGTAGCACTCCATCATCGTGAACTCCGGCGTGTGGGTCGAGTCGAGGTCCTCGTTCCGGAACACCGGGCCGAGCTCGAAGACGCGCTCGAGGCCGCCGACGAGGAGGCGCTTGAGATGAAGCTCGAGCGCGATCCTCAGCCGCAGCTCGTCGTCGAGGTAGTTCGATTTCGTGACGAACGGCCGCGCCGCGGCCCCGCTCGCGACCGGGGCGAGCACGCCGGTCTCGACCTCGAGGAACCCCTGCTCCGTGAGGTGGGCGCGGAGGCCGGCGGTGAGGAGCGACCGGGCGCGGAAGCGGGCCCGCGAAGCGGTCGAGGCGAACAGGTCCACGTGCCGATGGCGGATCCGGGCCTCCTCGTCCTGCAGGCCGTGCCATTTCTCCGGCGGAGGGCGGAGCGCCTTCGCGAGGAGCTCGATCTTCGTCAGGCGGAGCGACGGCTCCCCGCGCTTGGTCCGGACCGGATGGCCGACCGCCCCGACGATGTCGCCCGGGTCGAGCTCGTCGAGCATCGCCTGGTACCCCGCCTCGCCGAGCTCGTCGACGCGGGCGAACAGCTGGATCGACCCGTCCCGGTCGTGGAGGTCGAGGAACGTGCTCTTCCCGTGCTGACGGAGCGAGCCGAGCCGGCCCGCGACGGTGAACGGGCGGCTCGCGTCCTCCGCGCCGGGCTCGAGGGTACCCGCCGCGGCGGCCACGGTCGAGGTCGGGACCGCCCCGGGGAACCGGTACGGGTACGGGACGCGCCCGGACGCCGCCACCCGGTCGAGCTTGCGGCGCCGCTCGGCGATGAGGCGGTGCTCCTCCTCGGGCATCCCGAGGGAGCGGGGAGCGTTCGCGGGGAAAAGAGTAGCGTCGGAGCGGGCTAGTTCGGCGCGCCCTCGAGGGAGAGCCGCTCGGTCCCGCCGGGGCGCTGCAGCACGAGCTGTTCGGCCTCGGTCGAGGTCGCCGGCTCGTGGAGGACGAGGAACGTGCCGAAGAAGAACTCGGCCGTCGCGTCGCCGCCGCCGATCCCGTAGCTGACGTAGTCGGAGAAGTAGACGTGGACCTGGCCGGAGTGGGTCTTGCGGAGCGCGACGAGGAACTCCTTCAGGACGTTCGGTCCCTGGCGGTGCAGCTCCTCGACGAGGTCGCGCAGGAGCGGCCGCTGGGAGAGGCCCCCCAGACCGTCGTAGGAGAGGTAGACCGCGGGGCGCGGGACGAGCGTGACGACGTCGAGGCGAAGGACGCTCTCGACCTGCTTCGTGCGCATCGGGCCGCGCCTACCTCGGGCGCGTTATGAACTCTTCCATGGGAAATGGTTGGGCCGGTGGGCGCCGCACGCCTAGTGGTCGTGGCCGCCGGGGCCGCCACCAGGGGGCGACGGGGACGACTTCCGCGAAGCGATGATGTCGTCGATCCGGAGGACCATGTTCGCGACCTCGACCGCGGAACTGAGCGCCTGGCGCTTGACGCGGGCGGGCTCGACCACGTGCATCTTCCACATGTCGGCCGCCTTCCCCGTCGCCAGGTCGACCCCGACGTTCTTGTTCGCGCCCGGACCGTCGTGCGCGCCGCGGAGCTCGATCAACGTGTTGATCGAGTCGTAGCCGCCGTTCTCGGCGAGCGCCCACGGGATCGACTCGAGCGCCTGCGCGAACGACTCGACCGCGAGCTGCTCGCGGCCGCCAACGCTCGGCGCCCACTTGCGGAGCTTGACCGCGAGGTCGATCTCTGTCGCCCCGCCGCCCGGACAGACGACGCCGTCCTCGAGCACGCTCGAGACGACCTTGAGGGCGTCCTGGAGCGACCGCTCGACTTCCTGCGTGACGTGCTCGGTGCCGCCGCGGATCAGGATCGAGACCGACCGGGGGTTCGAGCAGCCGGTGACGTACGTCATGTCGTCCTCCCCGACCTTCTTCTCCTCGACGATCTCGGCCTTGCCGAGGTCGGCCGCGGTGAGGTCCTTGACGCCCGTGACGACCTTCGCACCGGTCGCGCGGGCGAGCTTCTGGATGTCGGACTCCTTCACCTGCTTGACCGCGAAGATCCCTTCCTTCGCGAGGTAGTGGAGGACGACGTCGTCGATCCCCTTCTGGCAGACCACGACGTTCGCCCCGGCGTCCTTGACGGACTGGACCATCCGGCGGAACGTCCGGTCTTCCTCGTCGAGGAAGCTCTGAATCTGGGACGGGTTCTTGACGTTGATCTTGCTCTCGATCTCGGTCTTCTTGATCTCGAGCGCGGAGTTCAGGAGCGCGATCTTCGCGCCGTGGACGTTCCGCGGCATCCGCGGGTGGCCCCGCTCCTTGTCGAGGATGATGCCGTCGATGAGCTCGGTGTCGCCGATCGTGCCGCCGTGCCGCTTCTCGACCTTGATCTGGTCGACGTCCGCGATCAGCTTGTCGCCGCGCTTCTCGACGATCTTCTGGACCGCCTTCACGGCGATCTTGGCGAGGTGGTCGCGCGAGCCGAAGACGCCCTTCGAGCCCATCGCGGTCGTCGCGCAGTCGAGGAGGATCCCCTCATCGTCGGGCTTGACGGCGGTTCCGATCTCCGACTCGAGCAGCTTCTGAGCCTGCTGGACGGCGACCTGGTAGCCGCGGGTGATGACCGTGGGGTGGATGTTCTGTTCGAGGAGACCCTCGGCCCGCTTGAGGAGCTCGCCCGCGAGCACGACCGCGGTGGTGGTGCCGTCGCCGCACTGCTGGTCCTGGGTCTTGGCCACCTCGACGATCATCTTCGCCGCCGGGTGCTCGACGTCGACTTCCTTCAGGATCGTGACGCCGTCGTTCGTGATCGTGATGTCGCCCATCGAATCGACGAGCATCTTGTCCATCCCGCGCGGTCCGAGAGTGGTCCGGACGGCGTCGGCGATGGCTCGGGCCGCCGCGATGTTGCTCGAGGAGGCGCTCTTGCCGCGGTCGCGTTCGGTCCCTTCCTTCAGCACCAGAATCGGCGTTCCCTGGAGCATTGAATCCACCAAGAACGCCGACCCTGCGCTTCTATATGAATCTAACTCATCGAGGGGCCTTGGGATTCTAGCCGAGCCCGGGGCCACGTGCCCGTGCTCTCAATCACAAGAGACCGACAAAAATCACGGGAAAATGGTTGGCGATCACGGCGCTCCGGCCGCCCTCATGGAGGCGGTGCAAGGTCGTTGGCCCTCCCACCGACTAAGGCTCCGTGTCCCGGTACTGTCTTGGGCGACTATCGGCCCTCAACCGCCCGCGCTCGAAGGGGCTGCGGAGGATAAGTCGACGCCGGAGACCTTGACGACGGCCTGCCACGCAGCTTCTTGGTTGGCGCGATCGTGAAAGTGCGGGTGGCGCATCGCCTCAATTGGGCCTGTGAGCTTCTTGGGAGCCGAGGCGAAGAATTGGCCCGAGACATCGGTGCCGAGCTCCGAGGCTTGGAGGTAGCGACGAGCCGCGGTCTCCGGCGTGTGAGACATGCCGGGGATGAGCTTTGTCATCGGAATCAACAGCCACTTCGTGGCCGACCCAGCGTTCCGCACCGCCTGGGTGTCGGGCGCGGCACCGGGCGAGACGGCGTATATGGCCATGCCGGAGGGGAGGCGGCGCGCCAGTGCCGCGGCCCACCACGCGACGATGAGCTTCGCGTCGGCGAACGCCCGGTTGGGCCGGTACTTCACGTTCG
>Ga0209415_10000744_pt1 | contig 61072 bp, 58 predicted proteins | sample PeaSoiSIISIP2007_FD_187696 | JGI IMG/M metagenome (GOLD analysis project Ga0209415, IMG submission 187696) | Peat soil microbial communities from Weissenstadt, Germany - SII-SIP-2007 (SPAdes) (version 2) | ecosystem: Environmental > Terrestrial > Soil > Wetlands > Peat | place: Germany...
GGCTACGGCAAGACGGTGGTTATCGATCACGGCAACGGCTTGCAGACCCGTTATGCGCATCTATCTCGTTTTGAAGTGATTCCGGGCCAAGAGATTCGCCGCGGCGAGATTTTAGGCTATTCGGGAAATACCGGCCGCGTCACCTCTCCGCATTTGCATTTTGAGGTGCGCCGGGGCGGCGTCGCCATTAACCCGTACCCGTTTCTGACGCACTCGGCGATGCTGCAACAGATTCAACCGGATCTTCCTTTCTAGATTGGCTTTCTAGATTGGCGTTTTAAACTTCGCTACCATCGAAAGCATGAAGCGCACGCGGCGCTGGCTCCTGTCCGCTACTCCGGCCGCCTGTCTGGCTACCCTGACAGACAAGGCTCACGCCGACAAGACCAAGCCGGTTCCTTCGGCGTATTTCCGTTATAACGACCCTTCCACCGAATTCCCAGTCCTGCGCTTGACCGACCCTGCATTTACCAGCTTTTTGCCGGCGCACTACGGGCGGGCCGTCTCGCGCAAAAGCTCTTTCCTGCTGTACGCCTCCGATGTCACCGGCCGGATGGAAGCCTTCCGGCTGGAGGCGAAGGGCGGCGTGTCCCACCAACTCACCGAACAGGAGGGTCTGGACCCGTTCTCCTTCACCTTGGCCGCTGACGAGCGCACTTTCTGTTGCCTGGCGGCCGGGAGGCTGCTGTCGGTTAACCTGGGAAACGGAAAGGTCAGGGAGGTCTATCGGATCCGGGAGGGTTTCGAGCAAGGCTCGGGAATGAGTCTGGCCGAGGATGGTTTGTACACGGCATTGATTGAGAAAAAGGGCTCCGCGCATCGGCTGCGGCTGGTCCACATGACCGACGGAACCGCAATCACTTTGGCGGAAACGAGCGGGGCGGAATCTGGTGAGGAGATGCGCGACCCCGTCATTCGCCCTCGCCGGGCGTCGGTTCTGTATTCTAAGGATGGTGGCTTGTGGCTGGCCAACTACGACGCACAACAGAATTACCGACTCCGCGTGGCGGAGGGGGGAACCGGACCTGCCAACTGGAGTCCGGACGGCCGCAGCGTCCTGTATCTGAATTATCCGGCCGACCAGCGCCGGCTCCACAATATCCGCGAGTTCGTCCCGGACACGAATGAAGACGCCGCCATTGCAGACACCACCCAATTCGTGGCCTTCGAGCGAAACGGCGACGCCAGCGTGTTTATCGGCGCCAGCGGCAGCAAAGCTTCGCCGCATGTCCTATTGCTGGTCCGGGCGGTAAAGCGCGAGCTGATCTTGTGCGAGCACCGGGCGAGCGATCCCAGGATGGTCTCGCCCATCTTTTCACCCAACAGCCAGAGTATCTTCTTCGTCAGCGATCAGCACGGCAAGCCGGCAATTTATTCGATGGCCGTGGAGAAGTTGGTCTCCGCGACCGATAGTACTCAATAAGCGGTAGTTTTACTTGAGGCGGTAGTTATTCTTAAGGAGGGAGCAGCCCCATGAGGTTTGCCATGGCCGGCATACTGCTGCTGCTGGCGGCAGCGCCGGCGGCCGAACCCAAGAGCACAAAGTCGACATGCAAGGACCGTTTACAGGTGGAGTATCACGCCTGCTTGAAACGCACCACCACGGCAAAAGGCCGGTCTCTATGCAAGGTGGAACGGAAGAACGCCCAGAAAACCTGCCGGTAGGCTACTTCTTTAATCTTAGCGCGCCGCCGGGCGGTGAATCCTCCGGGCCGCGAACTTCCTGGCCCAGAATCAGCAGACGCCCCGCCGCGCTTTTGGCTTGCGCCGCGGTTGCGCCGAGCGAGATAAGTCCGTCGCGTAAGTGATCAATGGCTGCGTGGAAGCGATAGCTGGGCACGCCGGAGCTTTGGAGCACGTCGAGGATCGCCTGAATGACCGGCTGGAGCGTGGCTGGGGACAGCGGCTTCGGCCTCAGCACATGGCCCGCAAGGGCCTTAGTAAGCCCATCCGCAAACTCGAAAGTGGTCTGCCGGGTGGGCTGGGAATCCTTTTCCGCCAGCGCCACGATGTCGTCCGCGACTTGTTGAGCGACGGCGTTACGCGACGCGGTGGGATTCGCCAGCAGCATCAAATCCGAATCCAGTTTGCCGGAGGACTGCGCGCACAAACCGGCGGTAAACAGCAGGAAGCAGCAGATTGCGCACTTCATGCCTCAGATTGTAGCGCTTTTAAAAGACGCGCAAAACGGGAGCGCTCCCTTTGCGCTTTCGAGTATGCTAGAGAATCATGGCTAGCCGCAGCGTCAATAAAGTGATTTTGATCGGACATCTCGGCCGGGACGCCGAGACCGCCTACACCGCCTCGCAGACCGCGGTGACGAAGTTTTCCGTAGCGACGAACCGCCGCTGGAAGGATCAGCAGACCGGGGAATGGAAAGAGGAGACTAACTGGACCAACGTGGTGATGTGGCGTGGGGAAAACGTGGCGCCCTACCTCACCAAGGGCAAACAGGTTTTCGTCGAAGGGCGTCTGCAAACCCGCAGTTACGACGATAAGGACGGCAAGAAGGTGTGGACCACCGAGGTTGTCGCCGAAGACGTGATCTTGCTGGGTGGCCGCGGCGAGGGCGGCGGCGGTGGAGGAGGACCCGAAGAATATTCGCAAGACCAGCCCATGCGGAGCGCTCCCCGCTCGCGTCCGGCTGCTGCGGCTCCGGCGCCTCCCGCCGAAGGCATCAGCGACGACGACGTGCCGTTTTAGGCGCCTATTCCAAGGCGGGCAGATCCTCCTGAGCGATCAGCAGCCGGATCGACCGGGCCTTCCCCGGAATTCGTTCGATGAAGCCATTGGCTTCCAGTGTGAGCACCATTTGATGCACCGATGGCGGCGTGACCCTGAAGTATTGCTGCATGTCGGCCTCGGCTGGAGCACACTTGTGAATCTTGGTGTAGTAGAAAACGAACGCCAGGTACTGCCCTTGTTTCGCGGTGGGAATCTTTGTCACTGCCGCTCAATTGTATCCGAACGCTGTAACCCCGAAGGCTGTACGGTGGATGGAGTGTGAAAACGCCGCACTCAGAGACGGACCTCGAAGCGCTTTATCGTAAACGGGCTTCACGCAACTGGTGGGATCGCCTGTTTCGGCTGGTACAGCCGCCGGCTCCATTTATCATGAACCCGGCCGAGCCCAAGGATTTTCCGCTGGGCCGCTGGAATCTTTACATCGGCGGGGCGGGACGCGTCGTCGAAGGCTACGTCAACCTGGATCTGTTCGCGATACCGGGAGTGAATGTTGCCGCAGATGCGGAACAACTGCCTTTCCCTCCGGACACGTTTCAGCGCGTGGAGTGCGATGCGGTGCTGGAGCACGTTCGCGATCCGGCACGGGTGATGTGCGAGATCCGACGCGTGCTGGCTCCAGGCGGCTACGTTCATCTGGTGACGCCGTTCTGTCACCCGTTTCACGAGTACCCACGCGACTATCGAAGATTCACTCTGGATGGACTGAAGGAATTGTCCGGGCCAATGCAGGTTGTCGCCGAAGGATGGCGCACGGGTCCGACGGCGACTCTGCTGGTTTTTGTCATCGAATACGTGAAGCTATTGCTTCCGTATCGATCATGGCGAGCCGTGTCGCACGGGGTCTGCGGCTGGCTGCTTTTTCCGCTGCGATACATGGATTTGTTGCTGCTTCGGTCGCCGCAGGCTCGGCGCATCGGCAACCATTGCTATCTTTGGTTGCGCAAACCGGGGCTGCGCAAGCCTACCTGAAGTCATGCGACGCGGCGGGCGCCAAAGAAGTATTGAGCGGGCGAACCCTTTCGGCTTTCACCGATACGACGCCATCCTGATTTTGCAGCATGCCCTCGACAATCAGGTATGGTGCGCTCACCAGCGTGGTTCGCTCCGCATCGAAAAGATCGGGCCGGACGATGGCGTTGGAGATGCCGGTTTCGTCTTCGAGAGTCAGAAACAAAAATCCTTTGGCCGTGCCGGGCCGCTGCCGGCAGATAACGCAGCCGGCGATGCGGACCAGAACGCCGTCGCGAATCAGGCGAATGCCGGCGGCGGGAATGACGCCCAGACGGTTCATCCGCTCACGATGAAAATTCATCGGATGAGGGCCGATGGTCAAGCCGGAGTTGTAGAAATCCGCGTGCAGACGCTCCACGGCGTCCATGGGCGCAAGCGGCGAAGGCTCCTCGGAAGTGGTCACCGGATCCAGCAATTCGCTCACGGGACGCAGTGCTAATTCGGATTGCCATAACGCTTCGCGGCGGTGTTCCGTGCCTTCGAGAGAATTAAGCGCGCCGATTTCGGCGAGGCGGTTCAGGGCATCTCTATGAAGCCCGGGAACCCGGCGGACCAGATCGCGAATGCTGGTGAAAGGAGCGCGCTCACGCTCCGCGGCGATGGCTCGGGCTGTGTCTTCGCGAAATCCTTTGATGTAGTTAAAGCCAAGCCGGACCCACTGCGTTTTTTCATGATGCTCAATCGCGCACAGCCATTGCGATTGCGCCACATCCACGGGCTTGAAGCGCAATCCGTGCCGCTGGGCGTCCTTGACCAATGTTTGCGGGCTGTAAAACCCCATGGGCTGATTGTTGAGAATCGCCGCCGTGAACGCGGCCAGGTAATGGCACTTGAGATACGCGCTGGCGTAGGCGATCAGCGCGAAGCTGGCGGCGTGCGACTCGGGAAAGCCATACAGCGCGAATGAGGAGATCGACTTCACGATACGATCCTGCACCTCCCCGGTGATGCCGTTGTTGGTCATGCCGGCTCGGAGCTTGCCTTCGATTTCCTGCATGCGTTTTTCGGAGCGCTTGAATCCGAACGCGCGCCGCAGTTCTTCCGCTTCGCTGCCGCTGAATCCGGCGGTGATCATGGCCATCTTCAGAAGCTGTTCCTGAAAGAGAGGGACGCCCAGCGTCCGCTTCAATACGGGCTCGAGCGATGGATGGAGCGACTCGGGAGCCTCGCGCCCCTGCCTGCGGCGCAAGTAAGGATGATACATCTCGCCGACGATGGGACCGGGGCGGATGATGGCGACTTCAACCACGATGTCGTAAAAAATCTTTGGCTTCAGACGGGGCAGGCACGACATTTGTGCCCGGCTTTCCACCTGAAACAATCCAACCGTGTCCGCTTTTTGCAGGGCCGCATATACGGCCGCGTCGTCCTGCGGAAGATGCGCCAGATCCACTTCCTCGTGGGAATGTTCGCGGATCAGCGTAATGGAATCTTCCAGCACAGCCATCATTCCAAGGCCCAGCAGATCGACCTTGATGATGCCCATGTCCGCACAATCTTCTTTATCCCATTGCACGACGACGCGGCCGGGCATAGTGGCCGGTTGCAGCGGAACCACGGCGTCCAAGCGCCCCTGGCAGATCACCATTCCGCCGGAGTGCTGTCCCAGATGCCGCGGCAGATCCTGAATGGCGCAGTAGAGCGAAAGAAATTTCTGCACCAGCGGCTGCTGGAGATCGATGCCGGATTCGTGGAACTGGCGCTGGGCTGAATCTTTTGGATCGCGATAGCCCCACCGGGGCGCCAGGCTCGAAAGTCGCGCGAGCGTCTCTTCTTCAAACCCCAGGGCCTTGCCGACATCCCGCGCGGCGGAGCGGCCCCGGTAGCTGATGACGTTGGCGGTCATGGCCGCGCCCAGGCGTCCATAGCGTTCGTAGACGTATTGAATGGCGCGCTCGCGCTGATCGCCGCTGGGTAGATCGAGATCGATGTCGGGCCATTCGCCGCGATTCTCCGATAGAAATCGTTCGAACAACAGATCCATTCCGACCGGATCGACGGCGGTGATGCCCAGCGAATAACATACGGCGCTGTTGGCTGCCGAGCCCCGGCCCTGCACCAAGATATTGCGATCGCGGCAAAATCTGACGATGTCCCAGACAATCAGGAAATAGCCAGGGAGCTTGAGCTTCTCGATCAGAGCAAGCTCGCGCTCGATCTGTTTGCGCACCTTCCCGTCATAATTTCCGTAGCGGCCCCGCGCGCCTTCCTCGGTCAGTTTGCGGAGCAGCGAGTCCATCGTTTCCCCTGGCGGAACGGGATAGGGCGGGAATTGATAGCCGAGATCAGCGAGCGTGTAGGAGAGCCGCGCGGCAAGCTCTCGCGTTTCAGCGATGGCCTCAGGAACGTCAGCAAACAGCGCTGCCATTTCTTGAGCCGGCTTAAGATGGCTTTCCGAATTCTTGGCGAGCAAACGGCCGGCTTTGTCGATGGTGGTTTTGTGGCGCACACAGGTCAGGACGTCCATCAACTCGCGCTCCTCGGGAGTGGCGTGGCAGACTCCGTTGGTGGCGATCAGGGGCAAGTGGAAGCGCGCGGCGAGATTCATCGCTGCCTGATTGCGGCGCTCCTCTTCACGGAGATGATGGCGCTGGAGCTCGACATAGACGTTGTTTTTGCCGAAGACGCCGATGATTTGTTCTAGCCGCGCCAGCGGGCCATCGCCGCCGGTGAGGCAGATGAGACCTCGCGAGTGCTCGGCGAGATCCTCCAGCGTGGCTGCGGCCTGATGCTGATTGCCATTGGCTTCGCGGAGCTTGATTTTCGAGAGCAGCCGGCAGAGGTTTTGATACCCTTCGCGCGTTTCCACCAGCAGCGGATATCGAAAACCTTCTTTGGCCGTGACTTCGGCTCCCACCAGCGCGCGAATGCCGGCCTTCTTCGCGGCTTGATGGAAACGTACCGCGCCGGAGAGATTATCGCGATCGAGAAGCGCGACGGCGGGAATGTTGAGATCGGCGCATTGCGAGATCAAGGCTTCGGGAATCGACGCGCCTTCCAGGAAACTGAAAGCCGAGCGCGCGTGCAGCTCGGCATATATTTGTGGCGCACGCACTTTTGCGTGCCGTGTCGAGACTCCTCTCGACACCTCCATGGCGGTGTCGTGGCCGGGCGTCGCCATGAGTGGCGACGCGGCACGCAAAAGTACGTGCGCCACAACCTTGGTGTCAGTCATAGACACCTTCTACGAACCAGCGCCGCGAATCCAATCGCAGATAAATGCGGTAGACGCCGCCGTCGCTTAGATCGATGTCCCACGCGTCGCGCACCCAGCGGGTTTCGGTCCACCATTCGCCGGCGCTGCGCCAAGGACCGGAAGCGGTGAGGACCGTTCCGCGAACACCAGTGGCCGCGACCTCGGCGGGCCGTTCCTGTTTCACGCGCACGTTGGCTTCGAGGGCGGGCCGAAACATGCGGAGTGCGATTTGTAGCGATGAGCGGGGCGTGGACTCCGCGACGGTTGCCGACGGAATCGGGGGCCGGAACGGCAGCATCGCGAATGCATCCGGGCGATGCGTATCGAGCAGCGCCGGCGACCCAAGGTTGTGCTCTCCCACCAGTCCGGCAATGCGCGTAAGAACCAGTTGCAACTTTTGCGGCTCGGGTTGAGAAGGAAGAAAGAGCCCATGCTGTACGGATTGCGGCGGCACGGGATTCAGCTCGATTCGTACGGCGGCAATGGCTGCGGCAGCCGGATGCGCTTCCAGATCCAGTTGCAGGATCTTGAGCAGCATGGAGACGTCTTGAATCGGCGCGGCGAACTCCAGAATGCGTTCGTGGCGCGACTTGTCTTCTAATTCCAACCCAAGATGAATTCGATTGGCCGCGAGCGACAGGCGGCGCATGGCGCTCAACAGCTCATTCAAGATGGACGAGAGCACGAACAGCAGCGGCTCCAGGAGTTCAATGGGGTGGTCCAGCTCGACTCGCTTTTCAAATTTGTCTTCCGGAGTCGCGATGTGGAGCACGCGCTGCGTCCGGCCGAGCGCCAGCCGGCGCAGATGCACTCCTGCTTCACCGAAGCGCTCCGCGAGCCCGATTTCCGGAAGCTCCGCGAGGCCGGCGAGCGTGCGAATGCCCCAGCGTTCAAAAGTTTCGATGAGCTGGGGCGTAACTTCGGAAATTACACACAACGCCTCTATGGGGAAAGCGCCGAGGGCGTCCGCTTCCCGGCCGGGCGGGACGATGGTGACGCCGGGCTTGTTTGTGGCGACCAACACCGCGGTGTCGGGATTGTTAGCGATTGCCAGACTCGCCTGGATTCCCAGAGCCGCTCCGCAGCGGCCAATCTCGGCGGCGATCTGATGTGGAGAGCCCATCAACTGGCCGAGTCCGGCGATGGAAAAAACGACCGTCCCGGGCGAGGTCCGCTCCACGGCCGGCGAGAAAGAAGACGCGAGCGCGAAAAGATCCCCGTGAGCGGAATGAACGCAGGCGAACATAAACTCACCCGGCTAGAACGGCGTGAAGAGGGGAACTGGCGCGCACCGGTTTTCTCGAAGCGGCGCGGAAATCGATTCCATCGAGAACGGGAACCTGCGCGGAACCGGACCAGCGGACGCCCCGGCGTTCCATCTCAATGACGCAAGTCGCGCAGGAACCCGCAATCGAGTGGCTTCCCGCAATGGCCAGAATCGAAGTGGTGCTTTCGAGGGCCCGGCGAAAACGGTACCACCAGGGAAGCGGGATGCGGCGCAGCGTTTCCGGCGAGGCGTCGCACAGATCGAGAACGACCACCCCGAATCCTCCGCCGTGAAGAATCCAGTCGGCGGCTTTCAAAGCACGTTCTGAGGAAGCATGATCCGGCTTCTGGCCGCAACGCACCCAGAGGAGCCTTTCGAGGGCGACTCCGTTGTTCCGCGCAGTGGCGGGGTCGAAGGAATCGGCGCAGTCGATGAAGGCGCAGATCTCACCGCGGCTCAGGGATTCCGCCAGAATCGCATGCAAAAGAGCGGTGCGGCCGGAGGATGGGCGGCCCACGATTTCGGAGATCGCGCCTCGCGGGAGACGGAGGGCTTGCGATAGATGGTCGGGCGAGAGATGGTCGGCCGAGAGATGGTCAAGAGACAGGAAGGACGAGGAATCGGTTGGAAAATTTCCTTTGCGGGCCAGAGTAGAAAGAATGTTGTTCGCCAGGAGATTCGCCATTTCTTCGCCTAGGATATTTTCCCTCCCCTGGACAGTGGTGTCAATCAGAATGTGGGGGGGGTTGAGCATTACCCGGACCAGCGATCACAAGAAGATGCTCGACGCAGAAGTGAATGGCGCTAGTTAAAGACTCGGCGCGAGGCACCGCGCAACGCGCGCCACCACTGTCTTGGCTAATTAACGCAGCTGACATTTGACTGTCACTCTGGGCCGCTAGCCTGGAGTGACCCGTTTTAACAATATTGAGTCTCTCAGGAGAGTGATCATGCAGAATCTGCTAGGCCAGTGGTGTCGTGTGTTTGCCGTCAGCGTCGGAGTGTTTTTGTTCGGGACCGGACTCGGTCAAGTTCAGGCACAATCAGCTGGAGGAACCCTATCCGGCACCATCATCGATCAGGCCAGCAAGCCCATCCCAAACGCCAGCGTCGAAATCAAGAATGAAGCCTCTGGTGCGTCGAGCAGTGTCACAACCGATAGCGAAGGACACTTCTCCGCCACGGGCTTGCCTCCCGGCGGCTACACGATTATCGTTTCCGCGCAAGGTTTCGCCGAGACCACGCGCCCTGGCGCGAAGGTCGCCGCAGGCGGGACGCAGGATGTTTCGATCCCCCTGTCGGTTCAAACTCTCGAAACCACGGTCACGGTCAGCGAGACCATTTCGGTGGCCGCGTCCACGGCTCCCTCGGGCAACACGCTAGAGGCGACTTCCGCCAGAACCGAAATCACTCCCGAGTTCATCAAGGATTTCATGTCGCCTATAGCCGACTACGCCGAAATCGTCAACTACGCGCCCGGCACGTTCAGCCTCAATCCGAACGGGATCGGGCTGGGCCAGGGTAAGACGTTCTTCCGCGGATTTCAGGACGGAGAGTACACGATGACTTTCGACGGCATTCCGTTTGAAGATACCAACACGCCGACACACCATTCTTGGGCGAATTTTCCCAGCGGCTGGACCACCGGTGTCGATTTCGACCGCAGCGCGGGCTTGGCGTCGGACATCGGCCCCACCAACTTCGGTGGCTCCATCCATCTTCAGTCGCCACAACTGTTCCCGGACCCCGACATCCTAGGAACGATCTCTTACGGCTCTTGGAATACGCGCCTGCTGCAACTGGACGCCGATAGCGGTTTTTTTGGACCTGACAAAAAGAGCAGCTTCCTGATGGACATTCAACAACTGCTCTCCAACGGATATCAAACGGACAACTTTCAGAAGCGGGTGGCAGGTTACGGCAAGTACCAATACCGGTTCTCCGACCGTACCTCTCTCACGTTGTACGGCGGGCTGGTCGACATTTGGACCAATACTCCCAACACTACGAATCCAACCGCGGCGCAGGTCGCCCAGTATGGAGACAATTTCCTCCTTCAGGGAAATGAGTTCCTCTCTACAGGCGCTCCGAATCCGTATTATTTCGGCTTCAACTTCTATCACGTGCAGACCGACTTCGAATACGCCGCCTACAACACCGATCTGGGCAACGGTTGGAAGTTCGACACCAAGGCCTACACCACCCGTTATTGGAACAAGCAAAACTACCAGAACGGCGCCACAGTCAACCTCAGCTTGAGTAAGCCCAGCGGCGTCGACAAGCTCAACGGCTACCGCCATGCCGGCGACACCGTGACCCTCAGCGAGACATCCAGGTGGGGAATCTTCCGGACCGGCGCCTGGTACGATTGGGCCTATACCGACCGCTATCAGGTTCCGTCCAACATCATCACTTGGCAGGACACGCCCTTCCCCAACTTCCACGAACACTTCATTACCCAGTCGTTCATGCCCTTTGCCGAATATGAATGGCACCCGTTTCGGAGATTCGTCATTACCGCCGGAATTAAAGCCGCGGACTATAACATGACGTTGAATCAATACCAGGACAACGGCAAGACCGTGGGTTGCCTGGGTGGCACTCTCGGCACCCAGCCGGGGACCGGCGCCCCCTACTGCTTCGGCGGCGGAGCCTTCACCACCCACTCCATTAATTGGAACAACTGGTTGCCGAACCTTTCCGCCCGCTATTTCTTCAGGAGCAATTGGTCGGGGTATGCGCAGTGGTCAGAGGGCAGCGTGATCCCGCCCAGCGCCGCGTTCGACACGCTGAATGGCAACCCGACGACTCCGCCCAAGCCGCAGCTGGCCAAGACCTACCAAATCGGCTCGGTGATTAAATTCCGCCGCTGGACTTTGGATGCCGACGCCTATTACGTTCACTTCGAGAACGCCTTCGATTCCTATACCGATCCGACCACCAACGAACTAGTCTTTATCCCGAGCGGACCCTTAAATACCACGGGGATTGAAGCCGAGAGCAATGTCATTATCGGGTGGGGACTCTCGTTGTACCTGAACGCGTCGATGGGCTCGACGAAATATCAAGAGGGAGGCGGTTTCCCCAATGGCGGCCTATGGGAGGCAAACTCGCCCAAGAACGTCGAGACGATTGCCTTGCTATGGCGTCACAAAAACTGGGACCTCGGCTTCCTCGACAAGCGCGTCGGCACCATGTACAACGACAACGGAAGCCTTACCGAAATCGTCGGCGGAGTTCCCCTGCCGGTTCCCGTCGATCAAGCCATCACCATCAACCCCTTCACCGTGCTGAACTTCAACGCCAACTACACGGTCAAGAACCAGACTTGGCTGCGCGGCAGCAGGATCGGTCTGGCGATCAATAACCTTGCCGACAGCCATAACATTGTCGGAATTACGCCGTTCACCGCGGCAACGGCGGCCGCGGCCTACGTGCCGAACGGCGGCGATCAGCTGAACATGCTGCCTGGGCGCAGCATCATGGTTACGCTCACGGCTGGCTACGCTCCCCGTCGCTGATCGGGGGACCGACTCCAGCAAGTCCATCTTAATTACGAGGCGCCGAATCGGCTCGAACACGGCCGGCTCGGGGCCTCATTTTCTTGGAAGATCGAATTTCGTAAAGTCAAAGAATGCGCAAACTTCTGTCCACGTCCGGAGATTGGGAGCCGACTCTCCTGCGCCTGGCGCTGGGCTTGGTGATGTTTCCGCACGGGATTCAAAAGACGCTGGGCTGGTTTGGCGGCGCCGGATTTCAGGGAACGATGGCGCTCTTCACCCAAGGCGGGATTCCTACGGGCGATTTGCGCCGAGTTTCTGGGCGGCCTGGGGCTGATCGTCGGGTTCCTTAGCCGGATTGCCGCCTTCGGCATCCTCTGCGTCATGCTGGTGGCTATTTTCCGCGTCCACCTTCCCAATGGCTTCTTCATGAACTGGGCGGGAAATCAGAAGGGCGAGGGGTTCGAGTTCCACATCCTGGCGATCGGGATCGCTCTAGCGATTCTGATTCGCGGCGCTGGCGCGTTTTCGATAGATGGTGCAATGACGAAATCGCGCCGTTAGTGGACCAATTTCGTGAAGTGCCAGCCGTCGTTCAGCAAACGGAACTCCATCACGGGAGGCGCTTCCTCGCTGAACTTGCCTTTCCGAACTCCCAACACCGGTAACGCATCGGAGAAGCACATGTGGGGGATAGTGACGAACAACTTACCTTCCACCAGCCTTCCATCGGCGCCTTCTTCCTTGATGGTTGGCCCTTCCGCCAACTGCAGCTGAAAATCGCCTCGAATTTGAACATAAGGCTGGCGGTAGCCGGGCTCGGCAACAATCACGTCGTCATCGAAGTGGAGCGCCTTGCCGGCGGGGAGAAGCCGGGCGACTGCATTTTCCCGTGCTCCAGGCACATTCGCCGCCGTAGGCTGCTCCCACAGATCGTTCTGCGCCCCGCACTCCACCTGCTGAGACGTCAGCATCACTTGCTCCGCATCCAGATGGATAGGCGCGGCAGCCAGAAGGTTCATGGCCTTCTCTTGCTGAAATTCCTTCTGCACGCAGCCGGTGGTCCCCAAACCGAGACACAGTACTGCGCACACGGATAAACGTAGTATCCCCACCGCCCGAGTCTACTGGGAGACGGTGTGGGCTGTCAAGTGGAGCAAACACCTAAATATCGAGGTAAGGGACACTTGCAGGGGAAGGAAAGCGGTGCAATACCTTATTGCACGCTATAATTCCTGATTCGGTGTCTCTAATTTTTGAAACCATGGAAATCCCAAAGCTGCAGGTCCTGAGCCGCGTGGTGGAGTCCGGACTGGTGGCGATTGTGCGCACGGATTCACCGGATCAGGCGGCGCGCATCGCCGATGCATGCGCGCTTGGCGGAGTGGCTGCGTTGGAGATCACCTTCACCGTGCCGGGAGCGGCGGCGGTGATTTCCGATCTGGCCAAGCGCTATCAGCCGGAGCAGATCACGATCGGCGCAGGCACGGTGCTGGACCCCGAAACCGCTCGCGTGGCGATCCTTGCCGGGGCGCGGTTTTTGGTGAGCCCTTCGGTGAATGCGGCTACCGCGCGCTTGGCCAACCGCTACCAGATCCCCTATATGCCGGGCGCAGGCACGGTTCGCGACGTGGTGGAGGCCATGGAGTGCGGGGCGGACATCGTCAAAGTCTTCCCAGGCGAGACGCTGGGGCCCGAATTCATTAAGGCGGTGAAGGTTCCACTGCCGCAGGCGTCATTGATGCCCACCGGAGGCGTAAGCATCGAAAACGCGGCTACTTGGATAAAGGCTGGAGCGGTTGCGCTGGGAGTGGGAGGCAATCTGATCGGCGGCGCCAAGACCGGGGACTTCCAATCCATCACCAATTTGGCGCGGCGGTTTATCGAGGCGATTCGCGAAGCTCGTGGGATATGAGGCCGTGGAATATGAAGACCGGCCACGTGGTCACTTTCGGAGAGATCATGCTACGTCTGGCGCCACCGGGTTTCGAGCGCTTCCTGCAAACGCCGCGATTCATCGCCACTTTTGGCGGCGGCGAAGCCAACGTCACTGTCGCACTGGCGGCATTGGGAGCGCCCGCCGCCTATGTCACCGTGCTACCGGACAAGCACCCAGTGGCCGATGCCGCCATCGCCGAACTACGCCGTTTTGGCGTGGATACTTCGCACATCGTGCGCGGCAAAGGGCGGATGGGCATCTACTATCTCGAAGCCGGAGCCAGCCAAAGGCCGTCCAAGGTGGTCTATGATCGCGACTCGAGCGCGATCGCTCTGGCCGGCCCTCGCGCGATCTCTTGGGAGACTGCGTTCGAAAGCGCCGCGTGGTTTCACCTCACCGGCATCACGCCGGCCCTTAGCGCCTCCGCCGCGGAATTGTCGCTCGAAGCGCTGCGGCAAGCCCGAGCCGCTGGATTGCCGATCTCGCTGGATCTGAACTATCGCAAGAATCTGTGGAAATGGGGCAAGCCGGCCGTCGAGGTGATGCCGGAGCTGGCGAGGCTGGTGGACATCGTCATCTCCAACGAAGAGGACGTGCAGATGACGCTGGGCATTGAAGCCGGAGTCGATGTGCATTCCGGCAAACTGGACCTGGGCCAGTATGAGCGGCTCACCCGGAGGGTTCTGGATGTCTTCGCGAATCTTCGTGCCGTCGCGATCACGCTGCGCGAATCAAAGAGCGCCTCGCATAATGGATGGTCTGCCTGCTGGAACGATGGCAGCGAGTTTCTCGTCAGCCGGGCTTACGAGATCACCCATATCGTGGATCGAGTCGGCGCGGGCGACAGCTTTTCGGCCGGGCTGATTTACGGGTTAACGCGGCTTGCGAGTCCCGGGGATGCCCTGGAGTTCGCGGCGGCGCTGAGTTGTTTGAAACACTCCGTGCCCGGCGACTTCTGCCGGGTTAGTTTGGAGGAGGTGAACGCGCTGCTGAAGGAAGGCGGCTCAGGGCGGGTGCAGCGCTGAAACGACTCTGCATCAGCAGAGCGGGCGCCGATGGCGCGTGATATCCTCAAAAGTTAGGTTCCTCCGAAGTTCTACGTGGAACGAGAGGTTTGTATGTCTGGTCATTCGAAGTGGGCGACGATCAAGCATAAGAAGGGTGCGCTTGACGCCAAACGCGGCAAAATATTCACCCGCGTTATCAAGGAAATCATGATTGCGGCGCGCAGCGGGGGCGATCCCGCGATGAATCCTCGTCTGCGTACCGCGGTGGTGGCGGCCAAGGCCGTCAGCATGCCCGCCGACAACATCAAGCGCGCCATCATGCGCGGCACGGGCGAACTGGAAGGCGGGCAGATCGACGAGATCATGTTTGAAGGCTACGGTCCCGGCGGCGCGGCAGTGTTGGTGATGGTGGCCACCGACAATCGCAACCGCACCGTGGCCGACATCCGGCACATCTTCTCGAAATGGGGCGGTAACCTGGGCGAGCAGGGCAGCGTGTCCTGGATGTTCGAGCGGAAGAGTCAGATTCTGATCGAAGGCGACAAGACCAACGAAGAGCAGTTGATGAACGTGGCGCTGGAAGCCGGCGCGGACGACTTGCGCAACGACGGCGACGATTGGGAAGTGCTCTCCGCGCCCGAGAATCACGAGGCGGTGGTGGCTGCGCTCGAAAAGGCCAAGATTCCGACCGTGGAGGCGCAGATCGCCATGGTCCCCAAGAATTTGATGAAACTGGAAGGCAAGAGCGCCAGCGGCATGCTTAAGCTGAGCGAGGCCCTGGAGGATCACGACGACGTGCAAAACGTGTACTCCAACTTCGACATCGACGAGAAGGAACTGGAAGCGCTGGCCTCGTAAGGCGAGCAAGGAGAGCTGGCGTGCGCGTCCTCGGAATCGATTGCGGAACGGAGCGCACGGGCTGGGGTGTGATCTCGAGCGACGGGCGCACCCATCGGGTGATCGCGCACGGCTTGATTCGCACGGCGGCGCGGGATCCGTTGGAGATCCGGCTGAGGGAGATCGCGGCGGGACTGCGGGCGATTCTGGAACAGCACCAGCCGGATGCGGCGGCGGTGGAAGAAGTGTTTTTTTCGCAGAACGTCAAGACCGCGCTGAAACTGGCGCATGTTCGCGGAGTGGCGCTGCTGGCCGCGGCCGAGGCCGGAGTGGCGCTGGGCGAGTATTCGCCTCTGGAAGTGAAGACTAGCGTGGTGGGCTATGGCCGCGCGGAGAAGCATCAGGTGGGGCGAATGGTCCGGATTCTGACGGGGCTGGAGCAGGAAATGGAAACCGAAGACGTGTCCGATGCCTTGGCGGTGGCGATCTGTCACGCGACGTTCGTGGTAGCGTCGGCGCGCAAGGTAGCGGGAGGAGTCCGATGATCCGTCTGGGACTGATCGCAAGTCTGGCTACGGCTCTGGCTTATGCCCAAAGCGCCCCGCACGTGACTTACACCAAGTCGTTCCCCGGCTCCGATCCTGCGTACGTGGCGATTACGGTGGAGCGGAACGGGATGGTGTTGTATAAAGAGACGCCCGACGACGATCCGGATACGTTCCAACTGGAGCCGATGTTCACGGACAGGATTTTCGACCTCGCGGATAAGTTGGATCACTTCAAGAAGCCGCTCGAAAGCAGCGTGAAGAATATCGCGAACATGGGCGCCAAGACGTTCCGTTGGGAAAATTCGGGCGAGACCGCCGAGACCAAGTTCAACTATTCGACCGATCCGAGCGCGCAGGCGCTGTGGACTTGTTTCGAGTCCATGACGGAGAGCGAGAGGGCGTATCTGGAGCTGAAGCGGACCGTGCGGCACGACAAGCTGGGAGTGAACGACGCGCTGATCAAAATCACGGATCTGTGGACCGATTCGCGGCTGGTGGGCACTCCGCAATTCCTTCCGCTCTTCGATCGCGTGGCCGGTGACGACACGTTTATCCATCTGGCGCGGGAGCGGGCCGCGGAACTGGCGGAAGCAGTACGGGCGTGGAGCGGCAAGGCGGGCCAATAAGGTGACGCGGTAATTAAGGTCCGGAAGCAATGAGACGGTTGCTTTTTATCGCCGCCACGGCTTTGGCTGTGATGCACTCGGCCCAGGCACAAGTATCAACCCAGGAACCAACCCAGGCAGCCACTCCGCAGCCGGCCCAGCAACCCAGACCCACCGAAGCCGAGCAGGAAGAGTTGATGCATGCCGTCTCCGAGGGGTCCAACTCAACCCTCGATCTAGTGCGCGTGTTCGAGGCGTTTCTGAAAAAGCACCCCGACACGATGTACCGGCCGGACATCGAGCTGAACCTGACCCGTGCCTCCATCGAAAACAAGGACGACGCGCGCGTCGTGCTGTACGGCGAGAAGGTGCTGCAACATACTCCGGACGACGTGGTGACGCTGGACAGAGTGGCGCAGTCCCTGGTGGCGCTGGGCGGAACGGAGAACGCGGAGAAAGCGCTGAAGTACGCGCGTGCGTTCGAGAATATCATCGACGGCATGCAGCCGCCGGAGGGCAAGGACGCGCCACAGGTTCAAGAACAGCGCGACCAGGCGGAAGCCAGGATGCTGATGACGCAAGCGCGCGCCCGGGCGATTCTGGGAGACAAGGAAGAGAGCCAGAGGCTGGCGGAACGGGCGTATTCGCTGTATCCCGGCGAGGAAACGGCTCGGGTGTCGGCGGAGAGCCTGATACGCCTCGGTCGCGAAGAGGAAGGGACGACGCGGCTGGCGGAGGCGTTCTCGATTCCGGATTCGCGCGCGTCCTCGAGCGACCGGTTGACCGATCGCTTGCGCCTGGGCGAGATGTGGACCAAAGCGCACGGGTCCGAGCAGGGGCTGGGAGACGAGCTTCTGGCGGCCTACGACCGCACCTATTCTATGGTGGAGCTTCGTAACAAGAAACTGCTGGCGCTGGATCCGAACGGCGCGGCGGGAAGCGCCACCGAGTTTACGATCAGCGGCCTGGACGGCAAGAAGCTCCAAATGTCGAGCTTGCTGGGCAAGGTGATCGTGCTGGATTTCTGGGCCACGTGGTGCGAGCCGTGCCGGGGCCAGTATCCGGTTTACGAAGAAGTGAAGAAGCACTATGCGGACCGGAAGGACGTGATGTTCCTGCCGTTGACTACCGACGAGGACCACTCCGTGGTGCAGCCGTTTCTCGAAGCGCAGATGTGGGATCAGCGCGTGTATTTCGACGACGGACTGACCAGGGTGCTGGGCGTGTCGCAGATTCCGACCACTATCGTATTGAACAAGCAGGGACAGGTTTCCAGCCGCATGAACGGGTTCGCGCCGGACCAATTCAAGGATCAGTTGATCGAGCGGATTGAAGCCGCGCTGGCGGAAACGAGCGGGCCCACCAAGTGAGCAATCAGGAGGTGAGCTTTCAGCGTGTGGTGTGGATTGTGCTGGATAGCGTGGGCATCGGAGAGATGCCCGACGCAGCCTCTTACGGCGACGCCGGCAGCGACACGCTGGGCAACCTGGCAAAGGCCACCGCGGCGAAGGGACGCCCGCTGCATTTGCCGAACCTGCGGCGGCTGGGGCTGGGGAATATTAAACCTTTGACGGGAATTGCTCCCGATGCGGCGCCGATGGGCGCTTACGGCAAAGCCGCGCTAGCCTCGCCGGGCAAGGACACCACCACAGGGCATTGGGAGATGGTTGGCATTCATCTCGCCAAGCCGTTTCCTCTGTTCCCCCATGGATTCCCGCCGGAGGTCATGGATGAATTCGAGAAGCGCATCGGAAGGCGCACGCTGGGCAATAAGGCCGCCTCAGGAACCGAGATCATCCAGGAGCTGGGTGAGGAGCACGTGCGCACGGGATCGCCGATCGTGTACACCTCCGCCGACAGCGTGTTTCAAGTAGCGGCGCACGAGGAAGTGATTCCTTTATTCGAGCTCTACAAAATCTGCGAAACGGCCCGCGAAATTTTACGCGGGAAATACGAAGTGGGTCGGGTCATCGCGCGGCCCTTTATAGGCGAGGTTGGCCACTTCACGCGCACGCCCAACCGGCACGATTACGCGGTGCCTCCGCCCAAAGGCATGCTGCTGGACAAACTGGCGGAGCGCAACGTCGAGGTTTTCGGCGTGGGCAAAATTTTCGACATCTTCCTGGGGCGCGGCATCGGGGAATCGGAGAAAACCAAGAGCAACGCCGACGGCATGGCCAAGACCCTTAAGGCGATGGATGCGGTGGAGCAGGGCCTGATCTTCGTCAACCTGGTGGATTTCGACATGCTGTACGGGCATCGCAATGACGTGGACGGCTACGCCAGGGCGCTTGAAGAAGTGGACGCGTGGCTGCCGTCGCTCGAGGCCAAATTGGCCGACGGCGATCTGGCGATTCTCACGGCGGATCATGGGTGCGATCCGACCACGTCTTCCACCGATCACAGCCGCGAGTATGTGCCGGTTCTGACCTACGGAAAGCGGGCTCGGGGCGGAGTCGCGCTGGGAGTGCGACGGTCGCTATCAGACCTGGGGCAAACCGTTGCCGAGAATTTTGGGACTAGGATCGAGAAGGGCGAAAGCTTTCTGGCCCAGATCTTAGCTTGAAGCCCGGTCGAATTAGGGTTTGGCTGCGGGATCGGGAGGCGGCGCTTGCACCGGGGCGGTATCGCACTTGCCGGTGCAGACGGTTTCCGTAATGGTCCGCGGCGGACCGAGCAGCGTGGGTTCAGACACGCTGGGCTCTCGAATGCTGAAGACGTCGGCGTAGGAGCCGTCCGGGCGCTTCTCGTGCGTGATAATCTGCTGCTGCTTGAGCTGCGGCGGGTCGCCGGCGCTTCGCACGGTGCCATCGGCCGAAGGCGCGTACACGTCGACGAGGGTGGATTGGCTGCCATCCGGCGCGGTTACGGTAGTGGCCACACGCTGCTCCTGGAATTGCAAGGAGCCGGCTGTGCCGTCGGGTTGGTACTCCGTGGTGCTCACGATGGTCTGACTGCCGGAATGCGTCTCCGTGATCACCTTTCGCTCCGCTTCGGCGAAGGCCCCATTGGTATCGGGGCGATAGACAGAGTCGGTGGTCGCACTTTGGTCCTTTGTGCCCGTGGTGACCACGGCGCGTTTCTCGGTGGTTTGAAAAGAGCCGTCGAAGCCGGGGCGATCGACAGTCGTGTTGGCGGTGGTCGTGGCGCCGGAAACAGTGGTCTCAACAGTGCGGCGCTCCGCCGGCTGCTGGTCTCCGTTGACGTCGGTCTTATAAATAGTGGATTTGACAATGGAGCCGCCCGGGGTGGTGAGCTGCTCGGTGACTGTTCGTTCCGTGGAGGCAAGCTGGCCGGTGGGATCGTACTTGCGCACGATCGTCTCCGTGGTGACGGTGCCGTCGGCAGCGCGGCCGATAATTCGCTCCTCGTGCTGCTCCAGTGGGACCTGGCGGCCGTTGAGCGATTGCGTGATCTGCGTCTGGGTGTGATCGGAGGACGAAGACGTCGTCAACGGAATGACGCCGCCGTTGAGCAAGTCTGGAGTATACGTCGTCGTGGTGGATTGGGCGAGCGTAAAGGTAGCCGCCGCCAGCGCCAGTATGCAGAGCTTCACAGCTTCAGCCTAAGGCGGATCGCCCGGACGCGCAATCGGGCGAACACCTGAGGTGTTCATGGCAGAAATCGCAGGCCATAGGCCTGCGCCACAGTGGGGCAGGTCTGTGACCTGCCAATTTCGGGGTGTACGATCAAATGCGTTCGGATAACGCCGGGTTACAATGAAGTGCACGCCCGTGAAGCGCGGCGGAGAGTACGGTGAAGACCTTCTATATTGAAACGTTCGGCTGCCAGATGAACGCCCACGACTCCGAAAAAGTCGTGGGGACGCTGCTGAACCAGGGATACTCCCAGGTGGCTACGCCGGAGGAGGCTGAGCTGGTGTTTTACAACACGTGCAGCATCCGCGATAAAGCCGAGCAGAAGGTGTTTCATAGGCTCGATCAATTCAAAAAGAACGGCAAGGGGAAAACCTTCGCGGTGCTGGGGTGCGTCGCGCAGCAGGAAGGCGAGAAGATTTTCGAAAAGGCGCCGCATGTCAGCTTGGTCTGCGGCTCGGCCAGCTACAACAAGCTGCCGGAGCTGCTGGTGCAACTCGAAACCGGCAATCGGCGGGTGACGGGGCTCAGCCTGGACACGGACCTGACGTTTGAGACGCCGGTGACCCGGCGCGACAATCCGCACCGGGCTTACATCACGATCATTGAGGGCTGCGATAAATCCTGCGCCTATTGCGTGGTGCCGTTCACGCGCGGCCCGGAGCGCAGCCGAACCAGCGCGTCGGTGATGGCGGAAGCCTCTGAGCTGGCTCGCGCGGGTTACAGCGAGATCCAGTTGCTGGGACAAAACGTCAACAGCTATCGCGATCCTTCGCCGGCGGGGTGGGATTTCGCCAGGCTCCTGGACCAGGTGGGGCGCGTCGAGGGAATCCGGCGCGTGCGCTTCACCACCTCCCACCCGCGCGATTTCGTGAAAGAGATTATCGACGCGATCGACGCCAACCGGGCGCTGTGCAACCACGTGCATCTTCCGGCGCAGTCGGGATCGAGCCGGGTGCTGGACAGCATGCAGCGGCTGTATACGCGCGAGCAATACATGAGCCGGATCGCGTGGATGAAGGCGGCCAAGCGGCCGATCGCGATCAGCACCGACATTATTGTAGGATTTCCGGGCGAGACGGAGGCCGATTTCGACGCGACCCTGGCGCTGATCGAAGAGGTGGAGTACGATTCGATCTTCAGCTTCAAATACTCGCGCCGGCCGAACACCGCCGCGCTGCGGCTGGACGATCAGATTCCTGAAGAAGAGAAGAGCCGGCGTCTGACTGTCTTGCAGGAGAAGCAGAGGGCGATCCAGGTGCGGCGGAACGCGGCCTACGTGGGTACGGTCGAGGAATGCCTGGTGGAAGGATTCAATCAGGCCACGGGGCAGTGGATCGGGCGAACATCGCAGAACAAGACGCTGAATTTTCTGCGCCGCGGCGAGGAAGATCTGCGAGGGCGCTACGTGGAGGCGCGGGTGACGCGCGCGGGTCCGAATTCGCTTGCCGGAGAGTGTGTAAACTAAAGGCGGGACCAGCGGCCAGGGCCGCCTGCGGCATTCGCTGCAGCGATAACCCTGGGCACTGGATTCCGCAGGCAGGCTGCGTTGTGCCCCGTTGCCTGAGGAGGCGAGATGGAAGTGGAAATGAAAATCCGAGGCCTGATGATGGATAGGGAAACCAACAACCCTATCGTGGTCCTGAAGGACGTCAACGGCACCGCCATCTTGCCGATCTGGGTAGGAATCTACGAGGCCAGCGCCATCGCCAGCGAAATCGAGAAGCAGGCCACGGCGCGCCCCATGACCCATGACCTGATCCGCAATCTGTTGTTCGGTCTGGAGGCGGCGGTAAAGAAGATCGTGGTCAGCGATCTGAAAGACGACACGTTCTACGCCGTGATCTGGCTGGAGCGCAACGGGGAGATGATCAGCGTGGATTCGCGGCCCAGCGACGCGCTGGCAATCGCCCTGCGCATGGACTGCCCGATTTTCGTGGACGACACGGTGCTCAAAACTTCGCGTGACAATTCGCCGGTAGCCGAGGTGAGCAACAACGAAGACTTGCGCAAATGGCTGGAGAGCCTCAGCGATGAGGATCTCGGCCGCTACAAGATGTAGTCTGGCCGGATCGCTCCGCAGGCGCCCCTAAAAAATTTTGGCCGGCCTAGGGACCTATGAAAGTCCCTGGCCGGCTCCTCCACTTGTGCTCAAACTCAACTTGAGAAGGGTATCACATTCTGACGGCGGGCGCACCTGCCACGGCAAGGCAGCGTTCAAAAGCTCCGAAGAATAGATCCAGACCCTCCGGGGTCGCGAGCGGACCCATCACGCCGATGCGGAAGATTTTGCCCGCGAGAGGGCCGAATCCGCCGGCGGTTTCGATGTCGTGTTCGGCGAGCAGGGTACGGCGGACCAGCGCATCATCGACGCCCTCCGGCACGCGCACGGTATTGAGATGGGGTATGCGATGGCCGGGCGCCACGTGCATGCGCAATCCCATGGCCTCGATGCGGCGGACAAACTCGGCGTGACAACGGGCGTGACGTTCGAAGCGGCGTTCGACGCCTTCATCGAGGATCGCAGCGAGGCCCTCGCGCAGCGCGTAGAAATTGGAAACCGGCGCGGTGTGGTGATAGCGGCGCTGGGCGCCGTAATATTCCGACAACAGCTTCAGATCGAAATACCAGACGGAATTCGCCGTCTTGCGGGCTTTCAGAAACTCCTCCGCGCGCGGGGACACGGTGAACGGCGAAAGACCGGGAGGGCAGCTAAGCCCCTTCTGGGTACAACTGAAGGCCATGTCGATGCCGGATTCATCGACGCGGATCGGAGCCCCGCCGAGCGAGGTAACGCAATCGGCGATCACCAGCGCGCCAGCCTCATGTGCCGGCTTGGTGATGTGGAGCGGATTCTGCAACGCGCCTGTTGAGGTTTCGGCATGGACGAAAGCGGCCACCTGCGGACGTTCCCGCTCCAGCGCTTCTCGCGCCTCGGCTTCGGTGAATGTTTCGCCCCAGGGCTTTTCGCAGCGGATAACCTCCGCGCCGTGACGGCGGCCCATCTCCGCGATACGTTCCGCGAAATAACCGGCGGAGAAGATCAGGAGCTTCGCGCCCGGATCGACGAAGTTGGTAACGGCAGTCTCCATGCCGGAGCTACCCGTGCCGGAGATTGCCAGAGTGAAGTCGTTCTTGGTGCCGAACACCTGTTGCAAACCGGTGCGGACCTCTTCGTTCACCTGAAAAAAGAAAGGATCGAGGTAGCCCACGATGGGCTTGGCCATGGCGTCATAAACCCGCGGCTCGATTTGCGTGGGGCCGGGGCCGAACAGAAGGCGGCGCGGAGGAGAAAGGGGTCCCATAAGCTCAGTTTAGCGAAGTGCGTCAGCGCCTATTTGTGCCGGTACGTGATCCGACCCTTTGTCAGGTCGTAAGGCGAGAGCTCCAACGAAACCCTGTCGCCGTTCATGATCTTGATTCGATTCCGCCGGAGTCGTCCGGCCATCGTCGCCAGTACGGTTCTGCCGGCCTCGAGCTCTATCGAGAACATTCCGGCTTTGAACTTCTCGACAACCTTACCGAATACTTCTATCGCGTCTTCTTTTGGCAAATTTTTTCAACCTTTCACATTTGTGGTGTCGAAGGTTTGGCTTGGCCAGATTACGGATTGAATCGGGGCGGGGTCGGGGCGAGGCCAAAATCAACGAACCGCTAAATCCATTATTGCATAGAAGTCGCTGGGCCTGTTCGCGATGCGGCCGAATGCGCTTATCTTACTCATTTCGCAGGGCGGACGCTGGATCCACCGATGCCGCTCGTCGCGCGGGCAACCAACTCGCGGCAACCGCCACAACCAGCATCCCCAGCCCTACGGCTACAAATGTGAACATGTCGTTGGCGGCCACTCCATAGAGCAAAGTTTTGAGAGCTCGCGTGGCAGCCAGCGCTCCGGCAGAGCCTAGCGCAACGCCGATTAAAACGGGTTTTAGCGAATCCGTCACCACGGATTTGAGAATGTTGCTCGTCGTCGCTCCCAGCGCCATGCGCACGCCGATTTCCTGTGTGCGCTGGGAAACCAGGAACGCCAAGACTCCGTAGATTCCCGCCGAAGAGAGAATCAGCGCCACGCCCGCGAAGATTCCCAGGAGCACTGTATAAAGACCCCGGTCGGCGAGTGAATCCGCGATGACGCGCTCCATGGTTTTAACGTTTGAAACGGGAATGCCGCGGTTCACTTCAGCGATCGCGCCGCGGACCGCGGAGGTCAGGCTTTCGGGCGGCAGTTGCGTGCTCACAACCAGACTCATCTGCCCGAATTGATTTCCGCCTTGAGAAACGGAAAGGTAGATCTCCGGCTGTGGCGGCTCACGCAGCCCCGTCTGGCGAGTGTTCGCGACCATCCCCACGATCGTCGCCGGCTCGGGGCGGAACGCCAGGAGCTGATGACCGATCGGATTGTCGTCTTTTGCGAAATAGCGGTCGGCCAATGCCTTGTTCACCATCAGAACGAGAGGCGCGTCGCTGGTGTCCGAGGAGTCGAAGGACCGCCCGCGAAGAACGGGAATTCCGAGCGCCTGAAAGTAACCTGGGCTGACAATGCGTTCTTCGGCCATGGGCGCGTCCTTGCCGCGAAGCGATGCCCGGCCCACAATCGTGAAGTCGCCATTTACTCCCCAGGTTTGCAGCGGCAAGGCGGAGATCCATCCGGCTTCGCGGACGCCGGGAAGAACTCGTACTCGATCGACAACGGGTAGGTAAAAACGGCGCGCCACGGTGTCGTTCGGGTAGCTGGTGTTTGGCACCGAGACCTGCATTGTCAGAACATTTTCCGCGCGGATGCCGGAGTCGATTGACCGCTGGAGCAGAAACGATTTCATCAACAGTCCTGCGCCCGTGAGAAGAATCAAGGCCAACGCGACTTCAATCGCGACCAGCGCGGCCTTGAGCGGCTGTCGACGGCCGACCACGCCGCGTCCGGGTTCGCCTTGGAGCCGCTGGACGCGCACGGCATGCAGAGCGGGAGCCAATCCGAACATCGCCGACGCCAGGATGGAGGCCGCCGCCAGGAATCCGAAGACAACGCCGTCGGCGTGCCATTCCGCCGACCGCGGCAGTCGCAGCCCCTGGATGGAGCGAAGCTCCGAAACACCCCACATCGAAAGCAGAAGGCCAAGCCCGCCCCCAAGAATCGCGAGCACGAGGCTTTCGACCAGAAACTGCCGCACGATGCGGAGGCGGCTCGCACCAAGGGCGATACGGGTAAGGACCTCCCTTCGCCGCGCCAAGGAGCGGGCCAGCAAGAGATTGGATACGTTTACGCAAGCGATCAGCAGAACCAGCGCCACCGCGCCCATCAGCATCAGCAAGGCTGGGCGCACGTTGCCCACGACGACTTCGTTTAGAGGAAGCGCCACCATGTCGCGGCCTTCCTGTTCCGAGTAATGTTTCGCCAACTGCCCGGCGATGCCTTCCAGCTCCCTGCGCGCGGGGGCCAGCTCAACGCCGGGCGCGAGCCGCGCCAGCACCGCTAGGTAATGAGTGCGTCTCTGTGACGCGAGCCGCGGAATCGGCCGCAGCGTGGTCCACAATTCCGAGAGAGTGGCGGAGCCCGGCGGAAAGCGGAACGACCCGGGCATGACGCCGATCACCGTATAGGGCTGGTTGTTGAGCGTTATCGCGCGGCCCAGCACGGAGGGATCCGCTCCGAAACGGCGTCGCCAAAGAGACTCGCCGAGGATCACTACTTGGGCCGCCTCAGGCCGATCTTCTCCCGGTTGGAACGTGCGTCCCAGCATCGCGCTCGCGCCGAGCAACTCGAACATGCGGGCTTCGACTTGGGCGACCGGGGCAAGTTCAGCTTCTCCGGTCGTTTGGAGACTTATAGCGCCGACGGGATTGTAGGCCTGTATGAGTGAAAACGATCGTGCCTGGGCGCGCAGGTCCTGTAGATTCGGATAGGAAACGGAACCTGTGTTGAATTGCGGCGGTAGGCTCTCGTATAACCGCACCAGCGTTTCCGGATGCTCGTATGCCAGTGGACGCAGCAGAACCGATTGAACCACGGTGAAAATGGCGGTGGTAGCGCCAAGACCCAGTGTGAGCGTGAGCACCGCGAGAGCGGTAAATCCCGGATTCCGCCTCATCTGACGGAGCGCGTATTTCAGATCTTGAGCGACGCGCTCCAGCGCGCCCCAGCCCCAAGTCTCGCGTGTGACTTCTTTGATGAGTAGTTGATTGCCCAGTTCACGGTGAGCGTTCAACTGCGCAGCCTCGGGCGATGCGCCACGCTCAGCGTGATCGCGGGCCGACATTGCCAGATGCGTCTGAATCTCTTCGTTTAACTCCTCGTCGCGCCGGCGGCGGAGCCAGAATCTCATGGCGTTATGCCTCCTCGGGGTTCATGAGGCTCGCAATGGCGGCGCTCATCTGGTTCCAGCGGCTCAGTTCAACGGCGAGACGCTTCCGGCCGGCGGAGGTCAGGCTGTAGTACTTCGCACGCTGGTTATTCTCGGATTGCTTCCATTCCGGTTTCACCCAGCCTTGCTTTTCGAGCCGGTGCAGCGCGGGATAAAGCGATCCCGTTTCGACCTGGAGCAGATCCGAAGAGCCGGAACGAATCGCCTGGGCGATGCCGTAACCGTGCTGGGGGCCCCGGCGCAGGGACTGAAGAATGAGCATGTCCAGAGTTCCCTGGATCAACTCGATACGGTTTTTGTATGGGTCGCGAGGCACGTAGACAGTCTACACCCACGGATGTAGATTGTCTATGGCCTTCTTGCCTGGGAGAGCTGCTTACGCCTTGGCCTTCCGGATCTCCTCGGCGAGAGCCGGAACCACTTCGAAAAGATCCCCCACGATCCCGTAATCCGCGACCTCGAAGATAGGCGCGTTGGCGTCCTTGTTGATAGCGACGATGATCTTCGAGCCTTTCATCCCCACCAGGTGCTGGATGGCTCCGGATATGCCCACCGCCACGTACATCTTCGGCGACACGGTTTGCCCGGAGCTTCCCACTTGGCGCTCCATGGGCAGCCATCCCGCGTCGCAGATAGGACGCGATGCGGCCAACTCCCCGCCCAACGCTCGCGCCAAATCCTCCACCACCGGGATCTTGTCCTTGTCGCCGATGCCGCGGCCCACCGAAACGATGATCTCCGCCGCGGTCAAGTCCACCGCGCGCGCCGATTCGCGGAACGGCGCCTCCGGCGCTTGCCGTATTTGCGAGGCGTTCAACTCCGGCGTAAACGTTTCGACGGCGGCCGAGCCGGATTCGAGCGCGTCCGCGCGCCACGCGCCCGCTTGCAGCGAAACAAAATGCGGCCCCGGCCCATCGAGGCGAATATCGCCATTCAATTTCCCTTGAAAGAACTGGCGCACAAACACGGGGGAGCTGTTCTCAACGTGGGCTTCTGAGCGCGCCGCGACAACGTCGCTGATCAGGGATCGATCGAACCGCGTTGCCAGTTTCGGTGCATAGTCGCGCGTCTGGTAGGTGTGCGGGAACAACACCAGATCGGGATTTGCTTTTCGAACCAGCGCCTCGACCGCGGCCGTGTAACCGTCGGCGGTGTAATTTTGCAACAGCGCGTGCTCGGCCGTATACACTCGCGCGATTTTCTTCCCCGCTACTTCCTGCGCTAGCGCAGCGATACCCGATCCGATCAGCGCGGCTTCCACGTCCGCACCAATCTGCTGCGCCGCCGCCAGCGTCTCCCAGGACATGCGGTGGAGTCGGCCGTTTTGATGTTCGAGAATCGCTAGAACCTTCATAAAACCCGAGCCTCGAATTTCAGTTTCTCCACCAGCTTCGCCGCGGCCGTCTTTGGATCGCCTTCGAAAATCTGGGCTTGCCTGGACTTCGCCGGCGCGTAGAGTTTCTCGATGTGCATCGATCTCGAACGCGCTTCGCCTTGATTGGGTGTGACGCGATTGGGAGTCACGCGGCGGATCTCTTTGGTCTTAGCCCGCTTGATGCCCATCAGCGTCGCGTAGCGCAGCTTGTTGATGCCGCTCTGAATGGTAAGCACCGCCGGAAGCGGCATCGCGATGTGCTGGAACCATCCATCTTCCAGCTCCCGCTTCACGCGAATCGAGGAGCCGGGACCTTCCTTGTTCACGACGTCCACTTGCATGATGATGGTCGAATGCGGCAATCCCAGCAGCTCCGCCAGCACCACGCCGGTTTGTCCGTAGCCCAAATCGTCGGATTGCAGGCCAGTGAGCATCAGGTCCGGATTCTCCGGCCGCGCCGCTTCGGCGAGCAGCCGTGCGATTCCCAGCGTGTCGAACTCGCCCAGATTTTCTACTTCGATGTGAATCGCCCGATCCGCGCCCTTGGCTAAAGCTTCGCGGATGGTCTGCTGCGCGCGAGCCGGACCGGCGCACACGGCCACCACCTCGCCGCCGTGCTTCTCTTTGAGCTGAAGCGCTTCCTCCAGCGCATACGCGTCCGGCTCATTGATCTCGAAGCTCAGGCCGGATTCCTCGATCCAGCGGCCCGAGGCGCTGGTGACTAGAGCCGAATCGCGGACCGGAACCTGCTTGATGGCCACTAGAATTTTCATGGCAGTATCTTCATGGGCTGAACTTCTTGAAAATCAGACAGCCGTTGGGGCCGCCGAATCCGAACGAATTCGTGAGCACGTATTCGATGTGCATGGGCCGCGCTTGATTCGGTACGTAATCCAGGTCGCACTCCGGATCGGGGGTCTCGTAGTTGATGGTCGGCGGAGCGATCTGATCGCGAATCGCCAAGACGCAGATGCCCGCCTCGACTCCGCCCGCCCCGCCCAGCAGATGCCCGGTCATGGATTTGGTGGAGCTGACCGCCACTCTGCGGGCGTGTTCTCCGAAGGCTCGCTTGATCGCGATCGTCTCCACCCGATCCCCCAATGGCGTCGAGGTGCCGTGCGCGTTGATGTAGTCGATCTGGTGCGGCGCAATCCCGGCATCCTTCAGTGCGTTTCTCATGACACGGTACGCTCCGTCGCCGTCCTCCGATGGCGAAGTGATGTGAAACGCGTCGCCACTCATGCCGTAGCCCACGATCTCGGCGAGAATCGTCGCTCCGCGCCGTTTCGCGATTTCCAATTCTTCGAGAATCAGGATGCCTGCGCCTTCGCCCACGACGAACCCATCGCGGTCGTTGTCCCAGGGGCGGGAGGCCCGCTCCGGCTCATCGTTGCGTTGCGAAAGCGCGCGCATCGCGGCGAATCCGCCGATACTCATGGGCGTCACCGCGGCCTCCGTTCCGCCGCAAATCATCACGTCCGCGTCGCCGCGCTGGATGATTCGGAAGGAATCGCCGATGCTGTGCGCGCTGGTGGTGCAGGCTGTGGCGGTCGCCGAATTCGGCCCCTTCGCGCCGTGCCGGATCGAAACCCAGCCCGAAGCCAGATTCACGATCGTAGCCGGAATGAAGAAGGGAGAAATGCGCCCCGGACCTTTTTCGAGCAACGTCTTATGCTCGCGCTCGATCACCTCGAATCCACCGATACCGCTGCCGATGTAGACGCCCGCCCGCTCAGCCTCATCCGGATCGGGATCGACTTTCAGCCCGGCGCCAGAAACCGCGAACTCCGCGGCCGCGATGGCGAACTGGATAAACCGCCCCATCTTCTTTACATCTTTTTTTTCGATGTAGGCGGTGGGTTCGAAATTCTTGACTTCCCCGGCGATGCGGCAGCTGAACTGCGTGGCGTCGAAAGCGCCGATGGGACCGATCCCGCTGGTCCCTTTCTTGATCGCTTCCCAAGTGGCTTCGGTGCCGGTTCCCACCGAAGTCAGCAGTCCGACTCCGGTGACTACGACTCTACGTTGCAAATTGAAAACTCCGACTCTCGGAATTTATTTCTTCTTCGACTCGATGTAGTCGATGGCGTTCTTGACGGTGATGATTTTCTCGGCGTCCTCGTCGGGAATATCGAGGTCGAACGCTTCCTCGAACGCCATCACCAACTCGACGATATCGAGAGAGTCGGCTCCGAGGTCATCTACGAAACTGGCGGTGGGGTCGACTTGGGCCTCGTCCACACCCAGTTGCTCGACGATGATCTGTTTGACCTTCTGCTCAACGGACATGCGCCCTCCACAATTCTTCCTACAAACTCATTGATTCTACCCATGATCGATGGGATGCTGCAAGTTTCCCGGAAAGTTCCGAAGAAGTGAAGAGCGGAAAACCCCCGCGAAAAACAAGCCACTTGCATGTTAGGCCCCGTTTGCGAGACACTAGCAGGTTTTCCCGGTAGAGTTTCTTTGGCATGCGGGTAAGAATCCTTTATCACGACCATTGTTTCGATGGCGCGGCGTCGGCGGCCTTCTTCAGCCGCTTCCTGGAGGCCAAGTTCCATCCGGACGCCCGCTTCGAATATACCGGCCTGGCGCACAAGGCATCCCAACTGTTCGAACCCAGCCAGTTCGACGGCGACGTGAATGCCATCGTGGACTTCAAGTACTCCACCGATCCGCACCTCAACTGGTGGTTCGACCATCACCAGAGCGCCTTCCTGACTCCCGAGGACGCGGAGCACTTCCGGCGCGACACAAGCGGCCAGAAAATGTACGATCCCAGCTTCCGCTCCTGCACCATGTACATCGCTACGGTGGCGCGGGAGCGTTTCGGTTTCGATGCGCCCGATCTGGCCGAGCTCGTGTCCTGGGCCGATATCGTCGACGGAGCCCAATACTCCTCCGCCGAGGAAGCTGTGAATCTAGCGGCTCCGGCGATGCGCCTCACGCTGGTGATCGAGGGATCCAAAGGCTCCGAAATCGTGCAGACCATCATCCGCATGATGCGCAGCCGCAAGCTCGAGGAGATTGCCGCCGATCCTCAGATCCTGGAGGTCTACCAGCCTCTCTACCAGCGCCATCTCCGTTCCATCGACATCATCGGGAAACAGGCGCAGGCTACCGACGGCGTGGTTTATTTCGACCTCGTCGGTCACGAGTTGGAAGGCTATAATAAGTTCATCCCCTACTATCTTTTCCCGGATTCGGTCTACACCGTCTCGGTGAGCACCTCCAGTTTCCGGACCAAGGTTTCGGTGGGGTCGAACCCGTGGGCCAAGAAGCCGGTGAATTACAATCTGGCTTCGATTTGCGAGCGCTACGGCGGCGGCGGACACCCGCGCGTGGGCGCTATCAGTTTCGAGATCGGAGCCGTCGAAGCCGCCCGCCATGCGGCTCAGGAGATCGCCGCGGAACTGCGGGGCTAGCAAGAAGGTGGGTTTTGAAACGGCAAGACCTTCGCGAGTTGGCGATCCTGCGGCTCAAAGATTGCGCAGGTGCTGATTACCAACGGCTGCTGGTCTGGTGCCTACTATTTGGCCGGCTACGCGGTTGAATGCGCTTTGAAGGCGTGCATCGCCAAGGGGACGGAGCGCTTCGAGTTTCCGGACCTCAAGAGAGTCAAATCCAGCTACACGCATGATTTGGTTGAGCTGCTTCGAGTCGCAGATCTTACGAAGCCGCTCCGAGAAGCGGAGCGGCGCCAAACGGAGTTGGCCAGGAACTGGGCCTTCGTGACAGCTGAGGAAGCCAGGTATGAAAAACGTTCACAAGCGGACGCGGATGCGCTTCTCAAAGCTGTGCAAGATCGGAGGTATGGCGTACTTCCATGGTTAAAGAAACATTGGCAGGAATGGATGTGGAATTCGGCAACCAGATTCTAGAGTTGCTCGACGCCGCGAAATTCCCCGTGCCCGTCGCGCTCTGGATCCGCCGCGGAGAAGAAGAAAGGTGGCGGCTCCTGCTGGCCACGCCACTCTTACGATAGGCTGGGGCCGCTGGAGACCTATGGGGAAGTCGTCCGCATATTATGGCCGAGCGACCAGGACTGGGTCAGCTCGCCTCTTCAAATTCAAAGTACTCGAGCGCCTTTGGTTCGCGAGTTGCGGCGTACCTTTCGAAAGGCCGCCGATGTGGCCGGGATGCGCTTGGGCGGGCAAATGATTGGCGGCGTCTGGGTCGACGACGCTTACGTTTACCGGATCCAATAGCTAAAAATCGTTGGCGGTTCGCCGAGGCTGTATACGCCGAAATCCTTACATCTTTTGCTTTGACTCCGGTACTGCTTTCTGGCATACTACTGCCGTATTGGAGTTCTCGGTCTGACTCTTGGTCCTACGCCGGTTATTTCAGCCCCCGCCCGCCTCGTGTCTGCCCACCCATTTCTCCAGTCACAGTAAGGAGCGCTTGAGTGAAGAAGCTTTTTGTCGGCAACCTCCCCTACACAGCAAATGAGCAGGATCTACAGAACTTCTTTGCTGATAATGGCGTGACGATCGATACCGTGACCGTCATGCGCGACCGCTTTACCGGCCAAGCCCGCGGCTTTGGGTTCGTCGAGATCAACGATGACACCGCCGCGCAGAAGGCCGTCGACAGTTGTCACGGTAAGGAACTGATGGGCCGGACGCTGGTGGTCAACGAAGCGCGTCCCATGGCGGCGCGGGAAGGCGGAGGAGGCGGAGGAGGTCGCAACCGGCGCTAAGCCCGGCGCGTTACTTGCGGCCACACACGGCTCGGTAGTGCCTTGAGAACGAGCCGCACAGGATCTCTCCACGCCCATCACCCCTCTCGCCCCACCCACCTATAACCCGCCGTGGTTATTCGGGATTCTTTCCATGCCGTACGGGGCGTTCAACGCCGTCATCACGGTGCTGATGCCTTTTCTGCTTCGGAAACACGGCGTCCCGGTGGATAAAATCGCCGACGTGGTCGCGATCTCCGCTATTCCTAATTTCTGGTATTTTCTGTGGTCGCCGGTGGTGGACATCGGGTTTCTCCGTCGCACCTGGATTCTGATCGCGGCCGGAGTGTCGGCATTGTGCGCCTGGGTTGCGATCGTGTGGGCCGCGGCCTCGCTTCCGCAGCTTACAGTGCTGCTGTTCGCGGGCAACATATTTTCCATGCTGCTCTCGTCATCCTGCGGCGCGGTTTTGAGCACCACGATTCATCCCCTGGCGCGCGGCCGGGCCAGCGGCTGGTATAACGCCGGAAACTTGGGAGGCGGCGCACTGGGCGCGGGAGCGGCCATCTGGCTGGCGGGTTTTATACCGCTTCTCGCGCTGGCTTGCGCCTCGGCGGCGATGGTGTTCCTGCCCGCGCTGGCCGCTTTCGCGATTTTTGAGCAGCGTTCCCAGCACCTTGCCCCGGCGCCGTTGTTCCGGGCTCTCGGACGCGACGTGTGGGAGCTGCTGAGGGCCCCGGCAACCTGGGCCGGCCTAGCGTTCTTCTTGTCGCCGGTGGGAAGCGCGGCCATCACCAACCTTATTTCGAGCGTAGGGCCCGACTACCACGCCTCCGACGCACAGGTTGCGTGGGTTTCTGGGATTGCGGGAGGTCTTCTCTCCGCCCTCGGCTGCATGTTGGGCGGCTTTATCTGCGACCGCATGAGCCGCATGGCCGCCTACGCGCTGGCAGGGCTGCTCAGCGCGGTGTTTTCGGCCTGGATGGCTCTGGGGAAAGCCTCGCCGCTGACCTACACTTGGGGCTATGCCGGCTACGCGCTGTCGGCTGGAATCGCCTACGCGGCGTTCACGGCGCTGGAGCTGGAAGTGCTTGGAAAGCGGCCTCATGCCGCGGGGACGGCGTATTCGCTGTTGGGCTCTAGCGGCAACCTTCCCATCAGCTATATGACCTGGGTCGACGGAGCGGCCTACAAGCGCGCCGGTGCGCGAGGCCTTATGGGAATCGATGCGCTGGCCAACGCCATAGGGGCGCTGCTGCTGCTGGTGTTCGCGGGAACGGTGGCGCGCCGGTGGATTGCCGCCGACCGGAATCCTTCCTCCCACCCAGTACTTTCTTCCTCGAAGGACTAAAGGTCTTGCCCCAGGCGGCCGATCTCAACTTGAAGAGGAAGGATTCCCATGATCAAAACTGCGCTTCTGACTTCGCTGGCCGCATGCCTTTGCATCGCCGTCTCCGGCGCTCCGCGCCCCGAGACCTCCACTTACGTCGACGGAAACGTCTCATCGCTCAAGCCCCACACCGGCGGCACGCTGGTGTTCACGGACAACAACTCGATGACGTTCCGCACCGGACTGGCGGAGGTCGCGGTGCCCTACGCGAGCATCCTGAAGGCTGAACTGGGCGCGACCCAGGTCCGCAGCCACGATCTTCCAGGAGTCTTGGCGGTTGTCAATCGTCTGCACAAGACCGAGACGCAGTTGTTGACCGTCGAATTCAAGAGCGGATTAGGAGAAGATCAGACCATGACGCTGGAACTGGCCAAGCCCGCTGCTTCAAGCGTTTTGGCCACCATCCAGGAGCACGCCCCCAAGTCCATTGTGGCTTCCGCGAAAACGCCCGCCGACAAGGCCGCCGCTGGCAAAGAGGAATGGTGGGGCGATAGCTATTGGAAGACCACCCGCAACCAGGATTCGTGGAATATCAAGGAAGCGGCAAATACAAAATAACGGAGGCTTCGGCTTCGCGCAGCCGGCTGTGTTACTGTAGAATCGCATTGGCGTTTGCATGCGATTGCGTAACGTAGTTCTCCTCGCTTCGCTGGGGTTGGTGTGCTTTTTCGGCGTGTTGCGCGCCCAGAAGCCCTTCAAGGAATTTCCGGCGATCGAGTACAACGATTTCCCGGTTCCATCCGACTGGCAGCAAAAGACGGAGTGGACCCGCGCGCGCCTTCGCTATCCCGACGTCGTCGGCTTTCCCAACGCCTATTATCGGGACGGCCGCCAGTTTCCTGGCTATTGGACCATGGATTATCCGCGCTCCGACCGGCATCTGCTCGCCGGAGTGCGGCGGCTGACGCGCATCGATACCCGCTCCGTCGAGCAAGTTGTCGATTTGGACGGCACCGACGAAATTTACAACTGGCCCGTGCTTTATGCCGTCGAAGTCGGGCATTGGAAATTGCCCGCGGATCAGGCCGGTCAGCTGCGCGAATATTTATTGCGCGGCGGGTTCCTGATGGTGGACGATTTTCACGGTTCCAATGCACGGGACCATGCGGTCGCCGACGGTGAGAGCATCAATGAATGGGAGAATTTCACCGATAGCCTGAACCTTGTGTTTCCGGACCGGCCCATTCAGGACATCCCGGATAACGATGCTATTTTTCACACGCTGTACGATCTCCAAGACCGCTTCCAGGTCCCCGGCGCGCAGATTTTTGAAACCGGCCGGACCTATGAAAAAGGTCCTACCGGCATGGTGCCGCACTGGCGTTGCGTCCGCGACGACAAAGGGCGCATCATGGTCGCCATTTGCCACAACATGGATCTGGGCGACGCCTGGGAATGGTCTGACGACCCGAAGTATCAAGAAAAATGGGCTTCCCTGGCCTACCGGATCGCCATGAACTACTTTATCTACGACTTGAGCCACTGACCTGGGGCGCTAACTCATTATGAAACAATTAGATAGCTCCAGGCCCTTTTTCCCTTGACCGAAATCCGGCAAGGCCGGATACTGGTGCGGAGAGATCTTTATGCCTTTCACTACACGGGTGACGACGCGGACGCTTTCCTTGACCGTTCTGGCAGTCTCGGCTCTCGTAGTCCCACTGAGTGGGCAAGCTGTGATCTCCACTCGCGCCGGAGTGGTCCATTATTTCGAGGGAGCGGTGTACCTGAACGATCAGCCGCTGGAACCCCGCTTGGGCCGCTTTCCGAGCATGTCCGGCGGCGCCGAGCTGCGGACCGAATCAGGACGGGCGGAGGTGCTACTGACTCCCGGAGTGTTCCTGCGTATCGACCAAAACAGCGCGATCCGCATGGTTTCCAACTCTCTCGCCGATAGCCGGGTCGAATTGCTCAGCGGCTCCGCCATGGTCGAATCGGCCGAACCGGTGCTTGGAACGTCCGTCACGTTGACGTACCGGAATTGGCAGATACAATTCGCCCAAAGAGGCATCTATCGAATCGATAGCGCCGGTATCGATTCCGGGATGGGGCGTGTATGGGTCCGCGAAGGTGAAGCGCAGGTGACCGATGAGGCGACCAGCCAGCCGATCGCCGTTCAGCGCGGAATGGACCTGCCGCTAGCCGTCGCGCTGGTGCCGGAGCAATCCTTAAACGAACCCAGCGACGCGCTCAGCACTTGGTCGCGCGGCCGTGCGGACTCGATTTCGGCTGATAATCAGATTGCGGCCAACATCCAGGACCCGGCGTCTCTGAGCGATCCAAGCCTGGGCGATCCGAACCTCGCGCTCGGCTATCCCTCGCAGTACGGCTTTACCCAGTTTCCGATGATCGGATTGGCTCCCATGAGCCCAGTCGTGCCGGGCGCTTACGGCGCGTACAGCACCAGCCCGTACGGCTCGTTGTATCCGTACCAGCTCGGGTTCTACTCGATGTACTTGCCCGGCTACACGTACCGGCCGTTGTTCCTGGGGCTGCCAACGGGAGTTCGTAACCCGACGATTTACACGCCACGAACCGGATCGACAATCGTCATGCCGCGCCCTCTGGGCTCGGTTTACACGCCTCCAACGGCGGTGCGCCAAGCTCCAATCGTTCGCCCGCTGTCGGTGCCTGCCGCTCGCCCCGGAACCGTAGCTGCGCCGCGCGTCGCCGGCCATCGCTAAGAACCGCGTGGGGCAGGTCTCCGACCTGCCGACTTCAATCCTCATCTATTTGTCTGGATCGTTCTCTGAAGGCGCATAATAACCGAGTCGCCAGTGCGCCTTAAGGGCCGAGATTCCCTTGGGTTGGGAGAGTTTGACCTCGACCTTGTGGTACTTCCCGTCCCTGGCTTGATCCTTCGGGTAGTAGCCCAGGACGTACTGATTGCGCAGCTCGATCGCGATTCGCGAAGCTACAGCCGGCAAATCGCTAGAAAGGGTGGCCGCGAAGGCCCGCCCGCCGGTTTGGCTAGCGATTTCAGAGAGCAGCTTCGGTCCTGAAACCTCCGCTGGACTCAATCCCAGGGTAAACATAGGCTCGAAGACACCCATCGCATAGACTTGCACGTCGGCCTCGCGGACCAACGCCTCGATCTGGGCCGAGGTGTATTGGCTGCTGTTGTCGCCGCCGTCGGAAACAATGACGATCGCCTTGCGGGGATTCTTGGCCTTCTTCATCTCGCCCAGGGAAAAACTGATTGCATCGAGCATCGCCGTGAGACCGCCCGGTTGGACGTTCTTGAGGGCTGTTTGGAGCTGCTCTGGGTGGGTGGTGAATCCCACCGAAAGCTTTACCTTGTCGTTGAACTCCACCAGAAACGCTTCGTCGTCCTTGTTCAACGTCCCGAGGAACTGCGCCGCCGCGTCGCGCGAGGTTCTGAGTTTGTAGTCCATGCTGCCGCTCTCGTCGAAGGCCAGGCCAATGGAAAGCGGTGCGTCTTCGCCCGAAAAGTGCGAGATAGTCTGTTCCACGCCGTCGTCGATCAACGTAAAATCCTCTTTTTGGAGCCCGAGAACGAAGCGGTTCGATGCATCCGTCACCGAGACGGGGATGACCACCAGGCTGGTACTCGACCGGAAGCTAGCCTCTGCCGCGGGCCCCTTGGCCGGTTCCTGCGCTTGCCCGGGAGCTCGGTCCGCCAAAAAAGCCACAAGCGCCGCGGCGCAAAATACGCAGACGATATAAGGCGTTCTCGCCCGCATTTCTAGAACCCTCCCGTATGAGTCTCGCTAGCCGCGAGTTTAGCACGGGCGGCTTGTGGTAAGCTGAAGCTTCCGCCTCGTGTTGCGCCCCGGCGTGGAAGGGGGCGCATTTTCAACGTCAAGTTGGAGGCCGGTTCAAAGGATCATTATGTACGCAGTCATCGAAACGGGTGGGAAACAGTATCGCGTCACGCCAGGGGAAGCAATTGAAGTGGAAACGCTCGCGGGCGATCTCGGCGCCGAAGTCGAGTTCAGCCGGGTGCTGGCGGTGATCGATGGCGACTCGGTCAAGACCGGAGGGGACGCGGGCGGGGCGCGCGTGAAGGGCGCCATCGTGGCCCACGGCCGCGGCGAGAAAACCATCGTCTTCAAGTTCAAGCGCAAGAAGCAGTACAAGCGCACCATCGGGCATCGTCAGAACTTCACCCGCGTCCAGATCAACGAGATTACCGTCTAATCATTACCGTCTGGGGAAACGACAGCATGGCACATAAAAAAGGTTTAGGAAGCTCAAAGAACGGGCGCGATTCGAATGCGCAGCGCCTGGGCGTGAAGGTTTTCGGCGGGCAATTGATTCCCGGCGGTTCCATAATCGTGCGCCAGCGCGGCAGCCGCTTCAAGGCCGGCGAGAACGTCGGCATGGGCAAGGACGACACCCTGTTCGCCAAGGTGTCCGGCACCGTTGAATACCGCGATCGTGGCCGGCAGGGGAAGTTCATCTCCGTCCGCGCCGCGGAGTAGCGCCGCCCGAGCGGCGGTTTCGCCGGTGTTCATCGACGACGTCACCATTCTGGTCAAGGCCGGCGACGGCGGCAACGGCTGCCTGGCCTTCCGGCGTGAAAAATACGTTCCGCGCGGCGGTCCCAGCGGCGGCGACGGCGGCCGCGGCGGCGACGTCACTCTGGTCGCCAGCCAGCACTACAACACCCTGCTCCATTTCCGTTTCAATCCCGAGCACAAGGCCCAGCGCGGCCGCCACGGCGAAGGCAGCAACCGCAAGGGCCGCGAAGGAGCGTCCATCGATGTCCCCACTCCTATCGGCACGATTGTCTACGACGCCGAGACGGGCGAGAAGCTGCACGATTTCACACAGGACGGCGACCGCTTCGTGGTCGCCCGCGGAGGCAAAGGAGGACGCGGCAACGCGCGCTTCGCCACCTCCACTCACCAAGCCCCAACCGAGCATGAAGCCGGCTTCCCGGGCGAAGAACACCGCCTGCGTCTGGAGCTGAAGCTACTGGCCGATGTCGGGCTGGTCGGCTTTCCCAATGCGGGCAAGTCCACGCTGATCTCGCGCATCTCCGCCGCACGGCCGAAAATCGCGGATTATCCCTTCACCACGCTCGAGCCCAACTTAGGCGTCGTTGGTCTGGAAGACAACCGCAGCTTCGTGGTCGCAGATATTCCCGGCCTGATCGAAGGCGCGCATCTGGGCCACGGCCTCGGGACACATTTCCTGCGTCACATCGAGCGCACCCGCGTGCTGGCCCACCTGGTCGACGTGTCGGAGGCCAGCGGCCGCGATCCGGTGCACGATTTCGAAGTCATCATGGAGGAACTGCGCAGCTTCTCCGAGGATCTCGCCACCAAGCCCATGATCGTGGTGGCCACCAAGATCGACGCCGCGCAGGATCCCGAGCGCGTGGCCTCGCTGCGCCGCCTCGCGCGCCGCCGCAAGCTCCCCTTCCTCAAGATATCGAGCGTCACGGGGGACGGCCTCCCCGCGCTCAAGCGCGCCCTGGCCGAAGCCGTGCTTGGGCCGGCGGTGACGCCCTAACCTTCGCCTGCGGTCGCGGCTCAGCGGGGCCTACCGAACCGCGCGCGTTAGCAGGCGGTTAGTCAAACTAGGTTCGACTCGGGGACCAACTCGAGCAGAGGTTCCCTCATCAAGGCGTCGCAAAGCGCCGGATGCTGCTTGGCCGCATGCACTCTCATCAGCTCCTCCGCCGCCGTGACGGTGAGCGGCCGATGCAGGTAGAAGCCCTGGCTGATATCGCAGCCGAGCGAGCGCAGAATTGCGAGCTGCCCTTCCGTCTCCACTCCCTCGGCCACCACATCCAGGCGCAAATTGTGGGCCATTCCGATGATTCCCTTCACCAGCGTGATCGAATCGCTCGAGGAGCGCTCCAGATCCTTGATGAAGGACCGGTCCACTTTCACGGAATCCACCGGCAGAGTTCGCAGTTGATTGAGCGAGGAGTAACCGGTGCCAAAATCGTCGATGGCGAAGCGGATTCCCAAGCCTCGCAGGTGGGCGATCTTCTGGAGCGCCGATTTCAGGTTGCCGACAAGCGCCGTTTCCGTCACTTCGATCTCCAGCTTCGACGGAGGAAAGCCGCTCTCGGCGAGCGCTGCGCAAATCATCTCCGAGAAATTCGCGGCGGCGAACTGAAGGCCGCTGGCGTTCACCGCGATGCTGGGCACTTGCAGGCCTTCCTCTAGCCATCTGGAGCCGTCGCGGCAGGCGGTCCGGGTGACCCATTCTCCGATCCGCAGGATGAGTCCGCTGTCCTCGGCGATCGGAATAAACTCGGCGGGCGAAACCGATCCGAGCTTCCGGCTATTCCAACGTAACAACGCCTCGAATCCGGCAAGCTCATCGCGCCGCCCGATGAGCGGCTGATACTCCAGACGGAATTCGCCTTTCTCGATCGCAGTCTTCAGTTCCTGCTCGACCTCCAGCCGCCGCCCCAGCGAATCGCTCAGTTCCTTCTGAAACACGTGGAATGTATCCCGCCCCGCGCGCTTGGCCTCATACATGGCCAGATCCGCATTGCGCATCAACTCGGCCGGCTCCGCACCGTGATCCGGATAAACGCTGACGCCTGCGCTGGCGGAGATGCTCAGTTCGCGGCCGGAGACGGTCATCGATAAGCGAATCCGCTTCATGAGTTTTTCGACTACCACCCGAAAATCGGAGGCGCCGTCGAGATCGGCCACCAGCACCACGAACTCGTCGCCGCCGATCCGCGCGGCCGTATCGCTTTTGCGAAGCGAGCCTTTGATCCGCTCCGCGAATTCGCACAGCAATTCGTCGCCGATGCGGTGTCCCAGGGTGTCGTTGATCTGCTTGAAGCGGTCCAGGTCGAACCACAGCACCGCCACTTTTCTGCGGTTTCGCTGCGCCCTCAGGATCGCCTGCTGCACGCGGTCCTGGAACAGCAGACGGTTGGGCAGTCCGGTCAGCACGTCGTGCTGCGCCTGGAACGCCAGCCGCTCATACAGCAGCGCGTTCTCGATCGTCAACGAAGCCAGTTGCGCCATCTGTGAAGAGAGCCGCTGCGGAATTTCCCCGATGGGAGCACGGACGGGGGCAAACAGCAGCAGCAACCCAATGGCGTCGCCCGTCACGTTCCGCAACGGGACGATAGTCTGCGTCAGGTCCGCACGAAGGGCCAACTCTCCGATCTCGCGCAGTGCGTCCGCGTCCAGCTTCAGCGTGCCTTCCACACGCTCAAAGGACCGGGAGCGTAGCGCATTCGCGACCGGCACGGACAAGCCGGCGCTCACTTGATATAGCAGCGCATCATCGGCGATACTCCACAGCGCCGCGCCGGCTCCGTTCTGGTACCTGGAGGGAAGCTCCGCGATCGCCGTCAGGGTTCGCGCCAGCGGCGCGTGCGTCACCACCATCTCCAGAATCGCCACGCGGCGCTGGTCCATCTCCTGGGCGTGTTCGAGTTCCTGGTTGGAGGAGAGAAGCGCGCGCGCCCGCGCCCTTCGTATCTTCATCAGCGCCGCCAGGATTATGAAAATCGCCGTGACGAACGCGGCGAGGTCCCGGAGGCAATGCTTAAGAGTCCAGTCCACTCGGGAGGCTTGCGCGCGCGCATGGTCCTTCAGAGCATGCTTCAGCGCGCGCAGTTTCCCGAGCGCAGCCAGGAACGCATCGTTACCCCGGGTTTGCGCGTACACGCCCCAGGACGTCTCGAAATCCAGAATCGACTGATTAACAGGTTCCGGGGCGTTGATCTGCCGCAAATGTTGGAGCGTGCCGAGAACGTTCTCGTCGGCTTGGCGCGAGGCATCCAAGGAGGCGAGCCGGCTCTGTTGCTCTTGAACCTCCAGGTCGCTTTCGATTTGCCATCCGATAGTGTCCAGCCGGTACAAGTCCTGCGACTCGGAGACGGCTTGCCGCAGTCGGAACACTCCCATGGCGGAACCCCAGATTGCGGCCACGGTCAGGGCCGCAAGCGCCGCGGAGGGCAGCCAACCTCTCATCTCAGCCTTGACTTTCGAAATGCATGAGACTCGCATCGGCACGCGCGCCCGGTTGTTTCACAAAATAACCACTTACCCCTATGGGTGGGTAGACGGTACCCACAAGATACTTACCCGTCATCTCCCTAGAGGGAGCTAGAGGAAGTTTCGATTCGGGGATAGAGTTTATGTTTACCAAACGCACTAACATCCGAACGGACAGGAAAGATGCTTGTAAATTCACAGGAAGCGCGGCACGTCCTTGTGGGGCAATCCCCGCGGGCTCGCCAGGTTTTGCGGCTGGTCGAAAAGATGGGAAATTGCCGGTGGCCGGCGCTCTTGCTAGGCGAGACCGGAACGGGCAAGGAGGTGGTGGCGCGGGAGATTCACGGCCGGAGCCTGGAAGGGCCGTTTGTGATCATCGACTGCTCCTCCATGGTGGGGCCGCTCATGGAAAGCGAGCTGTTCGGCCACGTCAAGGGCGCGTTTACCGGAGCGGCCAGCAGCAAGCCGGGACTACTTGACGCCGCGAATGGCGGCACCGCATTTTTCGACGAGATCGGAGAACTGCCGCTGGACCTTCAGGCCAAGCTACTCAGGGTATTGCAGGAAAAGGAATTCCGGCCGTTGGGGTCGCTCACCACGCGGCGGTCGGACTTTCGCATTATCGCGGCCACCAACCGGGACCTGACCAAGGAAGTGGAGCGGGGCACCTTCCGCCGGGATTTGTTCTTTCGCCTGAATGTGATCAACATCCGCCTTTCGCCTTTGCGCGAACGTAAGGAAGACATTCCGGCGATGATCAATCTTTTTCTATCGCGGTCCGGGGGAAATCACACCCTGACGGCGGAAGTGATGGAAGTACTGCTGTCCTACGATTGGCCGGGCAACGTTCGCGAGCTGGAGAACTGCATCCAACACATGGTGGCGGTCAATTCGGGGCCGCTGTTGCACGTCGCGGATCTGCCTTCGGCGTTGCAGAATCATCTTATCCGGAAGAAATCGCAGTACCTTATGGCCGCGGTGGGTTCGGGCGGGCCGTCCGCGGAGATGCTGGCGCCGGGGGCGGCCGAGGCTCCTGAAATGCCGGCGATGCGAAGTTTTCCAGGCGTGATCCCGCTCATGGAGCTGGAACAACGTGCCATTATGAACGCCCTCGACTACACCAAGGGCGACCGCGCCGTGGCGGCGCACTTGCTAGGGATCGGACGCACGACTTTGTATCGCAAATTGAAGGAATATAAGCTCGCGGGCTGAGACGCTGCGGGCGCTTAGGGCACTACTTATTGAGCATAAATCTGCTAGCATGAATCTGCGCGTTTTACTGATCGAGTCCGAACCCGAGGAACTGTTGTTCCTCCACGATGTACTTCGGGAAATCGAGGACGGCCGCTGGTTGCCGGAATGGCCGCGCATCGAGCCGCTGTCCGCGGCGACGTGGGAAGAGGCGGAGCGAATGCTTTCAACCAGCCCTCCGCACGCCATTCTGCCTCCGCACGCCATTCTGTTGGATACGGATTTGCCGGACAAGCAAGGCGCGGGGACATTCCGGTTGGTGCAAGCGGCGGCGCCCGACGTCCCCGTGATTCTGGTGATGAATTCCGGCGACGAAGCCCTGGCCGTCAAGCTGATGCGGGAAGGCGCCGAGGATTTCCTGCTCAAGAAGGCGATCGACTGCGCGCCCCTGGCGCACGCGCTGCGCAACGCCGTTTTTCGGCACCGGCTGCTGGCCGCGGCCCGCGCCGTCGCGTTCACCGATTCGTTGACCGGCTTATGCAATCGAGCCGGATTCCTGACCTCGGCCAATCGCGACCGCAAGCTGGCGGAGCGGCTGGACCGGCGCTGGATGCTGCTGATCGCCGAACCCAAGAGCCTGACCGAAATTGCCGTGGCCTTCGGCGAGCAGCGCCGCGACCTGGCACTGGTTGAGGCCGCCGACCATCTGCGCTGCCTGGTTACTCCGGCGGACTCGCTGGCCCGCATCGGGGAGCGGCATTTCGCCATCGGCGTCTTCGACGGCGAAACCGAATCGGTGGAGGAATCCTGGGCGCGTATCCGCGACGCGGCCGCGGAGCGCCGCATCGAACTGGGTGTTTCGATCTTCAATGGCCAAAACCAACTCAGCGTGGACGCAATGATCGAGCAAGCCGTGGCAGATCTGCCGCAAACGCAGGCTTAATCCACCGTCTGACCGGCGCTGCCGGAGCGTGCGACCATGACAGTGGAGTGCCGATTGCCCTCGACGCAACCTATAGCCTGGGCCGGAATCCGTCCGGCGTGGCGGTGTATTCCCGGGAAATTCTCCAAGGGCTCGCGCGAGCGCATCCGGAAGAGCGCTTCCTCTGGTATTACAGGCCACACCGCGTCCTGCGTTCGCTCCGCGATCCTCTGCCGCGCAACGCAAAACGAAGGATTCTGCGCCGCGCTCCCAGGGCCCCTCTTTTTCACGCTTTGAATCAGCGGGTAGACGCGTCTTCGGCGGGTCCGCGCACGGTAACGACGTTTCACGACCTGTTCGTGATGACCGCCGACTATTCCTCGGCGGAGTTTCGCACCCGGTTTTCGGAACAGGCCCGGCAGGCAGCCGAGCGCAGCGATCTGATCATTGCGATATCCCGCTTCACGGCGGGGCAGGTAGAGGAACTACTCGGCGTCGAGCCGTCCCGCATTCGCGTGATTCCGCACGGCGGGCGCGCTCCCCTGCACATCTCTCCCGCGCGGGAGAACCTGGTTCTGATGGTGGGAGCGGTGCAGAGGCGCAAGAACGTCGCGCGGCTGGTGAAGGCGTTCGAACGCATGCCGGCGGGCTGGAAGCTGGCGTTGGCGGGGTCGGCTGAGGGCTTCGGAGCCGCCGCGGAGCTGCGCGCGGTGGAGGAGAGTCCCCGCCGCCGCGACATCGAGGTGCTGGGCTATGTGCCCGCGGCCGCGCTCGAGGATCTGTTCAGCCGCGCGCGGATCTTTGCGTTTCCCTCCCTCGACGAGGGCTTCGGAATGCCGGTTCTCGATGCCATGGCTCGTGGGGTTCCGGTAGTTTCTTCACGGCGGTCGGCGATTCCGGAGGTCGCTGGAGACGCCGCGCTGCTGGTCGATCCCGAAGACGTCGAAGAGTTGGGCACGGCGCTCAGTCGCCTTGCCGGCGACGAAGGTCTGCGCCAGGATCTGGCGCGGAAGGGACGCGAGCGCGCCGCGGAGTTCACCTGGGAGGCGGCAGTGGAGCGCACGTGGAACGTGTACCAGGAGCTCCGATGAAAGGGCAACCTCAGGTTTGCGACCCCTTCAGTTTCTCCGATCGAAGACTGGCTGCGCCCTTCTCCGCCGCGCGCGTGAGATCGACGATGTCGGCTTCCTCGATCCATAGCGCCACGAAGCCGCCGATGAGCAGAGGCAGCGTGACGACGCCCCACAGGACCAGTGAGAATCGCGCGGCCTCATCGGGCACGATGTTGAAGACCTTCTCCAGAACTTCCTTGGTCAGGAACTGAAACAGACCCAGGTTGCCCGGAGCTTGCGGCACGACGCTGCCCAGCCGCAGAATCACCATCAGGGCGAAGGCCTCGGTCAGTCCCAAATCGAAACCATAGCCTTTGAACGTCGCCCAGATGGGGATGGTCGTAAACAGCAGGTAGGGCAAGCTCTGCAACAGCGCCAAGTACAGGTAGCGAGAGTGGCCGATCAATCCCAGATCCTTCATCAGTACGGAAAAGTGTCCGCGCCAGCCGCGCCAGCCCGCGATGGGAGGAATAATAGGGCGTTCAACCGCCGGTTTGCGGCCGCTGCGGAACATGGCGATGCCCAGCAGCACGGCTCCGCCGAGCACGACCATCCCCAGCAGCCAGCTTCCGTCAATCAGGTAACGAAACTGCCTCGGCAAGGGCACCAGGCGGAGGCTCAGAAGCAGGCACAGGATGAGCCAGATGCCGTCGAAGATGCGTTCGATCAGGGCGCTGGAAAGCGAGACGGACAACGGCAGCGACGTCCAGATACTCAGCAGATAGCAGCGCAGGACCTCGCCCGCGCGGAAGGGCAGGACTTCGTTGGCGAACAGGCCGATGAAAGTGGCGCGTACGGGGCGCCAGAATCCGACCGGCTCCACGGGGCGCAGCAGCACGCTCCAGCGCAGCGCGTAACCAAAATAGACTCCAACGCCGACGACGACGGCGAGAGCCACCCACCACCAGTCCATCGTGGCCAGATCGTCGCGGAACTCGCCCAGTTTGGCGTCTCGCAGAGTCCAGACGAGACATCCGAACGACAATAGGTTGATGAGTACTAAAAGGACGCGGGCGCGCGTTCCCCGAGACAGTAAGGCCTGCAAACTCCATCATAGCGTGACGGGTGTGTGCCATAATGCAACGGTGTTGGCCTCACGTACAGGAGCCGACAGAAAGCACAAGTGTTCGATTTCATCGTGGTAGGGGCTGGAACGGCGGGTTGTACGCTGGCCGCGCGCCTCTCCGAAAATCCCGAAGCGAACGTCTTGTTGATCGAGGCGGGACCGCCCGGACGGCGTCGCGAGATCAGCGTACCTTCCGAGTTCCCCAGACTGCTCGGGTCGGCTTTGGACTGGAAAGACGCGACCGAACCGCAGGAGCATCTGAACGGACGGAGGCTGGGCTGGCCTCGCGGAAAGGTGCTGGGAGGCAGCGGGTCGATCGGCGCGATGATTCACCTGCGCGGCTGCCCCGCCGACTACGACGCCTGGCGCGACGTGGGCAATCCCGGTTGGGGATATGAGGACGTGGCTCCGTTGTTTGCCAATGCGCCTTCCGGTCCGCCGGCGTCAGAACCAGACGACACGCCGCCGAACAAACTTACGGAAGTCTTTCTGGAAGCCTGCGCGGCTGGCGGGATCGCGCGCTACACTCCTCACTCAAACTCTGTTTCCTCAAACTCTGGGTTCGCGGGACCAGCGGAGGCCGGCGCGGGGCTGTATCCCGTCGATCGAGTAAACGGCGCGCGCTGGAACGTCGCGGACGCGTTTCTGCGTCCCGCATTGAAGCGCGGCAACCTGACAGTGTGGACCGGAGTGCAAGCGGCCAAGGTGCTGATTGAAAACGGCCGCGCGGTAGGAGTCGAGTATTTACTCAAAGGATCGCGGCATCCAGTTCGCGGGGCGCGGGAAGTGATTCTGTGCGCGGGTGCGGTGGGGTCGGCGCAATTGCTGCTGCTGAGCGGCGTGGGGCCGGTGGAGCCGCTGGAACGGTTAGGCATTCCAGTGGCCGCGCCGCTCGCGGGAGTGGGACGCAATCTTCAAGATCGCTTGGGCGTGATGTTGCAGTGGACGTGCCCGCAGCCGGTGTCGCTCGACGGCGACGCGACGCGCTGGAACACTCTTCGCTATCGCCTGCGGAGGACGGGTCCGCTGGCGTCGAATCTGATCGAAGCCGGGGCATTTGTAAAGTTGAGCCCCGGTCTCGACGCCTGCGACCTGGAGATCATGTTCGCGCCGCTGTACAACATCGAGAATGGCTTGGCCCGCGACGGTGGAAATCAGCACGGCTTTACCCTCTTCGCCGCGCCGCTTCAGCAGAAATCGCGCGGTAGCGTCAGCCTCGCCTCGACCGATCCAAACGACGCTCCGCGCATCGACCCCGGCTATTTGACCGAGCCCGAGGACCGGGAGCGGCTGGCCAAGGCGGCGGAGAAAGCTCGCGGCATCGTCGAAGCCGCGCCGTTTGCGCCCTACCGTGGCGCGGCCGTTTCCTGCGATACCGACGATATCGAGGAGCGCGCCGTCAGCCTCCATCACGCCGCCGGAACCTGCCGCATGGGCCCAGATCCCGCGGGCCGCGAAGGGAGCAATGCCGCCAGCGTGGTCAATACCGCGTTGCAGGTCCACGGCGTCGCGGGCTTGCGCGTGGCGGACGCGAGCGTGATGCCTGCGCTCCCGAGAGCCCATCCCAATGCGACGGTGATGATGATCGCGGAGAAGGCCGCGAAGCTCATCACTGCGTCGTAAGAGTGAACACTAACGTATCGACTTCGCGCCGCTCTTCCGTCACGATCAAGCCGAGTTGATCGCGCAGGCGCTCGACGAAGTCGTAGGGTGGCGCTTCACCAGCGTGCGGCTCGGGCCCCTTCATTTGGAATTCGAAGTTGCCTTTCAGGCCGGTCTCGTTCACGATAGGGCGGTCCAATGCTTGTTCCAGAAAAGTGGAAAAACTCGTCGGCCGTGCCGGTCATGCCGACACCACTGATATCGCCGATGCCGGCTAGCTTGAAAAAGTCGGGGTCCAGATCGCTTGGAACGGCATTCTGGACGCCCACTTCGACCCAAGCGGAAGAGAAGTATCCCACCGAAGAAGAAAAACCGACATTGGGTGAATCGGCTGCGGCCGAGGCTTTTTCTCAGACGTAGTCAAGACGTAGACGTCTCTCCGGCGGTCCTCGTGCGTGGCGACAATATGAAATTGGCGCTCGATCTCCTGCTGAATCAAGGCGCTCATGTGCCCCTTGTTTTCGGGCGCCGGGAGCACCAGAGCGAAATCGTAGCGCGTGCGGTTATCAAGCAAGGCGGGCAGGGTCGATTCGAGAGGGATTTAGACCGGTAATCTGGCTGATCAAACTCTTGAGAGTGAAGCCTTGAAGGCTCCAGTAGTCATCCCCGCTGTAGTCGCCGCCGTTGAGCTGGTCCTTGGCGGGCGAGATGTGCAGCGTGTGCGATGGAGCGAAATCCGGCTTGTGGTCCTCGAAGCGCGGCATACGCGGCGGCTCCGCTCCGATATGAACCACGCCACTCTCAGACATCGCCTTGGCACGGGCGAGAGATTCGGCCATTGTCGCCGGAGGCTTAATCTCAGCGGTAGTGATGCGGCCTGCGAGGACTGCGTCCAGCTGTTCCTCCCTCGGCAGTGTCGCCGTCGAATCCCAAAATTCTGTGATCGGCGCCGATGAACACGACTGCCGACTCCTCCAATCCATACGCCTGGCCGGTCTTCCCCGTGCGATCGCTAAACACCGATCCGCTCATCGGATGCTGAGCCAGCCAAGGCAGGATGGACGATTCCTCTTCTGCCGCAATCCATATGAAATGCACCCTGTCCCCGAACTTTTCGACCAGCGCAATGCACCTAGTCACCAGGTCTGGATTGTCGTGGATGTCGGGAAGAAAACCAGCGCGGACAGATGCGCGGAAAGATTTCCCTGATTCCAGGTAACGCCGGTGGCGGAATGCAGGTTCTCGAATCGGATGTCGGGTGCGACATCGCCACCTTCAAGATGCACGATAACCGGCCCAGACAAACCCGGCGGCTCGAACTGGCCGTCTAAACCAGCCGCCGCGAAGATAGGGAAAATCACCAGGAATCGGGACTTCATTCGCGGGAACCTCCCTGGCGGCCAGAGTACACTGCCTTCCTGGGGGGATTCAACCGGCGAGACGACATCTATTTTTCACTTGCCCTTCAAACAAATTCGAAGGACACTGAAGTTTCATGGCCTTTGTCAAGATCAATGAGACCGCGCCCGTCCGCGAGCCCGCGGATCGCTGGAGCACCGCTGAAGCGGCAGAGCTCTACGACGTCGCCAGTTGGGGCAAGGGATATTTTTCGGTCGGCAAGAACGGGCACCTGTGGGTGCATCCGGAAAAGGATCCCAACCGCGGCCTGGATCTCAAGGAGCTGGTGGACAATCTCCAGCTTCGTGGCATCGCTCTGCCGCTGCTGATCCGCTTCGGCGAGATTTTGAAGCACCGCCTTGGCGAGATGCACCAGGCGTTTCAGAACGCGATCGCCGAGCACGGCTACAAGAGCACCTACTGCTGTGTGTATCCGATCAAGGTGAACCAGCAGCGCCAGGTGGTGGAGGAGGTGTTCGAGTACGGGCGGCCCTACAATTTCGGCCTGGAAGCCGGATCGAAGCCGGAGCTGCTGGCGGTGCTGGCCATTGCCGACAACAACACTCCCATCGTCTGCAACGGCTTCAAGGACGACGAATACATCGAGATGGTAATGCTGGCCAAAAAGATCGGCAGGCAGATCATTCCGGTGGTCGAAAAATACACTGAGCTGGACCTGATTCTGAAACATTCCGAGCGAGTGGGCGTAAGGCCGGTGATCGGACTGCGAATCAAGCTGGCCAGCCGCGGGTCGGGGCGCTGGAAATCGTCGGGAGGATATCGCTCCAAGTTTGGGCTGACGGTTACCGAAGGGCTGCGGGCGCTGGAACAGCTCAAGTCGCTCCAGATGGAGGATTGCCTCCAGCTTCTGCATTTCCACCTGGGCAGCCAGATTACCAATATTCGCCAGATCAAGGGCGCGGTGATGGAGGCGGCGCGAGTGTATGTCGAACTGCGGCGTGCCGGCGCCGGCCTGACCACCATGGACGTCGGCGGAGGGCTGGGTATCGACTACGACGGCTCGCAGACGGATTTCGAGTCGAGCGTGAACTACACGCTGCAAGAGTACGCCAACGACGTGGTCTACCACATCCAGAGCGTGTGCGACGAAGCCGAGGTGCCGCATCCCATCATCGTCAGCGAGAGCGGGCGCGCGATTGCCGCGTATCACAGCGTGCTGCTATTCAACGTCCTGGGCGTGACCGGATTCGGCGACGGCGAATCCGCCCCGGAGATCCCCGAAGACGTCGAACAGCCGGTGATCGACCTGAAGGAAACCCTGCGTGCGTTGACCAGCAAGAACCTGCTAGAGAGTTTTCACGATGCGCAGCAGGCTCTGGATTCGACGCTGAACCTCTTCAGTCTGGGCTACCTTCCGCTGCAACAGCGCAGTTGGGCGGAGAGCATTTACTGGCAGATCTGCCGCCGCATTCAGAAACTGGCGCAGGAGCTGGATTATTTTCCGGAGGAGCTGGAGGGCTTGGACGGCCTGCTCTCCGATACCTACTTCTGCAATTTTTCGCTGTTCCAAAGCATGCCGGACAGTTGGGCGGTGAAGCAGTTGTTCCCCATCATGCCCATTCATCGCTTGGAAGAGGAGCCCTTCCGGCACGGGATTCTGGGCGACATCTCCTGCGATTCCGACGGCAAAGTGGATCAGTTCATCGACCGGCGCGACGTGAAGAAGACGCTGCCTCTGCACCCGTTCGTTCCCGACCAGCCATATATTCTCGGATCGTTTCTGGTGGGCGCGTATCAGGAGATCCTGGGCGATCTGCACAACCTCTTCGGCGACACCAACGCCGTGCACGTGCGCCTGGATGAAAACGGCGCGGTGGTGCTGGAGACGGTGATTCGCGGCGACACCGTGCGGGAGGTGCTGGATTACGTGCAGTTCCACTCGCGGACCCTGCTCGACCAGTTCCGGAAAGACGTCGAAGCCGCGGTGCGCGATGGCCGCATCGGCTATGAGGAGTCGGGTGCGCTCCTGCGTTTCTACGAAGACGGCTTGAACGGCTACACGTATCTGGAGCAGTAGTGCGCAAGCTAGCGCTCGGGTGCGTTCTCGTCGCGGCGTTGTTTGGGGCGGCACCTGCGCCGCCGGGTTTCCAGCTTCCTGACAGTGTGGTTCCGCAGCGATACCAGGTGCACCTCCAGATCGATCCGAGTCGCGACACGTTCGAAGGCGAGGTACAAATTACGGTAAATTTCCGTAACCCCAGCTCAGTGATCTGGCTAAATGCGAAAGATCTCGAGCCGGAGTCTGCCCTTCTGGCCGGCACGGATGGAAGCATTCCGGCGCACGCGCGTGTGATCAACAAAGAACTGATCGCCATCGACTTGCCGTTTGAAGTCAGTGCCCCTGGTTGGCGGCTTGTGCTTAGGTACCGGGGACACCTCGACGACAAGGGAGTGCTCGGCGCATACCGCCGCAAGGTGGATGGCAACTGGTACGTATACACGACCTTTACTCCGATCGAAGCGCGCAGGGTGATTCCGTGTTTCGATGATCCTCGGTTCAAGACGCCGTGGCAGATCTTGCTTCTGGTCCCTGAGGATCAGAGGGCCTTTTCCAACGCGCCTCAGATGAATGAGTGGTCGGTGGCCGACGGACAAAAATGGATCGCCTTCGAACAAACCAAGCCTCTGCCTTCCGAGCTCGTCGCCTTCGCCGTCGGACCGTTCGACATCTACGAAGGCAAGCCTGCCGGACACGATACTCCAATTCGCGTGATCACTCCCAAGGGTCACGCGGCAGAGGGAAGACCCGGTGCGGAAGCCAGCGTCGCGGTGCTGCCGCGCCTGGAAGAATACACCGGAATCCCCTACCCGTTCGGCAAGCTGGATCATCTCGCGCTGGCCGACGGAGCGTTCGGCGCGGTAGAAAATCCGGGGTTGATCACCTACCTCGCGCGGGAGCTGCTGATGCTGCCGGGCACAGACACCAATCCCCGCACGCATGCTCTGCGCCTGCTCGAAGCGCACGAAATCGGCCATCAATGGTTTGGCGATATGGTCACACAGTCCAGTTGGGCGGATGTCTGGCTGAGCGAGGGCTTCGCCACTTGGATTTCCGAAAAGGTGATGGATGAAGAGGACCGGCCGGAACGCGCGCACCTGTCCCTGATGGCCGCCCGCGAGAGGATCATGCGCACCGACGATTCAGCTCGCACCCGCCCCGTCCGCGTGCAGCCGGGCGACCGCGAAGGGACCAAGGACATCTACAACCGCTTCGTGTACGACAAGGGCGCGGCGGTCCTGCTGATGCTGGAAGGATGGCTGGGGGAAGAAAAGATGCGCGATGGCGTGCGCGCTTACCTGAACGATCATCGCTTCGGAAACGCGTCGACGGCGGACCTTGCGGCCGAGCTAAAGCGGGCCTCGGGTGTGGACCCGTCGGCGGTGATGCACTCGTTTCTGGACGTGTCCGGGCTCCCGCGCGTCAGCGCGCAAGTGGAGTGTGCGCCCGCGCCTCGGCTCAAGATTCGCCAGACCGGTGCGGCGGCGATTCCGATCTGTTATCGCGGCGAAGGATTGGCAAGATCCTGCGCCGTTTTGGACGGTCCGACGCGCGATGTGGACTTACCCAAGGGCTCGGCATGTCCGGCATGGATCGAGCCGAACGCAGGCGCTACGGGCTACTACCGGACCACCTGGACCCTGGAGCAGCTGGCGGCGCTGCCGTTGGCGCAGCTCATGCCCGCTGAGCGCCTCACGTTGGCATACGATTTGGCGGCTCAGCCAACGAACCGCGCGGCCGCTCGAGCATTCTTGACCAGGTTGAGCTCGGATCCCGAGCCCGAGGTCGCCAAGGCGGCGCAGGACGCTCTGCCGGCTAACGGGAAATCGCGATAGCCGCTCGCAGGCCGCAGGCCTGCGCCACTGCCCTGCGAAGCAAAGTGGGGCAGGTCAGCGACCTGCCTGGAGCATTGAAATAACCCCGCCGGCTCCCACAGCCCAGCCGATCGACCCGGCGAAGCTCATGGCGTTGAAGCCGCTCTCACCAAAAGGTTTCCAAGTGCGCCCACCATCGAGCGAAGCGTCGGAACCTGAGGTTCCCGTGGCAATCCACATTTTCCGCTCGTCAAGGTACACGACCGCGGAACGATAGCCGGGAAGCTGCGAAGACGGCGCCGTCCACGTCTTTCCTCCATCCTCGGTGATCGCGATCGTGCCTGCGGCCTCGCCGGGCTTCGTAAAATCGCCGCCCACGGCCACGCCGTGACGGGCCTCGGAGAATGCCAGTGAGAACACACCTGCGGATTCGGAGTCAGGGCGCGGAAGCGCCTTGGTGACGGTCCAGCTCTTGCCGCCGTCATCGCTGTGAAAGACGCGCCCGCCTCCGGCGCCCCCGGTTCCGAACCAGGCTTCACGCGCGCCGCGCACGAAGAGGCTGGTATTGCTCGCGGCGAATGCGCCTTCCTGCGGAAGCGCGGGCGGACCTTTCTGCTCCACCCAAGTGAGGCCGTCGGAAGTGGTCCAGATAGCGAAGCGGCCATTGACCGGATCGCCCAATAAGATGCCGTGCAACGGGTCCCACATGGCGATCGCGTCCCAGAAGCCCTTGGGGTTGGGATTGACCATGAGCAGGTCCCACTTCACCCCGCCGTCGCCGGTTTTATAGAGCCGCGAAAGCGCGCCCGGACCGGAGCTAAGCAGGTAGGCCGACTTATCGGAGAGCGCGCGAACACCTCGGAAATCCGCGTCGGCAGAGCCGGGGACGATGCCTGGAACCCAAGTGACGCCTCCGTCGGTGGTCCTGAGAAACGTGCCCTTCGCGCCGCTGGCCCAGGCGACCTTTTCGCTCACCGCGCTCACGCCGCGCAGAGCCACGCTGGTGTTGCTGGTTTGCGGAGTCCACTGGGCTTGCAGGATCGTCGGCCCGACGACTAAAACCCACAGCACGCGAATGGGCCGTAAGGCCCTCACACGCGGAAGCGCTCGTCGATCTCCACCTGATAGCCGCTAGCCAGGCGGTTGCTTTCGTTGGCCATGCCCACCACGGCCATCAGTTCGGCGAATTGAGCTTCGGTCATGCCCGCCTTGCGCGCGGCCGCCGTGTGGGAGGCGATGCAGTAGCCGCACTGATTAGTCGCGCTAACCGCGAGGTACAGCATCTCCTTGGTGAGCGGATCGAGGGCGCCCGGTTGCATGATCTGCTTCACCGATTCCCAGGTGCGCTTCAGCGCCGTAGGATCGTGCGCCATCGCCTTCCAGAAATTATTGATGTAGTCGGTTTGGCGCGTGGCCATGATGTCGTCGTAGACCGCGCGGACCTCAGCGGAGGCTTCGCCGTATTCGATCAATCCAAACGTGGCCATCTTTTAGTTCCGGCTCGCCGGCGGCTCGGTCCGTCCGGCCAGCGGCTTCACTACGTTTCCTCCGCAGACGCCCACGCCGGTATTGAGAAGCGCGGTCAGAAAATTCGAAAGCACCAGGTAGATGGTCTGCTCTGTGACCGGCGCGCGATTGGGGAGGCGGAAGCTTGCGGGCAGCTCCTTGTTGATCTGCACCCGGACGGCGTTGGGCAGCATGTGCCCGCTGCGGTCGCGCTGGTTGGCCAACGTAATGGGAGTTTGCAGCACCACGCCGCTCCAGCCGTCGACATAAAAATGACATCGCGAGAACCAGCCCAGATTGCCGGGATCGGTCGCGTCGAACAGCAGCAGGGGCGCTTGGCGGTCCTCCGCGCTCAAGTCCATGACGACGCAGCGGGCCTGGTCTTCCAGCTTGCACGCAAAGCCGGCCTGGCGGACGGCGTTCTCGAGCGACTCCGTCTCCAGCTCCAGGAGCAACAGTTTGTACCGCCCGGCTTGTAATACTTGCATTGCTGCCATTCTAGCAGCCGCTATCATGAAGGGTGCGAGGCATGACGAAGCTTGAGATAGAAAGGCTGAGGGCGATTACGGGCACCGCACTTTTGGCCGGTCTAATTCTTCTGGGCGGCTGCGTTCGTCCGGAGGATTCCGGCGTGCAGGTGATCGTGGGCGCGAAGCTGGAGCCTGGCGACGGGCGGACCCCGCTGGAGCATTCTGTGGTTGTGATCGCCGATGGAAAATTCCAAGCCGTCGGGCCGCAGGCCTCGACACCAGTTCCCCCCGGCGCCAAGATGACCAATGGATTGGGTATGACCATCAAGCCGATTCCCGGTGGAGAGCCCATCGAATCCGGGCGCGCCGCGAATCTGGTATTGAAGGGCGACCACGAGCGTGTCATGCGCGGCGGTGCCTGGGTAGAGTGAGCGGCTCAGTGAAGTAAACCAATGAGTAAAGCCCAATCCTTTTCCGTCAAACGGGCGCAGGTGGAGTTTCACAACTTTGCTTCGCTGGGCCAGCCGGAGCGCAATCTGCGGATCTACGCGGAAGAGAACCAGCGCCGTGGCGAAGTGATCCGCAATCATCGCGAGTTCGTCGGTGCGATGACCCCGTTTCTCGAGATCGGCGCCAATGCCGGGCATTCCAGCTACATGCTGGCCAACGAATTCGGCGCAAGCGGGTTCGCGCTGGACCTTTCGGCGGACTCGCTGCGGCACGGCCGCGTCCTGATGGATGCCTGGGAGCTTGATCGCGCTCCCGTGCGGCTAGCCGGCGACGCAGTCAATCTGCCTTTCGCCGATGAATCGCTGCGCTTCGTGTGCGCCTTCCAAATGCTGACCCAGTTCATGGACATCGAAAGCGTATTTCGCGAGGTGACGCGGGTGTTGCAGCCCGGCGGAGTGTTCCTGTTCGCCGAGGAGCCGCTGCGGCGAAAGCTATCGCTGCGCCTGTACCGTTGCGCCTATTACGAAACCATGTGGCCATGGGAGCGGAAGCTCTACGATTGGGGGCTGCTGGGCTATCTAGTGCGGGATGTGATCGGCGCGAGGCAGGAAGAAAACTTCGGCATCCGGCAGAACCACAGCATGGTCCTGAAGCAGTGGCACACCCTGGTTCGGAAATATTTCACCGCCTTTGAGTACGACATATATGTTCCGGAGCGCGGATGGGGGGAGCGCGCGATGAAGCGCCTGGCGATTGCGCTGGATCCCTATGGCTCTGAGTGGCGCGCGGCGCACCTTCTCGGCGGAACGCTGGCCGCGGTGTGCAGAAAGGCCGGCGAGCCGCCTCATCTCCAAGAGTTCGACGTTCTGCATTTTGAAGACTTGCTCCGCTGCCCGGATTGTCACGCGGCCATGACCCGCGGCAAGGACGATGTGCTTGCCTGCGTGCTGTGTTCCTATCGCGCTCCCAACGAGGAACAAGTCTACAATCTGCTCCCCTCGGCCGAGCGGCGGGAGCTGTATCCCGGCGAGCGCGGCGACATCATCGATTTCTCGCTTCCCGGCCACGAACGCCAGTTGCTGGACGGTTGGTACGACGTCGAGGGAGTTTTCGGAAACAAGTACCGCTGGATTGGGGCGCGGGCTTCGGCTCGCCTGCGGCGGGTCAAACCCGGACCGCAACGGCTGCGCATCCGCGGCCACGCTTCGCCTCCGGCCATCCCCGCAGAGCTTCGGGCGAGCATCAACGGCGTCCGCGCGGGCGTCTGGAAGCTGGACCGGCCGGGTCTGTTCGTGCTCGAAGCCGGCCTCGACGATTCTGACGACTATCTGCTTGAGATCGAAGCCTCTCCCGTCTGGACCGTGCCCACGGACGATCGCACGTTCAGCGTGAACCTGAGCATGATCCGTCTGGTCGATCCGGAAGACTAGGCCCTTCATCACTTTTTAAGGGGTAACCCTATAAAGACAATTGATCGGCAAAGGTCTTGCGAACCCGCCCATCGTCATCGACAATTAAACTTCATCCTACGTGAACTTCACATAACAGAGAGATCAATAAACCATGGCAAAATACAAACTTGAATACATCTGGCTGGACGGCTACCAACCCGTCCCCGGACTGCGCGGCAAGACTCAAATCAAGCAATTTGAGAAGCCACCTACGCTTGCGGATGTACCCACGTGGGGGTTTGACGGCAGTTCCACTATGCAGGCCGAGGGCAAAAGCTCGGACTGCATCCTAAAACCTGCGGCGCTGTATCCTGATGCAAGCCGAAAGGACGCGTATATCGTTCTGAGCGAAGTCATGCACCCGGACGGCACCCCGCATTCCACCAACGCGCGAGCCACCATCGAGAACGATCCTGACTTGTGGGTCGGTTTTGAGCAGGAATACTTCCTCTATCAAGACGGGCGTCCTTTGGGCTTCCCGAAGGAAGGCCACCCCAGCACTCCCCAAGGGCCGTATTACTGCGGTGTTGGGTACAAATACATGGGCAACGTCGCCCGAAAAATCGTCGAAGAACACTTGGACCTCTGTCTTGCCGCAGGCATCAATCATGAAGGCATCAACGCGGAAGTCGCGAAAGGTCAGTGGGAGTTCCAAATCTTCGCCAAAGGCTCCGCCAAGGCCGCGGACGATATGTGGACGGCTCGCTACTTAATGATGCGGCTCTGTGAGAAATACGAAGTGGACATGCAGTTGCATTGCAAGCCCATCAAGGGTGACTGGAATGGATCTGGCATGCACTGCAACTTCTCGACGAAATACCTTCGTGAAGTAGGCGGTAAAGAATACTTCGAAGCCCTCATGAAGGCATTCGAGAACAACATCGCCGCGCACATCGCCGTGTATGGCCCGGATAACCACCTGCGGTTGACGGGTCTGCATGAAACGCAAGCCATTGACAAGTTCAGCTATGGTCTCTCGGACCGGGGCGCTTCGGTCCGGATGCCTGTTAATTTCATCAAGAACGGTTACAAGGGCTATCTGGAAGATCGCCGCCCGAACTCCGAAGGCGATCCCTACCAAATCATCTCGCGCATTCTGAAGACGATCAATGGCGTGCCGAAGCCAGCTATGGCAGCTGCATAACTTGTTCCAGCGGGTGTAATGGGGCGGGTCCGCGGGTTGTCCTGCGTGACCCGCGCGCGATCCGCCTCCACAGTGTCAGTCCAGCGACAGCGGGTCCTCAGCTTTCCGGAAGATCACCTTGACCCGGTCCGCCGGGACGTAACTCAGTTCTTTGCGGAATTGCTCGGCGGTGATCAAGTCGCCGGCAGCATCCTGCGGATTAATCACGGTCACGCGGCCGCCCACGGCTAACAGCAAATCGCCCATATCGTATTTCCGCAGCACGCCCGGGATCAGAATCTCTGAGATGTTGCGGTGCAGCGGCTCGTCCAGCACCATGCGGTAACTGGTTAGCGTATTCTCGATGACCACGCGCCGGATACGCGAATCGAGCACGGCAGCGTGCAGCACCACCGCTCCCATCGCGCCGTTTCCATACAGTGTGATCGAGGCCGGGTCCACGTCGCTACGGGCGGAAAGCAGGTCCATCGCGCGAATGGTGTCGTCCACGCGCATCCCCAGGATGCTCTCGCCTACCAGCAACGCCCGCAGCCCCAGCAGATTGAAGGTTCCGAGATAGGGCGATTTCAGGCCTTCGGCTCCCGGCGGAGCCGGCGTCACGCCCATCACCATCACGACGCGGCCGGATTGAACCAGAGCATGAACGGTTTGCGCGATCGCCTCCTTGGGTTCCGAATCCAATATCAGCACCGCCGGTTTCCGCCCGGCGATGGCGGGGACCGAGATACTGCCGTGAAGTTCGCCATTCTCGCTCTGGAGCGTGACGGGATGTGTCTCGTCGGATCCTCCCACTCCGCTCTCGATGTTGAATATCACTCCTGTCCTCGGTCGCGCCCCCACTCCAGCCAAGCCGCGAATATCCTCTATTAACTCCGTGCCCGATGCCCGCGTCTTGGGAAGCATCTGCGCGGCATGCGCGCGAATAATCGACGGGATCGTCTCCCCTCTAATGGATGTCGAGACTTGACCCGTGGGCGTGCACAGCAGATCCGCGGCGTTCTGGATGCGCAACGGAGTAAACGGAGCATCGCCGGCAGGACCATCCTTCAAATAGTGAATAAAGAACCCCAGAATCGCGGGCGAGATCGGTCCCAGGTTGCCGTGGCCTCCTGGACCGGTAATCCATTGCAAACGATCCTCCGCGCCATACAGTTTGTAGACGCCCTTGGCTTCCTCCACTGACTGGCGAGCGCCCTCGAAGGGGAACATATCCGCCATCGTGGATATCACCGCGTAGGGTTTGGGCGCGAACGCCTCCACGTAATCGGCGAAGTCCAATCCTTGTTCGATGAAGTGAGGGATGCTTTGTTCGGCCTCCTGAACGCCGGTGGCGGAAGGCAGCAGTTCCTTGAAAGAGGTGATGTAGCAGGCCACGCCCGCCACTTTCACGCGATCGTCCAGCGCCGCCAGATACGCGGTCGAGGTTCCGCCGCCGGAGCAGCCCAGCGCCCCGATGCGCTCCGCGTTCACGTCCTTGCGGGATATCAGATAATCGATCCCGCGCATGGAATCGTTGAGGAAATAGCGCGCGATCTCTTCGCCGATCAGCATCGCGGGAATGTTCGCTTCGCCGTGCTCGCCCGTCGAGCCGCCGATGGTGGACGCTTTCTTCGCGGGATCGAAGTATTGCAGCCGCTCGCCCTGACCCAGCGGATCGATCGCCAGCGCCATGATTCCGGAACGCGCGAAATTCCCACCGAATGAGTACTGGCTCTGCTTGCCCGTGGCCTCATGGCCGGGCGCGAGCAGAACCGCCGGGAACGGGCCGGCGCCTACGGCGGGAATGTACAAATTCGCGGTCACCCACAATCCAGGGAGACTCTCATAGGCGAGTTTTTCCACGCGAAACCCGTCGCCCATGAGCGAGCCGAACTCCTTCACCGCGACCGGACCGCGATGCTCCGGCAGGCCGCCGATCAACTCCAGGACCTTGGAGCGCACCTGCATTTTGCGCTGGTCGAACGCCGCCCGAGTTTGAATCCCGGCGACGCGTTGCGCCCTCTCCGCGAGCTGCTTGTTGGCAATCTGGTCCAGCGTCTCGATCAACTGCTGGCGAGCGCTATTGTCGGTCTGGGCCGTCGCCCCGCCGACGCAGAGTATGGCAAGCACTCCGGTAAGTACCACTCGCATGGCGTCACCTCTTTGTTGATTGTATGCCAGTTAGCGCGAATCGCGTATGTTTTACAGCACCTTAATCGCACCGCTAGGGGCGTTCATCCATCCACCTGTGGGGAAGGTATTGACAAAGCGGAGCAGTTCGCATGGCCGCTCGATTGCATATTGCGAAGAGGAGGAAAACCGATGAAGCGTACGATACTCGCCCCCGCAGGAGTCGCACTGCTCTTTGCGGCCGGCTCATTCGCACAGCAGGTGAAGACCGACTACGACCACAAGACGAACTTTAGCCAATACAGGACCTTCTCCTTTGAAAAGGTTCAAACCCCGGACCCGCTATGGGTCGACCGGATCAAGAGCGCCATCTCAAATAACCTGACAGCGAAAGGCTGGATGCAGGTTCCGTCGGGCGGAGACGCCGCCGTCGTGGCGATCGAAATCGACCAGAATCACCGCACTCTCAACACGTTTTACGACAATTTCGGAGGCGGCTGGGGCTGGCGCAGGGGCGGGGGACTTGGCGAGGCTACCACCACTGTCGATACCTATGAGGTCGGTACTCTGGTTGTCGATCTCTTCGACGCGAAAACGAAGCAGTTGCTCTGGCGGGGATCGTCGACGGAAACCCTTTCAAATAAGGCCGACAAGAACACAAAGGCTCTCGATAAGGGAGTGCAGAAGATGTTCGAGCACTTCCCTCCCAGCGAGAAGAAGTAGGCGGCCCTTATTGAGTCTCGCATAATACAGTGACAGAATACTCAAAGAGAAAGGCCGGCGTGTCGGAGGAAAGAAAAGGGCAGTCGGCG